>Ga0265316_10001676_pt1 | contig 23566 bp, 16 predicted proteins | sample 4522metaG_FD_202092 | JGI IMG/M metagenome (GOLD analysis project Ga0265316, IMG submission 202092) | Rhizosphere microbial communities from Carex aquatilis grown in University of Washington, Seatle, WA, United States - 4-5-22 metaG | ecosystem: Host-associated > Plants > Roots > Rhizosphere >... | reverse complement strand
AGGCGTCCGACGCGGCTCGTAAGGCAGTAACCGCGGTAAGCCAGATCGCCCGCCCAGGAGTCGCTGGCGTTTTTCAGCGCCCATTCGAAGGCCAACTGAAAATCGGGCAACTCCCGTTCGCAGCGCCGCCAGTTCGCCTCCCAGCTTTCGAAACGACGCCCGACCGCCTCCGCGTGTTGTTTTCCGAACGCCCTGCCATTCGCCGCTTCGCGAACCATGGCGTGCAAGCGGTAACGCCTTTCGGTCCGATCGACCTCCTCCGCCAGCGAGCGCGCGACCAGTTGCTGCAAAGCTGCCAGCGCTGCGCCTTCGTCGAGACCCAGGATTTCCGCCGCGAGGTCCAGGTGGAAACCTTCGGGGGCGCACGCCGCCATCGCAGCGAGCAGTTGGCGCGGCACAGGCTCCAGCGCTTCGATGGCCTCGCGGATCAGGGCCGTCACATCGTCCGGCAAGTCCCGCGCCAGGCCGGGGACGGTGTAACGAACGTCTTCCCGAATCAGGGCTGCGGAAATGGCGACCGCGATCGGCAGGTGGCCCAGCCGCTGGAACAGGCGCAGGCACTCGGCCTCGTACCGCGCGACTTCCCCGTCGCCGATTTGCCGGCGGAACAGTTCCAGGCATTGGTCGTTGGTGAACAGCGGGAGGGGCAGCGGCTGATGAAAGCGCAGGAATCGCAGGTTGGCGAGGCGCGTGGTCACGAGAACCGACGCCGCTCCTCCGGGAACGAGCTCGCCGGGAGGCTCATCCTGGACGTTGTCCAGGATCAGCAGGCAACGCTTGCTGGCGCAGACGCCTTTCAGCTCGCGGACGATCTCCGGGAGATCGCCTTCGAGCCTCAGGCCGAGTAGACGCGCCAGCTCCGCCGCGATTGCGGCGAGGCTGGAGCTCTGGCACGGCAACCAATAGACCGCCTCGAAATCCTGCTGGTAGAGGTGCGCGAACTGGAGCGCGAGGGTGGTCTTGCCTTTTCCGGCGAGGCCCGGGACGGGAACCAGCGCGCCGGGTTGCCGCAACCGCTCGCGGAGATCGGAGAGTTCTTTTTCGCGGCCGATGAAAATCGGCGGGCGGACCGGCAGGTAGTTCACGCGCTCGGGCGGCGCAGGTTGCCGGGTCAGCAGATACGTGCGGATTTCGCGAAAGCCTTGAGGCTGATTGGTGCGCAGGTCGAAGTCTTTCTTGTTGCGCAGGAGCCGAGGGATTCGGCAGTCGCGGTACAGCACGCCCAGCAGTTTCGTTTTGCGGTTGTTGGTCTGCTCCCAGAATGCGTCCGTCCACTCCTCCTTGACCCAATTGGAATCGACCGAGTCGGGCGAAAGAATCAGCAGGATGAAATCGGAATCGAGGCCGTCCGCGATTCGGCTGACGATGTTTTGGCCGGGCGCGATCTCGCGCTCGTCCAGCCAGACTTTGATCCCGCCTTCGCTTTCCAGGAAGGCGGCGAGCTCGCGGACAAAGGGCTTGTCTTTGCTCGAATGGCTCAGGAAGACGGAAACCATGGCGAAGCGGGCTGCTCCGAAAAGCCTCGACTCATGATAGACGAAATCGCAAGAGCGAGAGCTGGTCCGCCGCCTGCGCCCGATCCCGCCGGCGCTTCCCTCTTCACGGCAACCGCCGGGCCGGAACCGCTTCCTGACGGCCGCATCTCGGACACGGGCGCGTTGATTTCGCGGGGGGTTACCGAGCCGCGAGCGTGAGCGAGCGGAATACCCGTCCGGAAAACGGCGCAAGACGCGCGCGTTTGCGGCGTGCCGGCGGAACGGGCCGCTCGGGAGCCGCGAAGCGTGCTAGATTTGCGGCCATGGGAATCCGAAAGCCCGTTTTCTCGCTACTCCTCCTCGGCGCGGCCGGCATGTACGCAGCCGACGCCAGCCTGGACGCGTCCATCGCCAAAACCCGGATGGGAACGCTTGAGATCCAAGCCGCCCCCGGCGCCAGGATCGCCGTGGAACAGGTGCGCCACGAATTCTGGTTCGGCGCGACGCTGCCCGGGGGCATGTTTTCGGGGCGGAGCGCCCCGGAAGATATCGCCAAATGGAAGGAGATCTTTCTCAGCCACTTCAACGCCGGCGTCCCGGAAGCCGACTTCAAGTGGGACGTCATGGAAAGGCAGAAAGGCCAGGTGAATTACACCGTCGTGGACGCCATGCTGGCCTGGGCCGACAAGGAGGGCATCCCGCTACGCGGCCACTGCATCTTCTGGGGCGTGCCGAACCACGTCCAGACTTGGCTGAAGGAGATGAACGACGGCGACTTCAATGCCACCGTGGCCGAGCGAGGGCGCACCATCGGCGCCCGCTACCGCGGCCGGTTCGCGGAGTACGATCTCAACAACGAAATGATGCATGCCGACTACTACGAGCAGCGGTTCGGCATCCATTTCATCCGCCAGATGGCGCTCTGGGTCAAGGAGGGCGACCCCGCCGCCCGGTTGTGCGTGAACGACTACGACATCACTACCGGCAACCGGCTCGATGATTACGTGAAACACATTCGCGGCCTGCTGGACGCCGGCGTGCCGATTTCCGGCATCGGCGTGCAGGGCCATTTGCACGGAGATTCGTTCGACCCCGCGGCGTTGCAGAGGTCGCTGGACGTTCTGTCGCAATTCAAGCTGCCGATCCGCATCACCGAGTTCAACTTCCCCGGCCAGCGCTCCAAGTACTACACGGGCGACCGCCGGGCCGTGATGCCGCCGGAGGAGGAGCAGGCCAAAGCGGAGGCGCTCACACAGTTCTTCACCATCTGCTTTGCGCATCCCTCCGTGACCGGCATCATGATGTGGGGCTTCTGGGAAGGTTCCAATTGGATCCCGCAATCGTCGCTCTACAAGCGGGACTGGACGCCGCTCCCGGCCGCGAAAGCTTACGAAGACCTGGTGCTGAACAAATGGTGGACGCGCTGGACGGGGACCGCCGACCGGCAAGGCCGGGCCGAGGTGCGCGCGTTCTATGGCAAATATAAAGTCACGGTGAACGGGAAAGAGACCATCGTGACGCTGACGAAGGCGGAAGGAAGCAAGACGGTGAACGTGAAGTGAGGGGCGGGGCGGGCATGGTTCGTAGCATGAGCCTTAGTGGGCGGAATAACGATTACGCGCGGATAGACGGCGGTTCGACTGGAGTCCCGATTGCGGATAACGCCGTCCGGCTCGCCGGCCAGTCAGTTCACCCGTTCGCCTTCCAGGCATTGCGCTTGGCTCGCATCGCTTTCGCTTTGGAGGGCCGGATCGATGCATAGAGCTTGCGAAATGGTTCTGCTTCGTATCGGTACCGGCGAAGAATCCAGCAATGTGGGACCTGTTCGAGTGCGATCAGCATCGGCATCGCCCATAAGGGCCAAATCGGCAGCATGCGTCCGGAACCCGCAGCTCCAAACAGCGCTGCGGCATACGAGGTGAACGCCAGTACTAAGCACATGAATCCGATCCGATAGCGCAACCAGGATGCCCAGGAATCAGCTTCGGCGAGCCACGTCGCCGTACTCCACGGGTGGCCTTCGGGGTTGTCGATGCTCAGTGAGATTCCACCATAGTAGTAGGCCAACTGAGATCGCTGCAAATAGAAGCAAAAAGCGGCGAGCACAAGCCACCCCGAACCGGCCAGAACGTATGAGGAATGTTGCTCCCAAATCCTTCGGAATACCGTATCCTTGGCTAGATCCGCGTTTCCAACGCGATCGATTGCGAGAGCGACCGCGGCGACACAGAACGTGCTCAAGATGCCCATGATGGACATCTCTTTGTCCAAGTAGTCCAGATATTCTTTAGCGGTCGCCATAATGAACAGAAAATCGCATAACGACTGCTGGAAGTCAACGCTACCGAATCGCTGCCACGAATCGAAACGCCTTGGGTTCATCGGCTGATTCCGGGCACGTTGGATCGTGACGTAAGGATGCCACCGGTGGCCACTCAACGCGCCACGCGAACCGCCCTGGACCTAGCTGGCGTAGTATCCGGCGCGGGCCTGCACCACCAGATCCTTCTTCTTAGGCGTCCTGGCGGTGAGGTGAATGTGCCGGAAGGCGCCCGGTTCGCCGGCCTGGTCGGGTGTGTAGCCGATGTTGTACTGGTTGCGAAGATCTTCCTCGATGTCCGCGAATATCTTGTCGAGCGGATTGAAATGCGACACCTGGTAGAAGCGGCCGCCGGTTTCCTGGGCAATCTGCTTGAGCACTGTCTTGCCGTCCGGCCCCGCTTGCCCACCGCCTGGCATCGGCATGGGCATCCCCCCACCCCTGCGCCCCATCCCCGGGCCGCCGTAGCTGCCCGGATAGCCGTAGGCGTCGGCATCGGCAAAGAGCACAGAGTAGACCAGCGTGTCGGCCTTCTGCGCCGCCGTGATCCCTTCGTACAGCGTGACCTTGCTCCCGGTGTCCACGCCATCGGTCAGCACGACCAGCGCCTTGCGGCCTTTTTGCTTGCTCATCAGGTCGTCGGAAGCCAGCAGGATGGCGTCGTACATCTTGGTGCCGCCACCGCGGCGGCCGGGGTAGCCGCCGCCCTGAGGATAACCGCCGCCTTGCGGATATCGCCGGCCACTGGGATAGCCACCGCCCTGCGGATAGTTCCCCCCTTGCGGGTAATTCCCGCCTTGCGGATAGTTGCCGCCTTGCGGATAGTTGCCACCCGTTTGTTGCGTCTGCTGCTGTTGCGGCCGGGCCACCTCCAGCAGGTTCAGAGCCTTGTCCAGTTTCTGGCGCGACGCGGTGAAATCCTGCAGCAGTTCGATTTCGTTATCGAAGTGGATTACAAAGGCCAGGTCGCGATCTTCCCGCAAAATCTGGTCGAAGAATTTGATGCCGGCGCTGCGCTCGTCGCCCAGCAGCCGGGCCTGGCTAAGGCTGGTGTCCACCATCATGCCCAGGTGGAGCGGAAGGCTGCTTTCCTGTTCGAAGAACTTGATGGTTTGCGGGCGGCCCTCCTCGTCCAGCGAAAAGTTGTCTTTGGTCAGGTCTTTGACGATCTTTCCCGACTTGTCCCGCACGCTGGCAAACAGGTTGACCAGTTTGACTTCCGTCAGGTACTTCGGCGGTTGCTCGCCCGGCGGGTTCTGCTGCCCCCAGAGCAGGCGCGCGGCGGGCGCCAGCGATAGGGCGGAGAGCAGGCTTCTCCTCGTGAACTTGTTTTGGGTAAACACTTCGCAGAGGAAGATGCGCGGGAGGGGGTTTGCGTTACCAGGAATCCAATAATCGCGCGGGGCGCTACGCTATACATCATGCCTACCAAGCGCCGCACCTTCCTGAAGCAGGTGGCCCTGGCCAGCGCCGCCACCGAGGCCACCGCGCAAACCCCATCCCCGGCCGCGGAGCCGCCAACCCCGCCCGCCGCTCCCGAAATCGCGTTTCCCCGTGTCTTCACCGGACGGCATCTCACCGCCATCGCCTTCCCGCTCGGCGGCGTCTGCGCCGGGTCGATCAGCCTGGGAGGGCGCGGGCAGCTTCGCGATTGGGAGATCTTCAATCGCCCCGATAAGGGCAACGCGCCCTCCTACGCCTTCCCGGCCATCTGGGCGCAGGCCGGCAACCGCAAGCCTGTCGCGCGCGTGCTGGAATCGCGCATCCAGCCGCCCTTCGAAGGCTCCAGCGGGCTGGGCGCCAACAACGCGCCCGGTCTCACGCGCCTGCGCTCGGCCACCTTCACCGGCGAATTCCCGCTGGCGCGCGTCGACTTCGCCGATCCCATCCTGCCCGTCAAGGTTTCGCTCGAAGCCTTCTCGCCCTTCATCCCGCACGAACCCGATGAGTCCGGCCTGCCGGTGGCCATCCTGCGCTATCGCGTCACCAATCCCAACGCGGTGTCCGCCAAGGTCTCCATCGCCTGGTCCATCGAAAATCCTACCGGTCACACCCAGGCCAGGGACACCCGCGTCAACGAGTACAGGACATCCGAACGGCTCGCGGGCATTCTCATGACCAGCCCGGAATTGCCCGGCAACGACGCGCTCAAAGGCAGCTTCCTGGTGTCCGTGCTGGATTCCGCCGGCGCGCGGGTCACCTGGCTGCGCGGATGGGAGCGCAGCCGCTGGTGGAACTCGCCCATGTTTTTCTGGGACGATTTCTCCGCCGATGGCGAGCTTGGCCCGGAATCGCAGGATCCCGGGCCCGTGGGCGCGCTCTCGCTCGGCCGCACCATCGCGCCCGGCGGCCACGCCGATTACACGTTCCTTCTGGCCTGGCATTTCCCCAACCGCACTCCGCGCCGCTGCGGCTGGACGGCCGCGCGCGGCGACGAGGACACCCTCATCGGCAACCACTACGCTACGCGCTTTGCCGACGCCTGGGCCGCCGCCGAATACGCCGCCGAACATCTCGCAACCCTGGAGACGAAGACCCGCCGGTTTGCCGCCGCCCTGCGCGAAAGCACCATCCCCGCCGCCATCAAGGACGCCGCCAGCGCCAACCTTTCCACCCTGGTTACCCCCGTCTGCTTCCGCACCGCCGACGGCGAATTCCATGGCTTCGAAGGCGCCAACGACCACGCCGGCTGCTGCCACGGAAGCTGCGCCCACGTCTGGAACTACGAGACCGCGACCGCCCACCTCTTCCCCGGCTTCGCCCGCTCGCTGCGCGGCTCGGCCTTCGGCTACCAGATGGATGACGCCGGCGGCATCCGTTTCCGCGAGCGCCTTCCCCACCATGGAGAAAGCTTCGGCTGGGCCGCCGCCGATGGGCAGATGGGGCAGATCATGCACGCCTACCTGGACTGGCGTCTTTCCGGCGACACCGCGTGGCTCGGCGCCATGTGGCCGCGCATCAGGAAGGCCATCGAGTTCGCCTGGATCCCCGGCGGCTGGGATGCCAACAAGGAAGGCGTCCTCACAGGCGTGCAGCACAATACTTACGACGTGGAGTTCTACGGCCCCAATCCGCAATGCGGCATCTTCTACCTGGGCGCGCTGCGCGCCGGGGAGGAGATGGCCCGCGCGGTTGGCGATACCGCGAGCGCCGCGGAGTATCGCGCGGTATTCGAGCGCGGCAGCCAGTGGATTGACGCCAATCTCTTCAACGGCGAGTTCTACATTCAGAAAATCCGCGGCATCGCCAAGGACAAAATCGCGCCCAACCTGGTGAGCGATATGGGCTCCGCCAACACGGAAACCCCCGAATACCAGGTGGGCGGCGGCTGTCTGCTGGATCAGTTGATTGGCCAGTATCTGGCCGAGGTGGCGGGCCTCGGTCCGCTCGTTTCGCCCGCCAATATCCGCAAGACCCTGGAATCCATCTGGCGCTACAACTACAAGCGCACGCTCGAAGGCCACGATAGCGTCGAGCGCACCTACGTGCTCAACGACGAGCCCGCGCTCATGGTCTGCGACTACGGCAAGGCCGAGCGCCCGCACGTGCCCTTCCCCTACTACGCCGAATCCTGGACCGGTCTGGAGTACCTGGCCGCCGCCCACCTGCTCTTCGCCGGCATGACGCGCGAAGGTGTGGAAGCCGTCCGCAACGTGCGCGCGCGCTACGATGGCGAGCGCCGCAATCCGTGGAACGAGCCCGAGTGCGGCCACCACTATGCGCGCGCCATGTCGAGTTGGAGCACGCTGCTGGCCGCCAGCGGCTTTCGCTATCACGGCGGCGAGCAATCCGTGGCCATCCAGGCCGCGCCGGGTTTCCGCTGTTTCTGGAGCACCGCGACGGCGTGGGGAACCTTCCGCCTGACCGCGGCCGGCGCCACCATGCGCGTGGATCACGGCACGCTCCGAGTGCGCACTGCCACGGTCAACGGGAAGAGGTCCGCGCCTGACGCGACCATTCAGGAAGGCAAGGAACTGGCGCTATGAAACGCGATGGCGCGGAACCCGGCGGCAGCGCCCCGAAACCAATCATCGCCGTAGTCGGCGGGTTCCTGGGGGCCGGCAAGACCACCCTCATCCTCAGCGCCGCGCGCCTTCTCCAGCAGCGCGGCCTGCGCGTGAGCGCCATCCTCAACGACCAGGGGGACGACCTTGTGGATACCCACTACGCCGGCTCCCTGGGCGTGGCCTGCGATCAGGTGACCGGCGGCTGCTTCTGCTGCCGCTTCCCGGACCTGGTGGATGCCGCCGGCCGCCTGCTCGAAGAGCGGCCCGACGTGATTTTCGCCGAGGCCGTGGGCAGTTGCACCGACATCGTGGCCACCACGCTGCGCCCGCTCCTGCGCGACCACCAGGACCGCTTCCGCATCGCCCCGCTAACCGTGGTCCTGCACCCGCGGCGGACCTTCGACAATCCCGACCTCGACTTCCTCTACCGCAACCAGGTGGCCGAGGCCGACCTCCTCTTCGCACGCGGGGAAAGCGTGCCGGCCTGGATCGACCGGTTGCTTTCCGGCGACGTGCCGGCCGGCGCTACCAGGCTGGACATCGACTACGCGCGCTACGCAGAGGCCGAAGCCGCGCTGGCGTGGCTCAACGCGCGCGTCATCGCGGACGCCGCGCCGCCGATTTCCGCGCCCATGCTGGTGGGCCCGCTGCTCGACCGGCTGGAGCCGCAGATCCGCATCGTGCACCTGAAGCTGTTCGCGCAATCGGACGCGGGCTACCTGAAAGCCGCGCTCACCGCCAACGGCCAGGAGCCGACAGTGGATGGCGCGCTCGACGCCTCGCCATCCGCCCGGCACGAGATCATATTGAACGTGCGCGCGCTGGACGAACCCGAATCGCTGCGCGCCATCGTGGAGCGCGAATTCGCCGCGCTGCCCGCCCGCCTCACCTGGCAAGACGTGCAGTGCTTCCGGCCATCCCCGCCGGTGCCCTACCTCCGGCTGTGAGGCTGGCGCGCGCGGCGCTGTTTAGGAAGCCATCGCCACCGCCACGCTCTCAAGCGCGGGCGGCTGGGCGAAAACCACGCTCTGGAGCACATCGAGCGCATCCACTACGCGCTCCACGTAGTCGTCGCTGCGGGCCATGGATGCCTTGATCGATTCGATCGCCGCGGCCTGCCCTTTGGCCGTTTGTGCGAGCCCGCCAACTTCGGCGGTCACATCCGCTCTCAGTGCGGCGACCTCCCGTTGGGTGGCTTCCACCGCTTGCGCGGCCGACTGCGCGAACTGGTCCGCCCGCTGTTGCGAGGTTGTCAGGAAGTTCTCCACTTCGGTGAATTGCGACTGCACATCGTCGAGCGCCGCTGTCACCGCCCGCGTCAATTCGACGGTCCGCGCGGTCACCGCCCGTTCGAGTTCGGTGATGGCGTTGGCCTGCCGCGTCAATTCGCCGCGTACCGCCGCTTCGAAGTCCGCTACCGCGGTGGTTTCGTGCTGCTGCTCGCCAATGGCCAGGAGTTTCAGCTCCATCTGCACCTTCTGCATGTTTTGCCAGCGCGCCGCCGGATCTTTCTCCGTGCACTGCTTCACCACCTGGTCCAATCCCTTGTGCCCGGTCGGTGGGACGCCCTTGGTCATGATCTCTTCTTCAAGCGCTCCCGCGTCGCCGGCCGGGAATGCGCGCCGCCCGGTCGCCATCTCATAGAGCACGGCGCCGAAGGCGAAGATGTCGGCCCGCGTGTCCACGGCTCCGCCCCGCAGGATCTCGGGCGCCGTATACGGCTGCGGGCTTCCCACCGCGGCGGGCGGGGCCGGCAGCAACCGGGCGCTCGACCCGCTTACGGAAATCAGGTCGGGCGTCAGCGCGCCATGGCACCGTCCGTCCGCGTGCAGGCGGCGCAGCGCGGCGCCGATATTCAAGGCGTAGCGGATCATGTTGGAAACGGGCAGCGGGTTCCCCGAGATCAGTTGGCTCAGGGTTTGAAGGTCGTGTGTCAAGGTTGTGTCCTTTAGCTTCCTGTCTAAAGCCTACCGGATCGTGCGGAAAGCGACAAGTCATCCGAGGGAGTGAGCTTACTGTTGACTTTGGTTAGTAAAGTTCAAGGGAGCCCGAAACCGGGGTGGCCAGATTCTGGAGAGCGATCCGTGCCGGTGTAGCTGATGGCTGAGAGCTGAGAGCTGAAAGCCGATAGCTGCGTAGCTGATCGCTGCCCCGCTACCGCTGGGCCCAATATTGCCGGCGCGCCTGTACCAGCAGGCCGGGCTGCCTCGCTGTCAGGCGGATGGTGCGGAACTCCGAAATGGTGACCGGCTTATCCGATACATAGCCCAGATTGTACTGGTTGCGCAGCTCCTCCTGCAGAATGTCGAAGATCGAATCCACGGGTTGCTTCTTAGTAACTTCGAAAAAGCTGCCGCCGCTATCTTCCGACAGGCGCTGTAAGACGCGCTTGCCGTCGCTGCCGCCGCCGAAGATTCCATAGGCGCCAGGGTCGGAATACAGTATGGAGTAAACCAGTGTCTCGGCGCGCTCGGCCGCCTCCACGGCATCCTTCAGAGTGCTTTCGCTGCCGAAGTCCACGCCATCGGAGAGCACGATCAGGGCTTTCCGGCCGGTCTGCTTCCTCATCGCTTCATCGCTGGCGCTCACCACGGCATCGTAAAGCAGAGTTCCGCCGCCGCCCTGCTGGCGCAACTGGCGCTCGGTCTCGGTGTCCACGTAGGCCATGGCCTCGTCCAGTTTGCGGACGGAGGAAGTGAGCGGCTGGCGCACCCGCACGTTGGTGTCGAACTGCATGATGAAAACGTGGTCTTTGTTTTCGCGGAATACGCGATCGACGAAACGCAGGCTGGCGCCGCGCTCCGCGTCCAGCACGCGCCTCTGGCTGGCGCTGGTGTCCACCATCAGGCCGAGCGTCAGAGGCAGGTCGCTCTCGCGCGCGAAATAGCGGATGGTCTGCGGGCGGCCATCCTCGGACAGCAAGAAATCCTCCTCGCTGAGGCCGCCCACCAGCGATCCGGTTCTATTCCGCACCGCCGCCAGAACGTTTACTACCTTTACTTCCGTGGTGAAAACCGGCGGGTTCCGCTGGTCCTGAGCGCGGGGAGATGGGGCGACGTTTTCGGCGCGGAAGGCCGCGGTATCCCCTGAACGGTTCTGCGAATCCTGACCGCGGGCCGATGGGGTGGCGTCTTCGGCGCGGAAGACCGCGGTATCCCTGGAACGGTTCTGCGAATCCTGACCGCGGGCCGATGCGGTGACGTTTCGAGCGCGGAAGGCCGCGGTATCCCTGGAAGGGTTCTGCGAATCCTGACCGCGGGCCGATGCGGTGACGTTTCGAGCGCGGAAGGCCGCGGTGTCCCTGGAACGGTTCTGCCGGTCATGACCGCGGGCCGATGCGGCCACGCCGAGCGCCGCCGCGCCGCGCAGAATCTCGCGCCTGCTGAAACAACCCATCAGAGGGTGCAGGATTCCACCGGAGCCAGCAACCGCCGGTAGCCATCGGCGACCAGACTGGCGAAATTGCCGCCGAGATAATTACCCACCGCTTCCGCGCTGAACAGGCCGGGGCGGACGCGGACATCGGTGTGGCGCTCGGCATCCTGGAGGCTGCGGAACATGGCGCGGAAACCTCCGAAGTTCCAGGTCATGCGGCCATAGGGCGCATCGCTCGCGCAGAACAGATTACGGCAGAAAGGTTCGCCCGCCAGTTGGTAGGCGATCAGGTCGCTTTCGGTATGGGTATCGCGCCTGGTGCTGAGCACGAAGCGGATATTGGGGCGCTCCAACCCCAGCCGGCGCGCTGCCGCGTACACAGACTCGGCCTCCGAGTAGCTCGCGCCGCCGCCGCCCATGTGCACGGCGATCAGCGGCCATTCGCGGTGCCGGTCGGCCACGCGGCGCAGTCCTTCCACCGGCGTGTAGGCGGTGTCGGCTCCGAAATGGAAGGCCGGGATGGCGCCGAGCGCCACGATCCGGTCCACCACCGCGAGCGCCTGCGGGCTGTCGATCGAGTAGCAGTTCTGCGCCGGATTGAGCTTGACGATCAGGAACCCCCACTCGCGGACCAGCGTTTCCAGCAGGGCGAAGGAGTTTTCCAGGCCGCAGCCTCGCGGGTCCACCCATCCCGCCGGAATGAAGCGGTCCGGAAACCGCGCCGCCGAATCCCGGATGTAACGATTGGCGGCGGCGAGCGAGCGCGTGTTGCCGCCGGGATCGGGCCCGTACACGGTGGTTGTCGGATTCTGCCAGACCAGCGCCATATCCACGCCGGCCATGTCCATTTCGCGCATGGCGTCTTCGGCCGATATGGGGCGTCCGTGATAATAGTCGGGCGTGGTCCGGTAGCGGCGCCGCCGGGCGTCGTCGAGGCTCTCGAGATCGGTTATATGGACATCGGCGTCGATCGCCAGGCTGGCGCCCGGCCGTCCCAGCCGTTCGAGCACCCGCGTTGCGGTTTCGACGGCCGCCGGGTGCAGGAGGCGGTTTCCGTCCGGATCGCCATTGGTGGGCACGGCTTCTATCTTAATCAATTTCACCGCCGATTGGGTTTCAACGTCCATGCGATGGCGGCGGCCGCCAGACAGGACCCCGCCAGCAGAAACTGCGCCGGCGCCATGCTCCCGGTGGCGTCGCGAATGTGCCCGACGAGGAACGGGCTGAAGTACCCGGCGAGGTTCCCCACGGAATTGATCCAGGCGATTCCCGCTGCAGCCGCGGCGCCGGACAAGGCGGCGGTTGGCATAGACCAGAACACCGACTGGCCGCACATCATTCCGATGGCGCTCAAGGTCATCAGGACCACCGCGGCGGTGCCGGAAAGCCCCGCGATGCCGCCCAAGGCAAAGGCCAGGCCAGCCACGCCCGCGCCCAGGGCGACGTGTTTCCGCCGCTCGCCGGTCTTGTCGGAATGGTGCGCGTAGAAGATCATGGCAGCCGCCGAGAGCCCCCAGGGAATGGTGGAAATCACTCCGATAAGCCACGGGTCCCTGGTAGTGGTGTCCTTCAGGATTTGCGGAAGCCAGAACCACAAGCCGTAATTGCCCATCTGGAATCCGAAATAGACCACGCAAAGCAGCCACACCTTGCCGCTGCGGAACGCGTCTGCAATCCGGTGGCGCGAGGGGCCTTCGCTCTTCTTGACCTGCTCCTCTTCGTCGAGCCGTCTCACCAGGTGGCCGCGTTCCTCGTCGTTCAGCCATTTGGCCTTGGCGGGCGTATCCACCAGGTAGACCATGGTGACCAGGCCCGCGATGGCGGAAGGGAGGCCTTCGAGCAGGAACAGCCACTGCCACGCGCGGAGGCCCCCGACGCCCGACATTTTCGCCATGATCCGCCCCGAAATCGGGCCGGCGAGGACACCCGATAGAGGATTCGCGGCCATGAAAAGCGCCACCATTCTGGCGCGGTGCTGGCGCGTGTACCAGAACGTCAGGTAGAGGATCACGCCCGGGAAAAAGCCCGATTCCACGATGCCCAGCAGCATGCGGATGGCGTAGAAGCTGGCCGCGCCCCTGGCGAGAACCGTGCAGGAGGAGACCGCGCCCCACAGCACCATCAGCGCGCCCAGCCACAGCCGCGCGCCCAGACGCTGCAGAATGATGTTGGCGGGCACTTCGAACAGGAAATAGCCGATGAAGAAAATGCCCGCGCCAATCCCGTAGACCGTGTCGCTCATCCCCAGATCCTGCTGCATCTGGAGCTTGGCGAATCCGATGTTGACGCGATCGATGTAGGCCAGGATGTAGCAGGCGAAAAGAAACGGAATCAGGCGCCGGGTGACTTTGTTGTAGAGTGCGGTTTCGAAATCCATTGGGAGGTGGGTGTCCGCTTCACATTCTACTGTGGTTTGGAGGACGGATTTGGACCGGCGCGGAATTTGCTATGATCCGGACGTAGATGTTGCCCGCCGGCCACTTGCGTTCGATCATTTTGCTCCCCGAGGAGGATGAGGCTGGCACCGCCTGGGCTCAAGGGGCCGCCGATGAATGGTCCGCCGGTATCTTCGACCCTCGTCAGGATATCTACACCCTCGAAGATGGCCGGCCAGTCAATACAGCCGGGTGAAATATACCTGGCAAAGTTTCCCTTCGGCGGCATTCCCGGCATGAAATTGCGGCCGGTATATTCGACGCCGCGCCTTCACAAACTGGCGGCCATCCACTGTTCGAGCCTCGCGCGGCGCCTCGGCCGCATCGAACCAGCCCACCACGCCCGGATAGCCGCCAGGCTGACGATACTCCTCGGGCTGCATCCGAGAATCGATCGGCAACCCGGATTCACTCACCCGTAGCGGCCGCCGTCCCGCGGCCGGCCGCTCGACGCCGCGAGCGGGCAATGGCGGCGAGCACAGCGAGAATCATGGGCGGCAGCAGACCGGGTTCCGGCACTTCCGGTCCCGGGGCAGGCGGCACGGATCCGGGCGGCGTGAAATTACCTGGCGGACCGGAGGGCGGTAACGGAACCGGGGGCCACGTTTCAAAGGTGGGTGGTACCACGACGACGGTCTGGCTGGGGGGGAAGACGAAGCCCGGAATAGGGTTCGGCTGAATGACCTCGCCCCCGATGGCCGGCGCCGGCAAGTTCGGAGCAAGCTCACTGGCCACGTTCCCGGTGAACTCGAAGCCGATGGGAGGGCCCACGGACCAGTAGGGCGGGCTGCTGCCGCCGGGTGCCGGGATGGTACCCGTTGCGGGGGCAATGGGCGGCACGCGAGTCCCGGAAGAGGGCGGCGGGCCGGTGTTCACGGGGTACAGGAAACCGCCCGGATAGCCGATAGACCAGTAGGGTGAGTTGCCGCCGGTGGGCGTTGGGCTGGTGTCCGTCGCGGCGGAAGTGGACGGCACGTTAGCGGGAGCCCGCGCAAAAGGCGGCGCCAGGCCGGTGACCAATTTTGTTTCGGCCCAGGTTTCCGGGTTCGGGTTGCGGATGCTGGCGGGCGGGCTCGGCTGGTCCAGCGCGAGCGGGGCTGGTTCCAAATCGCTCACCGGCGTCTGCGGAGTCAGTGAAATCCGGTTGCCGCAGCGGGCCCGGGCATAGTTCCTTCCGTCGGTCAGCAGGGTTTCGCCACGCGGCACGCGCACCGCCCGGCTGGTCCAATAGACGGCATTCCCCACGCGGTAGGAAAGATACACGGCGTTGGCGAAAGGCGATTCGGCGGTGTGCACCAGGGAACGCCGAAACACGGCGTAGTGCCGCGCCGCGACCGGGTCGGCGTCGAGAGCTTGAATCAATTCTCCGGCGCTGTAAGCGCCCCCGCGAATCACCGAATAGGGGTACACCGGCCTGCCAGGCTTCGGCTGGGCCGACCGCCCGGCGGCGCCGGAGGAACCGATGCGAGAATCGCCCGCTACCGCCCGGAAAACCGGCGGTCCCGGATGTGCGCCCGGCAACGCGAGCATCCCGGCAACCGCGATCGACAGGCGAACCCGGCGATGCCACTGGCGGCGATTCTGGCGAAGCTTATCGGGCACCATGCTGGAGAAGACAGTTAACTTCTTCGTTAGTATTATTGCTCCGCGGGAGATGTTGCTGAACCCTCCGAAAGTACTGGTAAGTTTGCCTGTGGACCCGCGGATCTGGCGGTGCCCAGGCCGTTCCGAATAGTACGTTCAGCCCTTCGAGGCTCGCGTACCGGGGGGGCCGGGGCGCGATCAGCTCTCAGCGGTCAGCGCCAGCATCAGGGAGGAGGCGGTAAGAAGGGGTGGCCACGCCACACCCCGGCGCACGTGTGAAGCCGCCCTGATCGAAGTCCATCCGCCTGGCCGCACGCGCGTGGCGCCGGCGGGTGGCACAGACGCGCGGCGCATTCCGGCAACCGCTTGCCGCGCCCGGGGGCGCTGGTGGAGTTGGCCTGGGTGCGCACCGGGGCTGCGTCCGAATTGCCACGTGCGGGGGTGCTGGCATGTGGCACAGACGCTCGGCGCGTTCCGATGACCGCCTTGCCGCGCGCGTGGCGCTGGCAGTCAGTGCGCGGACGGCCGGGGCCGGCTCTGGCGCCCCCATGCCGGGCCGGCGCAGCACCGGGCCTTCGCCACCGTCGCCCGCGGGCGGGTCAGGCGGCGGCTGCTGCCGGCCGGCAGGCACAAGCTATCGCGCAGGGTGTCGCCGGTCTTGCCTCGCGTTGCTCCGGAAAGCGGGAATCGGGCGGGCGGGAGGCGAACAGGCTGGGACCGCTGCGGCCGCTGCCGGGCCATCGGTTGAGAAGGGTGTGCCGATGTTACACTGAGCGAAGCAGACCCTATCATGAAAGCTCCCGGCCTTATTATTTTGTCCTGCATGACCGCTCTGTGGGCGCAGTCCGCCCTGCCGCAGTCCGCTCCGCCGCAGTCCGCCCTGCCGCAGTCCGCTCCGCCGCAGTCCGCCCTGCCGCAGTCCGCTCCGCCCCAATCCGCTCCGCCGCAGTCCGCCCTGCCGCAGTCCGCTCCGCCCCAATCCGCCCTGCCACCGGCCGCTTCGGCGGCCAGCGAGAAGAGCGATACCGTCATCGCCATATTTGACGACGGCGTCAAGATTACCGCCGGGGAGTACCAGACCCTGCTGCAGGCCAACCCGGCGTGGCAGGGCCAGGACCGCGCGCTGGTGCTTCACAAATATGCCGTTCTCCGCAAGGCTGCCGCGTTGGCCAGGAGCCGGAAGCTGGATGAGAAGAGCCCTTACAAAGACGCGCTGGAATTCAGCACCATGGTCACCATGGCCGGATTCGCGTCGGAGGACGCCCTGAATTCGCTCGACATCGGCGGCGCCGAGATCGAGAAGTTCTACAACGAGCACAAAGAGCCGTTCAAGCAGATCAAGGTGAGCGCGATCAAGGTAGCGTTTGGCGGCACGGCGCCGCCGGAAGATAACTCCTCGACGGCGATGGCCAGCCGGGCGCCCAAAAAAGTACTCACCGAGGAAGAAGCCAAAGCCAAGGCTGAGAAACTGGTGGCCCAGATCCGCTCCGGCGCGGACTTCGCCAGGTTGGTGCAACTGGAGTCCGACGACGAAACTTCCAAGCCCAAGGGCGGCGATCTGGGCACCTGGCACATGACCGACAACGTGCCGGATGCCATGCGCGCGGCCGTGCTTAGCCTGAAGGAGGGTGAGGTGAGCGATCCGGTGCGGCAATCCGGAGGATTCTACATCTTCCATGCCGACTCGGTTACTTACACTCCTCTTTCCCAGGTGAGCGACACCATCTATCAGCAATTGCGGCAGATGCACGCCTCGGAATGGCTGCACGATCTGGACGCAAACACCAAGGTGGAGTTCCCCGGCAGCCAGGAATCGCCGGCGCCCGGCGCTTCTCCCTCGGGTCCGGCAAAACAGTAGCGAACCGGGCCGAACTACTTCACCTGGACCTGGATGTCGATCACCTCTTGGGTGGGCATGACGATCAGGGAGTAGATTCCGGACTTCGGTTCCTTGCCGGCCTGCAGAGTGAGGATTGCCTTTTCTCCCTGTTTCAGGCTGCTGCGATCCAGTGTCGCTTCAATGCCGCTGAGGGGATACCCCAACTGGAGTTGCATAAATCCCGCGGAACCGTTGGTGAAGGTAACCTGCTCGGACGTGCCGGGGGCCAGGTGGACAGTCTGCTTATCGGCTTGCAGCTTTCCCAGAGCGAAACCGGGGGTCTGGGGGATCTCTCTGGGAACCCCTGCCGCTGCAGGCGCGGAAGCGGCGCCGGGAGCAGCGCCGGAAGGGGGCTTGAGCGGAAGTCCCACCAGGCTGAGCTGCTTCGACTGATCCACGAACACATACCAGTTCCCGTTCTCCAGCCTCCACGTGGTCGGGACCCTTAGCTTCACTTCGGCGGGCGGGAAGCCTTGGACTGCCAATATCTGGGCGCACTGCGTAGTCACCTTGGCCCGGGTGAATCGATCCGTCCACTCGATGGCCAGGATTTCGAAGTTATTGACCTCCGGCTTGGAGCCCTCGTAGTAGTAATCCTTGGTATCTTCGGCAACCAGGGCTTCGGCTTTGCGGTACTCGCGATTCTTCAGTAGAGTGTAGAATTCGTTGACGCGGACCCGCAGCGCCTGGTCCACCCGGGCGGGCGGTTTTGCGGCGCGTGGCGGCGCAGTCTGGGCAAAGGCGGCGGCAACCAGGAGGGCAAACGGGAAAACACGGTACATGACCCTTCCATTATAGGATTCCTGGGATGCGCCCGGAGACAGGACGTTCCGAAGGCCGGTGACCTATCCGGTGCCGGCAGGTGCCGGCAGCGTCGGGCCATTCGAACGGCAGGACGGCCGCCATTCTGCCGGGGCAGACGCCCTCCCCGTGCAACCTGAACGCGTATTGGGCGGTGAGCGCCGCCGACATCGGGACGGTCCCCGCCTTCGGCCTTTGCACGCCTCAGATCCAACTGCTCCGCCGATCGCCATTTGGGTGACCAGTGCCGTGTTTGCAGGCGGCCGACGATTTGAACCACGACGGCGGGGCCAATGCGGTGGATATGCAGACCAAGATTACTGCAGCTCTTGGGTTGGGTTGCCTGAGTGCGATAGCTGGCGGAAGCCTGTTCCCGAATCAGCCTATGCGGAGGCGATGGCTCGCCCGCTTCTTGGCGGCGCGGACGCGAGAAACACGCGCAGGTGTCACGCGGCCACTGGTACGCATGGGACGGGCTACTCTTCCAGCAGCCATCCGTTCCAGCGTCTGAATTGCCTGGTTGATGTGCCCTAACTCCTCGTGGAGATAGGCGATCAGTTCGTCAAGTTCAATGTGGTACGGCACGATGTCTGCTCCAGTCAGACGTTGTCTTCGCCGAGTTCCAAACACCCTGCGAGGAGCCGGAACCTTTGAAAGCGCTTCCTGCAGCTCCCTTTGATTCATTAATCATAGTACTGCTATACCCTTCGTTAGTCAAGAGGTAACGGTCCGTCGTTCCGTCGCGGAAAATCCGGGAGAGTTTTGTTCCCGCGGGCACACTACAGTGGGCTAGCGATGCTACGATTCCGGTTCATCCTGGCGGTCCTGGCCGGGGGTGCGGCTTGGGGGCAGGCGCCTCAATACTTCTCCGGAAGTATTGTCAACTCCTCGGACTATACTTCCGGACCGTTCGCGCCGAATTCCGCCTTGAGCATATTCGGGACCAACCTATCGTGGTCGACCCATGCGCTCACCTCCAGCGATATCGCCGGGAATACCCTGCCCACCGAACTCGCGAACGTCGCGGTGTATGTGGACAACTGGCCGGCCCCGTTGCTGTATGTTTCGGCAACGCAGATCAATTTCCTCGTGCCGGGCAACGAAATCGGCGGCAGCATCACGGTTCGGGTAGTGCGCGAGGGGGTCACGGGCCCGGGGGTCACCTTGACGTTGACCGATGCCGCGCCAGCGCTGTTCGACCTCGGGACCGGGTATGTCATCGCAACGCATGCCGATGGCAGCCTGATCACAGCGGACTCGCCGGCGCACGCCGGGGACATCGTCGTAGTCTATGCTACCGGCCTCGGCCAGACGGAGCCGAATCCCAATCCCGGGGAGATCCCGAAGACCGCGGCGGAGATAGTGGCGGCAGCCAGCCTGGCGGTCTACCTGGACGGCACGCCGCTCCAGCTCTGGGAAATCAAGTACGCCGGCGTGACACCGTTTTCGGTAGGGCTGTATCAGATCAACATCCAATTGCCTTCCACCGTTGGGACCAACCCGCAGATTCAGGTCGCCGTGGGGGCGCAGTCCAGCAAAACCGGCTTGCAGATTTACGTGGATTAGCCCCGGCACGCAACTTTTTGGACTCGGGGCGCGTTGCTATAGATGGGCTAGAATCGATTTGAGGAGACCGAAATGTTCCTACGGCCGTTGCTGACACTCGCATTTCTGGCCGGCGGCCTGGCGGCGCAGGACGCGCCGGCGGCCTCTTCGCCCGTGGCGGCGTCCAAGGCCGAGGGCTACACGCTCGATCCAGGCACCAAAGTACCGCTGAATGTGATCAACGGCATCAGCACCAAGCACTCCCAGGAAGGCGACCGCGTGTACCTGGAAACGGCATTTCCGGTCCTGGCCGGCGGACGCATCGTGATTCCCGTCGGCAGTTGGGTGGCGGGAACGGTAACCGAAGTGAAGAAGCCGGGGCGCGTAAAGGGCCGCGGCGAGTTGTACATCCGCTTCGACACGCTCATCCTGCCCAACGGCGTGACGCGCGACTTGCGCTCGCGGATGGACGGCATGGACGCCGGCTCTACCGGGGAGTTGGACCGCGCCGAAGGAAAAGTGAAGAGCGAAGGCAACAAGGCCGGCGACCTGCGCACGGTAGCCGAAACCACCGCCGCGGGCGCGTCGGTGGGCTCCATCGCCGGAACCGCCGCGGGCCACGGCATGACGGGGCTGGGAGTGGGAGCCGCCGCGGGCGCGGCGGGCGGGCTGATCTACACGCTGGTTTCGCGCGGCCCGGACGCGGTGGTCGCCAAGGGTTCGACGGTTGAGATGGTGCTCGACCGGCCGCTCAGCTTCAACGAGAGCGACGTGAACTTTACCAACGTCCCGCCGCGACCGAGCCCACCGCCCGCCGGGCTGCTCGACAAGGGCGGCGCGTAGGGTTCCAGCCGGCCCTCCGCCCGGTGCTATTATTCCTGTGGCGGCAAAACAGAAGAACAGCGCCGCCGTGGAACTCGGGCGTCCCGGCGGCCAGAAGAAAGTACCGAAGGGATTTTCGGCCATGGACCCGATTTAATTGTGGCGGATGAGATCGTGACGTTGCGATGATACGCGGCAAACGAGAGCTGGTGTCAAATGTGTGTGCGGCGACCGGCGCTACCTGGCTGGTGGAGCGCCTGCCCCGGAAGCCGGTGCTGATGATCCTGAATTATCACCGCGTCGGCGATCCGGGCGCTACGGAATACGATCCCGGCCTGTTCTCCTGTAGTGCCGGGGAGTTCGACTGGCAGATCGCGTACCTGAAACGCCGCTACCGGATGACGACTCTCGACGAAGTGCTCGGCCTGCTCGGAAATGGAGCGCGTCTAACTGAACCGCGCGTGCTGATTACCTTCGACGACGGGTACATCGACAACTACCAGTACGCGTTTCCGGTGCTCCGGCGGCACGGCGTGCAAGGCGTCTTCTTTTTGCCGACGGCGTTCACGGGCACCAACCGCATTCCGTGGTGGGACTCCATCGCTTACATCGTCAAGCACTCCCGCCATCGACAGTTCCGGATCGAATATCCGCAGGCCGGGGAGTTCGACCTGGATGCCGGCGGGGCGGCGCAGTCGATCATGCGCATTCTGAAGCTGTACAAACAGCCTGCGATGCGCGATCACAACCGGTTCGTGGAAGACCTGGAACGAGCCTGCGATTGCTCGCGGCCGGGCGCCGGCGCCGAACGGTGCTTCCTCGATTGGGACGAGGCGCGGCAAATGCAGCGAGGCGGCATGGCATTCGGCTCCCACACTCACAACCACGAGATTCTGAGCAAGCTGCCTGCCGCCAGCCAGCTTGAGGAGTTGCGCCTGTCGCGCGAGATTCTGGAAAACGAGTTGCAACAGAAGATCGAGACGCTGGCCTACCCGGTGGGAGCGCGGGACACTTTCTCGCCGGAAACGTTGGAGGCCCTGCGCCTCGCGAAATACCGCGCCGCGTTCTCGTTTTATAACGGGTTCAACAAACCGGGGACGCTGGCGCCCTTCGACCTCCGGCGCTGTGCCATGGAGCCCCTCGATCGAGGCAGGCTGCGACTGCAAACGGCGTTGGGATCTCTCACGGGCAGCCTCTGGTTCTGAGCGGTTGCCGGGAGAAGCGTGGGCGCGGCGCCGCTTCACAGCGCGCGGGTTTGGGCCGCGCCCTCAGACCCGGTTGGCGGAGTGGCGCGTGTTGACTCCGCGGAACGAAGCACCGTGTTCCTCGGTTTCCGGAATCAGCGTCTCGAGCACGAAGCCGTACGCTTCCAGATCCGCGCGAAAGGCTGCATACGGATAGCGGACGTTTACGTGGCTTTCGCCCGTGATGTAGCGGACCTGGTTGAGCCAGGAGCTGTGCGGGCCGATGATCCCCTTTTCGGCGCCTTCAATGTCCAGCTTCAGTACGTCGATGCGGTCCCAACCCATTTGTTCCACGATCTGCGGCACGGAGAACTGCGGCACCCGAACCGTCTGACCCGGCCGTCCCGTCGGGATCACCGAATTGCGGTCCGGCTGGTCGGACACATACAGATCCACGAAGCCCGGCTCGGCGCCGATCGCGCCCTCGAAGATGCGCCCGCGGATTCCGTTCAGCGCGACGGCCCGCTGGAGCAGCGGCGTGTTCGCCGGCGCCGGCTCCGCACAGGCGATTTCCGCATCCGGAAAGAGCCGGTGCAGAAACACCGCCGACATCCCGATGTTGGCTCCGAGATCCAGGATCCGGCGCACTCCACGGGCTTCCATTCGGTAGTCTTTGCGCACAAAGATCTGCGACAGCAGACCGTGGTCGTAACCGTTGGTGCGCACCGGGACCTTCCCCCAGGCAGGAAGATCCAGCGTCACCGTCTTCGGGAAAAAATGGCCCAGAACTCGCCGCCGCCCGGCGTAGTAGCTGCCGAACAGCTTGGCTGCCGACGCCCATCCAAGGTGCAACTCTCGCGAGATGCCCAGCAGGCGAGCAGGTTGGCCCAAGCTTATCATTGCGCTTTCTCCCGGTAGCGGGGAGCCTTGTTGCGGCGCCCGGCCGTGTCTGAACTATAGCAGAACATCGCCTTTCATCGCCTAGCGGACAACGTTACGACGACACCCGCCAGAAGGGGGCCCGGCGGGACCACATCTCCGGTTGGTGCGTTCGTTTGCTGCCCTGACCTCTTCGACAGACTCCTTTCTCCAATAGACGGTGCGTCACTCGACCTTGCAGATTCGCTCTGCGATGCCGTTAGGGCCGGGGTGAAGCGCCTCAACCCAGGGCCGGGGCGGACGGACTGCGCAGGCGCCAATAACGGAGCAGGCCGCCCGCCAGATTACGGAAAGCTCGCCGCAACGTGCGCAGAGTGACTCTCCAGTCTCGAAAATCGACGTCATAGAATTCCGCCGGCCGGAAGTACGCGCTCCACCATTGGCCCCAGGTGGTCAATCCCGCCTGTAAATACTGTGGGAAGGCCGGCACATCGCGCATCACGGCAATATGGCGGAAGTCGAACCGGTTGGCCTCGACCGGCGCCGGGGCCTGGCCGATCAGGTCCAGATAATGGAGCCATCCGGTGTCCACGCCGGCGTAGACGGCGCAATCGAAGGTCACGCTGAAACGGGGGTTGACTTCAATCAGCAAGACTCGGCCGTCCCGCGCATCCCGTTTGACTTCAATCTCGCACAGCCCGACGTAGCCAATCTGCCGCAGAAACCGATCGCACAGGCCGGCAATTTCCTCGTCCACGACGGGCTCTACCATACTCGCCGATCCGACGCGAACCGGATAACAGCGAATTTCGTGGACCACGAGATAGCCCAGCCTCCGGCCCCCGGCGCCATAGACCGCCAGATAGCAGTACTTGGCGTCGTCCGCGCCGACAACTACTTCCTGCACTATGGCCCTCGGCCGGACCGGCGCCACTCGATCATAGTGAGCGCGCAGCTCGCCGGCGGTCTCGGCGGTCGCCACCTTCTTGCCGTGGAACGGATTATCCGCCGGCAGTTCCTCCCATTCGCGGTGGGTCTGCGGCTTCAGAAGACACGGGAAACGAGCCCCGGCCGAGAACCGGTCCAGATCTTCGCCGGACTCGACCGAGCCGGTGCGCGGGCAGGGGAAGCCCGAGGCCGCGGCCAGCGCGTACTGCTCCCGTTTGGTTGACAGTCTGGCTTGCACTGCCACCGACTCACGGGAGAAAGTGAAATCCGGCTCCAACTCATCGGCGTGGCGGCCAATGGCATCGACGAAGA
>Ga0265316_10001675_pt1 | contig 23580 bp, 23 predicted proteins | sample 4522metaG_FD_202092 | JGI IMG/M metagenome (GOLD analysis project Ga0265316, IMG submission 202092) | Rhizosphere microbial communities from Carex aquatilis grown in University of Washington, Seatle, WA, United States - 4-5-22 metaG | ecosystem: Host-associated > Plants > Roots > Rhizosphere >... | reverse complement strand
GCCCCAACCCTTTGAAGGCGCACGACGCCCCCGAGACCACACAAGCGCAGAAAGTTGGAGTTCCATGATCGTTGCCAGTCCAAAATCCGTCACCGAGCTCAAGCAACTGATTGACCGCCATCAGAAGATTCTCTTCGTCGGCTGCGGCACCTGCGTGACCGTGTGCCTGGCGGGCGGCGAGCGCGAAGTCGGCATCGCCGGCTACGGCGTGCGCATGGCGCGCAAACTGGCCAAGCAGCCGGTGGAGATCGAGCAGATCACCATCGAGCGCCAGTGCGACAACGAGTTCATCAAAGACCTGGCGCCCGCGGTGGAGCGCAGCCAGGCCGTGGTGTCGTTCGGCTGCGCTGCCGGCGTGCAAGCCCTGGCCGAGCGCTTTCCCGGCAAGCCCGTGTATCCCGGGCTCAACACGCAGTTCCTCGGCATTCTGGAAGAACAGGCGACCTGGACGGAGAAGTGCATCGGCTGCGGCGAGTGCATGCTCGCCGAGTTCGGCGGCATCTGCCCGGTCACCCGCTGTGCCAAACACATGCTCAACGGCCCCTGCGGCGGCTCCACCAGCGATCGTTGCGAAGTCTCCGCCGACAAGCCCTGCGCCTGGCAGTTGATTTTCAAGCGCCTACAGTCAATCGGCCAGCTCGACCGCCTGGAAAAGATCCACCCGCCGAAAGACTGGAGCAAAGCCTGGCACGGGGGAGCGCGGAAGATCGTACGGCCGGAGCACCGGATCTAGGCAGCGTCGCGGGAATTTGTTGTCGGTCGAGCGATTAGGTCGATCCTCGCGCTTTTTGCGAAGAATGCGTTTCTATTGCACCGTGACTGAATAACTCCGGATGACAGCCTGCCCCGCGCCGATAGCGACTTCCGTTCCCAGCTCGACTGTGGCGACGTAGTCGTCCGGACTGAGAACGCCGTTCGTCGTCAGATACGTCAGGAAAGGCGTGATGTCGAAGTCGCCTACGGGGGAAGTGTATATCGGCGTGGATTGACTGAATGCCGCATAAATCCAGTTGTAGGTCGTTCCGCTGCTCTGGTTCGGACTGTAATAGTAGTCAAAGGTGTATCCATTCGCCGAGAGGGAGCCGCTCGGGGCCACTCCGTCGGGTGTTGCGTTCTTGCTGTCAAGCCAGATCATGAGTTCGCATTTGATGTCGCTTGCGGTGAAGTTCGTCGGATCGCTCGTGCTCTTGATGATCCAGATGTCGTAGGCAAGGTCGTACGTGTCGCCTCCGGAAATGGTCGACGTGGTCATCGTGATGTCAAACGTGGAATGGAAGGTATGTCCGGCAATCGCATACGGGTACCCAGGCGAATGGAACCCGGCCGGCAACCAGGGACTCCAACCGCAGAACACCTCCGGATACGAGAGAACCGTCCCTTGGTTGGAGCTGTTCCAGGACCATTGCCAGCCGAAGAAGGACGTGCCATTCGAGACGCCCTGGAAGATGGATTCGCTGTATGGCTGGGACGCCGCCTGGTAATTCCATTCATTGTTCTCGACTGCATAGTTGGAATCGATGGTTATGCTGTCGTTGTTGTCGGACTTGACATCGGTGACTCCCGCGGGCAGTCCCGCAGGGATTCCTACACCGCCTGCGCCGCCTGGTCCAACGGTGCCACCCGAGCCTCCGGTGTTTCCGCTGCTCGCCGTACCTCCCCCGCCACCTCCTGCTCCACCTCCGCCCGCGGATGGCATGCAGCATCTCCAGGTGACATCCATATCGCTGCATTCATACTGGCTCGTGTCGTCGATTGTTCCGCTGGGGCATGTGCCTGGCAGCAGTTGAGCACACGTCCCGCCTGAGGTTTCGCAAGGCGAGCGGCTAAGTGGCAGACAGCAAAACATCATGCTCGATCCGCAGGAATATCCACGGCTGCTAGGGTTCGATGAGCCAAAACAACCGCCGAAGTTTGGTTTCTCGCAGGTGCCACCCGCTTTCTCGCAGTCGTTCTGGCCGTCTGCCCTGCCGCACGCCAGTCCCACCAGGCAAGCCAGAAAGAGCGCTACGCCGAATGTAGATACCCTGCACATCGAGTCCTCCATCCGCTCGATAGTAGCAATCTGCGTGCCGAACCCTAGCACCGCAGCTCGACGACCAACCTCATCGCGACGACGCACAGATAGGCCCTATCGGTGGATAAGACCATGGCCGTCGGTCCATCAATGTACCATCAGAATTCTGAGAGTGGTCTCAGACCGTCGATAGATCGTCGCGAGTATGGTGCCAGTCACATATTCAGAAGCGCGGCAAAGGGGCACAATGCCGCTGTCGACGAAGACTTGCTTCACGGGCGCGTCTCGTGGTTGTCGGCGTAGATCTCGGCGAGGTGTTTGTACTTGTCGCCGGAGACGTCGCTGTGGTCAGAATGCATAGTGCCGGCCAGAGCCAGCAGGCGCGCGTACCGGCCGCCGGGCGGCACACTGACGGCCTCTTGTTCTTCGTCCTTCGCCAGGGAATCCTCGATTGCGTGCAGCAGGCGACGCCGTTCCGGCACGGGCAGCAGATTGGCTTCTTCGACGATCTAATGGACGGTGTGCATGACAGCCTAATCTTATTGCGAGCGGTGCACATTCGACAGTCCCGTTCGAGGGGCGCATTCGATGCTGTCGATGTCGTCGTTCAACCGGTGAACCGCGGCCGCATGGCGGTCAAAGCGGGACCGGTCAGGCGACCGGGAGCTTGACCTCCGAGGTAGGAAAAGCTACTCTTAAGGTATGAAATCCACGGTTTCGGAGAAGGGCCAGGTGACCATCCCGAAGTCGGTGCGGGATCGACTGGGCCTGCGTCCGGGTACCTTGATCGAGTTTCGGGCCGAGAATGGGCGGCTGGTTGGGGCCAAGTCTGTCCCGGAGGACGTCTTCCGCAAGTGGCGAGGCCGAGGTCACTTGCCGAGCGGAATGACCGTCGACACGTATCTGGCACGCGCGAGGGGTACCGGTGCGCACGGCAGTTGACAGCAGTGTTCTCCTCGACGTCCTGATCGCCGATCCACGCTTCGTGGAGCCATCCGAGCAGAGCCTGCGGCGTGCCGCGGGCGAAGGTGCGCTCTTGCTGTGCGAATGCGTGCTGGCCGAGATCACACCCGTGGTGGGAGCGTCTGCCATCGACGAGTTCCTGGCAGACTGGAACCTTGCGTTCGTACCGTCCACTATCGCGAGCGCAAAGCTTGCGGGAGAGATGTACCAGATCTACTTGCGACGCAGTACCCGACCGGCCCAGCGGGTGGTTCCGGATTTTCTCATCGGCGCCCACGCCGTGTGTCTGGCCGATCGGCTGCTGGCTAGGGATCGAGGCTACTACCGAGACTACTTCAAGCGGCTCCGCGTGGTCGAACCCCAGGTGGGACGCTAGCAGTACCGGCGACGCGTAGCTTGCGACTGGCAGGCGCTGCGCGTGTCGATCCGAAGAGAGTTGAGGTCATCGCGGAGTCGTTGAGGGAATTCTCGCCGCCGCTGGTGGAGAGGGTCGAATTTCAGGGCGGAGCCTATCGCATCACCGGACAGGGCGTGCTCTTCGTCCAGAACGCGAGTCAGGGGGTTCAGGGTTTTCAAGGCCTTTCGTGAAGCACCTGAAGTGGATATTGAATGGTGCGGGTCAGCCGAAACCGTTGCTTGACCTCGGCCCTCGGCGGCCGACATACTGTGTGTATGAAACGCACAAATCTTGTGCTTGATGAGCGCTTGCTGGAGCAGGCGACCAGGCTGGCCGGGCAGAAGACCTATTCGCGCACCGTGGGACTGGCGCTGGAGGACTTCGTGAGACGGATGCAGGCACGGCAGATTCTCTCGCTACGGGGCAGCGGGGCCTGGCACGGCGATGTGCGGGCCATGCGTGACAGCGTCGCTCCTCGCCGCGCGCGCAAGGCGGGAAAACGCGCCGCATGACCTTGCTTGACACCTCGGTTTGGATTCAGGTTTTTCGTCAGCACAATCCTGTGGACCTTGAGTCAGTTGTTCCTTTCGAGGAGATCGTGGTGTGCCTGCCGGTGATTCAGGAGATTCTGCAAGGGTTTCGTGACGAGCAGGCCTTTCGCGTGGCTCGCGATTCCCTGCGGGCCATCCCCTGCGTGGAATCGCCGCTGGACCAGAACCTGTTTCTCGAGGCTGCCGACCTCTACCGCCGCGCCCGTCGCGCCGGGTTCACCGTCCGCTCGGGCATCGACTGTCTGATTGCAGCCTGTGCCATCCGCAACGATCTCGTCGTGATTCACCAGGACCGCGACTACTCCGCCCTGGCGCGAGTTTCGTCGTTGCGCCAGCGGTCCCTGGCAGGCGCGCGGATCTAGATGAATTCGCAGATGTAGGCCGCGGGCTGATCCGCGCGAATGTCGAATCCGGTCTTGGCTGGGATCTCGAAAGCCGTGCCCACCGGGTAGTGCTTCCATTCGCCGCCTGGCAGACGCGCCGCCAGCTCACCGCTGACCACGATCATCCGTTCGGGGCCGCCAGTGTCGAAGTGGAAATCGCCTGGTTGCACCACGCCCGCAGTGGCGCGGCGGCCGTTGCGCTCGAAGCCGAGACTTTGAACCTTGCCGTCGAAGTAGGTGTTGTGCTTGGTCATGGCCAGGAGATTACGCGAAGAGCCCCCGGCTTGTCGCCAGTCTTGAGCAGGGACGATGCGCACTCGGCGATTGACCGGCGGAGTGCTCGCCCCCTATCATCCAAGCCCAGCCCTGAGCCCTCCATGCCCTGCCTGCTTTCCATCGTGGTCCCCGTCTACAACGAGCAGCAAACGCTGCCGCGATTCTTGCAAACAATTCGCGCGGCCTTGTTGCCGGTGACGCAGGACTACGAGATCATCTTCGCGGCCGATCCCTGCACCGACGGCACCATCGAACTGATTCGGCAGGAGCACGCTCGCGATCCCAGGATCAAGCTGCTGCTGTTTTCGCGCCGCTTTGGCCAGCCCGCCTCGACTCTGGGCGGCCTGGCTTACTCCACCGGTCAGGCCGTCGTCGTGATCGACTGCGACCTGCAGGATCCGCCGCAGCTCATCGGGGACATGGTCCGGCTGTGGCGCGAGGGCTACAAGGTGGTGGTTCCGCAACGCCGCTCGCGCCAGGGCGAGACCATCATCAAGCGCATCATCGCGCACACCGGGTACTGGGCCATCAATCGCATGTCCACGGTGGCTATCCCGCGCAACACCGGGGATTTTCGCCTGATGGACCGGCGTGTGGTCGAGGAGATCGTCAAGCTCAAGGAGAGCCACGGCTTTTTGCGCGGTCTGACCAGCATCGTGGGGTTCAAGACAATTCTGCTGCCCTTCGATCGTGAGGCGCGTGTGGGCGGCCAGGGCAAGTACAATCGGCTCACCGGCAGTCTGCGCATCGGGTTCAACGGCATCATCGCGTTTTCAGATTCGTTGCTCAGCCTGATGGTGGTGGCTGGCTTGGTCATGTCCATCCTGGCCCTGCTGTCCGTGCCCGTGGTGGCATACCTCAAGGCCAAGGGGCTTTACATGTTTGCCCAGGGCCTGGCCACCACCTGCATCCTCATGCTGTTTTTGGGCGGGGTTCAGCTCATGAGCATGGGCGTGCTGGGCGCGTACATCGGCCGCATTTATGACGAGGCCAAGCGGCGGCCCAAGTTCATCGTCGAGGAATCGCTCGGGTTGTCCGAGTCGGTGTCGCGATTGAACCAGGCTGGACCGCACGACGGCAGAGACTTCTGATGAAATACGTTGTAACGGGTTGCGCGGGGTTCGTGGGCAGCAACCTTGTGGATCGACTGCTGGCCGACGGCCACGAGGTGGTTGGCTATGACGACTTGTCGACAGGACGAATGGAATTCCTGTCGCAGGCGCGGGACCACAAGCGCTTCCGCTTGCTACGCGGGGACGTGCTGGATCTGCCGAGTTTGACCGCGGCGGTGGCGGGCGCGGACGTGGTGATGCACCTGGCGGCCAACGCTGACGTGCGCTTTGGAACCGAGCATCCACGCAAGGATCTGGAACAGAACACCATCGCGACTTGGAACGTGCTCGAGGCTATGCGGCAGGGTGGCGTGAAGCGCATCGCCTTTTCCTCGACTGGATCGGTGTACGGCGAGCCCGAGGTATTCCCCACGCCCGAGCATGCGCCTTTTCCTGTGCAGACGTCGCTCTACGGCGCGTCCAAGGCCGCGGGCGAGGCGTTGATCGCAGCCTACTGCGCTGGCTTCGGTATGCGCGGCTGCATTTTCCGTTTCGTGTCGATCCTGGGCGAGCGCTACTCGCACGGACATGTCTTCGACTTCTACAAACAACTCCGCGAGCACCCTGGTGAGTTGCGCGTGCTGGGCAACGGCCAACAGCGCAAATCCTATCTCTACGTGCAGGACTGCGTGGACGCCATTCTCCTGGCCATGGACAAGGCCAGCGGCCCGGTCGACGTGTTCAACCTGGGCACCGATGAATTCTGCAAGGTCAACGATTCGATCGGCTGGATCACCGGCCATCTCGGCTTGCGTCCCGTCTTGAGCTATTCGGGCGGCGAGCGTGGCTGGATCGGCGACAGTCCATTCATCTTCCTCGACTGTGCCAAGATCCGGAAGCTGGGCTGGGCGCCCAAGCTCACCATCAAGCAAGGCATCGAGCGCACTTTGCAGTTCTTGCGGGACAACCCATGGGTGCTGGAGCGAGCCTAGCCGTGCGCTTTAGTGGAAGACAGGCTTTGGTCACCGGCGGCACGCGCGGGCTGGGGTTGGAGATCGCCCGCCTTTTCTGGAGTGAAGGCGCGAACCTGATTGTTGTAGCTCGCGATGCGCAGGGGCTTGACAAGCTCCGCGAGGCGCTCGCGAGCCAGACCAAGCCGGGCCAGGTTTTCGACGCGGTCGCGGCCGATCTATGTAGCGACTCGGGTTTGCAGAGTGTGATTGAGAAGATGCAGCGTCGAGGCGGCGTCGAAATCCTGGTCAACAACGCCGCCATGCAAGGGCCCATCGGCAAGGCCTGGGAGTGCGACTGGCAGGCATGGCAGGCGGTGATCAAGCTGGATCTCCTCGTGCCCGTGCAGTTGTGCCGGGCTGCCGTGCCCGCCATGCTCGGCCGCGGAAAAGGCAGCATCATCAATCTGTCGGGCGGCGGCGCCGCTGGGCCGCGCGAGAACTTCTCGGCCTATGCCAGCGCCAAGACCGCTCTGGTGCGTTTCACGGAAACCCTGGCCGCCGAGGTCAAGCCGCACCGGATCCGGGTGAACGCCGTGGCTCCGGGAGCCATGAACACCGCGATGATGCGCGAGACAGTGAACGCCGGGCCTGAGCGCGCAGGCGCCGACTACCAGCGTGCCCTGGAGACCATACACAAGGACAGCGCCGCGACCGCGCGACGGGCGGCGGAACTGTGTCTGTTTCTCGCCAGCGACGAGAGCGCGGGACTGACGGGCCGGCTGCTGAGCGCGGTGTGGGATCCGTGGCAGAGCCTGCCCGAGCACATGCGCGAGATCGAAACCTCGGACGTGTACACCCTGAGGCGAATCGTGCCCAAGGATCGAGGCCAGGAGTGGGCAAAATGATGAAGGTCGGCATCGTTGGCTGCGGGCTGATCGGGCGCAAACGCGCGCGCGCGCTGGGCGATGGCAAACTGGTGGCTTGCTCGGACGCGGTCTTGGATCGCGCGCAGGCCCTGGCCGCCGAACAGGGCGCGCAGGCGGTCGCGGACTGGCGTGACATGGTCAAGCGGCCCGACGTGCAAATGGTCATAGTGGCGACCACCCACGACTGGCTGGCCCCCGTGACCTTGGCCGCGGTCGAGGCTGGCAAGCACGTTCTGGTGGAAAAGCCGGCCGCGCGTCGCGCGGGCGAGCTCGAAGCTGTGGTGCGGGCGGCGGCTGCCCGCGGCGTGCTGGTGCGCGTGGGATTCAACCATCGCTTTCATCCAGCCCTGCACAAGGCCCACCAGATGTTTGTCGACGGGGCCGTGGGGCCGCTGATGTATGTACGCGCTCGCTACGGCCACGGCGGCCGCGTGGGTTACGACAAGGAATGGCGCGCGCGCCCTGAGGTGTCAGGCGGCGGGGAGCTGATCGATCAGGGCATGCACCTCATCGACTTGGCCCGCTGGTTTGCGGGCGAGTTCGTGCAAGTCGACGGACTCGCGGGCCGCTGGTTCTGGAACATGCCGGTGGATGACAACGCCTTCTTGCTGTTGCGAACTGCGGAGAAGAAGGTCGCATTCATGCACTGCAGTTGTAGCGAGTGGAAGAACCTGTTCTCCTTCGAGGTGTTCGGCCGCGACGGCAAGCTGGAGATTCAGGGACTGGGAGGCAGCTACGGCGTGGAGCGACTCATCCACTACCGCATGCTGCCGGAGATGGGGCCGCCTGACACGGTTTCCTGGGACTATCCGCGCGGGGACGATTCTTGGGCAGACGAGCTGTCGGAATTCTATCAAGACATAGCCTTGGGGCGGCAGCCGTCGCCCGGGCTTGCGGATGCCATGGCAGCGCTGCGAGTGGTCGAGCGAATTTACGAGGTATCGCCATCATGATCATCGTGAGAAGTCCGTTGCGGATTACGCTGGGTGGTGGGGGCACGGATCTGCCCTCCTACTATCGAAACCACGGCGGCGCTCTCATCTCCGCTGCCATCGACAAGTACGTCTACGTCTCGGTAATTCGCCCGTTCACGCCCGGGATCTTCTTGAAGTACTCCCACCTGGAACACGTGGATCGCGTCGACGACGTGCAACATCCCATCATGCGCGAGACCTTGCGTTCGATGGCGCCAGATCCCTGGCAGATCGAGATCACCACGCTGGCTGACATCCCATCCGGTACCGGGCTCGGCTCCTCGGGCGCGTTCACCGCTGCGCTGGTCAAGGCGCTCAGTGCGTTTGAAAAGAAGCCTTTGGACACAGGCGACATCGCGCGCACGGCCTGCGAGATCGAGATCGACCGCCTGGCCTCGCCGGTGGGCAAACAGGATCAGTACATCTCGGCCTACGGCGGGATCACTTGCTTCCAGTTCCACCGCAACGACGAGGTGGGCGTGACCCCGCTCAAGTTGAGCCGCGAGACCCTCTTCGACCTCGAGGACAACCTGGCGCTGTTTTTCACCGGGTTCGATCGCAGTGCCAGCTCCATCCTGCAAGATCAGGATTCGCGGACGAAAAAGGACGAGGCCGCGGTCATCGACAACCTGCACTTCGTCAAGGAACTCGGGCTGCGCAGCCAACGCGCCCTGGAGGCGGGACGCTGTTCAGAACTGGGCGAAATCTTCCACGAGCACTGGGAGGTCAAGAAGCGCCGATCGGGCGCCATGTCGAATCCCAAAATCGACGCGTGGTATGCGCTGGCCCGTGCCAACGGCGCCATTGGCGGAAAGCTTGTGGGGGCCGGGGGCGGCGGCTTCCTCATGTTCTACGCGGAGAATCGCCGAAAGCTGGGCCGGGCCATGGCCGACGCCGGGCTCGAGGAATTGCGCTTCCGCTTCGATTTCGACGGCACGCGGATCTTGCTCCAATGACGGTTGCATAGCAGTCTCTCAGGGAGGCACCGTCGGTCATTTGAATGCGAGAACAAGACACACCGCCCCTGGGCGCAGCGGCCGGACTCCCGAGCGAAGATTCTGAGCGCGAGCTCGACGTCTCGGCTATCGAGTTTTTGTCAGCCGAGGACCTCGAGCTGATGGCGGAAGCGGACGTCACCCCGCCCGCGCAGGTCTTGCCGCCGCGGCGTCGCCCGCTTCTGCACATGGGGCCGCGGGAATTCGGGACCCTGGCGCGGGCCATCTTCATGCTCGCCCTGTGCGGGTTCTCGGTGGCCGCCTTTGTGGTGCAGTTGCTGCGCCACAAGTGGATTGTGGGTTTCGTGGGAGCGAACACCGCCACGACCCACGAGCGCAATCGCATGCTCATCTGGATCGCCGCGGGCGCTGGCGCGGGCATCTTGCTGGCCTTGGCGCTGTGGGCATGGGGGCGGGCCAAGGCGCGCACCGCGCGCGTGATGCGCACGGCGCGCCTGCTCTCGCCGCTTATCCTGCCCGCTTTCGCCTATCCACTCTTGCGGGTTGGTGAATGGGATGCCTTTCCGCGAATTGCGGCTATCGCCGTGGTCGCGGTGGTGGGGGAGTTGTGCTTTCGCATGTCCGTTGCCGAGATCTTGTCGGCGCGGCTGCTGGTGGCGCGATGGATGCGGGCGCTGGGCGCGGCCTGGGCGCGCCTTCTAGATCGCGCGCGGCCCACTCTGTCGCCTGAACTGATTCTGGTGATCGTGGGGGCGCTCGGCTACGCGATCTGGATGAGCATCTACACCATCGTCAACCACCGTCACTTCACGACCATGGCGTTCGACCTCGGGTCGTACAACAACATGTTCTACAACTGCCTGCACGGGCATCCCTTTCGGGGCACGGCGGTGCTACGCACCGGCGGCAACTGGTCGATGCTGAGCAACCACGCCGAGTTCACCATGTTCGCGCTCCTGCCCTTCTATGCCTTGCACCAGAACGCCGAAACGCTTCTCGTGATGCAGGCCGTGGCCTTGGGCAGCGGTGCGATTCCCATCTATCGATTCGCGGCTCGGCGCATTCCGCGCAGCATGGCCTGGATGCTGGCCTTCGCCTATCTGTTCTACGCGCCCATGCACCAAGCGAATTTCTACGACGTTCACTTCCAGCCCTTTGGCGCGGTCTTCACCCTGTGGGCTGTGGACTTTCTCGATTTGCGGCGCTTCTGGCTGTTCACGCTGTTCTTCGTCCTGGCCCTGGGCTGCCGCGAAGACATCCCCATCGGGTTCGTCGCCATCGGGGCCTATCTCATCTTGGCCGGCGAACGTCCGCGCGTGGGCGCCTTGCTGTGCGTCCTGTCGGCCGCCTACTTCGTGGTCATCAAGTTCGTGGTCATGCCGCGCTTCGGGCAGTGGTGGTTCAGCGACATGTACAAGGAGCTCTACCCCTCGGGCGAGAATTCCTATGCCGGCGTGATGAAAACCTTCATCACCAATCCTGTCTACGTGTTCAAGACGCTCATCACCACGGAGAAGATGACCTTCTTCCTGCAAACCGTTGCGCCCCTGGCCTTTCTGCCCCTGCGCCGCCGCCTGCTTTGGATCAGTCTCATGCCGGGCGCCATGTTCACCTTGCTGACCACGGGCTACTCTCCCACCGTCGAGATCAGCTTTCAGTACGTTTGCTACAACATCCCCTTCCTGTTCCTGGCCGCGGCTATCGCCTTGGCGATGATGGGGGAGGGCAGGGCGGCGCGCGCCAGGCAATGGGGAGCCGTTTGCGCCATGGCGCTCGCGACCCTGCTGGCCACCAACGTCTGGGGTGCCGCGCCTCCCAGCAGCAAGTTCAAGGGGGGCTTTTCCAACATCGGAGAGTTCAAGCGCATAACAGCGGCAGAGCGGCAGAAGGCGCGGGATCTGCGCGAACTGGCCGCCATGGTGCCCAAGAATGCGGCCCTGGCGGTCAGCGAGCAGGAGCATCCGCACGTTTCGGCGCGAAGCAAGTGCTTCGACCTGCGCGACGGCTACGACGGGGCCGACTACATCCTGTACGCAGAGAACACGGGCGGCTTCGGCTCGGACGCCGCCGGGCGCGCCCTGGCGAGCGGCGAGTATCTCGAGATGGCGCGCCGGCCGGCTTCCAAATTGGTGCTGCTGCGCAAGCGGGGGAGGTAGTCGCGGCGAGGATCGCCAAACGCAGTTACTTCGGCTCGGCTGGAAGTTGTGCTAGCGATAAGATGTCAGGACGCGGACCCGTGACCATGAAGCCACAGAACCGGCCACGCTACATCGCAGTGGAAGGTCCCATCGGCGTGGGCAAGTCCAGCCTGGCCGAGATCCTGGCCCAAAGCCTGGGCGCGCGCCTGGTGAGCGAAGACCCGGGCGGCAATCCCTTCCTGGCTTCCTTCTACCGCGACCCGAAACGCTATGCTCTGTCGGCGCAGCTGTTCTTTCTGCTTCAGCGCTATGGGCAGCAGGCCGACCTGGCCCAGGGCAGCCTGTTCGAGCCGGGCGGCTTGGTGGCCGACTATCTCTTTGCCAAGGATCACCTTTTCGCCACCCTGACCCTGTCGCCCGACGAGCTGGCCCTGTACGATCGCGTGTACCAGACGCTGCGGCCGCGTGTGGCAGCGCCTGATCTGGTGGTGTACCTGCAGGCGCGCGCCGAGGTGCTGTTGGAACGAGTCGAAAAGCGGGGACGGCCCGAGGAGAAACCCATCCGTCGGGAATACCTGCGCGAGGTGGCCAAGGCCTACTCCGAGTTCTTCTTCTCGTACAACGACAGTCCGCTGCTCATTGTGGATGCCTCGGAGATCGACTTCGTGGGCAACGCGGAAGACCGCGCGGCCTTGCTGGAAGTCATCGCGCAGACACGTGCCGGTGTGAACCACTGGAGCCGGCGGTAGTCGACGGAGCAGCAGGCGAAGGCCGGCCGTGCAAGTCCTGCCAAGTCGTGGGAAGGTACCGGCAAATGGCAGCGCAAGGAAAGAAGATCACCACGGTTTCGCTACGCGAACGCAAAGGCCAAGGCGACAAGATCGTTGCGGTGACGGCCTATGACGTGGCCTTTGCCCGCCTGGCTGACCGTGCTGGCGTTGACATCGTGCTGGTGGGCGACAGCCTGGGCATGGTCGTGCAGGGGCAATCGAGCACTCTGCCGGTAACTCTCGACGAAATGGTGTACCACAGTCGCGCCGCGGCCCGGGGCGTGTCGTCGGCCCACCTGGTGGTCGACATGCCTTTCATGAGCTACCAAGCGAGTGTGGAAGACGGCATGCGTGCAGCGGGGCGCTTGTTGAAAGAGGGCGGCGCTGAGGCAGTGAAACTCGAGGGCGGCGAGGAAGTGGCCGAACTGATCCGCCGCTTGGTTTCCATCGGCATCCCGGTCATGGGTCATGTGGGCATGACGCCGCAGTCGGTGCACAAGTTCGGCGGTTTCAAGCTGCAGGGCCGTACTGAGGCGCAGGCGCGCACCATCGTGGCCGGCGCGCGCGCCATCGCCGACGCTGGTGTCTACGCCATGGTGCTGGAAAGTATTCCGGCGGCGCTGGCCGCGGAAATCACCGCGGCGGTTCCCAGCCTCACCATCGGCATCGGCGCGGGAGCTTCCTGTGACGGTCAGGTGTTGGTGATGCACGACCTGCTCGGGCTGGACCCCGACTGGTCGCCGCGCTTCGCCCGCCGCTACGCCCAACTGGGGCGCACAGTGGAGAAGGCATTCAGCGACTACGCTGCCGACGTGCGCGCCGGACGGTTTCCGTCGAAGAAGGAATCGTTCTCGTGAGCGACGTGCCCGTGATCGTGGATCCCGCGGCCATGAGCGCATGGTCCGAGGCGGCCCGCGCGCAAGGCGAGCACGTCGCTCTGGTGCCGACCATGGGCGCCTTGCACAAAGGACACCTGTCGCTCTTGGCCGAGGCCCGGCGTCGCGCCCAGCGGGTCGTGCTGTCCATCTTCGTCAATCCCATGCAATTCGGTCCCCAGGAAGACCTGGCCAAGTACCCACGCGATTTGGCTGGCGATCTCGCCAAGGCCGCCAGCGTGGGTTGCGACCTGGCCTTTGTGCCCGAGGCAGCCAGCATGTACGGTCCCGGCTTCCAGACAGCCATTGACGTGCGCGAGGTTTCGCAGGGGTTGTGTGGCGCGCGCCGGCCCGGTCACTTTGTCGGCGTGGCCACGGTGGTGTGCAAGCTGTTCAACATCGTGCGGCCGCATGTCGCGTTCTTTGGTGAGAAGGATTTCCAGCAACTCGCGGTCATCCGACGCATGGTGACCGACCTGAACATGGCGGTCGAAATCGTCGGGCTGCCTACGGTGCGCGAGCCTGACGGACTGGCCTTGTCTTCACGCAACGCCTACCTCGCGCCGCCGGACCGGCAGCGGGCAGCGGCGCTCTTTGCAGGCTTGTCGGCGGCCAAGACCCTGGCCGAAAAGGGCGAGCGTCGCGCATCGGTCCTGCTGGAAGTCGCCACGACCGAGATCGCCGGTCGGGTCGACGGCATCGACTATCTGGAGATTCGGGCGGCCGACGATCTCAAGCCGCTCGAGACCATCGACCGGCCAGCCGTGATGCTGGTGGCCGCTTTCGTGGGTGGCACCCGCCTTATCGACAACCTCCGGCTGGGGTAGCTGGCTCTTTTCACCACAGAGAGCACAGAGAACACCGAGGTCGGAAGGGAAGAAAGGGTTCGGACCGCACAGAACCCAACCCTTCCCTTTCCGATCCGGCTCTGTGGCCTCCGTGCTCTCTGTGGTGAAAAGAAAGCTAATCATTCCAACAATGTCGCATAGTTAGCCGACGTCTCCACCTTTGCGATGATTGTGGAGCAAGGTTTTTTCGTCCTCCGCGGTTGACTCTCGCTCGTCTGTGCATATCTTTCCGGCCTGGCAGTCGCGAGGGGTGACTGCTAACCAGCACCGGAGGCAAGTGACGATGAAAATTCGCCCAGTACAAGATCGTATCGTGGTTCGCCGCGTGGCCGAAGAAGAGAAGACCAAGGGCGGGATCATCATTCCCGACTCGGCCAAGGAAAAGCCCGCCGAGGGCGAGGTCATGGCTGTGGGCCCTGGCAAAGCCAATGACAAGGGCGTGGTTCGTCCGCTCGAAGTGAAGAAGGGCGACCGCGTGCTGTTCGGCAAATATAGCGGCAACGAGATCAAGCTCGAAGGTGTGGAGCACATCATCCTGCGTGAGGATGAAGTGCTGGGCATCATCGAGAAGTAACGACAACTGAAGGCTAAGGAAAAGGAGAACACCAATGGCGGCGAAGGAAATTCTCTTCGACGAGAAGGGCCGTACGCAGATTTTGATCGGCGTGAACATGCTGGCGGATGCCGTAAAGGCGACGCTGGGTCCACGCGGTCGCAATGTTGTCATCGAGAAGTCCTGGGGCTCACCCACCATCACCAAGGATGGCGTGACCGTGGCCAAGGAAATCGAGCTGGAAGACAAGTTCCAGAACCTGGGCGCGCAGATGGTGCGCGAGGTGGCGTCCAAGACGTCCGACGTGGCGGGCGACGGCACCACCACGGCCACCGTGCTGGCTCAGGCCATCTTCCGCGAGGGCGCCAAGATGGTGGCCGCCGGCCACAGCCCGATGGAGCTCAAGCGCGGCATCGACCGCGCGGTCGAGAAGATCATCGAGGCGCTCAAGAAGGCGTCCAAGGCCACCAAGGGCCAGAAGGACATCGCCCAGGTCGGCACCATCAGCGCCAACGGCGACGAGGCCATCGGCAAGCTGCTGGCCGAGGCCATGGAGAAGGTGGGCAAGGAAGGCGTGATCACCATCGAAGAAGCCAAGTCGATGGACACCACCCTCGACGTGGTCGAGGGCATGCAGTTCGACCGCGGCTACCTCTCGCCTTACTTCGTCACCGACGCCGAGCGCATGGAAGTGAAGCTGGATGACCCGTTCATCCTGATTCACGAAAAGAAGCTATCGAACATGAAGGAACTGCTGCCGCTGCTGGAGCAGGTCGCGCGTGCAGGCAAGCCGCTGCTCATCATTGCCGAGGACATCGAGGGCGAGGCGCTGGCCACCCTGGTGGTGAACAAGCTGCGCGGCACCCTTCAGGTGTGTGCGGTCAAGGCGCCCGGGTTCGGCGATCGCCGCAAGGAAATGCTCAAGGACATCGCCGTGCTCACCGGCGGCCAGGCCATCACCGAGGATCTGGGCCTCAAGCTGGAAAGCATTGGCATCAAGGACATGGGCCGCGCCAAGCGCGTCAGCATCGACAAGGACAACACCACCATCGTGGACGGCGCTGGCAAGCGCGCTGACATCGAAGGCCGGGTCAAGCAGATCCGCGCCCAGATCGAGGACACCACGTCCGACTACGATCGCGAGAAGCTGCAGGAGCGGCTGGCCAAGCTGGTCGGTGGCGTCGCGGTCATCAAGGTGGGCGCCGCCACCGAGACCGAGATGAAGGAGAAGAAGGCCCGCGTCGAGGACGCCCTGCACGCGACGCGCGCAGCGGTCGAAGAGGGCATCGTGCCGGGTGGTGGCGTGGCGCTCATTCGCGCCGTGGCTGCCATGGAGAAGTTGGACAAGCTGGGCGAGGAGCAAGCGGTCGGCGTGGCCATCGTCACGCGCGCCTGTGAGGAGCCCTGCCGTCAAATCGCCGCCAATGCAGGTCAGGAAGGCTCGATCATCGTGCAGCGGATCAAGGAAGGCAAAGGAGCCTTCGGCTACAACGCACAGACCGACACCTTCGAGGATTTGGTCGAAGCCGGCGTCATCGATCCCACCAAGGTCGTGCGCTCGGCCTTGCAGAATGCGGCCTCGGTGGCTGGTCTGCTCATCACCACGCAGGCCCTCATCGTCGAGGCGCCCAAGGAAGACCAGCCCGCGCCCGGTGGCCACGGCCACGGCGGTGGTGGCATGGGCGGCATGGGCGGCATGGGTGGCATGGGCGGCATGATGTAGTCAGCCTCCCAGCCAGCGAAGGTTCGAAGAAGCCCATCGCTTGTTGGCCCAAGGGTCAGCGGGCGGTGGGCTTCGCGCAATATGGGATGCAGCGCTGGTAATGGGAGCCAGCGCGTCCCGTCCGGCTGACGTTCCGTGTGGGGGCGACCTGCGGACGCCCTTCACGAAACGTCGTGGCTAGGGGCATCCAGAGAACGGAGCCCGCGGGCACTCTGGGCTGAGCCAAACAAGGACATTGTCCCAGTATGCGTTGGCCTTGTAGCTGCTCCACACGTCGTCGTAGGTGATCCACTCGTCGCCCCACACATTGACTCGGCTCTCATCTGCCATCTTGGAGTTATGGGGGGCAGTTCCGATCCATAGATTCTTCGGAGAAATACTGGCAGCGGCGGGGCTGAAGGATTGAACGGGGTGGACATAGGCGGAGAAGGTCGTGGATTCAGTCAAGCCAGGGTAAAGAATGTTGTACCCGTGTCTGAGGAACAGCGTACTCACCACATTGGGACCATATGCTTGGCCAATCGGCAGGGCAATTGGACAACTGGTCCTGAAATCGCTGATCTGAAGGGTTGTCTGGCCATAAGCGTCGTTGCCGGGTGTGTTGGGGTCGTACTGGATCCCCAAAGGCGCGAGCAGCTTGTTCACATTGGTAGGCTCACCATATGGACCGTTGGCAACCCCGATGGTTGTCATGAAGCCTTTCCCGCCGGAAGCGTACCAGGCCCGGAAATAGTCCACCTCCGTGCTTGACAGCCCGCGCTGGTTTCCAACAGTACCGTAGTTGCTGGCCGGGCCGCCGTTTCTGGAGTTGACGTAGGCCTGCACGTCAGTCTGGTTGTGGAAAAGGTCCAAGATTATGATCACCTGGTATTCATTAAGGGGAACTGCCGTCAGATCTGGGGTGGTGCTGAGGTCAATGTTGGGAGCTATGCAATTTGCGGAATGTTGGTTGATCCATTTCTGCATTGTGCCGGCGCCCGTACTCACCAGGGCTCCCGTGTTGGTTCCGTCGGTGATGCCTTTCCCGTCGTAGCGGCTGAACTTGGCGTCATAGACTCCATAGATACCCATTGTGGCGATGGTCGGGCAGGTGGCGGGTACAATACACTCGGAGCTGCAGCAGATCTGTGAAGACTCGCAGGCAATGGCGCAAGGGCCACAGGCCGAGTTCGAATCAGTCGTGTTGGTAGTCTGGCAGACGCCGCTGCCGCTGTTGGTGCAGCAGGTCTGGGAAGCGTTGCAGGCCACGGCGCAGGGGCCGCAGGATGCGTTCGAGTTGGTTGCGCTGGGGGTGCGGCACGCGCCATTGCAGCAGACCTTTCCGGATGCGCAGCCGGTGCCGCAGCCGCCGCCCGTGCCTCCTCCTCCGCCGGTTCCGCCGGTTCCGCCGGTGCCGCCGGTTCCGGTGGCAACTGGGCCGGTGCCCCCACCAGTGCCGCCGGTGCCGGTGTCAGTGCCGGTCCCGGTGCCGGTGCCGGTGCCAGTCCCGGTGTCGCTTCCGGTGCCAGTACCGGTACCAGTGCCAGTGCCAGTGGCCGTCGGTGGCGTCAGGCTGCCGCTGACGGTAATGCCCTGTTGGACGGAAGCATTGTCGTCGCAGCCCGTTGCGCCGGCCGGGCACACAGTGACGACTCCTTGCTGTATCTGAATCGAATTGGGATTGGGTGACAGGGTGACTTCCAGAACCACCTTGGTGCGATTGTCAGAGGCCACGCCCTCGGAGCGAATCACTACGATGCCGTTGGAAAGAGGCAGCACCTGGGGGGTTTGCTGGGGGGAGTTCTCGACAGTAAACAGGCCCTGTCGGCACTCGGCCAGGTCCTGACGAATGAACAGGGTGTACGTGCCCATGTATTGAGAGAGTACGGGATTGTTGTTGTCAGGTGTTGCCTCGTTGTGAGGAGCGGGGACGGCGCTGTTAGGGTAGCTGGGGTAGTTGCAATTTATGTACGCTGACGTGTCGCTTCGACACCCGGAACCCGGATTGTCGCGCAGATAGGCCCCGCGTCTTGGCGTGCCGTCGGCATCTGTTCCCAGGCAACCCCCGACCGGGTCCCAAGGGATCTCATCGGAGATGCCCGTGGGCAGAGAGATCGGGGTGTCGTTTGGGCTGTAGCCTTTGAGCATATCGCCCAGCGGCGGGAAATAGCCCGGCGCCGGGGTCTGGTTGAGAACACTCTTGGCGACCTGAATGCCGGCCTCGGCGACATAGAGCGCCTGGTTGCGCATGTTGATGTTCGAGCTCATCTGGATGCTTCCACTGGTCAGGTACAGGCCGGTGAGGCCCAGACCCAGCAGCGCAATCATGGCCAGCAGGACCACCACCAGCACGGCGCCGCATTCAGGATGACGAAGCGAAAGTTGAGTCGAAGAGTCGCCAGTTGTCATCACGCCTCTCCTCAGTTGCGCGGATACACGGTGGTGGTCAGAACCCGCCGGCGGAATTGGTCGCGGCCGGTGGTGAAGTTGTTGTCGGGCGTGTGGACCGCATGGTTTTCGGCCTTGGGCCGGCCGTTGTCAGTCAGGGTGGCGTCGATGCCGTTGTCTTCAGTCAATGAACGCGCAACCAGGGTCAGACGCACGGCGCTTGGTTGGTTGCATTTGAGGGCGTTGCTGGTGGCGATCACATCGTTGGGGTCGTTGAGCATCCACTCGTCAGTGGACGTATCGGGTCCCTCGGTCAGGACGCCGTCGGCATTGGGGTCACAGGCGTAAGCCACCTGCAGGTCCTCGATGCCCTCGGCCAGAACCTGGGGACCGTTGGCGGTGGGCGATCCGTCCAGACGTTCCATGGTCAGCACTGGAACATCGTGGGTCACGCCAGGCATGCCAAGCGTGGTCAGAGCCACGCCAGCCTGGGTTTTCGTCCTAATGGCAAAGCGCACCCACCAGAACTCCCCGAAATTGCGGATGCCGCTGGTGGTTGAGGGAGTCGGGGCGTAGGTGTCAGGAACCAGGTTGGCGACCACGGCCGGGGGGTTCCAGACCGAGCTTGCGCATCCAGTGGCAGGTGGGGGCAAGCACGCACTCGTGCCGCCGGATGCAATGGCCAAAGTGGCGGACACGCCCGTGATCTGGAACAAGGTACACCCCATGTCGCTCACGATCCCTCCCATGGGGGGCGTGCCGATGAGCACGATGAACTCGCCCGGCTGGAACATGGCCGCGTTGCCCGTCAAGGGCGCGATGATATAGGGGCTGTTGGGCGCTACGGCTCCCTGAAGTGGTGAATCGAAGTTCGTGCCTGAAGAGCGATTTCCGAAGGCAACGGTAATCACGTCGGTCCCACCCACGATTCCAGCGGTCGAGGGTTGATTGGGATCCACTTGGTCAACGATCCACAGCGGGGGAATCCGTTGCACCTGGCCAGTGGCCGCGTTGTACGCGCGCAGGCCGGCATTGGGACGCTGAGAAAGATCACGTACGCCAGACACCACCGGCGGATCATCGCTGTTGTCCGGGGTCACGCCCAGCGAGCGATTGGGGGGAGGCGACGCCACGATTCCCCCCACTGGCCGCACGCAGCCGAACATACCTGCTCCCTCGGAGCGGACAAAGCGGCTGAGCACCTCCATGGCGGCCCACACGTTTTGCTGCACGTTGAGCATCTTGGTCTGGGTTTCGTACACGCGCTGTTGGCCAGCAAAGAACATGAAGGTGGAGGCGGCCACGATGGACGCGATGATCATGGTGATCATCAACTCGACCAGGGTCATGCCCTTGTCAGGCGCGCGTCGGCCTACCACGACTTCCTCCGTTCCAGGTCTAGGCGCACGGTCTTGGGGCTGCCGGTGTCCGTGGCGTAGGTCACGATGACCGAGATGACATAGGGCTGGGCAGTGCCCAGGTTGACCACCCGCCACCTTCGGGTCCAGCGATAGGCGGCACTGGGCGCGGTGGCAATCAGCCCCTCGGCGTTCAGATAGGCCGGCGCGCTCCAGTTGGTGTTGCCGATCGGGTTGGCGATGGCGACGGGCGCTTGGAACTGGTCCACGTTGGGCATGGGCAGCGCATTGGTGGGGGCTCCAGTGGTCAGCACGGTGCTGAACTCCTCCAATTTCTGGCTGGCCAGGCGCAAGGCAACGGCCGAGTCGTTGGCCATCTTCGAGGCGCCGATCACGGCTTGCTGAACCGCTAGGGTTCCCAACAGTCCGACGGCCCCCAGCAGCAGGGCCACCAAGACCTCGACCAGCGTGAATCCTGAATTGCGCTTCATATTGAGAAAGTGAAGTTCAGCGTGGAAACAAACGACGTGAGGCCGGTCAGTGAAATGACGAAGCCGCCGTCAGGGTGAGTGGGAGGCAGGTTTTGATTGCGAATGTAGATCTTCCAAGAAGTGAGGTTTGCCGCGGCAGCGCTGATGCCTGCATTCCCCATGGCGTTGAAGAAGATTCGCGTGCATTGCCCCGGCCGCTGGGTGCCCAGCACGGGAGTTGACGGCACTGACCCGTCGGTGGGTGCGTCCAAGATCACCACGCCCGGAGTTGCAAACACGCTGCGCACGATGTTCGTTTGGTCCGTGCGATAGAGGTCCATGCCATCCGAACAAACCAGCGCGATGTGGGTCACGCGCAAGCTCATGGCATCGAAGTGGGCCCGTTGCAGGCCCTGCGCGATGAAGTTGGCGAAGTCGCGTCCCCTGCGTGCCGTGCTGTCTCGGGTCAAGGACGGCGTGGCAACGGCAGCGAGCAGCCCGATGATGACGAGCACCACCATCAGCTCGGTAATAGTGAATCCAGTCTGCCGACTGCGGCTTGGCGACATGACTTCCCAATCTTGTGCCTGCAAAGGCGCGGCCATCAAGAATCCTCGGAAGAATGCCACCCGATCATAAGATAGATGGGGCGTTCGCTAGGAAAACATTTCATGGGGTGCACGTTTGTTCGTGCTCCGAGGTGCGCATCTGCATACATAGTGGCGGCCGTGACCACAGCCCGCGCGGCTATCGCGATGGGCGGCGCGCCTCGTGGAACCACGTCCGATACTCCTGCATGCGGCTGCGCTGCTCGGCGGGCGCGTGGCGTTTGCAGGTGGCGTAGTCGGCCGTTGTCGCATCAGCGCCCCAGCGCACCTCGGCGCAGTCGTTGGGGTTGTAGGCCATTTCCAGGGCGCTCCGGCGCGCGTACACATCGGCCACGGTCAGCGGGAACAGCGTCCCGTCGCTGCGCCGGTACTCCACCTTGCGCTCGTGAATGCGGCGCTGATGCAACTTCTCCAGCTCGGCGCGAAGCTCATCGGGCTTGCGCCCGCCCAGCACGAAAAGATCGGGGTGGGCTGAAACGCGGGCAGGCAGGCGCGCCAGTACGTCGAGTGCGATGAGCAGGCGCATGTCGCGCGACGGGGTGGCGTAGTCCTCCCAGGGGCCCACGGTCTCGAAGATCTTGGCACCCACGGGCATGGGCACCACCGGGTTGCCCTTTTCGCCCATGAAGCGTTCGCCGTTGTCCACCGAGCCCAGACGCGTCTCCAGTTGTTCCACCAGGGCGCTCAGGGTTTCTTCATAGCTGGCCTGGGCGTCCAGTCCCTTGGGGTTGATGAGCTTGGCCATGCGCGCGTAGAAATCGTCAGAAGACATGGCGGCCTGCTCAGCCGAAAAGGGTGCGAAGCGACGGTCATTGGCCAGCGCGCGGTTGGCGAGCGCGACCGTGGAGCCAGTCTCGGCGGACTTCTCCACAGGGCGGAAGGCTTTGAAGCCCGGGCCCGCGCTCTTCACGTCGCTGGCAAAGAGAAAGGTGCCTTCCCAGAAACGCTTGCGGCCCACGGAATTGTCGGGCTGGCCGTCCACGGCGAAAAGGCGCCCGCCCTTTGTCCCATCCTGCTCCACCCACTTGGCGATCATCATCACGTGTCCGTAGGGGTCGGCGTAGATCAGGCCGGGGCGCAGGACATCGCGCGCCAGCTTGACTGGGTAGAAATCGGTCTGGTCGTCGTCGAGCGCGGTGCGCGCGCTGCCCGAGTGGACTTTGTTGGCGAGCAGGCGCAGGAACTTGCGAAAACGGTCGAGCGGGTCGTTGCCGGCCACGGGCTCGTCTTGAGTGACCAAGGCGCCGCAAGTGGGCGGATGGTCGCTGCTGCCGCGGTTGCAGTCGCGCAGGCCGAAGGGCAACCCCATCTTCCAGGCAAAGGTGGCGCGCAAGTAGTACGGCAGATCCGCGCAGTCAGGCACGGCCGGGGGCGCGGCGCGGTTTTTTGGATCGTCCTCGCGCAGGCCGAGGTGACCCCAGAGGAAATTGCGCACCGGATCGCGGACCACGGGAGCCAGCGAGGGAAAACCCAGCGCCGCATCAGCCGGCGCATCGAACAAACGCTCGATCCAGGCGGAATAGAGATTCTCAAGGCTGCGGTTCCAGGCGCGTGTAACGGACCACGCCCCTGGAGCTTGGGACCGCGCGCGCGCTACAGCCGCGCGCCCGCGCGGGGCGATGGAAATGCGATGACAGGAGACGACCTCGCCGCTGGAAACCAGCGCGACACGAACCTCGCCCGCGACCGGAACAGGCAGCTCAGCGGAAAAGCTGAAGGGCGGTCCGCCCCGGCGCACGGTCGCCAATTTCTGCGCGGGTCGACCTGCGGGGCTGACGGTGATGGTTCCGTCGTGGGCCTGTTCGCTGACCACCATGAGGCGCAGGGGCGCGCCGGCCGACGGATTTTCGGGCGACCACCAGATGCGGACATCGGCCGATTCGCGACAAGCCTCAGACGCGCGCACTGGCGATCGCGCAAGCAGAAGCAGGAGCATGCTCGCCCAGGCGAGTGTCGTGGTCCTGTGCATCCTTGCTTCACCAGTGATCGGGATGCGCGCGCCGTCGCACCAAGGTGCGGGCACGGACCAGAGCTGGGTTCTCGAAGAGCTTGACCAAGACGAACCCGGCGAAGAAGCCGCCAATATGCGCCCAAACCGCGACTCCGGCCGAGACGTCAGGTCGCACCGATGAAAGCTGGGGCAAACCGCTCAACAGTTGCAGCCCGATCCACCACAGCAGCACCAGGTACGCGGGCAGCGAGAGCACCTGCACGAAGATCACCCAGACGAAGAGCACGTTCACGCGAACGCGCGGATACAGCATCAGATACGCGCCCAGCACGCCCGAGATGGCGCCCGAGGCACCCACCATGGGAACCGGCGACGCGGGGTCGATGGCGATCTGTGCTGCCGCTGCAGCCAGGCCGCACACGAAGTAGAAGACCAAGAAGCGCAGCCGGCCCATGCTGTCTTCCACGTTCTTGC
>Ga0265316_10001674_pt1 | contig 23588 bp, 15 predicted proteins | sample 4522metaG_FD_202092 | JGI IMG/M metagenome (GOLD analysis project Ga0265316, IMG submission 202092) | Rhizosphere microbial communities from Carex aquatilis grown in University of Washington, Seatle, WA, United States - 4-5-22 metaG | ecosystem: Host-associated > Plants > Roots > Rhizosphere >... | reverse complement strand
TTGAAACAAAAAATATTGATATAAATTAAATAGAAATATTTTATAATCCATGAAACAGAAATTTTTCATTGAAACAATGTAAATATAAGTGTTTTATAAGTGCACTTAAATAGTAAATGAGATTCAAAATTACAATTAAAGAAAACTTATTATTAATAAGAAATAATATAATCCTGATTATCATATGTTTTAATGATACTATAAAAAGTATTCAAAATTAAACATTAACAAATTATTCATCATTATTAATCAAATCATCAATACAATATTAGTACAATTTCCCCTGCCACGTATTTTGTTCCAATAATTTTTTCTCGAATAAACGAACAATATCAGAAACCCTGAGAAGACCCCATCCCGGACCAGCAAGAAATCTTGGAGGAACTTCGCCTGCAATTCGTTCAATTACAAATCCGGGGTTAAGCCTCTCAGTAATTTGAACAAGCAGGCCGAGATATTCATCAAGTTCGTACAAATGAAATAATTCCGGATTTTTAATAAATTCCTTTTCCAGCATGGTATTCCTGATAATTTGTAACTGATGAAATTTAATAGTTGTGAGCGGCAGTGATGATATGTCTTTAACAGAATTTAATATTTCATGTTCCGACTCTCCAGGTAAACCGATAATAAAATGAGCGCCGGTTTTGATTCCTAACTGTGCCGTTCGTTTGATAGCAGTTACCGATTGTTCAAATGTATGTTTCCTGTTAATCCGTTCCAGTGTATTGTTATTGACCGATTCAACACCATATTCAATTATTATATAATATTTTTTCGATAAATAAGAAAAATATTCAAGTTTATCTTCATCAATGCAATCGGGGCGCGTACCAATTACAAGACCAATGACACCGGGAAATTGCAATGCTTCTTCATATAATAATTTAAGATGATTTAAAGAGGCATAGGTATTTGAATATGCCTGGAAATAGGCCAGATAGTTTTTTGCCCTTCGGTACCGAACCTGATGAAATTCTATTCCCTCAGATAATTGCTGCGTAATTGACTTTCCCGGATTACAATACGATGGATTAAATGCATCGTTATTGCAATAAACACACCCTCCGGTACCTAATGTTCCATCCCGGTTAGGACAAGTAAACCCCGCATCAATGGTGAGTTTTTGTACTCTTTGTCCATAATGTTTTTTAAAATATTCTGAGTAAGAATTAAATCTTTTTTTATGTCCCCAGGGAAATTCCATATTAAACTACCCTTTCCAGACTATCAAGATTTACGTACCAGATAAATCCCTCAACTTGTCTATACCCCATAATTTTTAAATACCCGGAATATTTTTCAACCTGCAAATTATAACGTGTATCTTTGACCTGACCAAACTTATAATCAATTATTACTGCTATATTTTCTTTCACCATTACACGATCGGGCCGGTATAAATGCTGGTTGGGTACAATTATTCCGGCTTCATTCATTACTTTCCAATTTCCACTGAACCATTCATTAACAGGTTCCTTTAAAATTAAATTTTTAACTTCTTCAATTAATAAGTCCTTTTCCCTTTCTTTAACAAAACCCGAAGTTATCATAGAATTAACAGCATTTTCAATATCATCAAATGTAATTATCTGCTGAAAGAGCCTGTGCATTATGTTTCCATACGCCCTTCCTGAAAGTCTCTGATCATTGTCTGTATCCCAAAAGTCAGGAAAAAAATATTTTTGATGAAGTTTTTCTTTCAACTCAATAACTGGAAATTCGTCAAGAAGAACCGGAAAGTTTTTAGATCCTTCTTTTGCTGAACAAATAGGAATTTTTCCGGATTCAAATATATTATTTTCAATATTCAGGCCATCGGTAAAATTCAAAAATGGATATTCATTCGATTCTGAATTTTCATTTTTACATAAAACCTTAAACAATAAATCAGCAACTATTGATAGCTTTTCATTATTCCCCGGCAAAGGTGCACAAATAAATAAATTGTCGGCTGCACGGGTAAAGGCAACATATAAAAGGTTCAGGTTGTCGACAAGATTCTGGGCTTTTTCGTGAAAATAATATGTTGAAAAAAAAGTATCCTGCAAACCTGAAGAATATTTAAGGGGCATGAATTCTAACTGGCTTAAGGGAAAGGTTTGTGTTGAACACCAGATAAAAGGTGCATTTTGCTTCTTCTGATCAAGTTCCCAGTTGCAAAATGGAATAATTACATTATCAAATTCAAGTCCCTTAGACTTATGGACCGTCATTACCTTTATGGCATCCTGCTCTTCAGAAACCGATACTGAAAATTTATCTTTCTTGTCTTCCCAATATTCAAGAAAGTCGGGCAGACTATTTGGATTGCTTTTGAGATAATCTAAGATGCAATCCTGAAAAGCCTGTAAAAAAGGCAATTCTGAAATGTGAGAACTAAGATTAAAAATCCTGATCATCTGCTCAAAGAGCAAATCCGGTGATTGATATCTAAACTGATCGATTTTCTGAACGAATTCAGAAGGCAGATCCTTTATAAGTTCCTGAACTTCTGAATCAAAAATTTTATTATCGTCAATGTTGTTTGAGTTTTCATTTTTAAAAATAACCCTGTAATCGTAAATTACCGATTTCAGGTTAATTTCATCATCAGGAAAAACAAAATATTTAAATATTTTAATTATAAAATTTACTGCAAAAGAATTTTTAATAAATGCCGATTCATTTGAAATAGCCTGGAAACTTATTTGGTTTGCCCCGGAATTAGTATTACGGTAAGAATTTATATAATCTACAACTTCATGGCCTTCTTTTGCTGTGCGGACTAAAACAGCAATATCCTTCTGCCTGTATCCCTGTTTTATTATTTTATTTATAATTCCGGGCAATAAATTTAAGGCCGTTTCTTTCCAATCTTTATTTTCATTTTTAATAAAATTAATACTGATATAACCCTCATCTTTTGTATAATTGGCAGGAAGTTTTTGCCTGCAGCCTTCATAAGCTTTTATAATTAGTTTATTTAAATAATCAGACTCTGTTTTGTTAAAGTTTTTATCGGCTATTTCAGCATTAAAATATTGCTGAAGCGTAACTGGGCTCTTACTGAAAAAAGTATTATTGAAAGCTACAATATTGAATTTGCTTCTCCAGTTGGTTTTTAAATCTTCAACTTTTATTCCATGCCCTGCCAAATCGGTTTCAAGTTGTTCGGCCATTATTTTCCAGTCTGTGTTGCGCCAACGGTAAATCGATTGTTTTATATCGCCTACCACCATGCATTCATTATTTTCCGACAAGCTATTTAAAATGAGCGGTTTAAAATTATGCCACTGAACTCCAGATGTATCCTGGAATTCATCGATCATGAAATTATGGAATGTCTGTCCGGTTTTTTCATAAACAAAGGGTGCGTCGTTTTCACCTATAATTGATTTAAGAAAATTGTTGGCATTGGAAAGTATAAAAATGTTTTTCACAGTCGAATAATTATTTATACTTTCAGATAAATTGGCTAATATTCCCAGGGAATAGAAATTAGATAAAACACTTGTACAACTGTTATACATCGTAATGTTATCATTGAAAAACGAAATTGTTTTTTTCAGTAATTCATAAAGGCCATTGTCGGCTGCTGCCTGAATTTTTATTGATTCTTCCTTTCCCTTTGGCAGCCAGTTATCAATTGATCCGGCAGCATCTAAAATCCGTTGTGAAGGAATTGAATTACTTCCGAGAGATAATTTATAAATATAATGTCCTACCCCACCCTGTTTCCCATATTTGAAATCATCAATGGTCAATCCGTACTTTGAAAGGATTGCCATTCCTTCTATTCCCGCATTTTGCATTTTCGTTTCAAAAGATTTTCGAATTTCATAAAGTTGTTTCTGAAAAACTTTCAGCCATTCCTTGTTTGTAAGTCTTTGATGAAATGAAACAGGCAGTGATTTGAACTCTTCATTAAATAACTGTTTTCCCAAATTCAGAATTTCATGCCTAAAATTCCAACTTTTACCTTCTTCAATTCTTTCTTCTGCAAATTGAACAAGCCAGTTAAGCTGTGTTATATCATATTCAATCCTTAGCAAAAGATTATCGGCAGCATTTTCAATTACATCGTTTATATCTAATTCTACTTCAAAATTAAACTGCAATCCCGTTTCGCGAGCAAATGACTTAATAATGCGTTGAAAAAAGCTGTCAATTGTACAAATATTAAACCGGGAATAATTATGAAGAATATTGTTTAAAATGTTTTGAGCTTTTTCACCGGCCTGTTTGGAAGTCAAATTAAATTCTTTGGCGATTGTTTCAATCCGGATAGATGGTAATCCCGAGGCGATATCAAACAATTCACCAAGAATACGATTTTTCATTTCTTCAGTAGCCTTATTGGTAAAGGTTACAGCAAGAATATGTTTATAGCTTTCGGGATTTTTAAAAAGCAAATGCAGGTAATCCGACGTAATACAATATGTTTTGCCGCTTCCAGCCGAAGCACGGATAACCTTAAGTTTTGACATTTATTTAAACTCTTGTCTCTGCTAAAGTATAAATTCTAAATGGGAATATTAACAAAATGAAATTATAAGAAGAGAAAAAATTATGAATCTGTTTCTTCTTCCATTTGTTGTTGAAGCGAAACCATTTTAATAGCGACCAGTGCAGATTCTTCTCCTTTATTTCCCATCTTCCCTCCTGCTCTCTCTCTTGCCTGGTCGAAATTCTCCGTAGTCAATACACCAAAAATAAAAGGAATACCGTATTGCAGGTTTAATTCAGTAATTCCATGAGCAACCGACTGGCAGATATATTCGAAATGGGGTGTTTCTCCTCTTATAACACAACCAAGACAAATTATTGCATCGACACTGGTATATTCAGCAAAAAATTGTGCACCTAAAGTCAGCTCAAAACTTCCCGGAACATGTTTAACATCTATGTTCTTTGGTAAAGCCCCATTTGATATAAGTGTACTATAGGCTCCTTCGAGCAGCGATTCAGTAATTGCCGGGTTCCATTCAGAAACAACAATGCCAAAAGACATATCTCTTGCTGATGGGATCTGATTATAAAGAGGTTTAAGATTTGTTGCCATATATTTATAAAACTCTAAAAAGTCTTAAAAAATAGAGGCAGTTATAAAAATTATCAAGGCTACTTTTTATTTTTCTGCAAAATCTGGACTCTTGTAACATATTTTTCAATTTGCCTGCCTTCATATGAACGAGGATATTTTTCCTGAATCTGCTGATATAGTTCAAGTGCCTGTTTATAATTGCCCAATTCTTCGCTCACAGAACCTGCTCTCATAAGATAAATCGGGGAAGTAAAATCATTTTCATTCTTTTTGGCAGCTTTTAAATAATAACTTAGTGCCTTCTCTTTGTTATGAAGTTCTAAATAAGCATCGCCAAGGGCACCATCGGCGATAGGTGATACTAATTTGTCGCCGGAATGAAAACTTTTAAGCTCATCTATTGCATTTTGAAACTGACCCACATGAAGAAAAGAAATCCCGGCATAATAATGAGCTAAATTCGAAGCTTTAGTCAAACCATATTCATCGATTATTTTGAGAAAACCCCAATTATTCCCATCTCCATGAAGGGCAAGATTAAATGAATCTTTTTCGAAATATTGTTCAGCAACAAACATTTGATTGTGTGCTTCCTTTTCAAGCGGTGCAAGATATAATTTTTTATAACCATAAAATCCGCCTATTACAACAACGATTCCAATTACAATATAGGTAAGGATTTTTTGATTATCTTCAATAAACTGTTCGGCCCTGGTTAAGGCTTCGCCGACATTCTCTATCCTGGTATGTTCTGTTTCTTTATGGATTTCTGCCATTATCGATAAATTTTCTATTTTTTAAATTATGGGCAAATGTAATCGTTTTGGATTTTATTATGAAATTTATAAAAAAAAATGTTAAAGATGAGGTTTTAAAAAGCATTAAAAAGGTATTGTAAAAATAGAAATTTTTTATTTTTTTGTTTTAAAAACACCTTCCATTGTTCTTTTTCCGGCAATCAGCAGAACCTATTACACAATGATAACATATTTCATTCGGTAAATTTTTGCCCTGAAAATAATCTGAAATATTTTGCATGGTTGTTTGGGCAATGTTTAACATGGCTTCCCGGGTGAAAAAACCCTGATGTGAAGTGACAATGACATTATTGAAAGTCAGCAACCGTGCTAAAATATCATCGGTCATTATCTGATCTGATTTATCTTCGAAAAAATATTCACTTTCTTCCTCATAAACATCGAGGCCTGCTGCTGAAACTTTCCCTGATTTCAAAGCATCTATCAAATCTGATGTTTTAATTAATTTCCCCCTGCCGGTATTTATAATCATAACGCCATCTTTCATTTTCGAAAACCCGGTGGCATTTATTATGTATTCCGTTTCTTTTGTCAGCGGGCAATTAAGAGAAATAATATCGGATTTTTGAAATAAAGTTTCTAATCCGGTATATTCAAAATTTTTTAATCCATTTAATACCGGATCTCTATTAATATCGTAACCATAAACTTTCATCCCAAAGCCAAGCAAAATTTTCACAAGTGCTTTGCCTATTTTCCCTGTTCCAATAACACCGGCCGTTTTGCCATACATGTCAAAACCCATGAGGCCATGAAGGGAAAAATTTGTATCGCGCGTCCTGAAATAAGCCCTGTGAATCTTTCGGTTCAGGGACAACATTAACGCTACAGCATGTTCGGCAATAGCATGAGGAGAATAAGCCGGAACCCTTACAACATGAATTTTTTCATACGCCGCTTTTAAGTCTATGTTGTTATACCCTGCGCATCGTAAAGCAATTATTTTAACTCCCTCCTCTGACAAATATTTTATAACCTGTTGATCGATCTGGTCGTTTACAAATGCACAAATTGTGTTACAATCTTTTACAAGCAAAGCAGTTTCAGATGTTAAATGATATTTCAGAAATTTAATATCGAAATTAAATTCTTTGTTTACTTCAACAAAAATATCCTTATCATAAGGTTTTGTATCGAAAAACATTATTTTAGGGGTTTCCATAATTATAACAATTAAAAAGTAAGTTATCAAAATTAGTCATTTAAATTGCTATAATTAATAACACCAATTTTGTTATATTCCAGTTTATGTTATTTTACTTCAAGATTATTGCGATTAATAAAATTATTATTAATTTTGAGGCAGAATGAAAAAAATATTATCAAATATTAATTTTTATTTTAGAATAATCTGAGGGGTTATTCATAAATAATTTTTGAATGATCCCGGATTAATTCGGGATTTTTTGTTGATTGAAAAAATTAATTTTTAAAATATCAGGATGAAAACTCAAGTGCCGGTTTATTATTTTTATTTCTTTTTTCTGCAGAAATGCCAGGACTAATTATGTTTTTGTCTGAAAAATGAATTAAGTCCCGGCCAAAAACCGGGATTTTTTATTAATTTTTAAAAAGAATAATATAAATCTAAATTGTAAAGTATGACCCCGATTCCTAAAAAAGAAAAAAAGAAAGTAGCCATACAAGGCGGATACGGCGCATTTCATGAAATTGCTGCAATGCATTATTTTCAGAACGATAATATTGAAATTGTTACTGCAAATACTTTCAAAGACCTCTTCAAATCCTTGAAGATGAAACATGCAGACCTTGGCATAATGGCCATTGAGAATTCTCTCGCAGGTAGCATCCTTCCAAATTATGGATTATTGCAGGAATCGAACATGAAAATTACTGGTGAAATATATCTTCGGATAAAACAAAATCTTGTTGCCCTTCCCGGGCAAACTATTGAAGATATAAAAGAAGTTTATTCACACCCCATGGCAATTCTTCAATGCCAGATGTTTTTCAATAATTATCCCGAAATTAAACTTATTGACAGTATCGATACTGCTCTCAGTGCAAAAGAAATTTCCGATAAACAATTAAAAGGAACTGCTGCTATTGCTTCGAAACTTGCCGCAGAAAAATATAACCTCGAAATAATTGAGGAAAGCATAGAAACAAACAAAATGAATTATACACGTTTTCTAATTCTTGCCGATAAGAAAGGAACATTCAAACCAGAGCCCGGCGTTAATAAATCTTCAGTTTATTTCGATCTTGCTCATGAGATTGGAAGCCTTTCAAAAATATTATCTATACTTTCTTACTACAATATTAATTTAACAAAAATTCAATCGATGCCTATTATGGGGAAAGATTGGGAATATGAGTTTTATGTCGACCTCACTTTTAACGATTATAAAAGATATCACCAGGCGTTGGATGCAATAATGCCATTTACAACCAACCTGGGTATACTGGGTGAATATGTCAAAGGCAATACGGTAATCGATTAAAATATTCAAAATAAAAATTATGGAAATAAAATTAGATTTAAAACCCTTTGTTATAGAAGGAATTCCTCCTGATAGACCATTGATAATGGCAGGTCCATGCAGCGCAGAATCTGAAATGCAGATGGTGGAAACTGCGAAAGCGCTGGCTGCTATTAATATTAAAATTTTCAGGGCCGGTATCTGGAAACCACGGACACGTCCTGGAACTTTTGAAGGATATGGTTCACTTGCCTTACCCTGGATGAAAACTGTAAAAGATGAAACCGGAATGTATACTGCTACTGAAGTTGCCAATGTTAAACATGTCTGGGAAGCGCTGAAATACGGTATTGATATTTTTTGGGTCGGTGCGCGCACAACGGCTAACCCATTCGCAGTGCAGGAAATTGCAGAAGCCTTAAAAGGTGTCGATATCCCGGTTTTAGTCAAAAACCCTGTAAATCCCGATCTGGATTTGTGGATTGGGGCAATTGAACGCTTTCACCAGGCAGGAATTAAGAGACTTGCAGCCTGTCATCGTGGGTTTTCCATTTATGAAAAAAGTGTTTATCGTAATGATCCAAACTGGCAAATTCCAATCGAATTAAAACGTCGTATCCCCAATTTACCCCTGATAAACGATCCCAGTCATATTTGCGGGAGCAGGGACCGGTTGCTTGAAGTATCGCAAAAAGCAATGGACCTTAATTTCGACGGGCTAATCATTGAGTCGCACTATAACCCCGAAATTGCGATGAGCGATGCAAGCCAGCAATTAACACCAAAAGCGCTCGGCGAAATGCTGGCCAAAATTGTGCTTCGTAAAGCTGAAGTGGAAAATGGTTCACTAGTTACCCTGGAACAACTTCGTGCCGAAATAGATAAAATAGATGATATGGTAATGGATATTTTTGAAAAACGGATGAAAATTGCCGATCAGATTGGTCGATATAAAAAAGAAAAAAATATTGCCATCCTTCAATCTAAACGTTGGGATAATATCATTAGAAAACGTCTTGAGATGGGCGAAAAGAAAGGGTTAAGTTCAGAATTTATCGATATTGTTTTTCGCGCCATTCACGAAGAATCTATTGACCATCAAACAAATGTAATGAATAAAAAAGATTGAATTATCGATAAATAATATCCTATAATATTTTCAAAAAAAAAACTTGGTGTTACTTTTTTGGAAATTATTCAGGAAAATAGGCTATAGAGTGAAAGGCTGTTGGTAATAAAATCAAATTATTTACCAAAATTGTTAATAAATTTATTTTCTAACTTTGAAACTTTATTGATTTCATGAAGGAAATATTAATAAAATCAAAAAACTCATACTCCAAAATACTGGTTGGTGAAAGTATTGCTAACCTGAAGAACTATTTACCTACAGGAAGAAAGGCAATTATTATCACCGATAAAAATGTATTAAGATTATACAGACATTTTCTTGAAGGTTTTAATATTATCGAAATCGAGCCGGGTGAAAAAAATAAAACCTTATCTACCATCGACAACATTATGGGACAATTGTTAGAATTTGAAGCAGACCGTTCTACTTTTATTGTAGGGGTTGGTGGCGGAATTGTATCGGACATTACCGGATTTGCAGCTTCAGTTTATATGCGCGGCTTGCATTTTGGGTTTGTGTCAACATCGCTGCTTTCGCAGGTCGATGCCAGCGTTGGCGGAAAAAACGGTGTCAATTACAAAGGTTTTAAAAATATGGTTGGCGTTTTCAAACAACCTGATTTTGTTATTTGTGATCTCAATATGCTGAAAACTCTCGACAGGAGTGAATTTTTAGGAGGTTTCGCAGAGATAATCAAACATGGGGCCATAAAAAGTATTGATTATTTTAAATATCTTGAGGAAAATTATTTAAAAGCATTGGACTATGATCTGGATGTTTTATCCAAAATTGTTTACGATTCAATTATAATAAAATCCAAAGTTGTAGAGCAGGATGAGCATGAAAAAGATGAACGAAGAAAATTAAATTTCGGTCATACTTTTGGTCATGCTATTGAAAAGCTAACCGCTATAAATCACGGACAGGCGATTTCAATTGGTATGTGCATGGCAGCAGATGTATCGGTAAAAAAAGGGTTCCTTCCTCAATCTGATTCGGAACACCTGAAAAAATTGATACAAAACCTGCAGCTTCCGGTGACTTTTCCCTATGACAAATCTCAATTATTTAATGCCATGAAAAAGGATAAGAAAAGAGAAGGTAAAGATATTCATCTTGTTCTTCTTAAAGAGCTTGGAAACGCTGTTGTCTCAAATATTACTTATAAAGAACTGGAGGAAATAATTTATGATATGCGTTAGTTTAAGTGAAACCGATTTTGAAAAATGCCTTGAATTAACCCGAAAATACGACCTGTCGGAAATTCGGCTGGACCTGACCGGGTTCAATAAAGCACAGGTTGAAAAACTATTTTCATCCGGCGCCAGGCTAATTGCCACTTATCGTCCGGAGAATATTTCAGATAATCAAAGAAAAGATCTTTTAAAAACAGCAATCAATTCAGGTGCCACCTATGTTGATATAGAATTTGATGCAGATTATGGTTTTAAGCACGAGATCATTTCTTCAGCATTAAACAAGAAATGCGATGTAATTATTTCTTATCACAACTTCAACCAAACTCCTTCAAGAGAGCAATTGAAAATAATTGTCAGTCAAAGTTTCGATATGGGTGCACACGTAGCAAAGCTTGCATGCATGGTGCAGAAGCCGGAAGACAATGCTTCCCTCCTTTCGGTTTATGAACCGGGAAAACGAATTGTTTCTGTTGGTATGGGCGAATTGGGAAAAATTTCAAGAATTGCTGCACCTTTCCTGGGTGCCGAATTTACCTTTGCTTCATCAACAGATGAATTCGCAACAGCTCCTGGACAGATTAGCTATACCAAATTAAGGACCATTTTAGAATTATTAAAAAATTCATGATAAGCTATGAATACTTATGGGAAAATATTTAAAATTAGCATCTTTGGCGAATCTCACGGAGCCAGTGTGGGTATTGTAATAGATGGCGTTCCGGCCGGAATATCTTTAATTCAATCAGATTTTGTAGATGATCTTGCCCGTCGCAAGAGCGGGGCTAAAGGAACCACACCGCGCATTGAAGCAGATGCGCCTCATATTATTAGTGGCGTATTTAATGACTATACAACCGGTGCTCCGTTGACAGTTCTTTTCGAAAACACCAATACACGTTCTCACGATTATACTTTTCTCAAAGAAACTCCTCGTCCCGGCCATGCCGATTTCGTTGCATCCCAAAAATTTGGAGGATTTGAGGATTATCGTGGAGGTGGTCATTTTTCTGGCCGGTTAACTTTAGGAATTATTGCTGCCGGTGTTATTGCAAAAAAAATTATTTCTCCTGTTAACGTAAAATCAATTTTGATTGAAGCCGGAGGTTTAAAAGATATTAACAAAGCCATTGATATGGCTGTTGAAAAAGGAGATTCAATTGGTGGACTAATCGAAACTATGGCAACCAATATGCCTTTATGTTTAGGTGAACCTTTTTTCGATTCTGTTGAGGCTGTATTAAGTCATATTATTTTTTCAATTCCTGCAATAAAGGGCATTGAATTCGGTTCCGGTTTTGCTGCAGCGAGAATGACCGGAAGGCAGCATAATGATAATTTCATTAATTCAGATGGTAAAACAGAAACTAATTTTGCCGGAGGAATCAACGGGGGAATAACCAACGGGAATGATCTTATTTTCAGGGTTGCTGTAAAGCCGACGAGCAGTATTCATTCAAAACAGCATACCATGAATATGAAAACCAAAAAAATGGTTGATCTGGAAGTCGAGGGAAGGCATGATACCTGTATAGCTTTGCGTATTCCTGTGATAATTGAAGCTGCTACATCAATAGTACTGGCTGATTTTATGATTCAGTCACAAAAGGTCGGTAAAATATTTAAAACTAAAAGTGACTGATATGAAAATAAAATTATCTTTTTCCCTAATTTATATTTTAATATTTTTTTTTGGTTTTAGTTCATGTAAAAATCAAACAGCAATTGATAAAAAAGTTGAAAAGCTTTTATATCAATTAACTCTTGAAGAAAAAATAAATATGCTTCATGCCAGCGGAACTTTTACCAGTGGCGGGGTGCCAAGGCTTGGCATACCGGAGCTCAGAATGAGTGACGGGCCATGTGGTATCCGTATGGAAATAAACCGGAATGACTGGAAATTATGTAACTGGAAAAATGATGAGGTTACTTATTTTCCTTCACAAACAGCTCTTGCTTCAACATGGGATACCAGCCTGGCTAAAAAATTTGGCACAGCTCTCGGGCAGGAATCTAAAATCAGGGGAAAACATATTCAGCTTGCTCCGGGGATTAATATTATACGCACACCTTTAAATGGCAGAAACTGGGAGTACCTCAGCGAAGACCCATACCTGGTTTCAAAAATGGTAGTTCCCATAATTCAGGGAATACAATATAATGGTATCGCTGCCTGTGTTAAACATTTCGCCTTAAACAACCAGGAAACACAACGTGGTTTTATCGATGTTGATGTTAATGAACAGGCACTCAGAGAAATTTATCTTCCCGGATTTGAAGCAGCAGTTAAGGAGGCTGAAGTTTTAACAATTATGGGTGCCTATAACAGGTTCCACAGTCAATATGCCACATACAATGAGTACCTCATCCAGGATATTCTTAAAGGAGAATGGGGTTTTAAAGGTGCAGTAATTTCAGACTGGGGCGCTTGTCATAGCACTCTTGAAGCAGCACTTTGCGGCCTCGATATAGAAATGGGAAATGCAAGAACCCCATTCAATCAATTTTATATGGCCAATCCTTTATTAAATGAAGTAAAAAAAGGAAAGGTAGATATAAAATATATTAATGATAAAATTCGGAGAATTCTTTATGTGATGCTCCGCCTTAATGTAATAAATGAACCAAAATTCGATACTTCCGGAATGTATAAAAGACTTGCAATCCCGGAGAGAATAGCATTAACCAGACAAATAGCAGAAGAATCTATAGTTCTTTTAAAAAATCAAAATAACTTTTTACCCTTAGATGCTTCGACAATTAAGTCAATTGCAATAATCGGCGATAATGCAACTAAAAAACATGCCGGAGGCGGTGGAAGTACTGTTGTAAAACCCAGGTTTGAAATCACTCCTCTTGAAGCACTTCAAAATAAATTTAAAGGTAAAGTCCAGATTAATTACGCAAGAGGATATGAAGTTCCACAAAATTCTTGGAATATCGATTCCTCAATGAATTCAATTAATGAAAAACTTATTATGGAAGCTGTGGAAGTTGCAAAAAAATCAGAATATGTGTTAATCTTCGGAGGTTTAAACCATAACTGGGGTAATGACAGCGAAGGTGCGGACAAACACAGCATGAAACTTCCTTATGGACAGGATAAATTAATCAGTGAAATCATTAAAGTTAATCCTAAAACTGCTGTAATAATTATTTGCGGAAGCCCAGTTGAAATTGGGGGCTGGTTCGAAAAAACACCTGCTTTATTGCAAAGTAGCTATCTCGGTATGGAAGCAGGAAATGCATATTCAGAAGTAATCTTTGGCGATGTCAACCCGTCCGGAAAACTTTCTTTTACTTTTCCTAAAAAACTAAAGGATTCTCCCGCACATGCTATTGGCGAATATCCGGGAGAAAAAGGTAAAGTAATTTACAAAGAAGGTTTGTTTGTCGGTTACAGGTATTTTGATTCAAAAAATATTGAACCCATGTTTCCTTTTGGTTATGGACTTTCATATACTTCTTTTAAATACGATAAACTTGCTGTTCCTTCAGAACTAAAATTAAATGATGCTGAGATACCTGTTTCATTTGAAATAAAAAACACAGGCAAAATAGATGGGAAAGAAACAGCACAGTTATATATTCACAATGAAAAAAATAATTCAGGCAGGCCTTACAAAGGATTGAAAGGATTTGAGAAGGCTTCAATTAAAACCGGAGAAAGTAAAAAAGTTATTATTAAAATCGATAAAAAAGCTTTTCAGATTTATGATACATTAAAATGTAAATGGGTTGTTGAACCAGGAAAGTACGAGATTTTAATCGGCAGTTCATCGAAAGATATCAGGTTGAAAGGATCAATAAAATTACTTTAATATAAAAGGTTCTTATGAATGCGATGCCTATTATTATTGGGACTATCGCAATATTTGCAATTGCGTATAGGTTTTATTTCAGTTTTATAGCAGCCAAAGTTGCCACCATAAACGATTTGACGGTTACTCCTTCCACACGACTTTACGATGGTCAGAATTATTATCCAATGAGCAAATGGGTTTTGTTCGGTCATCATTTTGCAGCAATAGCCGGGGCAGGTCCACTTATAGGGCCGGTATTGGCAGTTCAATTTGGATATTGTCCAGGGTTAATTTGGATACTGGTCGGAGCAGTTTTTGCAGGTGCAGTTCATGATTTTGTTATACTTGTGGCTTCGATAAGACACGATGGAAAATCTTTGGCTGAAATAGCCAGACAAGAAATAAGCGGATTCAGCGGAATAGCTGTATCTGTAGCTGTTATTATAATTATAATTGTCGCTCTTGCCGGGCTTGGATTAGTTGTGGTCAATGCTTTAGCAGAAAGTTCATGGGCCACATTTACCATAGCAATGACAATGCCAATTGCCATACTTATGGGAATCTGGATGTTTCAAATCCGAAGAGGAAAAACCACGGAAGCTACCATTATAGGGATAATCTTGTTGACTGCTACAGTAATTTTCGGAAGATATATTCCCGGCTCTCCTTTTGCCGGCTGGTTTACATTTGACAGAAAAACCATTACAATTTTATTGGCAGTTTTTGGATTCCTGGGATCAGTATTGCCGATATGGCTTCTTTTATCGCCCAGAGGATATTTGAGTTCAATTATGAAATTAGGCGTTGTCGCCATGCTTGCGGTTGGAATTATTATTGTAGCTCCAAATTTAAAAATGCCTGCATTCACAGAGTTCATTCATGGAGGCGGACCGGTAATCCCGGGACAATTATTTCCATATTTATTTATAACTATTGCCTGTGGGGCTATTTCAGGATTTCATGCATTGGTAAGTTCAGGGACTACACCCAAAATGATAATGAATGAATCTCAGATAAAATTTATTGCAGCAGGGTCTATGCTTGCCGAAGGTGTTGTGAGCATCCTGGCATTAATCGCTGCATCAAGCCTGTTCCCGCTCGACTATTTTATAATTAATGTCCCGAAAGAAAAACTGGAAGCCATCTTGCCTCATTTGCATGCTATGGGTTTTACACAAACCGATTTACCAAATTTATCGGCGGCTGTTGGTGAACATATTACCGGCAGGACCGGAGGTGCAGTATCGCTTGCAGTCGGAATGGCCCAAATATTTTCTTCCATTCCTGGTCTTAGAGGCCTTATGTCGTATTGGTATCATTTTGCAATAATGTTCGAAGCCTTATTTATCTTAACTACAATTGATGCCGGAACCCGAATTGCCCGTTTTATAGTACAGGAAGCAGGAGGTAAATTTTACAAACCTTTAGGGCAAACAAACTGGATTCCGGGAAATATTTTTGCAAGCATATTAATTGTCTTTTGTTGGGCATATTTTATCTACACCGGAACAGTAGCAACCATCTGGCCTATGTTCGGCACCGCAAACCAACTATTAGCCACTCTTGCGTTAGCCATAGGTACATCTTATATCATCAACAATGGAAAAGCAAAGTATGCATGGATTACAATCATTCCAATGTTATTTGTCGGAATTACCACTGTTACAGCAGGAATTTTAAATCTAAAAAATTTATTTTTACCCCAAATTTTTATTAAGGCTACATTTATTCAGGGTTTGATAAACTCCGGCCTGACCCTGATAATTTTAATTTGCGTTGTTAGTGTTATTGCCGATGCTGTTCCAAAATGGTTTAAATCCGTCCAGTTTTTAAATTTAAAATGAATGCTTAAAAAGCTTTCGTGTTTTATTTAAAGAGCGGAATTGCAGTCCATTCTTTCTTATTCAAACAAAAATTAATTATTTAACTATACACGTAAATAAAAATCATGAAAAAATACTTTTAATACATCTCGTAATAAAAAAATATTAAATCAGTTATTTTGAAATAAACTTTGCTAATTTTATTTTATTTTAAAACCGGTATAATTATTTAAAACATTTTTTAATAGTGTAAGAAATTTATCTGGAATGGATGAAAATATCAATTTAAAAAGCATGAAAAGTCTTCTGCATTCTATTCCTAATAAAAACGAGGTAATAAATGATAATGCTTTAAAAGTTAACGAAAAAAAAGACAAGAATTCCCTTTCAGAAAAAATCCAAAAATGTAACAAAACTTCACCTAAATGTACTTTCTCCTGTTATAATAATGGAATTAAATGCGGAATTGAGGAAGTTCTTAAAACATCGGAAAAATACATTATTGAACATAATTTAATTGATAAGGAAAATGGAATTACCAGTTATGAAGTACATTTTATACCTATTTTCAATGAAGAAGGTAAGATCATTGATGTTTTAGAATATTGCCAAGACATAACTGCACGAAAAAAGATAGAGAATAAATTATCAGAGCAAAATCAATTCTTTAATAATGTATTTCATAATATCCATGAAGGCATTGGGATTGTTGACGAAAATGAAAACCTCACATACTGTAATCCGGCATTTGGTTTAATTCTTGAACAACCGGATATGAATTTTATTGGAAAAAACCTGAATGAAGTTTTCGATCCCAATCTTTTCCCCTTCTTTATGGAACAAACTGAAAAAAGAAAGAGTGGCCAAAACAGCGTTTATGAAATTCTATACAGGACAAATAATGGCAATAACAAATATTTGCGAATTTATGTAGCGCCAAGGGTAGATAAAGAAGGCAATTACAAAGGAGCAATCGGGACCATGCTCGATATTACCGAGCGGGTTGGTGCCGAACATCAATTAATAAAAGCAAAAGAAAAGGCTGAAGAGTCGGACCGATTGAAATCTGTGTTCCTTGCAAACATGTCTCATGAAATCCGTACGCCAATGAATGGTATCATAGGTTTTGCCGAGCTCTTAGACAAACCCGATCTTACAATTGAAAAACAGAAATTTTATGTTAACCTTATCCAAACCCGCAGCCGCGATTTATTAGAACTTATTAACGATATTATTGATATTTCTAAAATAGAAGCTGGTGAAATTAATATAATAGAGTCGGAATCAAACCTTAACGAAATACTTGATGAAATTCTTGTATTCTTTAAAAGCAAACTGAATAAATTAAAAAAGCAACATATTGAAATTATTAAGGCAGATATTAATGCCAATATAGAAACCACTATTCTATCCGATACAGTTAAGTTAAAACAAATATTGCTTAACCTTGTAGAAAATGCTATAAAGTTTACAGAAAAAGGTTTTATAGAAATTGGCTATCAAATAAAAGGAAATGAAGTTTTGTGGCAGGTAAAGGACACAGGTATTGGAATTCCTAAAAATAAACAGAAAATTATTTTCGAACGGTTCAGGCAGGTCGATGAAGCCATAAACAGATCTTATGGCGGAGCCGGGTTGGGATTGGCAATATGTAAGGCCTATGTTCAATTATTTAAAGGAAATATTTGGGTTGAATCGGAAACTGGTGCAGGCTCGAATTTCTATTTCACTATTCCTTATAAACCATTGGCAGGTAAAATAACCAAAACTTTGAATGATCTTCCACTGGAATGTGATTTTATCGGGAAAATAATTCTCATTGTAGAAGATGACCCAATTAGTAGTTTATATCTTCAGGAGATATTAACAGGTACCGGTGCTAGTTTAATTATCTGTGAAGATGGGGAAAAAGCACTAAAGGAATTTCGTAATCATCAGGATATAGATTTGGTGCTTTTAGATATTCAGCTGCCTGAAATTTCGGGTTACCAGGTTGCTGTTGAAATGAAACAAATTCGTGAAAATGTTCCAATAATTGCACAAACTGCCTATGCTTCACTTGAAGATAAAAATAAATGCCTGCTTGTTGGTTGTTCCGATTATATTAAAAAACCTATAGAATCTCAGGAACTTCTTAGTAAAATTTTTACTTTAATAGGAAAATAAAATTTATTTTTTAAATATGGCCAAATTCCTTTAATATTTCCTATCGAACAAATGTATAATTTGCGGTGTTAACCTGAAATTCTCATTTTCTAATGAAATCATCGGCTTCATTATTTAAAGGTTTTTGTTTGGTGTTGTTACTTTTAACTGCCTCAATCGCTTACGGACAAAAAGAAAAGGAGCCGGTTTTTTATACCGACAGTTCATCTTACGATGTTTCTTTTTATAAGCTCAATCTTAATGTTACAAACTATGCAACTATTATCTCAGGTTATGCTGAAATCAAAGCTAAAGTCACAAATACTGCTTTAAAAAAGTTTTATATTGAATTAACCGATTCATTAATCGTCGATTCTGTAATAATTTCAGATAAGAAACAAGTTTTTACTCATAATAATGGCTGGATAAAATTATTCATGGACAATCCTGTAGATGAAGGAATTATTTTTACCACTGAAATTTATTATCATGGGAAAGGACCATATTCAGGACTATTAGGAGGAATTGCTGTTGCAAATGTGTATTCATCAAAGGAATTGTACACATTATCCGAACCATTTAGTGCATCTGATTTTTTCCCGTGCAAGCAATTGTTAACCGATAAAGCCGATTCTGCTTTTGTTTATTTAACTGTTCCGGCAGGACAAATTGCGGCATCGAATGGCCTTTTGAAAAGTTCTCTTAAAACCATCGACAATAAAATCGCTTACAAATGGGAAACCCGTTATCCGATTGCTTATTATTTAATTGCATTTGCAGTATCAGATTTTAATGAGTATTCTTATCGTTTTTTTGACGAAAATTATGGGGATTCAATTCTATTTCAAAATTATTTATATAACGACTCGGAGTTTATAAATTCCTCGAAAGAATCTATAGATAAAACTGTACAGATAATAAAACTTTTTGAACAGCTCACAGGGGTAAGATATCCTTTCAGAAAAGAAAAGTATGGTCATGTTACAGCTCCGATTGGCGGAGGTATGGAAAACCAGACCTTAACAACGTTAAATGGTTTTGATTTCATTTTGGTTGCTCATGAATTGGGACATTCCTGGTTCGGCGATATGGTTACCTGTGCCGACTGGCAGGATATTTGGTTAAATGAAGGCTTTGCTTCATATATGGAATATCTTTCATTGGAAAACCTTCAACCTTCAGATGCATATGCATGGCTGAAGGATGCTTTTAACAGCGCGCTTGAGGAAGCAGATGGTACTGTTTATGTACCCGATAGTTCTAAATGGGATGACAGCAGGATTTTTAGTTATAATCTCTCATACAAAAAAGGCGCTTTAATAATTCATATGCTACGAAAAAAATTAAAAAATGATGTGCTTTTTTTTAACATTTTAAAAACATATCTTGAAACTTTTGCTTATTCTAATGCGAGAAGTTCAGATTTTATAAATATTTCAGAACGGTTAAGCGGAATTGATTTAAATCAGTTCTTTCAGCAATGGTACTATGGAGAGGGGTTTCCCCGGATCAATTTTGATTGGGCCATCGGACATGATAGTTTATCTGTTAAAGTACATAATCAAAATTCATCCAATCAAAATTCAATATTTCAATTCGATTTAGAGGTGCTTGTGCACTTAGAAAATGCCAGGGATACAATTGTTAAATTGGCAGTCAACGATACTTTTCAAATTTTTAATTTTATTTTCCCGGCTGACATAAATTCTATTGAAGTAAATCCTTTCTTTGATCTCCTCGCAGATATTAAAGCATTTCCTCCAATTGAGAAATCGATGCCGGGATTATCAAAAGATATGGAGTTTTATGCATATCCAAATCCTTTTACCGATAGTACGCATATTCATTTTGGAGAAAACAGCCTGAACCGTCACATTGAACTTTATGATATAAATGGTAACAAAATAGCTGAATGGAACAATGTTGAAAAAATATTTACAATTACTTCAGAAAAACTTCAATCGGGTGTTTATATTGTAAAAGCTGCTGACAATGAAGGTATTTACACACTTAAAATTATTAAGCAGTAATGGTGTTATTCATTTCCACTTTTCTTGGCAGCAATGGTTTCTATTTCTATGAGAACTCCAAGAGGTAATGCTGAAACCTGGAAAGTTGACCTGGCCGGACAATCTTTAGGATAATATTGAGAATATATATCATTCATCGTTTTGAAATTCGATAAATCGGTAAGCATACATGTCGATTTTACCACATCATTAAAACTATAACCTGCAGCAGATAAAATATTGCCAATATTTTTCATTACCTGTTCGGTTTGTTCAGCTATTCCACCTTTGACAACCTCGCCAGATGAGGGATCGATTGGTATTTGTCCGGAAATGTATAGCGTTGAATTAATTTCGACAGCCTGGCTGTATGGACCGATCGCTTTTGGCGCTTTCTCGGTATTAATAATCATTTTCATAATTCCTGCTTTTTATTCAACAAAGATAAACAAGATGATCCATTTTAGAAGCCGGATAGTATTAAATTGTACCAATAAAGGTCGTTTTTATATAGTCTTCAGGCTATCAGGAATTTAAAAAAGATTCAAAATTAACGTCCTCATTTTCATTTCTGCAAAGAATAAAATAAGTCACTATAACCTTTTCTTCAGCCTAAAGGTCTTCAGTCTATCTACCTGAGCATATTTCTATAATAAATTCTCATGACAATTTTAGAATTTCTGCCAGTCAGAATTCTTTGTATACTTTAGATCGTGCAAGATTGGCTTAACTACATTTATGGTGAAATTATAATATGCCCTTGGTCCAAAAGGTACGCAGGTAAACTGCATTTGCCAGCAATGCAAATCGCGGCTGATTGTAAAACTACTTGTAATAAATTTATTAATGGTGAAATCATACCCTGAAGAATAAAGGACTTTCCATTTTTTTGTAATACTTAAATCGCCTGAAAAATTAATTGTTTGAAATATTATTGATTTTATTCCTTGTTTGGTATAATTCCATTGATAGTTGACATTAAATGACCAGGGAATATCATAATGTACATCCTTTATCATATCCTGTGTTTGTTTCGGAAATTGGGTTTGTGTTTGTTGTTCGCCTGTTTTGTCTTTGTCTTTTTTCCCTTCGGAAGAAGTAAAACGTGTTCCCAGCGTAATACCTGCCTGGGTTAACCTCATTAACTGGTGGTTCGTTGTCCATTCAAAATATTTAAGTCTATTTCCGGCACTATCGATTGCATAAGGATCAAAAGTAGCATTGAATTTTACATCGAGTTTCTTTTCAAATAAGGTTGTTCCTGTGTTCATTTGTAGATCAGACCAATGCCAGATATCCCCGGGAGTAAAAACATAATAGTTAGTATTGAAATCAAGGTTTTCGAGCAGGGATAATTTTTTTTCTTTAACGGCAGTGTCTTTCCCTGAAAGATATTTCATTTCAAAAGTATTGCGTAATGACAAACTGATAGTTGCACTCTTCGTACCATAATGTGGTGTTGAAGGAGTTGGCGAACCGTAAATTTCTTTGTCGAAAAATGAATAATAATTGGATATTACATCATGTCTGGCCAACATGGTGGTCATTCCATTCGTATCTACCAAATAAGGATAACTGGTATTCTCCTGAATATATTGATTACTGTATTTGGGTATATAATGGCTGACATCTGGTGTAAAACTGAAAGATGCGGTAGGTGACATAACATGCCTTATTGCTTTAATGTTTGAATTCTTAAACAAATACATTCCATAAAACTTAGGAGTTGCAGTTAAGGAAAAAGAAGGCAGATAGGAATGGGCATATCTTAATTGATTGTGATTTCTTACAACAAAAGTATCCCTTTCCTGATTTGTATTTTTATTTAAATAAGTAGAATCTTCATAAGTAATATAATGGGTATAAAGCATACCTTTATAAGTAAGTCCCGGGGAAAAATTAAGGAACTTTCCGAGTTTTACGTTTGTGCTGATAGGAATACTGTGTTGATAACCATTTTGCATATTTTTAAACATATCCTTAGTAAACATAAGTGTGTCGTATGTTTGAATTTTGTTTTGAAGTTGGGAAGTGTAACTGTATTGAATATTTTCGTACCATTTGGGCTCACCTGTTAATTCTTTTCGCCGGAAAGGATAAAATGTTTTTGTGGGAGTAAATGAAATATTGGGCAAAGTCATTTCAACTTTTTTTGTTAAACTGTTTTGCGAATGATTGAAACTTCCTGTAAACCTGAAAGGAAAATTAGGCCAGGATTGAGAAAAACTAATACTTGAGTTTTTCTGATTAGTAAAATAACTATTCAGGTCATAGCTGTTCCTTGCATCATAACTCGAAGAACTCATATTGACTGATGCAGAAAAAGTTCGGTTTGGATTTGCTTTAGAATCCTGAGAATGGCTCCACATAATATTATAATCGTTGGCAACCTGGTAATCAGGCAAGCCCTTCTCTGAATATACATTTGAAGCGTATGAAAAATTAAGGCTTCCCATATAGCGATACCTTACCCGATAATTAATATTCGTATTCAATATCCATGAACCCTTTGAATAAATATCCCCATAAATACGGGAATCGATATAATCGTTGAAAGCAAAATAATATCCTAAATTATGTATAAAAAATCCTCGGGTTTGATCTTCTCCCGGCGAAGGGATCAATAAACCGGAAGCAGCAGATTTAGTATTCGGGAAAAATCCAAAAGGGAAAATAATGGGTAAAGGAATATCGGCCACAACGAGATATACTGGTCCGGATACAATTTTATCATCGGGTATTTCTTTGGCCCTTGTAAGGCCAATATAAAAATGAGGATGGTCGAGATCGCAGGTTGAATAAGTGCCTCCTTTAATATTAACATTCCCGTTCGAAACCCGTTTGGTAGAATCACCAATTAATGTTCCGTCTTCCTGTTTTGTCTTTACAAAATAAATGAACCCCTTTTTAGTTTTGAAATTATAATGTAACCAGTGCGCATCGAATTCTTCATTCCCTTCTTTAAATACCGGAGTTCCTTTTATTTCTCCGGTACTATCGGGCATCCCTTTCGCATAAACAGTTTCATCGGCCATATTAAATTCAATATAGGCTGCTTTTAAATTTATATTCTTATAATTTACTTCAGCGTCGCCATAAAGGAATACTTTTTTGTTATCTAAATCGTAGAATAATGAATCTTTTGCAGTATATTTCACCGGTTCATCAATAGCCGGTTTTTTTTTCTTCTTT
>Ga0265316_10001673_pt1 | contig 23595 bp, 18 predicted proteins | sample 4522metaG_FD_202092 | JGI IMG/M metagenome (GOLD analysis project Ga0265316, IMG submission 202092) | Rhizosphere microbial communities from Carex aquatilis grown in University of Washington, Seatle, WA, United States - 4-5-22 metaG | ecosystem: Host-associated > Plants > Roots > Rhizosphere >... | reverse complement strand
GCCATCTATGACGAGGGCAAAGAGAAGGCCAAGCAGGACCGGCTCAAGATGCCGAATTTCAACTTCTCGAAGCCCGAGATCGATGCCGTCACCACGCTGCTAGAGGGATCGGTGGACGCCACTGTGCCACCGCGTTACTTCTATTCGCCCACCGACCAGCGGCAGGATATCGTCGACGGCTGGTGGGTGGTGCGCAAATACAACTGCATGGGCTGCCACAGGGTGCACGTGAGCCAGACCACCATTTTCGACACCCTGACGCGCTACCAGGATCCCGATTGGAAAGACCAGAAGCCGCCCACGCTCATCGGCGAAGGGGCGCGCGTCAACCCGGAATGGCTGATGCACTTCCTCAACAATCCGTCGCTGAGCGACACCGATACCAATCGCGACGGCGTGCGGCAGTATCTGCACGCGCGCATGCCTACATTCAGCTTCTCGGAGGGCGAGATTCGCAAGCTGGTGCGTTTCTTCGCGGCGCTGTCGGCGCAGGCCGAGCCGTTCCTCGCCGAAAAGGTCGAGCCGGTAAGCGACCAGGAACGCACCATGGCGCGGCAGCTCTTCACCAGCGAAGGCGCGCCCTGCCTGAAGTGCCATATGACCGGCGACCCGGCGCACGATTCCCATGCCACGGCGCCCAATTTTACGGTGGCCAAAGACAGGCTGCAACCCGGCTGGGTGAAGCGCTGGATACTGGACCCGGCGCTCATGAGTCCGGGCACGGCCATGCCTTCGGGCCTGTTCCGGCGGGAGGGCGACCGCTGGGTGTTCGCCGGCCCCACGCCGGCAAGTTTCAACGGTTATACTAAGGACCACGCGGACCTGCTTGTGCGCTATATGTTCTCATTCACACCCGAAGAATTGGGGAGGCTGAGAGCCAGCGCAGGTAAGTAGAGTTATCATGTTCAACCAGAGGAGACTTTTCAGCATGAAGAAGATTTGGATTGGAGTAGGGTTGGCCTTTGCGCTGACCCTGGCTGGGTGCGGAGGAGGAGAGAAGACGGAAGCACCCAAGACCGAGACCGGCGCTGCAACAGCGGGCGGCGCTGCGGCGGTGCCCGATGAAGTCAACGGCGCCACCATTACTGGCAAGGTTACTTTCGATGGGACCAAACCCACGCCGAAGACGATAGACATGTCGGCCGTTCCGGCGTGCATGAATGCCCACAAGACGCCACAGAAGTCCGAAGAAACCATCGTCAACGACAACGGCACGCTGAAGTACGTATTCGTGTGGGTGAAATCCGGACTGCCGGCGGATAAGACCTGGCAGGTTCCCACCACCCCCGTGGCTATCACGCAGACCGGCTGCATGTATTCGCCGCACGTCATCGGCGCCATGGCCGGACAGAATCTGGACATCAAGAATGCCGACCCGACCAACCACAATATCCATCCGCTTCCCCAGGTGAATGCGGAATGGAACGAGTCCCAGCCGCCGGGAAGCCCCGATAAGATGCAGAGCTTCCCGCGCCAGGAAGTATTGATTCCGGTAAAGTGCAACATTCACCCCTGGATGCGCGCTTACATCGGCGTAGTAAACCATCCTTTCTTCGCCGTCACCGGCGACGACGGCACTTACTCCATCAAGGGTCTGCCTCCGGGGACCTACACCATCGAGATCGTGCACGAGAAATACGGCACCACCGATCAGGACATCACCGTCGGCGCCAAAGATAGCAAGACTTTGGACTTCACAGTCAAGGGGTAATCTCTGCGCCGCTTCGCGGTTCTGGTTGCCTTGTGCACTCTTGCACTGGTGACCGCCGGCGGCCTGGTGACCGGAAACGATGCCGCCCTCTCGGTGCCCGATTGGCCCCTTTCCTGGGGCCGATTGGTGCCACCGCTTGAGGGCGGCATTCGCTATGAATTCGCCCACCGCGTGCTGGCCGCGACCGTGGCCGCGCTCACGGCCCTCCTCGCCTTCCGGATGCAGGCGCGCGAGCCGAACCCATGGCTGCGCAAGCTGGCGTGGGCCGCTTTCGCCGCGGTGCTGGCCCAGGCCGCGTTGGGCGGGGCGATGGTCAAGCTGGTGGATCCCAAGTCGCTCGCCATCGCACACGCCTGCCTGGCGCAATTGTGCTTCGGGCTGACGGTGGCCGTGGCCGTGGGGCTCGGTCCTGCCGCGGCCGAAGCTGGCGGCGCAGGGAACAGCGCCATCCCCGCGATTGCCGTCGCCGCGATTTTCGCCCAAACCATCCTGGGCGCCGCCGTCCGTCACCACGCCCTCGGCCTGGCGCCTCACATCGTAGGAGCGGCGCTCGCCGCGGCCCTGGTGATGTGGGCCTCGCTGGGCGTCCTGATCCGCCATATGGACGAAGCCTCCCTGCGCCGTCCCGCCATGTTGCTGCTCATGTTGACGGCCGCGCAGATCTTCATGGGCCTCGCCGCCTACACCGCGCGCTCGCTCGCCGTGGACGACCCGCAGCCCATGCCTCTGACGGTGTGGACGACGCTGGCGCACGTGGTAGTCGGCGCGCTGGCGTTTGGGGCGGCGGTGGCACTGGCGATGAGGGTGCGTGGCCGGCACAAGTGCACCGTAGATGGTACACTGTGAATGTGCCTGAAAAACCGGGGAAGCGAGTCCCGGCGATCTTCTTCCGAACGGAAGGCGGAGGCGAGCCGGTGCGGGATTGGCTTAAGACGACCCTTTCGGCGGAGGATCGCAAGCGTGTGGGCCATGACATCATGACTGTCGAATACGGCTGGCCTGTTGGGATGCCGACGTGCCGGCACTTGGCAGATGGCCTGTGCGAGGTCCGGACAAACCTGCGGCGGAATCGAATCGCGCGGGTTTTGTTCTACATCGACAAGCTGGGGCGGATGGTGCTGCTCGACGGATTCATCAAGAAAACCGGGCGCACCCCGGCCGAAGAATTGAGCCTGGCCCGCGGCAACAAGAAAAAGCATGAAAAGGGGCTGCCATGAAAAGAAGTGGGACCAAGATCGCGTTTGACCATAGCGGGTCCAGCTTTGACAGTTTTCTGGAAGAAGAAGGCATCCGGGAAGAAGTGGAAGCTGTTGCCATCAAACGGGTGCTGGCATGGCAACTCTCGCAGGAAATGCTGCAACAGAAGAAGACCAAACAGGCCATGGCGCGGGACCTTCAGACCAGCCGGTCGCAATTGGATCGCTTGCTGGACCCAGGCAACGTGTCGGTCTCGCTGGACACCATGGCGCGAGCGGCAAGAGTGCTTGGTAAGAGCCTGGTCATTCGGATCGTCGATCGGGAGCCTGTCAGCGCGAGACGCCGGGTTGCGATGGACAGGTCGAAGTCTTGACTTGGCAGCGCAGGCCCTCTTACAGCCACCCCTTCTGCCGCGCGATACGCGCCGCTTCCGTCCGGTTTGCCGCGCCCAACTTGCTGATCGCCTCCGACAAATAGTTGCGCACCGTTCCCTCGGAAAGCTCCAATCGCTGGGCGATCTCCGCGCTGGCTGCTCCCTCCCCGGCGTAGCGCAGCACCTGCCGCTCGCGATCGGTCAGCGGATCGGCCTCCGTCCACGCTTCCGCGGCCAGCTCCGGGTCCACCACCCGCGCGCCGGCGCGGATCTTGCGGATGGCGTTGGCCAGCGTGGATGCCGGCGCGTCCTTCAGCAGATATCCGTTGACCCCCGCATCGAGCGCCCGCCGCAGGTATCCGGCGCGCGCAAACGTGGTCAGGATCACTACCTTCACCGGCAGCTTTCGCCGTTTGATTTCGCCCGCCAGCTCCAGCCCCGTGAGCTCCGGCATTTCGATATCGGTGAGCAGCACGTCGGGCAGCGCGGCCAGCACCAGGTCGAGCGCTTCCCGTCCGTTCCGCGCCTGGCCGGCGATCTCGAAATCGCCTTCCGTTGCGAGCAGCGCCGCCAGCGCCCCGCGCACCATCGCCTGGTCCTCCGCGATAATCACCCGAATCTTCATACCGGCACCCGGATTCGCAGCAGCGTGCCGTGAGAGCCGTCGCACTCCAGCGCGCCGCCCAGCGCTTCCACGCGTTGCCGCATGCCGCTCAGCCCGCTGCCTTCGTCGAGCGCGCCGCCGCGGCCGTTGTCGGCAATCTCCATTTCGCAGAAGCGGCCCGCCTGCCGTAGCGTCAGCTTGCAAACCGTGGCGTGCGCATGCCGCACCACGTTGGTGACCGCTTCCCGCAGCGCCATGGCGAAAACCGTCTCCTGCGCCGGCGAAAGCGGCGGCGGCTCCACTTGTGTCTCCACCTGGATTCCGGCCGCCGCCAGCGCCCGCATGGCCTCGCGCAATTCGCCGTCGAAACCCGCCGAGCGGTAGCCGCGCACCGCCGCCCGTACTTGCGCGAGGGCGTCGCGCGAGATGCGCTCCACGTCGCGGATCTCCTCGGCGGCGCGCGCCGGGTCGCTCGCCGTCAGCCGAGAGGCCAGCTCGGACTTCAGCACAATCACCGAGAGCGTGTGGCCCAGCAGATCGTGCAGGTCGCGTGCGATGCGCTCGCGTTCCGCCACTTTGGCCAGATGTTCGGTCTCCGCCTGGGCCGCCAGCAGCTTGTCCGACAGGCGCCGGCGGTGCACCCATTGAATCACCACGGAGCCGATAAGCGCCGAGAAGGTCATGGTGGGGATCCAGAAAGATGGGGGAAGGCGCATCAGCCACGCTTCGAGCGCCTCAACTCCCAACAGGATTCCCAGGTAGGGGAAGGCTTTGGGCGGGTCCCCGAGTCTCGCCAGGTAGGTGGCCGCGAAGATGAACATGGTCGCCGCGCCCGGGTTGATGACGGCGAACAGGCTGCCCAGCAGCGTGAAGCCGGCCACCACCCACAGCACGCGGCGCCCGCTCAGCCAGTATCCCGAGAAGTACAGCGGCAGCGCCGCCAGCGTCCCCAGCACCGTGGCTGCGCGTTGCCATGCCGGCACTGGGAACAGGAACGGGATGACCAGGAAGAACAGCAGATACACCAGCCACGCGTACGACGTCCAGTCCTGATCCTGGGGCAGAAGTCTCATGCGCCTATGTGCCAGCATAGCCCTTTATCCGTAAACTTTCTCCCGGTCGTGGGATTGCCCGATCCACGCCACGCCGGCAAACAGCAGGCCGAATCCCGCCAGAGCCTCCACATGCATCCACACCGAGCCCTGCGTCGGCGCGTGCAGAATGGCCAGGGCAATCTGCCCGAAATGGTACGAAGGCAGCCATGGAGCCAGGTGTTGCAGCACCTTCGGCAGTAGCTCTATTGGCAGCCACAGCCCACCCAGGAACCCCATCGGCAGGTAGATCATGTTGACGATGCCCGGCGCCGAGTTCGGCCCGGCAAAGCTCCCTATGGCCAGACCGATGGCGCCGAACGGAATCGCGCCGGCCACCAGTGCGCTCCACATGAGCAGCCACTGCCCCAACGGCATGCGCACACCGCCGAAGATCGCGCCCAGCGCGAACAGCAGCGTCACCACCAGAGCGCCGAAGGTCAGCGCCACCACGACTTTGGCCACAAAGTATGCGGCTGGCGGCATGGGGCTCGCGCGTTTCACCTCCAACCAGCCCATGCCGCGCTCCACCGCTACCCCGGCGCCGAAGGCGTACAGCGCGGCGCCCATCACTCCGAATGCGCCATAGGTCGCCAGCGCATACCGGCTCAGTGAAATGGAGCCCTGGGTGTACGACGACCCCATCAACAGGCCGAAGAAGCAATAGAACATCAGCGGAAACGCCACCGTGGCAATGGAATACTGCTTCAGGCGGGCCATCTTCAGCAATTCGGTTTTCGCTTCCATCCAGTAAACGCGGTTCATTGCAGCACCTCCTCCGGCGCCTGGCCGTTCTCTTTCATGATGGCCAGGAAGGCGTCTTCCAACCCGCTGGTCCTGGTCTGTGCCTTGATCTCGGCGGGCGTGCCTTCGGCGGCGATGCGCCCCCGGTCGATCACCGCGACACGCTGCGCCAGCGCATCCGCCTCATCCAGATAGTGGGTGGTCAGCAGGACGCTGCCGCCGCGCGCGACGAAGCCGCGAATGCGCGCCCACAGCGCGCGGCGCGATTCCACGTCCAGGCCGACTGTTGGCTCGTCCAGAAACAGCAGGTCGGGATTGCCGCAAATGGCCAGCGCAAACAGCACGCGCTGTTTTTGCCCGCCCGAAAGATCGCCGAAGAGCCGGTTCTCGATGCCCCCCAGCCCGGCGGCGGCGATGGTCTCCGCGATGGGCAGCGGCTTTGGGTAATAGCACGAAAACAGCTCGATGTGTTCCCGCACTTTGAGCGTTTCCGGCACCCGCGCTACCTGCAGCACCGCGCCCCGCCGCAGCCGCGCCGCGCGGCTGGCCGGGTGATGGCCGAACACCGTGGCCTCGCCCGAAGTGGGCGCAGCCAGCCCCAGCAGGATGCGCACCGCGGTGGTTTTGCCCGCTCCGTTAGGTCCCAGCAGCGCCAGCAGCTCGCCGGGCGCAATGGATAGATCGATTCCGCGCAGCGCCTCGACCAGCCCGTATCGCTTGGTGACGCCGCGTAATTCCGCAACTAACATGAGTTTTTGCCTCCTTCCCGATCTTGCGGGAAAGAGGAACCCGCCACCAGTGGAGAATGTCAGCCGGGCGAGGTGACGAATGTCATGTCCTCCCTCTGGAGGCCGTTCGTCACCACTGCTACGCAAATAACCGGAGAATGAACTGTTCCTGGCCTTCCACGAGATCCGGTTCCGTACCGTTGTGTACCCTCATGCCACGAATAATCTTACGCGGGATGCCCATGCCCATATGCTCCAAATATCCATAGTCCCGCATCACATCTTTGAGGAGTTGATTCCGAGCCGCCCGGCATCCGGTACGCATCCGATCCGGCGTAATGCCGTTGGGAAGCCGTCCCGGCGAGACTATCTCCAGGCGATCGCTATAGATAGCCAACTCGATATCCGTGCCGGTAAGAAGATAGTCGCGGTGGATCAGCGCGTTTACAATTCCTTCGCGGAGCACTTCCGGCGGATAGGTCCTTCTCTCGATCCTTCTAGCCTCATTCTCCAGGATGGCGGTAACCGGGGTATTTCGCCGCACAAACTCTAATGCCTGCTCGACAAGGCCGTTCTCGGTCACCGCGCCGTCGGCCGCTAGCAACGGCGTCATTGGGCCGCGAAGGCCCGCCCGCTCGCGCGAGGCGTAGTCCTTTTCCAGCCGCGGAAAGGCCACAGCATCAATGCCGCCCTGGGGAAGAAAACGGTTTGGCGTTTTGCCGAACAAAAGCAAGCCGCCGACGGTCGCACCCTCTTCAATCATGATCTCGGTGTTGATAAGCAAGGTTCGCCACCCTGCGTCATCATTATCCGGCGGCACGTCCTGCTGCCGGATGCGGCCGAAGTAGTCCCGCAGTCTTCGGCGGTCGAGATCAGCGAGTGCGGCGCCTGAGACTGGCCGAAGTTCGGCCCGTATGGAACCCCGCTGCTGGAACAGTCTGGCAAGCTCTTCCGGGAAGGCTTCTCTACTCTGCGATCCGACGCGAATGTAGTACTTGTTGCTGTTGTGGTGCCAAAGGCTGTGGACATCGTAGCCGCGCGTGACGCTTACGATGGCAATGTCCTTTCCGGGCTCAACATCGCGAACGACCTCAAAAAACGGGATGATTGGGGGCCGGATCTTGTCGCGGCACGCCGTCATCACCCATCCTTCGAGGTCGGCTCTGGTCAATCCAAAGACCGTTCCGTCATCGTCCACGCCCAGAAGCACCATGCCGCCACTGAGATTTGAGAAGGCAACAAGCTCCTTTGCCAGGTCGTGGTTTTGCAGCACGTCCCGTTTGAACTCGACTCCGGAGTTCTCTCCGTTGTGAATGATTTCAAGGAGTTCAGTGTGTGTCATTCCGATTAGAACCCGTACTTGGATCGGCGCATCTCGAAGGCATCCTTTCCGCCTTCGAGAATCTCCTCAACCAACTCGCGAACGGGCTTCGAGTCGATTGACCCCATGTGCTCCGGCGCAATCTTCGCATGACCTTGTTTTCCCTCGCCGGAAGCAGCCAACCCAAGGATTAGCTCAGCGTCGCCCAGGACGGGAATGTTGGCATTGTGTGTGGAGAACAGGAACTGCCGGCGCCGTTTCTCCTGGCGCATGATGGGCACAACGCCTTCCGTGATGAAGCGGTTGTCCAGGTCGTCCTCCGGCTGGTCGACAACCAACGGCGCCTCCGATTCCAGCAACAGCAGCAGGAGCACCGCGGTTGCTTTCTGCCCGGTGGAGAGGGCTTCCAGCGTTTGCCAGGTCGCAGACTCTCCGTCTGGAGCCGTGTTCAGCTCGATTTTGGGCAGTGCCGGAAGATCGAGCTCCTCGATTCTCATGAACAGATCAAGGGGAGCCTGGGCGATCCGTTCCGCCGATCCTGGCGGGAGCGAGTAGTGTCGCACCAGTGCATCTTTTCCTTCGCGGCAGCGCTGTGCGAAATCCGGCAGGGATATTTGCTCCAGAGACCGTAGCCTCTCCAGGACCGCAGAGAGATTTCCGCCAACCTCCCGCAGGAGTTGCTCCAGCGGATCTCGGTTGCCAGCCATAGTGAGCTCGACCCGGACGCGGTCCCGGAGCTTGCGGGAGACCTTCCTTGCCGCGCTCTGAAATTCTCTGTATTCGCTTGCCTTGATGTCTTCCCATTCGGAGAGCAGCTTACGGCGACGGGCCTCCTGAGCCGCCAAGTCGCGATTCAACGCCTCCTTCCTGTCCCGTAGGGGGCGAAGCTCTTCAATCTGCTGTCGCAGGCGGATAAACTCAGTGCCGTCGATCTTCGACTTTTGAAGCTCGCGCAAGAGTTTTTCGTACGTCTCCTCGATGGCATTGCGGCGCTCGCCCCAGCGGTCCTGCGTATCCGCAATGTCTTTGTCCGCCTCGGCGAGCAGCAAGGCCAGCTCTAAGGCAAGCGCCCGGAGCTTTGTACTGAGAGTGTCCAGGGTTCCCTTGATCTCGGACAGGATGGCGGCGTTCGGAAGTCCTTCCAGCGCCTTCCGGGAGACAAATGCGGAGTCGAGCGGAAGCCCTTCTACCAGATCGCGGTGCAGGGCTCTGATCGGATCGAGCCGCTCACTCACATTCGCATAGACCCGTTCCTCACGAATGAGCTGCGTCCGCTCCTTAAGGCGGTCTTCCAACCCCGCGTCCTGGAAGCGCTTCTGCGTCTCCTCCAGGCTCGGCAGTGCCGCGAGTCGCTCATCCAGCGCCTTCATCTCCCGGCGAATATCAACGCTGCGGCTGCGTGAGCGTTCCAGGTCCAGCTTCAGCTTGGATTTGCGCACGGAAAGACCGGGGTCGTGTGCGACGAAACGCTCCAGCAGCAGGATAAGCTTCTCGGGGCTCTTGGTAAGATCGGATATCTCGTGCTGCCCGAAAACCTCCACGCCGGGCATGACATCCCTTGGCGACAGTGTGATCACCTCACCGGATTCGTCTTTCACGATGGGTGGATTCGGGACTGAGCGCTCGATGGTATAGCAGCGCTGGGACGGCTTGTGCGACCGTATCAGCAGGGATACCTTGGTTCCGGGACGCAGCACGTGCCGCACCACGCCTTCGTGGGCTTTCCGTGCGTCTTCCCCTAGCGGATCGAGACCAAGCGCATAGCGCATGCTCTCGATAATAGTGGATTTTCCGGTACCTCTCCCGCCGACAAGGACATTCAGATTCCCGTTGAGGTGGACCGAGGTGTCACCCAGAAACCCGCCCTCCCAGGTGACTGCCAGAAACTCCGCATGCGGCTCTGGCTGAGGGTCGCTATTGAGCCGAATGCGAGACTGCGGGTCGAGGAAGGCTTGGCGCAATGCCTCAACCGAAACACTAGACATTTTTATGAAGCACGATGCGCCGTCCTTGTTCAGGTCTTCCGGACTGCTTATGTCCGAAGCGTTGATCACCGCTACGGGACGGCTGCGATAGTACTCGCCTACCTTGTTTTCCAGGATGGCCCGGATACCTTCCGGCGCCTCACTGATGGGACCCGCAAGCGCACACGCAAGAAGGTCCGCAGAAGTCCAAACGTTGATGCGGGTTTGGCCGGAGAGTTTCTTCAAAAGCCCGCCCCCATCGGCGGCGACGTGCGCCGCTATGCAAATGCCTCCCTCCCACCTCGTTGCACAGTCCAGAAGTTCCAGGCTGTCCTTCTCCCCGATCGGAGACAAGTCTTTTTGATCGCGAATGCCGCAATCGCCGATAAATCGCTCCAGGAAACCATCTTTGTCGGGATCGAACAGGCACAGAAAATGGACGCCGTCCTTGGTAACGGCTTCGAAGCCGCCAAACGCAAACAAGCCTGCCGCCCGAGCAGCTTTTACCAGCCCGATGGACTCCTGAACCCGGTAGTGGTCGGTGACGCCAATGACTTCGATTCCAGCTTCCTGGCAAGCAGCGACAATGGCAGCGTTGTACTCCTGTTCGGTCTGAAATTCAGTTTGCTTGCCATGCCTGGTCAGATAGGCGAACGGATTGACTTGCAATGCGCAACGGTAGAAGCGAGCACCGTTTGGAAGCTTCAGGGCCGCTTGCAGGCGCGCCGAGAGGGTCATGCCGGCCTCCGTCTCCCGGCCCGTTACGCTGGCCTTATTGCTGTTCACCGCGCTGGGTTCCCTCGCTTTCCGCAGCGGCCCGCACAACTCGGACACGCGGGCATACTACGCTAATGCACCACGGTACACTGTCGCGGCGTATGGAGCAAGCAGCGTCTCCGCCCGGGCGCAAGGTCAAGCCGGAACACAACGCCGCCCGCCGGATTGCTCCGCTCGTTCCCCCTTCCTACTTCTTCCCTCCCATCAGCCCCTTAAGTAGCCCGCCTGCGGCCTTGCCCATGCTCTTTTCGACGCCTTTCATCTCCTCCTTCACCACGGCCTTGACGTCCGGGTGAAAGACCGGCTGCGCGCTAGTGCCTTCCACCGTGAGCCGGCTGGTGGTTGATCGCCGCCTCGATACCGCCGGCGTGCAGCGATGCCTGCATCTTGAAGTTCAAACGTTGTCGGGGTTTACCGTGCCGGTGTCTTCGAGGTCGCCGATGGCCGGCAGCACCAGCCTGATGCTGTCTGCCGTCGTGCCGTCCGGCCCGACCTTCACGTTGCTGCAGAACACCTGGATCTCGGTCTCCGGCCCTCCCTTGATGCCCGCCAGTTTTCCCCGTGGGTCGAAGTCCGCGAGGCGAGTGTTGTTCAGGCTGAGCGATGCAGCGGTGACGAGTTTGTCCACCGGCCCCGCGATTCGACGCCTTGACCACCGCGGCGCCGCCCTGGAGCGACGACCCCATCGGCAACTCCACCCCCAGCGCGGGCAGCATTTCCGTCAGCTCCAGGACCTGCATGGCGGGGCCGGAAAGCGTCATGTCGATCGCGAGGGAGTCGCCCTGCGTCGTGTACGTGCCGGTGAGCCGGGCGATGGCCCCGCCGATATGTATGTCTCCCTGATTCACCGAGCCCGAGCGTTTCTTCAAGTCGTGCGTCACCCCGAAATCCGGCGCCAGAACGCGTTTGGCGGGCGTCCCCTTGCAGGAGTTTCAACCTGTCGATCTTCAGCCGCTGTCATTTTTGTCTTGATTCGATTGACGAACCGATCAATAATTATTCGACTGTTACAGATTAGTTCGGCCGGTGGGGGATCGAGCGATATATTATATGCACCGGTTCGCGGGCTCGGTCGGAGTCCCTGCCGCGCCCACATAGGATAATTGGCTAGGTTTGTCCGCGAGGCGGCCGGGGCCAGTTCGGCCACGGAGCCGACGCCGCCGTTGCTGCGGTCCCGGTTAACGCCGGTTCTGGGAGTGACTAACCATATCGGGGGAATACCCCGGCGAGCGCCATCGTGAATTCGATGGCTGGAAGGGAGACGAGATGCGATTCAGAGGTATATTGTGTGCGTCGCTGCTCTGGTGTGCCTGTGGTATTCAGGCGCAGGAGACCTCCGGGTCCATTCAGGGCAGAGTAGTAGATCCGCAGGGCGCCCTCGTCGTTGGCGCCAAAGTCACATTGACCAATCCACGGCAAGGGGCCGCGTCCACTATGGAAGCGACCACCAGCTCCGCCGGGGTGTTCGTATTTACGCCCTTGCAGCCATCCGAGTACACCATCGTGGCGGAAGCGGCCGGCTTCAACAAGTTGGAACAGCAGGGCATCACATTATACGCCTCGCAACGCCTGTCGCTGCCGGATCTGGTGCTTACCGTGGGCGCCTTGACGGATACCGTCACCGTGCAGGCATCCACCGCGATGCTGCAAACGGTAAGCGCCGAGCGCTCCGGCACCATCACCGGGACCCAGGTGGTGGACATTGCGGTGAATGGCCGCAACAACTATACCGGACTGTTCAAGACGATGGTTGGGTTCGCCCCGGACTCCCCCACCAACTCGAACGGACGGCGCAGCGATACGGAAAACGTGACCATGGACGGCGTGACCACGTTGGACTCGGGAAACAATGGGACCAACCTGCTTTCTCTGAACCTCGATGCCGTCTCCGAGATGACCGTCATCAACAACAGCCAGCAGGCGCAGTACGGACGCACTGCCGGGTTTGCCGTCACCCTGGTCACCAAGAGCGGCGGCCGGCAATTCCACGGCAATGGCTACATATTCCACCGTCACGAGGACCTGAACGCCAATTCCTTCACCAACAATTACAACGGAGTTGCGCGGCCGCGGTATCGCTACAATAACCCCGGTTTCACCTTCGGCGGGCCCGTCCTGTTGCCCAAAACCCACGCTTTAAAGGACAAGCTGTTTTTCTTCGTGGCCGGCGATTTCCTGCGGCAGCTCGTGATTGGATCCGAGCGTGACCTCACGGTCCCGACGCCTTTGGAGCGAACCGGCGATTTCTCGCAGTCGCGTCTGTCCAACGGCACCACCCCGATCGTCAAGGATCCTCTCAACGGCAGCGCGCCCTTTGCGGGCAACGTGATCCCGGCGAGCCGGATCAATGCCGACGGGCAGAAGATTCTCAACTTCTACCCGAAGCCGAACATCGGCGGACAAGCGGCCTACAACTACTACAGCCAGTATCCGAACGCGGACAGGCCGCGTCAGATCATCGTTCGAGGGGATTACTACATCAACGATCACTGGCGCCTCTATTTGCGCGCCATCGTCAACCCGCGGCCCATCACCAGTGTTTATGGCGATCAGGCCTCCGGGAACAACCTGGGCCTGGGAGCGGGGTTCTCCGTCCCGCAGAACGGCAGCACCCACATGGGGAACCTGACCACCACCATCACTCCCACGCTGACCAACGAGCTCATCATCGGCCGCGCGTGGAATGAGATCGCGTCGGTGCCCCTCGACGACACCTACACCATGTCGAAGGTAGGGCTTTCGTTCGCGACCCTGTATCCCAATGCCGACAAGCTGCGTTTTATCCCGAACTTCTCATGGGGCGGGATCTCGAACGCTCCTTCGACGAGTTTCCAGGGTCAGCCATACTATAACCAGGATCCTACCTGGGACATCACCGACAACATTTCGAAAGTGTGGGGAGCACACACGTCGAAGGCCGGTTTCTTCCGCTCGCAGACCACCAAGCAGCAGACCTGCTACTGTGCCGTGAATGGGAATCTTTCCTTCGGGCAGGACAGCCAGAATCCGGGCGATACGAACTATGCGTTCTCCAATGCCCTACTGGGCAACTACCAGTCGTTTCAGCAAGCGAGTGTCTGGCCCGACCTCTTCTACAACCATCAAAATATTGAATGGTACGTGCAGGACAACTGGAAGGTCAGCAAGACCTTCGCGCTCGATTATGGCCTGCGGATGGCGTGGGTCCAGCCGGATTACGAGCAGAATAACGGGCTGTCTTCGTTCAACCCGAGCCTTTTTACCAGCAGCCAACAGGTAACCCTCTACCAGCCCGGGCTCAACTCGGCCAATCAAAGGGTCGCGGTCAATCCCTTGACGGGAGCGCAGGCGCCCGTGGTGCTGATTGGAGCGGTGGTGCCGAACTCCGGCAACCTCTTCAACGGAGTGATCCAAGCGGGCGCCAACGGCTACCCGCGGGGCCTCAGGGTTGGCAGCGGCATCGAGTGGGGTCCGCGCCTCGGGTTCGCCTGGAACCCGCGGGGTGGCAACACTGTTATCAGGGCCGGCGGCGGAGCATTCTACGACCGCGTGGAAGGCAACATCATCTTTGGGACGTCGTCAAACCCGCCGATGATTCTCACACCCACGGTATATTATGGGAACATCACCACGCTGGGGTCGTCGGCCGGCAGCTTCTTCCCGTCGAGTGTGAACGCGATTTCCGAAGATGGGCACGTCCCGGTAACTTACAACTGGAACTTCACGATTCAACAAAGGCTGCCATTCGGGATGACGGTGGATGGGGCCTATGTGGGGAACGTATCAAGCCATTTGCCCTACGCCCGATCATACAACGATCCCGCCTTTGGGAGCGCCTGGCTGCCGCAGAATCAGGACCTGACTCTGGGAACACCGAAGTACAACGGGGACACAACGCTTCCCGTGAACCTGTACCGCCCGTACATCGGTCTGGGCACCATCGCCATGACCGCCTGGGGCGCCAGCGCGAACTATTCCGGGCTGCAGCTTCAGGCCACCCACCGCATGAGTCATGGCCTGGAATTGACCGCGGGTTACACGTGGTCGAAGGCGCTCGATATCGCGGACGCCTATAACAGCAACGTCCCGCTGCAAATGAGCAGGAAGGATTTTTACGGCCCCGCCGGTTTCGACCGGACGCAGGCTCTAGTGCTTACCTACATCTACCATTTGCCGAACATGGCCGGCGCCTCCGCCCTGAACAACCGCATCGGCCGCCTGGTGTTGAACGGATGGGAATTCTCGGGGATCACGACGTTCGCATCGGGCGCCCCGTCGAGCCTCAGCTACTCGCTCAGCGGCATTGGCTCGGCGCAAGTGAACCGGGAGCTTACCGGATCGGAGACGATCGGGCCGCGGCCGGTACTGACCGGGAACCCGAATCTTTCACCGGGCGATCGGACGGTGTACGCCTGGATCAACACCACGGTAGTGGGTGCGCCCGTTAAGGGAAGCAGGGGCGCCGATTCAGCCCTGCGCCAGTTCCGGGGTCCCGGCACGAACAACTTCGATCTCTCGCTGTTTAAGAACATCCCGTATTCCAAGGGCGAAGGACGATACATCCAGTTGCGATGCGAAACCTTCAACGGCCTCAATCACACGCAATGGAGCGGCGTTAACACCACCGCGACTTTCAACGCAGCCGGCGCGATTACCAATCTGCCGACCGCGCTGGGCGGCGGCGGCGGCCGGTATGGCTTCGGCGCCGTAAACGGCGTGCGCTCGGCTCGCATCATTCAGTTGGCTGCGAAGCTGTACTTCTGAGCCGAGCCACACGGGGGGAGACTCTCTGGAATCAGGAACCCAGCGGAGTCCCCCCCGTCCGCCTCGCTTCTTTCGGCCCGGTGCTGGCACGGAGGCGGATTCGATCAGCGCAACGTCGATGGGTTTCCTGGATCGTCCTGTCCCACGCACGCGCGGACCAGGCAACGAGGCTGCCCGAACGTGCTGGCGCGCGAAGGCGTAATGGGTGCGGAGTACAAAAGGTGGGGAGCGCGCGACGCCCAAGCACGACGTGACGCTCGCTTTTGCCCGCATGCTGGCGGCTAACCAGGGCCGCCCCCCCCTGATCGCGGTCCAGTTCCAGCGCCGCCCGCCTGCGCGGAGCCACCGGCGAGTGGCTGCCGAACGAGTCCAAGAACCTGTACGGCTTGTCGCCCGAGCAGATGGCGCGGATGGGGCGAGGGATAGAGGGACTCCAGCGGGACTTGAAGCATTTCGCTGTGCCTGAAGCTGTTCTTCGTCAGCGAACTTCTTGTCAGGCAGGGGTGGATTCTCTCATCCCATTCGCCCAGATGGGGTCTCAATCGCTTCTTCGTCAGCGAACTTCTGTTGCCGCTCATTTGAAAACGTAGTTTTCTGGACTGCGGCCGACAGGTCACACAGAGCCCCCTGAGGGGGGAAAAGGAAAAGCGGCGCGAGCAAACGTACGACGCAGGTACTGGCCGGGATTGCCGTGCTGGCGGGGAAACTGGGGACTGCCGCAGCGGACGACATCTTCCACTTGCGTGGCGGGCAGGCCCAGCGCCAAGAGGTGCCTCACGACCCAGAGGTCGACGATGCTCCAGTCGGGGCAGGGGAAGCGCTGCGTGATCCTCCATGGGCGTACGCAGTTGCGGTACAACACTTCGGCGTCGGCCGCCGCAATGGCAGGGGGCCTGGGATGGAGATCGGGCGATTCCGGAGGAGACGCTTCGGGCCGGGCGGGCGAAGACTTCTGGGCCGACTCCCGTAAGGCGCTGGCCTGTGGGGCCAGACCGGCGCGAGCATGCACGATCTTGACCCAGGGAGCGAAGCCGGAAACGGTGCGGCACGCCGGTTTTTGATTGGTGAAGCCGGCGAGGCGGCCGAAATGATGCCAGTCGGCACTGGCCAGATCCCCGCCGTAGAGGCGGGCTAACTGGCGGGCGATGGCGGTGGCGAGGAAGGGTTCCACCCTCGCCTTAGTGCATCGCTATGAGGCCCGCCTCCACCTGATGTATCAACGCGCGCTCCATAACCTCTTCCTCTTGCGCGCCGCGGTGCCAAACGAACCTAGTCCCATTTCCGAACACTCCGCCAGGCCGGCCTATGCTCTACCCGCCGGCGCCGAGCCCGCGGCTGCACTGGCCCGATTGCCGCCTACGGAGTCCTGCTGATGCTCTCAATCCGTTCGCCGCGCCCGCCGCCGGCCCCAGTACAATACGAACGGATGGCGCCACGGAACCGCGCCATAATTTACTTATGATCGCTTCCATCAACCCTGCCACCGGCGAAACCCTGCGCACGTTCGAGGCACTCGCCGACTCGGAAATCGACGCCGCACTGGCGCGCGCGGAGTCCGCCTATCGCACCTACCGGCTCACGTCACTCGCCGATCGCGCCCGCTGGCTGTCCGCCGCGGCCGGCATCCTCGAAAAAGAAAAGGACCGCCTGGGCCGCATCATGACCCTCGAAATGGGCAAGCCCATCGGCGCGGCCAGGGCCGAGGCTGCCAAGTGCGCGCTGGGCTGCCGCTATTACGCCCAGAACGGCGCGCACCTCCTGGCGGACGAGCCAATCGAGGCCGGCTTGTGCGAGGCCTACTTGAAGTTTCAGCCCATCGGACCGGTGCTGGCCGTGATGCCATGGAATTTCCCTTTCTGGCAGGTCTTCCGTTTCGCCGCGCCGGCGCTCATGGCCGGCAATGTGGGGCTGCTGAAGCACGCTTCCAACGTGCCGCAGTGCGCTCTGGAAATCGCCGATGTGATCCGCCGCGCCGGCTTCCCGGAGGACGTTTTTCAATCGCTGCCGATCGGCTCGGCGCAAGCCGCGCGCCTGCTCGACGACCCGCGCGTGAAAGCCGTATCGCTCACCGGCAGCGAGCCGGCGGGCGCACAGGTGGCCGCGCGGGCCGGCCGGCAAATCAAAAAATCGCTGCTCGAATTGGGCGGCAGCGACCCCTTCGTGGTGATGCCCTCCGCCGATCTGAATCGCGCCCTGCGCGCCGGCGTGGAAGCGCGCGTCATCAACAACGGCCAATCCTGCATTGCCGCCAAACGCTTCCTGGTGGACGCCCGCATCGCGGATGAATTCGAGCGCCGCTTCGTGGCCGCCATGGAAGCTCTGCGAGTGGGCGATCCGATGGACGAATCCACGCAACTGGGTCCGCTGGCCACTGCGGAAATCCTCGCGGACCTCGATGGCCAGGTGCGGCGTTCCCTCACCGCGGGCGCGCGCCTGCTCACCGGCGGTCACCGCCTGGACCGTCCCGGAAACTTCTACGCCCCCACCGTGCTGTCCGATGTCCCGAAGGACTCGCCGGCTTACCGCGAAGAGCTGTTCGGGCCGGTAGCGGTGCTGTTCCGCGTGGACGGGATCGACGAAGCCATCCGCCTGGCCAACGATACCGAATTCGGCCTCGGCGCCAGCGTGTGGACCGAGGACGAGAGAGAGCAACGCCGGCTGATCGACGAAATCGAAGCCGGCATGGTCTTCGTGAACGGCATGGTAGCGTCGGACCCGCGTCTGCCTTTCGGCGGCGTGAAACGCTCCGGCTACGGCCGCGAGTTGGGCGCCTACGGCATCCGCGAGTTTGTGAACGTGAAGACCGTGCACCTGAGTTAGGCCGGGCAGGCGTTCCCGGCGTTGAACCGTTCGCGGCGGGCGCCCGCCCACTCGCGCAGCCGGCCGCTCGGCCCCCGGGACAGCCTCGAAGTAGAATGGGACTTTGCACGCCGCGCTCGAAAGGACAACGCCCAAATGCTCACCATCGCGAAGATTCTGCTTCCAGTAGATTTCTCCTCCCCGTCCACGGACGCCGCGGACTCTGCGGCGGCCCTCGCCGGACACTTCGGCTCTGAAATCGCCTTGCTGCACGTCCTGGCCCCGCGTTTCGATCTGGCGCTCGGGACCTCGACCGAAAACGCCAGGGCCGACGCGGAACGGAACCTGAACCAGTTCCGATCCGGCGAGTGGCAGCACCTCCGGGTGCAGCGTGTCCTGCTGGAAGGCGACCCGGCAAGGAAGATCGTCGAGTACGCCCATTCGGAACACGTCGACCTGATCATGATGCCCACCCATGGGTACGGGCCGTTTCGACGCCTGCTCCTCGGTTCGATCACGGCAAAGGTCCTGCACGATGCGAACTGTCCGGTCTGGACGGCGGTGCATGCTCCGGATGCGGCGTCATCCACGCATTCGGCACAACTCCGCCGCGTGGCGTGCGCCGTCGATCTGGGACCGCAGACAAATGGTGTCTTGCGCTGGGCCAGCCGGCTGTCGCGGGAGTTCGGAGCGCCGCTCAGCGTGATTCACGCGGTGGCCTCGCTCGATCCCCGTTTGCAGGACTACTATCTGTCGCCGGAATGGAGAGGCCACGTCATCGGCGAAGCCAGAGCCGGGCTCGAACGGGCGATCGAGTCCGCGGAGGCCAGCGGCGAGATTCACATTGCCATCGGTTCGATTGCCGGCGCAATAGCCGATGCCGCCAGGGAACTGCAGGCCGATCTCCTCGTCATCGGCCGCAGTTCGCTTGACGGCATGACCGGCCGCCTGCCGACGAACGCGTATGCCATCATCCGCGAATCGCCGTGCCCGGTGCTCAGTATCTGACGCCACTTCGCCGCGATCTTCAGCACCGCCGTCGAGGGTGAACTGACCTCGCTCCCGGTGACCGGCCCGCCCGAGGCCCGAACCAGCTCACCCTACTGGCTCAGCGTAAAGGTAACGTCGATGGTGGTTTCCACTTGCACCGGCTGGCCGTTCAGCAAGGTGGGCCGGTACACCCATTGTTTGACCGCATCCATCGCCGCTTGAATCAGCAGCGCCGGGCCGCCGAGCGAGTGCAGTTCCATGATCGTGCCGTCCTTCGCAATCACCGCGGCCAGTTGCACCACACCCTCGACGCGGGCCGATTTGGCCAGGGGCGGATAGACCGCTGGGACTTTGTTGACGATCATCATCGACTGCACATTCCCGCCGACCTTGATGCGCGGCATTGGCGGCCCATCCGCGGCGGCGGCTGAGGCTGACGCGGCCGGCAAGGGGGACACGAATGTCGTGGCCATGCCGGGGGTCAGGATGCTGCGCGGCGCAATCAGCAGGCTCACCTCAGTCCCGCCGGAGGGCGTCTTGGCAATCCGTACGCTCATGCTCAAATGCTCATCGTATGCTTGCATGGCCTGGACGGTCCGTTGCCTGCTCTCAGAGGTCAACTCGTCGCCTTCGTGCACCGGCAGACTGGCAAGCAGGTCGGCTTTGGCCTGGTCGGAGAGCCCCGAGATTTCGATGCTCTTGATGCGGGGCATTGGCTGCGCGCCCGCCGGTGGCGGAGGTGGCGGCGCACCGGCCGGCACGGATCCGATGATGCCTCCCAGCACGCCGCCAGAACCTCCTGGCGCGGGGTCGGTGCGATATATGACGCCGCCCGCAGTCGCCGCACTTGCGCCAGGCGCCGCAACCGCCCCGGTGGCCGCGTCCTGTTTCGGCGCCTGGAACGCGATTCCGACCACTCGCGTAGTGCCCGCCGCGTCGCGCGTGAAGTGCCATTGCAATACCGATTGCAGGGCCGCGTTCCGCAGCTCGTCCGGCCCGCTCAGCACCCGTGCGTCGCTTACGTTGCCGTTCGCGTCCAGCTTCACTTCCACCGATACGGTGCCTTCCACGCCGCGCGCCAGCGCCGCCGGCGGGTAGTTCACCGGCGCGCGATGCATCACCGCCGCGCCGTTCATCGACACCGTCACTCCCGGAGCGTCGTTCACCATTTGCGGAGCGGCCGTCAGCGGAAACGCCCCCATCGCCAGCCAGCACGCCGCGGCCAGAATTCCCAGCCCGGCGGCCAGGGCCGAAATCAATCGCGTCTTGGACATTTGTGCCTCCTTCAAAATCAAAACCACACGCTGCTTCAGGTGCCGTTTGCGCAGAAACAGCGGCGCCGGCGCCAGATCAAGTCCCGCTCCGCCGGCGATCGCCAGCAGCGCATCCATATATTCCTCGCGCTGCTTGGTGATTCCGATGGCCAGGCGATCCACTTCCTGCTCGCGAGCCAATCCGATTTCGCCCAGCAGCCACCAGATGGCCGGGTGGAACCAGAAGACCGCGCGCACCAGCTCTTCCACCACCGTGAAAACCCAGTCGCGGCGCCGCACGTGCATTATTTCGTGGCAAAGGATAGCCTCCTGTACGCGGCCATCCATCGACGGGAACACCGCCGGCAGCAGCACCACCGGCTGCCGCCAGCCGAACGTCACCGGGCTCGCGACCTCGTCGGAAAGGCGCAGCGACGCCTCCACGCTCCACGCCGGCGCCGGCTCTAGCGGCCGCGAGTGGCGCCGGTAGCGCCGCAGTTTCCAGAAGCCCACCGCCAGCCAGCCCAGGCGAATCGCCACGCCTGCCAGCAGCACGATGAGCGCGATCTCGCTCGCCGGCATGAAGACCGCCGGAGCGTGGTGCGGCAGCACCGTCCGCACCGTGGTGATGACGGTGGTGACATCTACCGTTCCGGTAAGCGCTACCTGCTGCCACGGCTGCAGCGGAAGCAGTACGCAGGCCGCCAGCAGAATTTGCCAGTAGACCAGTTTGGCGCCCGGCTGCCGCAGCCGCAGCAGGGCCGGGACGAATGCCGCCAGGCCCACCAGCATGCCGACCTGCAAACTGAAGGCCACCACGTTCTGGAGAATCAGCCCGCTCGTCATGGTTTCCTCCGCAGCCGCGCAATCTCTTCCAACTCCTCGCGCGAAAGGTCGTGTTCTTCCACCAGGTGAACCAGAAGGGGTTCGGTGGCGCCGTTGAACACGCGGTTGATGAAATCGCGCACCATGGCGCCCACCACCTGCCGCTGCGGCTGGGCCGGCCGGTAGACGTAGGCGCGGTCCAACTGCGTCTTTTTGAGGTACTTCTTTTGTTCCAGGATCTTCATCATGGTCATGACCGTGGTGTAGGCCACCTTGCGCTTTTTGAGCAAGGCCTCGTACACGTCGCGGACCGTGGAGCTCTCGCGCTCCCACACGATCTTCATGATTTCCAGTTCCTGCCCGGTTAGGGTTGTGCTCCGCCGTCGCATACTATTTTATTAGTACTAAACGCGGCGGATGTCAAGAGAATTCTTGGGGTGCCAGGGAGGGTGAAGCCGCGGCCCCGAACCTGACGTGGGGCGGACCACCTCGGCCCCCGGCCCGTCCTTGTGGAGCGGGCATTCCCGCCTGGCATTCCCGCCCGCCAAGCCGGCTTTCCAGCCGACTGGACCCGCTGGAAAGTGCCCAGAGGGCCCCCACCGCGGACCGGAGGCCCGCTCCACAATTCTCCCGGAACGCCTGACGCCGCGGGGGCCACCCGGCGCGCCGCCGAGATCAGGTGACTTTCAGCGCGATGGCGTGGTCACAGGGCTTTTGCTCAGGCATCTGCACGGTGAGACCACCCTCGTCCTGGGTCCACTTCAGCTTGCCCTTGAAGCCCAACAATTCCACGTTCTTCGCCTTGAATTGCGCTACGGTTACGGGCTTGATTACCGCCTGTTTGTCGGGCCAGCCCATGGCGAAGGCGTACAAGGCGCTGCCCTTGGTGGTGAAGCGTACTTCGCCGGCGGTGAAGTCTTTGCGGGTTTGCTCGTTGAAGCCGCCGCCGCGAGCGCCGGCAGCGGGCGCGGGAGCCGAGGCTACCGGGCCGTCGCCGTACATCTTCCACGGGCGCGTGTCGTAGATGCCCTCGCTATTGACCGCCATCCATTTGGTGATCTCGTCCAGGATCTTCAACTCCTCGGCATCCAGCGCGCCGCTGTTCGGCAAGGGGAAGTTCAGCATCAGGTTGCCGTTGCGGCTGACGATATCCACTAACATATCGATTACCCGCTTGGGGGTCTTGTACTTAGCCGCCCGGTTGTAGTGCCAGTCGCCGATGCAGGTGTCGGTCTGCCACGGATCGGCCGGGATTCCTCCGGCCACGCCGCGCTCCAGGTCCAGAACGCAGGTTCCCGTCTGGCAATCCTGCCGCGTCTTACTGGTATAGACCGCCTCTGTTTTTCCACCGTGGCGCGCCGCATTGGTGTTATAAAGATGCGCTACCAGGCTGAGCCCGTATTCCTCGAACGGAATCCCGCCATCGGTATAGAGCAGGTCGGGATGGTAGTTATCCACCACCTCCTTGATGCGCTTGAAATAGAGCTGCTTCCAGGTGTCCGGCGCGTTGCGGCTCATCGCCGTCCGCGCGACGCCGGAGTAATCGTAGTCTTTGGGCAGCGGGTGGTAGAGATCGGAGTATGCCGCGTCGGCGCCATCGTAAGGCACGCCGGCGTAGGGTCCGGTAGTGTCGGCCATGTGAGACGTGGCGAACCAGTTGTAACTGTTGGAGAGATGCTCGCTGACGGCGAACCGCAGGCCGTGCCTGGCGGCGGCCTTTTGCCAAAGCCCGACGATGTCCTTCTTAGGCCCGGCGGCGGCGGCGTTCCAACGCGGCTGATATGTGGACTTCCACAGGTCGAAGTTGTCGTGATGCACGCCCATGCTGCAGAAATACCTGGCGCCGGCCTTCTTATAAAGCTGCATTAGCTGGTCGGGTTCGAACTTATCGGCCTTCCAGGTGGCGATAACATCCTTGAAGCCGAACTTAGTCGGATGGCCATAGGTCTTGATGTGGTAGTCGTATTGCCTTTGGCCCGGAATGTACATGTTGCGGGCGTACCAATCGCCGGCCTCGGCGGCCGACTGGGGGCCCCAATGAGCCCAGATGCCGAACTTGGCATCGCGAAACCACTTAGGCGGCTGGTACTCCTGGAGCGATTCGCGCGTGGCCTTGTAGGGGCCGGCGGCGATCTGGGGCAACTCGTCCGCGGCGCGGGCAAGCTTCAGTGCGGGAGCGGCGCCCGCCAGCAGGGTGATGGCATCTCGTCTGGTAATCATGAGTTCTCCGGGCCGGGGCGCTCCCGGCCGCCGAAAGCCTGGAGGCATTATATGACGCTTCGCGAGCCGCGCGTTGGGGGGAAGGCTCGGCGCGCAGACCGGACTTTGCCGATCCGGGGCGCCCGCGAGGTTTGGGGCGCGGCAGATGGGGCCGCCTTCCCTGCCCCCGGCCGACGGTCGAAGTCAAGGCGCAACGCCGCCCACGCGGACTATCCGCCGCCTTCCCTGCCGCCGGCCAGCAGCGGAAATCCGGGC
>Ga0265316_10001669_pt1 | contig 23621 bp, 22 predicted proteins | sample 4522metaG_FD_202092 | JGI IMG/M metagenome (GOLD analysis project Ga0265316, IMG submission 202092) | Rhizosphere microbial communities from Carex aquatilis grown in University of Washington, Seatle, WA, United States - 4-5-22 metaG | ecosystem: Host-associated > Plants > Roots > Rhizosphere >... | reverse complement strand
TAGAAGCGGCGCGCGCTGCCTCCGGCTGGGCAAAAACGACCGCTAGTCTCCGCGCGCAGGTCATCTATTACATCGCCGAAAACATGATTCAGCGGCGTGACGAAATCGCGCACCGGCTTGCCGCGGCCGTCGGAGAGAAACAGGCGGTCATCGAAACCGATCTCTCCATCCAGCGCATCTTTAGCTACGCCGCATGGGCAGACAAATACGACGGAGTCGTGCATCATCCGCCGGGGCGCAATATCACCATTGCCATGCCTGAACCGGTGGGGACCATCGGCATTCTCGCTCCGACTGCAGCTCCGCTGCTGGGGCTGCTCTCGCTGGTGCTACCCGCTATCGCTGTGGGGAATACTGTGGTTGCCGTGCCCTCTGAACGCTACCCGCTCATTCTGGGCGACGTATATCAGGTGCTCGACACCAGCGATCTGCCCGGCGGAGTTGTGAATCTGGTGGCGGGCAGGCCGGCGGAGCTGGGCAAGACACTGGCCGAGCACGACGGTGTCGAAGCTATCTGGAGCTTCCTCGGCAACGAAGAGGCCGCGATGACGCGAACTGCCTCCATCGGCAATATGAAGCAGGTGTGGACCAACGACGGCCACCAGTACGATTGGTTCAACCCGGCCCAGGCCGAAGGCCGCTGGTTCCTGCAACACGCCACGCAGGTGAAGAACATCTGGGTGCCGTACGGAGAATAATCCCTGGAATCACAAAATGCCGGTCTCGAGTCGAGAACCGGAGCCGTCTAATTCTCTCAGGCCCGGTTGCTTTATCAGCCGCGCCGACTACCGGTGACCAGATTGAAGACCAAGACGATCAACGCCACGACCAGCAGAAGGTGAATCAGGCCGCCGGCAATATGGAAGCTGAAACCCAGCAGCCACAACACCAGAAGAATAACGAAAATTGTCCAAAGCATAGATGCGCCCTCTCTGCGCCGCGGGCGCCCGGAATCCAGAGTTCTTCCCGGGCGCCCGCTGGCATGTACGAATGATTGTTATTTTGAAGCGGCGGCTTGTACCTTTGCTCCCCTGACGGCGTCAAGGAACGGGCCTGCTGAGGCCGGGATCGCTACTTCGCCCTGTAGAACGCGGCTTGTGGAGACGTCATGCCCGTAGATAGCCTCTGTGGAATCGTTGTCGCGGCGAATCGAAGCGCCGGTCAGCGTAAGTCCGGCAAAGGCGCCTCTGGCGCGCGAGTAGGTGAGGACTTCGGTCTCCAGCTTCCAGTCGGTATCGGCTGAAGCATGGCGCCCCACCGGTCCGGCTGCCGCTGAGGCATCCGCGCCCAACTGAAAATTGCTGTTGATCAAATGCTGCATTCCCCGTTCGTTCTGGATGATCATGACTAAATCCACGCCTTCGACGCCGATCTGCAATCCCCAGCTGCCGCCGGTAATGGCAAAGAACGCCGGTGCGCTCCAGCCTTTCGCGGTGCGGCAAGTGGCCACGCCCCGGCCGTTCTCCGCGCCAAACACAAAGCCGCCCTTGATCATGTGGGGCACTACGGCAATGCACTTTGCGTGTTCCAGAACTTCTTCCGGAATGCCTTTATCCGGCGCGGCCATAATCTCGTGCAGCACCGCGCCCGCATGTTGCAGCCGGTCCACCGTCGCTTCGCGATCGGTTCCCGCCCAGCCGATGCTCGTCATACCGAGCAATGCCACTACCGTCATAAGTTTCTTCATGCATCTCACCTTTTTCTACCCATGCGCAGCGTCGCCTGCTTTACGCGCATTGGAGGCGCACAAGGTACTTCTCACATTAGAAGGGATTGGATTGTATCGTCTGAGCATTACTGCTCAGTGGATGAATTGCGCGGGTGCTTTCATCGTGTGCGCAGCGGGTGGTCCAAAATGCTCAGATTATGATAATTTTGGTCGCTAGAGTCGATCCTGCAAATGTTCAATCCACGGAGGTGGCTTATGGATAAAAATCGAGTAAAGGGCACGATCGACGAAGTGGTGGGAAGCGCCAAGAAAAAGGCGGGCGAGTGGGCCGGCGATCCGAAACTCCAGGTAGAAGGGGTTGCTCAACAGGTAAAGGGCAAGCTTGAAAATACCTGGGGCAAGGTGAAAGATGCGGTCAATAAGGCCAACGAGGAAAGCGGGGCGCAACACGACACACATGTGCGCGTAGACATAGCTTATACAGCAGCGAAGGATAAACGCGGAAAAGGCGCATAGCTACGTAGTTTGTTGCGGCAATCATCACCGTGGCCATATTCGCGGCGGGAGTAATGTGCTTATCGTGTAGACCGGAGACTGGGGAGAAGGCGTCTGAGAAGTTCAGTCCGCCGAACGGCCTCGGCAAGCGATGCGAGTTCCTCTGCGGCGTCCGCCCTGCGCAAGCCGCGGACCTTCCATATCCCGTAACAGACGCCGCTCGCCAGTAACCCTACGAACACGCAAAGCAGCGGAGTCGACCATTTCTGGAGGTTTCCGGAAAATAGCTGGACGACCCTGCGTCCGTAGGTCGCGCCGAGCCAGGCAATGAAGGAGTAACGCAGGCAGCGAGCCGAGCCGAAGACGGCAAGGAAGCGCCCACGCGAGACGCCCAGCGCGCCAGAGGCGAGCGCAAACGGCAGTAGCGGAATGGGCGGAGGAAGCAGGGCAGGAAGAAAGACCGCGAGAATTCGGTGACGCTCCACCCAACCCACAACTCGCCCAAGCAGGCGCGCAGGCACATAGCGCTGCAACGCCGCTTCGCCACCTCTGCGGCCAATATGCCAGGTGGTGTATCCGCCCAGGATACTGCCTACAATAGCACAGGGAGCCAGCAGCCAGGGATTCCCGTTTTGCGCCACCAGCCACAATAGCAGCAGGTCGGTGCTGCCGGGCAAGGGAAGTGGGATGACTGAGGAATCGACCACCGCAATAAAGAAGAGTCCTAGCGCTCCCAAGTGTGTGAGCCAGTACGGCACTACCGAGTGTTGCAAGGGTGGCGCCAGGAATTGAGCTGGTTGTCGGATAAATTCACTCATACCACCTGGCCCTTCATCCGCATTCGATTGCTATAGTCTCGGAGCAATGGATATTGGATTCCAGACATGAAGAGCAGAATTCCGCTTTCTTTCCGGTTTTAGAAAATATCTCTCCTGAGTACTACAAAAAGCCGAGAAATCATCCTGCACTCGCGCCTCGCAATGTAAACCAGTAGTACCGTCGCCAACAAAACATGCAGCGAACAGGGCGCAATGCAAACATAGCCAGCAGGCTATCGAGCATGCGCAACTCCGCCTGTTTGAACCTCACTGATTCGCAGCGCGGGCACCTTCGCCGTATCCATAACAGATGCGGCAGCCAATCTGGCCAATTCCGGCTTGCAATCCTCATTCTGTGCGTCTCTCTTGGTGATGCTGCGGTGCATCTATCTCTGCTGGACTCGTATGTGCGTCCAGCCAGGACAGCAGAGAACGTATGCTTCCGGTAGCCAGCGCCATCGACGAATCCGCGGCGCCGTAGTACAAATTGATAGCATCTCCATCCGCGCCAATAGTCTGCCCGCACGGAAACACGACATCCTTAACGTCTCCGCCGCGTTCATATGCGGCTTCAGGACCGAACATCCAGGAGTCTCCCCGCTGCAGGCAGACCTCCGGTCTTTCCAGATCAAAGAGCGCCAGGCCCAGGCGATAGATGCTTCCTGATGCCGTTTGCCGTACTCCGTGGTAGATTGTCAGCCACCCCTTGGCGGTTTCAATCGGCGGAGAGCAAAGGCCGATCTTGTTCGCATCCCACCACCCTCCGCGGCGCGCTTCGAGAATGATCTTGTGCCCCCCCCAATGCTTAAGATCGGGCGAATAGGAGATCCACATGTGCGCGCCCAGGGTTGTCACTGGGCGGTGAATCAGAGCCCATAGGCCTCCAATTTTTCTGGGAAGCAGAGCCGCGTCCTTGTCCTCCGGCTGCATGATGACTCCGTATCGCTCAAAGCTCTTGAAGTCTTTGGTGAGTGCCAGTGAGACTCCAGGGCCGCCTCGCGCGAAAGAGGTGTACACCACCGCATATTGTTCAAGTTCCGGAACATAGGTAATGCGAGGATCTTCGATGCCCCAGAGCTCTTCCGGATAGTCGTGAGAGTTAGCCGGCAGCGTTGGTTGAGAATCGATGCGCCAGTCATCGATTCCATTCGCGGAACGCGCGGCGCAGAGGTGCGACAGGCCTCGCCGATCTTCCACTCGGCAAAGCAGCAAAGTATCTCCGTCGGGCAGCCGTACTGCACCAGCGTTGAAGACGCTGTTTATCGGGTAAAGCCAATTGCTCTGAGCGAGGATCGGATTACCCGTATAACGGGTGAACAGAGGGAGCCCTGTACGTGTCTCCACATGAGCTTGAGTAGTGATAGAATCTGCCGATTCTTCCGGAGAAACATTCGGATTCAAGAAGAGGTACTCATTTCAAGGTGCTGTTCTTGTGCGTTTGTCACTTTGACCTCCTGCATATCGAGCAGGGCCATGAGGAACGAAAGCGTTGATTCCGCTCCCTGGTTTTCATTCACGCGCTCGGGGTGAAGCCCGTCTCTGCAGCCACCTGTTATTGCATCGTAAAGCGGAACGCGCAAGTCGTTCTTGCCGAAAAACCAGCGAAAGACCCGCTGGGCTTCCACAAGCCATTGGCCTTCTTCCGTCAGCCTGTATACCTCAAGGCAAGCGGCGACCGTTGCGCAAGCCTCTACCGGTTGCTGATCGAAACGCGCCTTCCCATTTCCTTCAATAAAGAACCCGTTGGATCCGATCGGAACAAAGATCTCCGCGTCTTCGCGGTGTTGCTCGGCAACAAGCCACTTGAGAGAATCCATTCCAGCTTCGATCATTCTCTGATTGTCGCTTCGCCATCCCGCCAGGATGAGCGCCTGCGACAGCCGCGCATTCGAGTAGGAAAGACTCTTTTCAAACCACCTCCACGTCTCGGAGTGACTGCGTTCGTAAATGTCCAGCAAGCGGTTGGCAAGCGTATTGCGTGCTCCCTGGATGACTCTGTCGCCCGGGAACCAGTCCAGATAGGCTTGCATTCCAAGAATGCAGTACGCCCACGCACGCGGGCTGGTAAACAGAAGCGTTGCAGGGACCGCAGCTTCAAAAAGTCTCCCAGCCGCTCCTCTTAATCCTGCATCTCGCGAATGGCCGAGCACTTTTCCCAGCGACCATAAGGCTCGGCCATGACTATCATCCGACCCAATGTCTTCCGACCAAAGGCGGTTATAACCGAGAAAGTTTCTGAACCTTCCCGACTTGGTGTTGAAAGCCAGCCATAAGAAAGCCAGGTAGCGATGAGAAAGATCTGGACACTCCCGTCTGCCGGCATGTCGCGGTTCTTCATCCAGAAGGGTCGACACAATAAGCGCACGCGCGTTATCGTCAGTCGTATAGCCTTCGCTTGCATTGGGTACGGAAAAGATTGCATGCTGCAGAATGCCAGTGTCGTCTGTCATGTTCAACATATGAGTGATATTCAACACCGGCAGGGTATCGGGAGCGTTTGCAGCCAGATCATCCTTCTGGGCTGCCTTCGGCCGCAAGGTTCGCTCGAAGCGGGCACGCTGGAAACTCGCCATATACTTCCGCGCCGTTTTGGGCCAGATTGTCTCGCGTGAATGGAGATAAGCACGCTTCCGCATGGCGTGCCGCTCCCCGTCGTTATCCAGGAGTCGAAGCACCGCTTCCGCAATGGCGGCAGGATTCTCGAACGGCACAAGAACGCCCCTGTCATCCGCCAACAGCTCTTTCGCGTGCCAGTATGGCGTGGAAACGATCGCCTTTCCCGCGCCTAGCGCAATGGCTAGCGTACCGGATACGATCTGTGCCTCCTGCCGGTATGGCGTGATGTAAATATCCGCCGCACCCACGTGTTCAACCAGTTCTTCTGCGCTGACAAAACGATTGACGAGGATCAGGTTCGATGAAACCCCAAGTTGTTCCGCCAAAGCCAGCAGTTCTTCGCGGTAGCGTTCGCCCTCGTGCCGCCGGATATGCGGATGCGTCACGCCTGAGACGATATACACCACATTCGGATGTTTTGTGAGAATCACCGGCAATGCACGAATCACGTTCTCAATGCCCTTGTTCGGGGACAATAAGCCGAATGTCAGCAGCACGGACTTACCTTCGGCACCGAACCGGTCTTTGTAATAATTCGGGTCCATGAACTGAAAATCCGGCACCCCATGGGGAATAATGTCGATCTTTTCGTTCGGAACCGCATATACCTCGCGCAGAAACAGCGCCGCCTGCTCGCTCATGACAACCAGGCGGTCGGATAGGCGCGCGATCTCTTCGAGGACCATGCGCTGATTTGAATCCGGGTTCCGCAGGACGGTGTGAAGCGTTGTCACCACAGGCATCTTCAGTTTGTGTAGCAAGGTCAAGATGTGGCTGCCCGCAATCCCGCCATAGATTCCATATTCATGCTGAACGCATACCAGATCGTTGCCGTTGAAATTGAGAAACTCCGCGGCCCGCTCGTAGGAGGTCAAATCCTCTTGCTCCAGCTCCAAGCGCACTTGCTCCGGATACTGGTAGCTTGACTCTGGATCGTTGACAGGAATGGCAAATATCCTACCGTTGCCGTACTCGGCCGTGAGCGCGGCGCATAGGTCCGTCGTAAATGTCGCGATGCCGCACTGACGCGGCAGGTGATTCCCCACAAATGCAATGCGCGTGGGAAAAGGAAGGCAGCAGGCCCTTGAGGCAACCGGCGAAGAGAGTTCTAATAAACCTTCCCCAGTCACCCTTGCGGAATTATTTGCATCAGTAAAAAACATCTTGGCCTGCTTTCGCTTGTATTGGCCTTGGGCAAGCGGGCTCCGAGCATTAGCCGCTCGGCTGGATGCTCGATTTAAAGACCGCCCCATTCTTGCTGGAAGTGCCGACTTAAATCCTGCCAAGAAGCAATAAAATCAGCACAACTATTAGGATTGTTCCCACCACTCCGGTCGGATAATAACCCCACTCCCTGCTATGCGGCCATCGAGGCAGCACACCAAGTAACGCTAATACCAGAATCACAATCAAGATTGTTCCAAGCATCTTTCACTCCTCACTTTTCTTCAGCATACAGATCGATAGAGAATTAGGTGCGGCCTCTTTCGAGACCGCACCGGTCAGGTCATTACATCGAAACGCTGATTGCAATTCCAATACCAGGATGCCGGCGGTTGAAGAGGTAATAGCCGTTGTCCTGGTAGCTGACATAAACATCGTCCGTGTCATACCAGTCGTCACTCCAATCTCCTGGCCACGGGTCGACCAGGCTGAACCAGTACCCTTCGTACTGGAAGCGGGGGAACCCGCCGACAACCATGAATGGGAGGCCTCCAATCCGGAAACCGTGACTTGCGCCGAAGAATCCGCCGTAACGCGCCTCAGGGATGCGGTAGCCGTTGTATCCGCCGCGTTGCTGCCAGCTCCGGTGATCCGACTGCCAGTTATTCGCGCGATGGTCTTGCCAGGCGCGTTGTGCTTCCTGGGGGCGCTGTTGCTGGTTGTTGGCTTTTTGCGGTTGAGTATGCTCAGTGTGCCCATTCTGGACCTGCCGCGGCTGCTGTTGAGTGTGCTGCTGCGGCTGACTCTGGGCGGCCGGTCGCGGCTGCTGCTGAATGCGCTGCTGCGGTTGACTCTGAACCGCCCGTGGCTGCTGCTGAGTGTGCTGCTGTTGCGGCTGGCTCTGGGCCGGTCGCGCCTGCTGCTGAGGTTTAGCTTGTTCGTGCGTGCTCTGTTGCGGCCTCGACGATGCTTCCTTTCCGTCTGCATGCTCCTGCCCGGCATAGGCAGGAGCAGTAATACCGAGAAGTACTGACAAGATAGCCGTGCTGCCGATTGCAAATGCTCTCATGGGTAATACCTTCATTTCTGTTCGTTTAAAACGGTTGCGTTAGCGCAAGCTCCCTGTGGTCACATTCACTGGGTTGCCGATTACGTCACCGGAAACGACCAGTTCAACTCTCCGGTTTTCTTGGCGGCCGGCGGAGTTATCGTTTGAAGCTACCGGCAGCGTGTTGCCGAATCCCTTTGCGCTTACCGAGTTTGTTCCTACGCCCTGTTGCACCAAATAATCGCGCACCGAGTCTGCGCGATTCTCAGAGAGTGTCTGGTTCATATCATCACCGCCCACATTGTCCGTATATCCGCCGACGGCAATGTTGAGCGTTGGGTAGGCGATCAGTATCCCGGCAACCTTCGCCAACTTCTCGCGCGCACCCGGCTTCAATGAGTATTTCCCGGTGTCGAACAAAACATCGGACATGCTGACGATAAGTCCGCGCGCGCTGTCGCGAGTTGCAAGAATCATGTTCAACTGTAAGATCAACTGCGCGCGCATTGCAGCCTTGTCGCTGTCCGCCTGCTGCTGGCCCTGCTGTGCTTGCAAAGCAACCTGGCGAGACTGATCTGCGTCGGCCTGGGCAGAAGCGATTGCCATTGTCGATGCCGTTTGGTTGGCGGTCAAGTCGGCTTGCGCCTGTTCCTTCAAACGAGTAGCGTCGTTGGCTTGAGCCTGCAATGCTGCCTGCGCGTCGCTTGAAGCCTGGCGTTCGTCCGCTCTGCGTGCTTCTTCGATCTTCTTGACGGCGATCTCTCTCGCGTCTTCGGCCGTCTGTACAGCTTGCCGCGAAGATGCAATCAAAGGTTTTTTGTCAATGTGCTTGCTGGTGGCATACGCATCGGCGCTGTTCATAAACTCGACAGCGTGCTGGTAGCTGTCAGCGGCATACGTTTCGGCTCCTTCAGATTGAGCAATGCGAAGCGCGTTGCGCGCCTCGTAGAATTCCAAAGGAAGATTCGCGTTCAGAACCACGGGATCGAACTTGTAGCCGGTGGGAAGATAGCCCCCGCGCTCCATCAGTTCATACTTGGCATCCACCGCCTCGCTGGTTCCCTTGGTGTCTGCGCGAACCACATTCTCGAGAACGACAACATTGCTAGGCTGCCGCACGGCATAGTATGGCTCTGCGGTAACGACCAGAGCAAATGCCTGCAGGTCAGTGGTTGCGGTAAGTTTGCTTCGATCGTTGTCGCCTACCAAAACCTCGCCCAGGTTCACTGAGCGTCCCTCGGGCGAAATCGCCCAAAGAACGTAGGTGAGATATTCGTTGCCGAAGGTGGTAGGATTCTGCAGCTTTCCGAATTCAGCTTCCACTTCCATCGTGCCGCGCTTGCTTCGCACCTTGGCGTTTCCGTTGGCTGAAGGCAGCAGAGCCGTGCCGGCGAAGTCCACATCCGTGGTCCCTTCGCGATGCCGGTAGTTGACCGCCTGAACTGTGCGGCTGATCACGGTTATGCGGAACAAGGGCGCGGGGCTTACAGGCGCAATGACTATCGCGGCCTGCGGAGTGGCCTGAGCGAATGCGCTCAAGCCGAGGACACTACCTATTGCCAACAACATCCTGAGTTTCACGGTATCTCCTGGCGGCAAACCTCTGCCATGTTGCGTTGTACCCTTCTTGAGCCGACGGGTCGGTGTTTTGCGCTGTCCAAGGTATTTCCATCAATGACTAATGCGGTATTGCATGATCGGAGCCAGGAGCCCAAAGGCGCCCAGAAGCCAGATGATCAGAACGATCACTACAACGCCATTCAGTATTCCCTTGATCTGGCCCTGCATGGGGATATAACGATTCACGAGCCATAGCAGGAGACCGACTATGGCTATTACGACAACAACCTGGTAAAGAAACATAACCTGTTCTCCAATCGAAGTGCGGAAGCCGATCGGACCTGATATGCATGTCGATTCGCTCAGCTTCATTCCGAGTTGTGTAGTACGGGACCATTGCGCCAAGGCCTGTCTTGGCGGTGGTGTTTGGGCGATGTGAGCGGCTAAGTGGGAAAGATGCGGATGGGCCGGCTTAGCTCGGGAACCATGAGGGAGACAAGAGCAGTCGCTCTTCTTCAGGATCATTGTTCCAAATCGACGCTTTCAATGGCTGTGCCAATTTGCTCATGCCGGTCGACTCGGCAAGCTATATTTGGCAATTAGGACATGAGAGGACCGCTGCTATTCCACAGCGTACGACGGTTCAAGCTACGGATGGCCGCGCGGAACCCAGGCCAGGTCACCACTTAACACGTAAATCATCAGCGCAGAGAACATGAAGATGGCGCCTACCCAGAAGCGCCAGTCGCGATGCATTCGCCTCCAGTAAGGACCGGGATCCGGCTCACCCCTGTCGCCGCTATTTCCTTCCACATTGTGCTTATTTCCTGTCATCTCTCTTCTTTTCTGTTTTGTATATGCCCGGAACAGCAGGGACGACTATTGCCGCGGATAACTTACAGCAGTCACGCCTGTTTTCTGCCTTCGACAAGCGATGCACTATGGCTTCGTTGCCGGGTCAGCAGTAACCAACACTGGCCGATCAGAGGCAATGATCGTTGGAATAGCCGCCGGAGGTTTCTTGTCGGTTGGAATTTCGGTTCCCGCGGGAAAGACGAGAATCTGGATCGAGCCCCAATCCGTTTCCGGGTTCGACCCCGTCTGCTTGCCCATTCCCAGCGTCTTAAGCTGGCTGTCGTCGAATCCAAAGTGCTCCACCAGATACTCGCGAATCACCATCGCCCGTGCCTGGGTCAGCACCAGGTCCTTCTGGGTATCGCCTTCCATGCCTGTGGAAACAACGATCACCGCAAACCCGAATTGATTCTCTGTCAGGAACTCGCCGCCGGCATTGAGAGACTTCTCATTCTTCAACTTGGCGGAATTCAAGCTGTCGAAGAGTTGTTTGCCGGTGTATGTAAACGACTTTGCAGGCGTACCCTGTGGGAGTTCGTTAATGCTATTCGCTTTTAAGTCGCCTGAGTCTTCGTATCCCCGCTTCCTGAAGTAGCCGCTCAAGAGGAAGTTATGCTTCAGGGCCTCCATGTTCTCCTGGAAATTGGTCACCCCGATTTGCGCCTGGAGCATCGTGTCATGCAGCGTAACCGTGGTCTGTTGCAGGTTGTTGTAGAGTTGCTTGTCGTTTACCAGCGCTCCCACGGTTCCCTGGCCCGAATCGATCTTCGAGCTTACCGATTTCAGATGCTCCGTCGCCAGCGTCGTGTTTTCGACTGCTTGCTGGCTGCTATTCAGGATGCCGCTCGCCTTCTTGAGCATATCCGCCATCAGCAGCGGCGGTTCGCTCTGAATGACGTCGCCATTACGGACGTCGGCTTGCCCAGCGGAGCCAAATGAAATCGCCAGGAACTGATTGCCCAACAACCCCTCGGTTTGGATCGAGGCCACCGAGTCCTGCTTGATAATCTCGTGCGTTGATTTGTCGAGATTCATAACGACTGTAACTTTTTCACCCGGCTTGTGAGGCAAATCGATACTCTGCACAGTTCCGCTGTGAACGCCGCCCACCTGCACATCGGCTCCCGTGGCAAGACCCGCCACATTGTCGAACTGCGCCTTCAGCTTGTACGTGGAGCTAAAAAGATACTCCTTGCTCCCGATGATGAAAACGCCAATGGCAAGTAGTGCCAGTGTCATTACAATGAATGCCCCCAGCCGCGCCACTCTCGACATAAATCCTCCTACGACAACTTCAGGAATTCCTTTACAAACTCGATTTTGCTTTGATCAAGGTCCTCGTACTTGCCTTTGATCACCACGTTCCCCTGATCCAGCAGAGCCAGGCGGTTGGCAATGGTTCTGGCGCTGTGCAGATCGTGCGTTACCACGATCGATGCCATCCGGCGTTCCCGTTGCAACTTGAGAATTAAATCGTCGATCTCCCCTGAACTGATGGGGTCCAGCCCGGCCGTCGGCTCGTCAAGGAGCAGAATCTCCGGCTCCAGAGCCAGCGCGCGCGCCAGGCCCACGCGCTTCTGCATTCCGCCCGAGATGTCGGAGGGCATCTTATCGAGGTCGCCTTCCATCCCCACCTCGGCCAGCAACTCTCTCACCCGGTTGGTCCGTTCTGATCTGGACATCTCTGCCCGATGGTGTACGAGCGGGAAAGCCACGTTTTCGGCAACAGTGAGCGAATCGTAGAGCGCCGCGTGCTGAAACAGAAAGCCCATCTTCTTACGGATCTCGCCCATTTGATCGAGAGCAAGGCCGGCAATATTCCGTCCATGGATGCAAATCGATCCGGAGTCGGGCTTCTCCAGGCCGATGATGAGCCGCAGCAATACGCTTTTACCTGTGCCGCTGCGCCCCAGCACCGCCAGGGTCTCTCCGCGGCCCACGCTCAAACTGATTCCATTCAGCACCGTGTGGCTGCCGAAGCTCTTACGCAAGTTTTCGACGGCGACAAAGGGCGCACTGCCGTCTTTCTTAACTTTCCCTTGCTTCATCGCGATCTCATAGGCTGTAGCCATACTTGTTTCACTTGCCGTCCAATTGAGGGTTAAGGGAAGACAACGAGGATGAACTTCACCAGTACAACGTCGGCTAGGATAAGAAACAGCGAGCCCAGCACCACCGAGTTAGTGGCCGCGCGGCCCACGCCTTCAGCACCTCCGTGTGTGCGCATTCCCTGGAAGCAAGCAATGAGGCCGATAATCAGCCCATATACGGCGGTCTTGAAGGTAGGCGGAAGGAAGGCGTTGAAGGTAGCGCCTTTAAAGCCGCTTGCAATGAACTGATGAAAAGAGAGAGGCTCCACCATGGCCTGGGCAAACCAGCCTGTCAGCAAGCCGCATGCGTCGGCGGCAATGGTCAGCAGAGGCAGCATCAGAATGCAGGCCAGGATGCGTGTTGCCGACAGCAGCCGGTAAGGATTAATGGCGGATGCCTCAATGGCGTCAATCTGCTCGGTTACTTTCATTGATGCCAGCTCCGCTCCAATGCCTGCGCCTACGCGTCCGCTTACTACCAGGCCAGTGATGATCGGACCCATCACCTGAATCACGGTGTAGACAAGAGTGGCGGGAAACATCGATTTGGCGCCAAATCGGCTTAGGCTGTAGCGGGCTTCCAATGAGATGATTACGCCGACCGCGGAGCCCGCCAAGGCCACCAGCGGAAGAGATTTCGATCCAACTTCATCGAGCTGCCGGATCAACTCACGCCACTCATACGGCGGAGTCACCGTGGCCCGCAGGACCTGCCACAAGAAGATGCCCAAGCTGCCGAACCACTCGAAGAATCCGTTGACCAATCCTGTGATGGACTTCACAGCCGAGGACACGGATAGCTCCGGCTGCTCCTGAAGTGGAGGGTCGATGCCTGCAACTGCCGTAACTAGAGAGCTGCTCAATGGTTTGGACCTGGCTCATGAGAGCCGTGCGTATTGTTTAGATGCACGCGTGAAAGCAGGGAGTGGGGCCCGCTGTAGAAGAACTCCAGGGAAATGTTTCCGCCCACAGCCCACAGCATGGTGTAGTTTCCGAGGCGGAATGCATCTTTCGCGCCGTAGCGGTCTGGGTACCAGCCGTATACGGCGGTTATCGAACCCGCATAGGGCGCTACTAGTACGGGAAAAGAAAAGACTCGATGCCCGTCCGCACCGCGGCGCGCCGTCAAGGTCGAGATCGCGGCATGGCGCAGGCGCGGCAAGAATCCTCCGCATTCGCATCGGTAGTACAGAGTATCTTCATGGAACACTTCCGCCAGCCCATAGCGCGCGGTTGTGCCCACCGCGGCGATGCCGAAGTCGGAGCCGAATCGCTTGCCATAACCCAAAGCGCCTTGCCTCCACTCCGGCGGTGCATTGCTTAACTGGTTGATGCCGGCAGCGACCCCGGCGCCGACAATCGGATACGGCCCGAAGGCGTCGAAACCGTAATTGGCAAGCATCGTTCTCTGCGTCGGCCGCACGTATGTCATCTTCGGTTGCACAAAGGCCGTGCTCGGCACAACGCCAGCGGTGTCCGCCGATTCGAGCAGCGATTGCGATTTCGCCGGCACTGCCACCGTTGCCAAGGCGGCAGCGACCGAAAGCACGGACATCGCTCGACGAATGTTCATATCGAAAAGTTCTTTGATTGATCGGTTCCTGAACTTGCGCGACAGATCACCGCGGTTGATTTGCAAGGGAAGCCAATTCCATCCCTTCATGAACGATCTCATGGGCTCTCCTTCGAATGGCATTGCCCCGTCCAGACACACAGGTTACTGTCAATTACCCATGTTGGCGTTTGGCCACGCCCATAGAGATATTGTCAGAGTGGGAATCTCCATGAATGGTCACTATAGCTCATAGTCACAAGACGGCTTTCTTTGACTCGCCCGGATCGCGACACGCAAGCAAGGCCCAACTCATCGGTTGCATTTATTCTGGGCTCTATATGAGCAATACAGCACAGACTCGAGATGGATCCAAACACGACAATCGAACATGCGTGAGTGTGACCGTAAAGAGAAGCGCGATCGTCTTGGCCTGAAGCGTTTTCCTCGCGTCTTCGGTGGATTCGCCGCAATTACGGGTTCTCTTCCATTTCTATCAAATAGTGTCTGGTGCCAGGGTATTTTCCACTACATCGGACAAACCGTTTAGGACGGGTATATGTTGAAAAGCAGTGGCACTCAGAACGCATTTGACTCCGTCGCCTTTCTTGCGCACGCGGGGCTTGGTCGCAAGGTTGTTAAGTTGGAGCCTAAAGAAATCTTTTTTTCCCAGGGAGATCCGGCCAATACTGTCTTTTATCTCCAGAGCGGTCGGGCAAAACTCACAGTTGTTTCGGAGAAAGGCAAAGAGGCCACAATCACGCTTCTCGCCGCGGGTGACTTCGTAGGAGAAGAGTCGCTGGCATCAGTTCCAGGACTGCGACTGGCGACGGCTTCGGCTGTCAACTCGTGCTCGGCGCTCATAATCACTCGGAATGAGATGGTCCGGGTGATGCATGAAGAACCCGCGTTCGCTGACTTCTTTATGAAGTTCCTGCTGACCCGCAGTATGCGAACTCAGGCTGATCTTGTCGATCAGCTATTCAATTCCAGCGAAAAGCGCTTGGCAAGGATTCTCCTCTTGATGGCTGAATTCGGAAAGCCGGGCGATCGTGACACCTTCATCCCCCCCATTTCACAGGAGACCCTGGCGGAGATGATCGGCACCACGCGGTCACGCGTCAGCTTCTTCATGAACCGCTTTCGCACGCTCGGCTATATCAATTACAACGGCCGCATTCAGGTGAACAAGTCGCTGTTGAATGTGGTCCTGCTCGACCAGCTTCCGGAGCACAATTCCCAGAAGCCGGCTCTTCCGAAAATCGGAACCGTTTTGAAGCCGGTTATCCCTTTCGTCAAAACCATTCTGAAGCCGGTGATTCCAATAATCGGAACGATCAAACATAAATTGTTCGTTGAACAGCGGGAAGCGTGATTATAACGAATCTGACCGTAACGGAAAAAGCCTGAAATCCAACAAGTAAATTATTGTCAATAAGTTTCTGAAAGTACAAGAAGCCCAAAACGATCAGAACACATAAAGCGCGGCACGAAAGTACGCTATAAGTACATAGGATTTGCGGCGGATGAGTTTATGGTAAAGCAGGGGCGCGACGCCTTCGACCGAAATTCGCGATTCTTTTGCAAAGCTACAGACATCAGATAAATGCCAATGCTATTTCATCCCAGAGATGGTATTCAAGGCCAGATTGGAGAGATACCATGTTCCACGCAGAGCACCCAAGAAAAGCTTACTTTTATGGCGCAATGCTGGCGATCGTTGTGGTTGTCGCAATTGTTAACGCCCCCGCACAAACGCCGCAAGTTGACAGAGCCGCGGTCCTGGCCGCGAACGGCCAGTTCTACGCGGCAATCAACAAGATGTTTACAGGGGGTATAGCTCCGATCAAGGCAGTATGGTCCCATGCGGACGATGTAACGTACATGGGTCCTACCGGACAGTTCGAGCACGGATGGAGCACGGTACTGAAAGATTGGGAAGGACAGGCCGCGATGAAACTGGGCGGTCATGTGAAGCCCGTCGAAATACAGGTAGTCGTAGGACACGATCTTGCAGTCGTAAGCGATTACGAACTGGGAGAGAACACGAATGCGAACGGGAAGGTCGAGCAGCTGAAGCTCAGAGCTACGAATATTTTCCGGAAAGAAAACGGCCAATGGAGGATGATCGGGCACCATACCGATCCGCTGCCTTATCTGAATAAATAGTGATTACAGGCAGCTTTTGTGCTCGCGACTTTCGAACAGGAATCTTGGCAATTCGCCCAAATTCAGAATGCCAGACTACACGCGAGATAATCTGGGAGCTCACGCATCCCGTGGTGACTGGCCTTCTCATCCCATCTGTTAGCGCCATTCCAGATGCACAGGTGTTTATGCATTGCCTCGGCCAAGCCGACATATCAGGATTACTCAGCACCTATCTCTTGCAGCATGACCATGTTTAGGAATGCATGAAAGATGCCCTCATTCGTTGACCGGGTGATCGTACAGGCAGATCCAGTTCGGTTCTGATCTTCGAAGGCGATAACTGAGTTCAGGCCTCTGCTTTATCGGGGAGGCTACAGTCCGTCAGGTTAGTTCTCCGGTTTGTCCAGGTCGAGGTTGAGGGCAAGCACAGTGACACGGGGCTCGCCCAGAAGGCCTAATTGGCGGCCGGTGATGTGCTGGGTGATGAGCTGGCGAATGCGGTCTTCACTGATAGAGCGGGCTTTGGCGACGCGGGAAGCCTGGAAGAAGGCGGCGTCTGGGGTGATGTCGGGATCGAGGCCTGAGGCAGAGGTAGTAACCAAATCGATGGGCACCGGATGGCCAGGGTTCTCGGCGGCCAGCTTGTCGATGGCCATATCGATGGTTAGTGGGGCATTTCGACGCTCGCCAAAAAGGTGATGCAGCGTGAACCTCCCAGAGATCTGGTCCTCAACCTCTCTGGCAAGACAAGCGGTGCTCAAGCACCGCCAGGGTTTGGTGTGCCTTGACAAAGCCTTCGTCCTTTATCGATGGGCACCCGGCCTGGGCCTAAAGTCCTCTCATTGATCTATATTCAGGTAGTTGAAGTTCTCTGCTCCCTCCGCTTGATGCGATTGCCAGCGCTACCGGAAGGCCCGGGCAGTAGTCAAAGAAGCAGGTGGTATACTTTAGCCCTGATGCTGCTCCGGTTGGCTCCCTGAGGCGCTTGCCGCATACGCAGTCCGGAGGTTCCCTCAGCCTATGACTCCACATGCCCGCCGCGCTCTTTTCACCGTGGTGCTGTTCTTCGCCGTCTGCGCCGTAGCGGGCAGCCTGTTGCAGCCCCGTGTGGGGGCCCAGAGCTCAGAGGGCGAGAGCAAGCTGCGCGATAGCCTCAAGTCGTTCACCAGCGTCTATTCGCAGGTGGAGCAGAACTACGCCGAGCCGATCGACGATGAAAAGGCCGACTTGGCCATCTACGACGGAGCCATCCCAGGGATGTTGCGGGTGCTGGACCCGCACTCGAACTTCTACGATCCCAAGGCCTTTGCCCGGATGCGCGAGGAGCAGCACGGCCGCTACTACGGCGTGGGCATGGTCATCCAGCAGCAGAACAACAAAATTTACGTGATTACGCCCTACGAGAACACGCCCTCGTACCGGGCTGGCATCCATCCAGGCGACATCATCGCCACAGTGGACGGCAAGTCGACCGAAGGCATGACATCGGACGTGGTGGCCAAGGCGTTGAAAGGCCCCAAAGGCACCCACGTGCAGGTGACCATGAATCGCGAGGGCCAGGCCAAGCCGCTGGCCTTCGACCTGGTGCGCGACGAGATTCCGCATCCTTCCGTTGACTTGAAATATGAAATTCGCCCCGGCGTCGGCTACATCCACCTGACCCAGTTTCAGGAGACCACCGCCCAGGAGGTAATCGAAGCCATCAACGAATTCAGCAACCTGAAGGGGCTGGTACTGGACCTGCGCAACAATCCCGGCGGCCTGCTGAGCCAGGCGGTGGAGGTCTGCGATCACCTTCTGAGCAAGGGACAGAACATCGTTTCGCAGCGCGGGCGCGCCTACCCGGACCAGAACTACACGGCCACCCACGGCAACAACGGCAAGAGCTTCGCCATCGTGGTGCTGGTGAATCGCAATACGGCCTCGGCGGCGGAGATTGTCAGCGGCGCTTTGCAGGACCACGACCGCGCCTTAATTGTGGGTGAGACGACCTTTGGCAAGGGCCTGGTGCAGACCGTCTACAACCTGAGCGAAGACACCGGCCTGGCGCTGACCACCTATCACTACTACACGCCCTCGGGACGGCTGATTCAGCGCAACTACAACGGCGTAACGCTTTACGACTACTACTACAACCACGCCGGCGCGCAGCCCACCGACTCGACCAACCGCGAGGTCAAGTTGACTGACGCGGGCCGGACCGTTTACGGCGGCGGCGGCATTACGCCTGACGAGAAGATCGAAAGCCCCAAGAGCAGCCACTTCCAGGACACGCTGCTCTATAAGGATGTCTTCTTCCACTTCGCGCCCGTCTACCTAGCCAACCGCACCGTGGACAAGAACTTCCAGGTAGATGAGCCGGTACTAAGCGAGTTCAGGCAATACCTGACCAGCCAGAACATCGAGTGGACCAACGACGACCTGACCGCGGCCGGCGATTGGCTGAAGATCCGCATCAAAGAGAAGATATTCACCATCCAGTTTGGGCAGTTACAGGGCTTGCGCACGCTGGCTGACTGGGACCCCGTGATTCAGAAAGCGGTCAGCTATCTGCCCGAAGCCCAGGCCCTCCAGGAGAATGTCCACAAAGTGCTGGCGCTGAAGGCCATGGCCAGAAACACGACGCCATAGGCGCCGGTCATCCATGCGGAAGAGGTCATCCTATTACGGGATGGCCTTTTTATGTGTAGCCTGCATCACAGCGCGACTCCTTTGGCGCTCGTAGGCTCTGGAACGGAGTTGAGAGGTAAGCCTATGCCAGCAGTTGCCGCGGAAAACGCAATCACCGTTCAGAATCTTTTAGCCGCCTTTGAGGGTGAGTCGAACGCGCACGCCAAGTACACCGCTTTTGCCGCGAAGGCCGACGTTGACGGCCTGCACGGAGCCGCCAGCCTCTTTCGCGCCACCGCGCGCGCCGAGCAGATTCATGCAGCCAATCATGCCCGCGTCATCAAGCAGTTAGGCGGCGAGGCGCAGTGTGAGATCCATGCGGTCGAGGTGAAGAGTACGCTCGAAAATCTGAAGGCCGCGCTCAGCGGCGAGCAGTACGAGGTCGATACTATGTACCCCGGCTTTCTTGAAGAGGCTACGGCGCACAACGCAGCCTCCGCCATCCGAACCTTCACCGGGGCCCTGGAGGCCGAGAAGGCCCACGCACGCATGTACGGCGAAGCGATTACGCTGCTGATTGGCGGGAAGAAGGACTCCTGGATCGGCGCCGCGCGCGACTTTTACGTTTGCCCGGTCTGTGGTTACACCTCAGAGACCGAAGAGGAGCACGAGCGCTGCCCGGTCTGCAACTGCCCCTGGGAGCGCTTCGAGATCATTCGCTAAAGAAACTCTGCGCTACCCGGCCGCGATAGACTGGTGCTTGGACAACCTGATGCCAACGCGTCCCTGCTGGGTTGAGATACGAACCCGCGCACTGGAAGAGGATTTTCGCTTTCTCGCCGGCCTGGCCGCTCCGCATGCGGAGTTGCTGGCCATTGTGAAGGCCGATGCCTACGGCCACTCGCTCAGCGTTTGCGCTCCGGCCGTGGTGCGCGCCGGGGCCCGTTGGCTGGGCGTCGCCAGCGCGGAAGAGGGCGTGGCTGCGCGCGCGCTCTGCTCCGAAGCCAGGGTACTGGTCATAGGCGGCGTCTTTCCCGGCCAGGGGGTCGAGGTGCTAAAGCACAACCTGACCGCCGTGGCCTGGGAGCCTTACCAACTCGACGAGCTGGAGGCCGCCGCTCACGCCGTCGGCGCACCAGCCGGATCCGTTCCGGTTCATCTGGAGATCGATACCGGCATGAGCCGCCAGGGAGCGTCTCCCGATGCTCTGGCTCCGCTGCTGGCGCGGTTTACACCGGAATCGGCGCTCCGGCTTGAGGCCGTAATGACCCACCTCTTCGCCGCCGACGAGGCCGACGGCACGGTCACCGCAGAGCAACTGGTCCGGCTCGACGAGGCGCTGGGCCGCATCGCCTCCGCAGGCCTCTTTACCGATTGGCTCAGCGTGGGTGGCTCAGCCGCGCTGCTGGCTGGCCAGGCCAGCACAATTGCAGCCATGGCCGCCCGCCACGGAATGCGAGCGATGATAAGGCTGGGCCTGGCGCTTTACGGCCTGATTCCGTATTTCGACCCGCAATTCGAGCACGAAGAACCTGCGCTTCTGGCTGCGGCGCGGGCCGCCTTGCAGCCGGTGCTCACGTGGAAGACCAGGGTCACCGGCGTACGGGCGATTCCCGCCGGCGCGGTGGTGGGCTATAACAGCACCTTTGTGGCCACCGAGCCGATGCGCGTGGCGCTGCTCGCCGTGGGTTACGCCGACGGCCTCGACCGCCGCCTCGGCAACCGCTTTAGTCTGCTCGTCGGCGGCCAGCGCGCGCCCCTGGTGGGACGCATCAGCATGGACCAGGCGGTGCTCGACGTCACCGAGATTCCCGGCGTCGAACCCGGCAGCGAGGTGGTGATCCTGGGCTCGCAGGGCGGCGAAAACCTCACCGCCTTCGACCACGCCCGGGCCTCGGGGACGATTCCCTGGGAGGTCTTCACCCGTATTGGCCAACGGGTTCCTCGCATCGCGGTCTGATCGCGAAGCAGGCTTCCGGACAAATTGAAGAGACAGGTCTTCATCGCTGGGGGCTATTCCCTTTTCCCTGGTCCCTCTCTCATGGCACAATGGAATCTCAGGAATCTCACCCTTTTCCATTTTTTGCACACAAACACTCTTTCTGCACACAAAGGAGTTCTGTTTATGGGAAACCTCTCGGTAGCGGAGTCGCTGAAGGCGCTGACGGCTGGACCGCAAGTGCATAAGAATCTGCCGGTTGCACAGCTGATTGAGACCGCGATCAAGCGCGGAGAAGCCTGCGTGGCCGCCAATGGCGCGCTGCTGGCAGTCACCGGAGCGCGCACCGGGCGCAGCCCCAAAGACAAGTTCACCGTGGACGACGTGACGACGCACGAGCTTATCCACTGGGGAAAGGTGAACCAGCCCTTCGCGCCGGTGCGGTTTGACGCGCTGCTGGAGCGGGTTCTGAAGCATATGGGCGAGCGCGAGCTGTTCGTGCAGGACCTCTACTGCGGCGCCGACCCGGCCTACCGGCTGCCCATCCGCATTATCGCCGAGTATGCATGGCACGCCCTGTTTGTGCGCCAGCTTTTTGTGCGGCCGGAGGCCGTGGAACTGGCTGCCCATGCGCCGGAGTTCACCATTATTGCCGCGCCGGAGTTCGAGGCCGTGCCGGAGCGCGACGGAACCAAGAGCGGAGCCTTCATCCTGGCCGATTTCACGCGAAAGATCGTGCTGATCGGCGGTACCAAGTATGCCGGCGAGATGAAGAAGTCGGTCTTCGGCATCATGAACTTCCTGGTGCCGGGGCGCGACGTGCTGCCCATGCACTGCTCGGCCAACGTAGGCGCGGATGGCGTGACCGCGCTGTTCTTCGGGCTTTCGGGCACCGGCAAGACGACGCTCTCCGCCGATCCGGCGCGGCGGCTGATCGGCGACGACGAGCACGGCTGGAGCCCCTCCGGGATCTTCAACTTTGAGGGCGGCTGCTATGCGAAGTGCGTGGACCTAAGCGAGGAGAAGGAGCCGCAGATTTTTCGGGCGATCCGGTTCGGCTCGGTGCTGGAGAATGTGGTGCTCGACCCGGCCACCCGTGAGCCGAATTATGCCGACATACATTTAACGGAGAATACACGCGCGGCCTATCCGGTCAACTATATGGATCGTGCCGTGATTCCCGGAATCGGCGGCCATCCGCGGAACGTGATGTTCCTGGCCGCGGACGCCTTCGGCGTATTGCCGCCCATTGCGCGGCTCACGCCCGAGCAGGCTATGTATCACTTTTTGTCAGGCTATACGGCCAAGCTGGCGGGAACCGAGGCCGGCATGGGAAGCGAGCCGGAGCCCGAGTTTTCCGCCTGCTTCGGCGCACCGTTTTTGCCCCTTGCGCCGAAGGTCTACGCCGAAATGCTGGGCAAGCGGCTCAAGCAGCACAACGCCACGTGCTGGCTGGTGAATACAGGCTGGAGCGGCGGAAAATTCGGCGTGGGCGAGCGCATGAGCATCATGATCTCGCGCGGGCTGGTTCATGCCGCGCTCACGGGGCAGTTGGATAAGGTCAAGTTTGTGACCGAGCCGGCATTTGGCCTGCACATTCCGGTAAGCTGTCCCGGCGTGCCGGCGCAGGTCCTGAATCCACGCAATGCCTGGGCCGACAAGGACGCCTACGACCGAACGGCTGCCGAGCTGGCGGGGCGGTTCGAGAAGAACTTTGAGCAGTTCGCCGCGCCGGAGGCGGTGCGGGCGGCGGGGCCGGGTTGTCGTAAATAGAGCAGTCGAGTAGAATTGCTCTCATTCAATAAACATTCGGAGGCATATTGTGCCGAAAATCGTGTATGTGCTAACCAATCCTGCAATGCCAGACTTGGTCAAGATTGGGGTTACAGCTCGGAACGAGATAAGGAAACGAATTACAGAACTTAGTCATTCAACTGGCGTTCCTTTGCCTTTCCAATGCTATTATGCTGGCGAGGTCACTAAGCATTCAGAAAACGTTGAGCACCTAATCCACGACTTATTTAAAAAATATCGCGTCTCAAGTGGAAAGGAATTCTTTACTATTGACCCAGATGAAGCAGTAATAGCTCTTAAGCTGGCTTCGGCCAAGGATGTTACACCCCAGCTGCAAATGAAGCATAAACCTGAAGAAGTGAAAGCAATTAAAAAGGTAGAGAGGAGACGCCGCAACAAGACGGTCTTGAGAGATTTAGGAATACATCCTGGTGCAACATTGACTCTTTCAAAAGGTCACAACCTAAAAAGTAAAGTTGTCCAAGACAACAAGGTTAGGTACGGCAATAAAGATATGAGCCTCTCTGAGGCAGCAGTTGAAGCATTAGGCAAACTCGACTACAAAACAAGATCAGCAGCAGGCACACACTATTGGATGTTCAAAGGTAAGACGATTGGTCAAATTCGAAAAGAAAAGGACCAAAAGCAATCCAACTGACCGACATTTGATTTCCCACAGACGCAAAAGGCCATGCCGTTAGGGCATGGCCTTTTTCTGGATTTAATTGCCGGCGATCACCTAATCTCCCACACAGTTACCCGTGCAGTACCATCGGCCCAGCGAGGCTTAACTTCCGTGTTCGGGATGGGAACGGGTGATCCCTCGCAGTATGGTCACCGGCAAACCTGATGGCGCTTGGCGGGTGGTTGCCCGCAGCCTTTCCGCGACGTCTAGTTTGTCCCGGATGGTTTCTCCCGGGCCGAGTAGGAACGCGAAGTGCAATCTGGCGCCAAAAACTTTGCTCGTGTTGAGCTAATTGTAACGAAATTGATTGGAGTTACAAGGCTTGTTAGAAGAGCATCCGCTAACTGCGCGGAGTTAATTCTATGGACAAGCCGAACGGGCGATTAGTACTGGTAAGCTTCACGCATTACTGCGCTTTCACACCCAGCCTATCAACCAGATGGTCTTTCTGGGCCCTTCAGGGAGATCTCATCTTGGGGCGTGCTTCCCGCTTATATGCATTCAGCGGTTATCACAACCGAACTTCGCTACCCAGCCGTGCCCTTGGCAGGACAACTGGAACACAAGAGGTTCGT
>Ga0265316_10001663_pt1 | contig 23671 bp, 20 predicted proteins | sample 4522metaG_FD_202092 | JGI IMG/M metagenome (GOLD analysis project Ga0265316, IMG submission 202092) | Rhizosphere microbial communities from Carex aquatilis grown in University of Washington, Seatle, WA, United States - 4-5-22 metaG | ecosystem: Host-associated > Plants > Roots > Rhizosphere >... | reverse complement strand
TGCAGCAATGGCTGACGTCATCTACTTTTCACCAGCTCACGGTTGGTCTGCTCAGCAGAACCTGAGCCATTTTGTCAAAGTCTGTCGCTCGGAGCTTTCTGTCTTCGGTGCGGGACTAAATTTTGATGAGGACCGTTGGGATGTCTCTGGGTATGTTGAACTGAAGGGGCAACGAGGCCCAGTGACACTCTTGTTCACCGAGCTGCCGCCTCTTGGGCGTCGCCAGTCAGTGTCAATGCAAGAGCCATTCAAGTCCTTTGCCAAGTCAGCCATTCGATACCTACAAGGGCTAAGACAGTCCAAGAGCTTGCAGACGCGACTGGTCGGCCTGAGGGCACTTCATCGTGCGCTCACGGAGGATGGCGGCGAGGCAGATCCGACTCGATTGTTGCCCGTTCACTTCAATCGAGCGGTGGAGCTGATCAAGGAGCGTGTGGCTGCGACGAGTGCTTACCAATATGCCGGACAGCTTGAAGTCATCAATCAACTGATGGTGGATTCATGTCTACTGGCTTCGCCGATGAGCTGGCGATCGCCTGTTAAGCGCTTTGGTTGCTGGGAAAAGGTTGGGCCCGAGTTCGATGCGCGTCGGCTGGCGCGCATGCCTAGCCCGGCTGCGCTTTCTGCGCTCGCCTCGATATTCAATGTGGCGACTGACCCATCGGACGTGATCGTGACGTCTGTGATGGCGATTTTGTGTGCCGCTCCAGAGCGAGTCAACGAGGTCTTGAGGCTGGCAGCTGACTCACAAGTGACCCATCAAGAGCCCACTACTGGGGTCCCGATTTACGGCCTCCGGTGGTTTCCCTCCAAGGGAGCGAAACCGCAGGTCAAGTGGACGGTGAAGTCTATGGCAGACGTTGTTCGGCAAGCATTCGTCAAGACGAATAAGATCAGCGCACCTGCCAGAGAGCTTGCTGCATGGTACGAAGAAAATCCAGAAAAGATCTTCTTGCCTGACGATATCGAGCACCTAAGAGCGCAGGAATGGCTGACGATGGCTGAGTTGGGGGCGGTGCTTTTCATCGACCCCGTAGCCCGAAGCGTGATTGATCTGTGGTGCAAAGCAAATGGGGTCCACGCAAAGAGGCAGGGAGCATCCCGTCTAGTTCGCTTCGATGCGGTCCAGCGAGCTGTTCTGAGCATGCTGCCTGCGGGCTTTCCGATTGCAGATTCGGAGCATAGGTTGCAGTACTCCCAGTTGCTGTTTTTGGTGCGTCGAAACGAACTGCACAAATCCAGAGCTGTCTACCGATGTATGTTCATGCGACCATGCACGAACGACATCAATAATCGTTTGTCCGGTGACTCTCATCGGAGCCAGTCAATCTTCGAAAAGTATGGCTTTCGTGAACAGGACGGTTCGCCAATCTCCGCGACTACACACCAGATCCGCCATTACCTGAACACCCTGGCTCAACTAGGTCGTCTCAGTCAGCTGGACATCGCTGTTTGGTCGGGGAGATCCAAGGTGTCAGAGAACAATGTCTACGACCATGTTTCCGGTCGTGATGTGTTGGCGATGGTCAGAGCCGCAGTGGGTGAGCCCAGCCAGGCAAAAGGACCTCTTGCGCGTTTGAATGGCGTAAAGCTCCTGGAGCGTAGTGAGTTTGCAAGGCTCAAGGTTCCGACGGCCCACACGACAGACTTTGGCTATTGCATTCACGACTACTCGATGCTGCCTTGTCAGGCCCATCAAGACTGCTTGAACTGCGATGAGCACTTGTGTGTGAAGGGTGATCCTGAGAAGGAGGGGCGGCTCAATGATCTGATTCGAGAGACTAAGCAACTCCTGGCCAAGGCGGAAGCAGACCAAGGTTTGCAGTTCGCAGGGGCACATCGTTGGGTCGAGGCGCAGACGCGGATGTTAGCGAGAGCCGAAGAACTGAAGAGGATCATGGATGATCCCTTGGTTCCCGCAGGTGCAGTGATCAGCATCAGCACGCCTGTGATGCCATCGCGCCTGACGCAAGCGATTCACGACAGGCAGAAGCTCATTGAGCTTTCTCCCGCAGTGCCTCCCGTGAAGGCTGGTCGACGGAGGCGTGCATGACAAAGCAGCGCAGCAGGAACTTGTCCCCTGAGGATGTCGAGCTGATCGTGGGCTTGCTTGACGGATGGAGTGACACTCTGACTTGGAAGGGGCTTATCGAAAGTGTGGAGCGGCGGCTGTTCTTTCGCTACACCCGTCAGGCCCTGCATGCCCATCAGCGGATCCAAGATGCCTTCGGGCTTTGCAAGGAGCGCCTAGCTCGGGGAAATCGAAAGAAGGGCGAGAAGCACGTCTCTCAGGAGATGCGTCTTCTGATGGAGCGGCTTGCCAGGCGTGATGCAGAGGTCGAACGGCTGAAGGCCGAGAACCAGCGGCTGATGGAGCAGTTCGTGGTCTGGCTTTACAACGCGCAGATCAGGGGCATCGGTCAAGCGGAGCTTGGTCGTCCGTTGCCACGGGTGGATAGGGGGCAGACCAAGGCTGATCTGAGAGTCGTGGACATCGGGCGACGGACTCCACCGGCGTGAAGGAGGGTCCTTCGTCCCCGGCCGGTCGAAGTCGGCAATGCGACAGTCCGCAGCCGCTCGTGCACCAACTATGCCACGCCCACCTTGCCTCGTGTAGAGACTGCTGCACTGGTCTATGAGATGGGCTTGAAACCTAGTTATGCTTATTGAACAACGCGGCCCGAAATTGACTTACTTGAAGGTTTTTCGGCCGCAGTCATAAATAGGATCACCATGCCTTTGCCGGATGTCGCGGGAGCACTCACGTCGTTTCAACAAGCCCTTGCTGCAAATGCGATAACAGTGCAGCGAGGCGACCTTGACCGAGACATGCTGGTCCACATGGACCGTCCCAATGGGGAGACTAGGCTGAGTTACGCCCGAATGGTTGGGCGTACCGTTGTGGCTCTCGTGCAGTTCATTCCATGTGACCCCGTCGAGGGTGAGCCTTGTTTCAACGTGGGCTGGGCGGTCGCTGAAACTTATCGGGGACAGGGAAGGGCCCATGGGGCAGTTGTTGCCGCCATCAAGGAGATGCAGAACGGGTTCAACCGTGCAGGAATGAATGCCTTCTGGGTTGAGGCCATCGTCGGTGAGGACAATGTTGCCTCGCAACGGCTGGCTGAGAAGGTGCTTTCTGAGCCGGTTAAGAAGGCGCTGGATAGTTGCAGCGGAGACCCTATCGTTCAGTACCTGCGCCGGATCGATGCCCAATCGGAGTTGTGAAATGAGCGAATCGGAACTGCGGCCCAGGGTGTTCGTTGCCGACCTCGTCAAGCCTGGCGATGTTGTCCTAACGACCACGCCGGAACCTTTGAGCCAAACGATCCGTAAAGTCACCGGCGCGGACATCTCTCACGCCATGATTTGTGTTGGTAAGTCGAGTGTGATCGATTCCACTGGTGACGGTGTTCACGCACGCAACCTAGAGCGGCTCATTCTTGAGCCAGGCTGCGCTGGTCATGTGCTTCGACCGGTGAAACCACTGACGACGGACCAATTGCGCTCCGTCATCGCCTTTGCTAGAGCTGCAATCGGTACCCGATACACGATGACCGGCGCAGCCAAGAGCGTGTTGGCTGGTTTCGTGGCCGGTAGGAGGCAGTTCTGCTCACGATTGGTCGCGCAGGCATATCGCGACGCCGGCGTGAACCTTACATCGGATGCTGACTTCTGCCACCCCGGAGAGCTCCTGAAGAGCGTGGCGCTTATGGAAATGCCTAATGTGCTTAGGAGTCTCAGCCTAGAAGAAGAGGTTCGCTGGCGTGAGGATATTGACAACGTTCAAGCCATGCGCGAATCAACCAACGCCTTGCTTCGGGAGGCCCGCAAGTTGTCCTCTGATATTGAGTCGCTCAACGACATCGACGTCTACTTGGTGGAGCATCCGGAAGGAGATGTTCAACTCGTGCAAGCTCTGCGAGCTTCGAGGTACCTGGAACTGTGGCGAGATGAATTCGAAAGGAATTCCTGGCAGTACCACGTTGCCTTGATGGAGGGACACGATGGCTCCACGGAACGCAAGCAGAGGTACTGCGAACAACTGCTGGAAGACGAGGAGTTGTGTCAAAACCGCTTTATCCGAAACCATGCGGGCTACGTGACCGTGAACACGTTGCACCCACGTCAATACTTCGCTCTGATGGTAGAGCTGTACGACCTCCTGACCCAGTTTCATGCTCGTCGCGTTAAGGCGGCAACTACTTGGCTTGAGCGTAGGGGCCTGCTCAAGCTCGTACCTCCAGCTCTCCTCCGTCCACACACGCCTGAGTGGTTCGGTTCGCTGCGCGATTGGGATCCCAAGCAGGCCGCAATGACGCAAGCAGCAATTCAGGCGGCGGGGAGTTTGGATGTGTGCAGTGTCTGTGCGGATGATCCGGTCCGCGACTATGCTTTGGTGAGCATGCCGGCGGCTGGACCAGGGACGCTTCGGCTCTGCAACGACTGTTTTCGCATTCGTTTCGTCGGCGAACCAATGAGGCCGTTCTAACCGTACGGTTCTTCGTCGACCACTGGCCGGACTGGTTGCTCAGAAGTTCGAGGGGACTTCAGAGCCCTCAACGATCTTGGGTCAGCCAACGACCGGTTTATGAGCTCGCGGACATCCAGATGACCATGCTACGCATTGAAAGAAAACGACATGGAAAACTCAGGCCTAGCCGGTGAGTCAGTGAACTACTGTTGGTTATGCCCTCTGCCACTCACAGGCGACAACGTCACTGGTGAGCATGTGATCCCGGGTGCCATAGGCGGGCATAAGGAAGTTCGCAGGTTCATTTGCCGAACATGCAACAGCAAGCGCGGCACCAAGTGGGAAGCCGAAGTCGCTCGGCAGTTCTTGTGGTTCTCGAGCGTAGCGGCGGTGAAGCGCGCACATGGGGGAAAACACCCTGACCTCAAGGTTCAAACGGCAAGCGGAGAAAGGCTGAGACTGCAGTCCGATACGGTGCTGGTTCCGGATAGGCCTGAGGTCAAGTTCAACGAACTGGGAGACAAGCTTGAGATCACCATCCGGGCCAACGATCCGAAAACGGCCCAGAACCTGATCAACAAGGTCGCACGCGATCATCCAGGTTTCGACGTACCGAAGGCTCTCCGTGAGATGTCGACGGTGGACACCTATCTTGAGAGCCCGCTCGCGCTCTCGGTCGGATATGGCGGGCCGGAAGCTGGACGCTCAATGGTGAAGTCATGCTTGGCACTGTTGTCCGAGACAGGCGCCAAGCCGAAGGACTGTGCGCGCGCAATAACGTATCTTGAAGACCCAGGTCCCGATGCCCCGCCGCCTTTCTGGATTTTCTTCGACGCAGATTTGGTCACCAAAAGGCCTCAAAATTATCTGTTCCACTGCGTGTCTGTGATCGGCCAGCCGGAGCACCGGCGAATACTTGGCTATGTGGAGTTCTTCAACTTCGCTCGCATATTGGTGTGCATCGGCGAGGACTACGAAGGTGAGACATTCCAAGCGACATACGCAGTCGATCCTGTGGACGCTCGGGAGTTGGACGTCACTGTCGACTTTGATCGCGTTCCGCAGAGGTTAGACGGCATCAAGATGCCCAAGGAACCACCGCAGATTTATCTAGACGCGTTCCAGACCACGGTGAGTATTGTCAATGCCATCAGTCGGGATCGAGTCAGAGCGCACGCGCTATCGAACGCAGCCACCGACGCATTGCGCGTTATCGGCTTGGACCCTGCCGCTGAGGATGTCCCCGCCGAGCTGAAGGACCAGTGTCTGAACGAGTTCCTCAACCAGTTAAAGCCATACATCAGGTCGCAGCTGAGAAGACCACCAGAGTAACCGCTCTCCGAGCATATTCAGTGGGTCAAATCCTGCGTCACCAAGCATGAATTCAGCATAGGACCAAAGAGACCGAGCAAGCCATGGCTTACAGGCGGGTTTGCGTCATGTAAAGGGAGGCCTGGTCATCTGGGCGGCTGCCTGTACAAGGACGATGCATCGCTCTCTTGCGCGTGTCACTGCGTTATAGAGCAAGCGCCTCTTCTGGTCGTCGCTGCCACCGACGGCTGCTGGCCAGAGAACAATGACGTTGTCGAATTCTCGGTTCTTGGCGCCGTGAACTGTCATCCCCTTCCAGCCACGAACATCGCTTCGCCGAGATTGGCGGCGCTGGGAGAAAGACTGCTCGACCAACTTCACGACCTCATCCCTTGTGAACTGCACCTTCGCCCTGGTCCGACGTTGAATCTCAAGCCATTCGGTCACATCTCTGGCCGTTCTGGCATCACCAGCTGCGGCGAGTACGGCAGCGATGGAGACATCGTCAGCCTGGTCGGCCAACTGGATCGTGGCGAGGTACTCTGTTGCAGCTTTTGCTTCCGACTGTTCCCAAACGACGTTGTAAGGGCCTGCACCCTTCTTGGTCTGGTTTGCAGCAGCCCAGGCCAATGCAGCTTTCGCAAACGGCCCATGCGTTGGGGTAATGATCGCAACACGCTTACCTCCGCCGTACCAGCTCAAATTGGAGTTGATCCATGCACCAGCCAAAGGAGCTGTTGACGTCTGTGCAACCATGAAGAGTTTCTCTGACTTAGGCGCTTCGCCGCGGCGAATCGATCGAGCTGCATTGAGCAACTCGTCGACTGTGGTCCGACGGGGTTGCGTAAGTTCTTCAGGCGCGCATACCTGGTCGAGCCAAGTACATGCCGGATTGGGGCGAAGCTCCTCGCTGAGGCACTGAAACTCGTCGGCAGCTACGAAGACCTCCAACCTGTTGGCCAGACCAGCAACCATGCCGAGACGATTCACGGTCATGTCTTGGGCTTCATCCACGACGAGAATAGGGAAGGTCGCCGCCACCCAGTTGTAGACCTCCTTGACCTGTGCAAGGGCGCCGGCAGCTTCACATACGCGCTCGTACTGAGTTGGCTCGATGTTTACGAAGCCGAGTGCCGCAGCAAGAGAACGCCAACGTCGAACCAGACGCCATGCGAAGCTGTCAATGGTCGTGCATTCCGTCTTGCCCTTGAGGTTCTGAAGCATCCCGAGACGCTCATCCAAGCGCCTGCGAGATCCATGCATGAACGTGAGCGCCAGGACTTTCTGACCGACATGCAAAGGCGCTGCGTCAAGATGCGCGGATAGCGAATCCATAAGCATGTGGGTCTTGCCGCAACCAGCACCTCCGGTGAATGCGCGGACCGTCACGGCTGAAACACCCACACGTCAGTGGCATCGCGAACAAAGCGCTGCGTCGCCTCATCGCCGGCGCAAGCGCAAGCCAGACCGCTCAGTAGGTCTGCCGCTCGCTCCCTACAGCCTGGAGTTGTAGCAATGGCTTCCGCAAGACTTTCGTAGGCGATGATGTCCATCTTCTTTGTCTTCAGGTACGCCACCACTGCCGCGGTCGAAGCAGGAGGTTGCGTGGATATCTCCGTCAACTTCCCTACCACCGTGGCCTCATCCGCATTTAGGATCCACCCTATGGCGTCTTCGATCATTTCGCCGTCGTTCCAGCGGATGATCGCACTCGGCGGGGCGGCGTCTTGCCGCAGTTGATCCGCATAGTCCAGACCAGCTGCGTCACCGTCAACCAGGCAACACACGCGTTTGTGGAGCCGCTGCATCAGTCGGTGAGTTTCAATGACGTTCGCGTCTTCCGTGGGAACCACCCCGACCTCGATGCCGAAGGGGCGACGCATCGTGTCGATCCATCCTTCGGTCATCATCAAAGGGCGGAGGATGCAACGTAGCAGTTGGAAGTCAGCTCTGCCTTCTGGAACGAGAAGTGTGGGCTGCATCAACGCACTCAACACATCGACCCGGCTGTGTTGGAAAAACTTGCGCTTCCAGTTCGGTGCCGCTGCGGGAAGTGCCGTAGCCAAAAAAGGTTCGGCAGATAGAACCCCATCATGCTTTTTCAAGATCAGCACTGAGGTCGGGTCTGCCACGCTCGCAACGAGCGGCGAATGGGTCGTTACGAACGTTTGGGTAGACAGAGCTTGAACCCGCTGAACCAACCGCTGTTGTGCAGAAGGAGGTAGATGGATCTCAGGTTCCTCCAGTGCCATGAGGAACTCTCCACCGCTTGCAGCACGAGCGCGGCCTAGCTCAAGCAGGAGCAATAAGCCTTGCATGGAGACCAGCCCGCTGCCCTGTCTCCCGGCTGGAATGCTGAAGCCATCCGTCCCAGCGAAGTGGGCTGAAACTGCCTCCATCACCGACCGGCTATCTGTGCTGGTGAGCCTCAACTGGACCTTCGGAGCGTTCGGGAACGAGCACGCAAGCTCGCTGTTCAGATTCTCGATGAGAGGTTGAATTCCGGGGTCAGCATCGATCGGCTGGGCCGGTGCCCGGAGGCGGTCTCGTTCGGCGAGCAACGCAACTGAAGGCTGAGCAGCGGCCGCCAGAACGGTGCGCTTGAAAAGCTCGTTCCCCCACGAAAAGACTTTGTCCCAAGTCCGGCTCGCGCGTACAAGATAGAAGCTCAGTTCCTGTATGAGCTTGCCTGGAACAGGGGCCGGCGCCTCGTCAGCGAAAGGATCGATAGGTTCATCGTGATCGTGGAAGTAGCGTACTGTCTCCACGGCCAAACTGTCTTGGTCGAAGCGCGCCTGAACACCAAGCTGGCAACAAAGCTTCCAAGCGGGGTTGTTGCGTGCCGGATGTACCTGGCCAGTCGCCTCGTCAAGCCATTTGACGACTGCCCGTTCATCACGAAACCACTGGCTGCTCTGCTCTGGGTCGTCTCCAGGAAAATCAGTTACCGTTGCTACGACTTTGATCCTATCGGCCGGCTGCGGATTGGAGCCGAAGAAGTCATGCTCGGTCAGTTCGCGAACTAGACGATCTCTGCCAAGCACGAGGGTCAAAGCTTCGAGCAGAGTCGTCTTGCCGGTATTGTTGTCCCCGATAAGAACGGGATGCCTGCCGAACCGCACGAAGCCACTTCTTACGCCCCGAAAGTTCTCGATTTTCAAGTTAGCTATTCGCACTCTTCTCACCTTCTCTTATGGATGCTCGGACCCCAGGCTCTGCCCGCCAAGTGTCCTGATCGTCATTACCTGAGCTCACGCCAATCAAAGCCAGCTGACAGCGCTGTCCGCGAACTGGCGCTGCCGACCAAGAGCGATCGATCAGCTACGTGGCCCCCAAACGACTGCAACCAGACATAAGCGGATATCCATCCGGCTCTGCCGTTTTGTATCCCTAGACGATGTCATGTTGGTGCCGTGCAGGAAACGTTGTTTACATGTCTTGAAAAGTAGCCTGTAGCCTGGAGAACACCCCAAGCCCCAAGAACCACGCCAACAAGAAAAAAGCCCCAAGCGACAAGCACTTAGGGCCTTTTGTTTACCATCTAGGCAAAGGTAAATCCTAGAACGGGATGTCGTCGTCCATGTCGTCGAAGCCGGTGGCCGACTTCGGCGCGGGGGCCGGTGCGGGGCGAGGCGCAGGTGCCGGGCGCGCCGCCGGACGGCTGGCCTGTGCCGGGGCCTCCTGGCTGAAGTCGTCGCCGCCGCCTTGCTGGCCGCCGTAGCCACCGCCGCCGCCGCCCATGCCGCCACCTTCGCGGCCACCCAGCAGTTGCATCTGCTCGGCGACGATTTCGGTGGTGTAGTTGTCCTTGCCGTCCTTGTCCTGCCACTTGCGGGTCTTCAGGCGGCCTTCGACGTAGACCGAGCGGCCCTTCTTCAGGTACTCGCCGGCGATTTCGGCCAGGCGGTCGTAGAACACCACACGGTGCCATTCGGTCTCTTCGACCTTGTCACCCGAATTTTTGTCCTTCCAGTTGCGCGTGGTGGCAATGGACACGTTGCAGACGGCGGCGCCGTTGGGCGTGTAGCGGACTTCGGGGTCGCGGCCCAGGTTGCCGATGAGGGTGACTTTGTTGACTGAGGCCATGGAGGTGTTCCAGACAAGAGATGGTTGGTTGAAAAGGGTGCCGTTTGTTAGCGCCGCCATTATCGCGCGGCACCTTCCTTCTGCCATCCCCCGGGGCACACCCATGCGGGTGCACCCTGATGGGGCGCTGGGTGTGGTCCTTCGAACTGTCGTGACATGTGCCGCATATTTTGATTTTGGTGCACTGCAATCGTGGCCGATAGTGAGCATGTACCGGCGCGGTGACGGTGCTTAAGTCAGTTTGGGGTTGTCAAAAGTGACCCATTTCACCGCAGGGCCAGTGTGACGTCGAGGAGCGCGTCCTGGCGCTTGAATGCTCCTCACAAGGGGATGGAATGCGGTCAGACGGATGGACACTCGCTCGCCAGAAGGCGGTGTGGTGCGTGGCAGCTGGTGCTTGGTTGGGGGCGATGTCCGCCTGGCTGGGTCACTGGCCTGCGGCGATGGGCGCCAGTTGGGTGATGCTGGGCCTCAGCGGCGCGGTGTTGGCCTGGGCGCGCACCGCGAACGGCGCGCAACTGGCGGGTTCTGCCGATGCCAGTGCGGGCCAGGACGCGGCCGACTGCTTGTCGGAGGCTGCCGCCCTGTGGCTGACGCACCTGCACACGGCGCAAACCCAGATGCGGGAAGCCACCGACGAGCTGCTGGCCGGCTTCTCTGACATCCTGATCCAGTTGGACCAGATCGTGGCGAGCGGGCCGCAAGCGCACGAGCAGGAAGCCTCTCGCACGGAGGTGCTCACACGCTGTGAAGCCGACCTCAATGGCTTGATGCAGAACTTCTCTGCCTTCGTGCAGTCGCGCGAGCAGATCCTGGGTTCGGTGCAAGGGCTGGCGCAGCGCTCGGGGGGCTTGCAGGACATGGCCGAGGAGGTGGCCAAGCTGGCCCGCCAAACCAACTTGCTGTCCATCAACGCCGCCATCGAGGCTGCCCGCGCGGGTGAAAGCGGTCGGGGCTTCGCGGTGGTGGCGGCCGAGGTGCGCCGCCTCTCCGGCGAGTCGGGGAACACGGGCCGCCGCATCGGCCAGCAGATCGACGACTTGCGCACGCAGATGGGCGATGCCCTGGATTGCGCGCGCACCCAGGCCGAGGCCGATGGCCAGGTGATCGATGCGTCAGGCGCCACCATCCAGAACGTCATCCACGACGTCGAGGACGTGGTCAAGCAATTGCACCAGCGCGCCACCGTGCTCGGTGCCCACGGCGAGTCCGTGCGCCAGCAGGTCGAACAGATGATGATGGCCTTCCAGTTCCAGGACCGCGTCCAGCAAATCATGGAGCAGGTCAACCACTCCATCGAGCAGGCCGTGCAGCAGGTCGATGGCGCTTTGCGTCAGGGCCAGCGCCTGGACCGCGAACGCTGGCAGCAGCTGCTGCAGGCCGGCTACACCACCGATGAGCAGCGCGCCGCGCATGCCCAAGGCGGCAGCCGCGGCGCCCAGGTGGCCGGCGCGCAGACCGCATCCACCTCCACGGCGCAGCAGGCGTCCGAACTCACTTTTTTCTGACCTGACACGGGCACACACGAGGAGCACTCCGTGAGCAAAACCATCCTGATCGTCGATGACTCCAGTTCGCTGCGCACCGTGGTGAAGCTGGCGCTGACGCGCGCGGGCTACGACGTGCTGGAAGCGGGCGATGGCGAAGAGGCCTTGACCCGGCTCGATGGCCGCAAGATCCACCTCATCGTCAGCGACGTGAACATGCCGCGCATGGATGGCATCACCTTCCTCACCAAGGTCAAGGCCCACCCCAGCTACAAGTTCACGCCCGTGGTGATGCTGACCACGGAAGGCCAGGACGCCACCAAGGAGCGCGGACGCGCCGCCGGTGCCAAGGCCTGGATCGTCAAGCCCTTCAACCCGCCGGTGCTGCTGGACGCTGTGTCCAAGCTGGTGCTGGCCTGACGGGAGCGACCATGACCGATGCCGCCACGACGGTGACCACCGACGCCATGCCCCGCGCCTTGCCGGCCGAGTTGAGCATCTACAGCGCGGCCGACACCCACGCCCACATGCTGCGCTGGCTCGATGCCGACCGCGACACCCGCGTCTGGCCGGTGCAGGCGGGTGACGTGGCCCAGGCGGATGCCGCCGGCGTGCAGTTGCTGCTGTCGCTGTCCCACAGCCTGCATGCCCGTGGCCAGCAGTTGCACCTGGTGGCCGCAAGCGATGCCCTCCAGCAGGCCTGCCATCAACTGGGCCTGAGCCAGCGCTTGCGCCAGTGGCTCGACGCCTGAGCCCCCCGACATCCGCACCCGGAGCGCCCCATGGCCCATCTGCACGACGACACCGACCAGAGCTTCATCGCCGAGGCCCTGCCCGCCTTCATCAGCGAAGCCCAGGAGCAGATCGAGCAGGTCGAGCAGTTGCTGTTGCAGCTCGAAGATGCGCCCGACGACGCCGAGTTGCTCAATGCGCTGTTCCGCTGTGCCCACACCGTCAAGGGCTCGGCGGGGGTGTTCGGCCTGGACGCGGTGGTGGCGTTCACGCACCACGTCGAATCCCTGCTGGATGGGCTGAGAGAAGGGCGCCAGCACCTGACACCGGCCATGAGCACCTTGTTGCTGCAATGCAATGACCAGATCCGTGTGCTGGTGGACGCGGCCAGTGACCTGGCCAGTGACGTGTCGGCCTCTGAGGGCCTGCGACAGCACTTGGTGGCGGAGTTGCAGCGCTGGACCGATGGCGAGGCTGCTGCGCCTGCCACTGCTTCTGCCCCTGCCTTGGGTGAGCAGGCATCCCCGCAGGCCCAGGCATGGCACATCGGCGTGCGCTTCGGGCACGACACCTTCCGCAATGGCATGGACCCGCTGGCCATCCTGAACTACCTGCGTGGCCAGGGTGAGCTGGACGATGTGGTGCTCGACGCGTCTGCGGTGCCGGCGTTGGAGCAGCTGGAGCCCGAGTCATGCCACCTGGACATCGGCTTCACGCTGCGGACTGGCGTGGGCCAAGCGGGCATCGAGGACGCTTTCAGCTTTGTGCGCGAGGACTGCGAGTTGCGCATCACGCCGCCGGTCGCCGAGCCGGACGTGGCGGCAGACGCGCATGCCACGACAGGCGGGGTGGCTGCCCCGGCAACGCCTGCCGACCCTCGCAAACCCAAGGCCCGCGACGGCGCCGAGGACGGCCGCTTCATCCGCGTGCAGGCCGACCGCCTGGACGCCGTCATCAACCTGCTGGGCGAGTTGGTCGTGGCCAGCGCAGGCGCGTCGATGCTGGCGCGCGAGACCCGCCAGGGCGCGCTCATCGAGGCCAATGGCCACATGGAGCGCCTGATCGAGGAGATCCGCAACGGCACGCTGCAGTTGCGCATGGTGCCGATTGGCGAGACCTTCAGCCGCTTCCGCCGCGTGGTGCGCGACGTGGCCGCCGACTTGCATAAGGACGTCGTGCTGGAGATCCAGGGCGGCGAGACCGAGCTGGACAAATCCATGGTGGAGCGCATCGCCGACCCGCTCATGCACCTGGTGCGCAACGCCCTGGATCACGGCCTGGAAACGCCCGAGGAGCGCGTTGCTGCGGGCAAGCCGGCGCAAGGCCAGCTCACGCTCAGCGCCTGCCACGAGTCGGGCCATGTGCTCATCCGCATCCGCGACGACGGCCGCGGCATCTCGCGCGAGCGGGTGCTGAAGAAAGCCTGGGACCGTGGCCTGGTCGAGCCCGGCGTCACGCTGCCCGATGCCGACATCCTCCAGCTCATTTTCGAGCCTGGCTTTTCCACCGCCGAGCAGGTCACCAACCTGTCGGGCCGTGGTGTGGGCATGGACGTGGTGCGTCAGAACATCGAGGCCTTGCGCGGCCGCGTGCAGATTGCCAGCGAGCCAGGGCAGGGCACGGACATCGACATCCGCCTGCCGCTGACGCTGGCCATCATCGATGGCTTCCTGATCGGCGTGGGCGACTCGCGCTTCATCTTCCCGCTGGAATCGGTGGTCGAAGTCATCCAGGGCGATGGCCTGGGCCAGTCCATGCAGGCCGATGGCCGCTGCTGCATGGAGCTGCGCGGGCAGGTGCTGCCCGTGATGTCGCTCAACGAGGTCTATGGCCTCGACTGCGCCCCGGCCGTGCGGCCCAGCGTGGTCGTCATCCAGTCGGCCGGCCGCCAGTACGGCGTGCTGGTCGATGTGCTGATGGGCCACTACCAGACCGTGATCAAACCCCTCAGCCGCATGTTCCGCTCCCTGCGCGGCATCAGCGGTTCGTCCATCCTCGGCAACGGCGATGTGGCGCTCATTTTCGATGTCCATGCGCTTGGCGATCTGGCTGCCGCCGAGCGGATGCGCCGACCCACCCGGTCGGTCAGCAGCCCTCAACTTCCCTTGCACAGTCGTGCCACCCCGGACGAAGGAGCCTCCCATGGCCTACACAGCTGAAACACCGAACCTGCCCGACAAGGCCTTGATGGCGGCAGCCGCCTGCATGGCCGCCCTGGTCGTCACGCCTTTCCTGGAGCACGGACCTGCCGCCCTGTCGATCGGCCTGGCGGCCGCGGGCCTGGCCTGCGCCGGCTGGGGCGTGGTGAGACAGCGTGCGGTCCAGGCCGAGGCGCAGCAGGAAGCGAGCAGCGCCCACCAGGCACTCGAAGTGCTGGAAGACCGCCTGGAGGCCATGAGCCGAGAGCACGACCAGGGCTGGATCGGCAAGACCATCGACGTGTCCGCGCTGCCTGCGGCCAGTGCCGGCATTGGCGACAAGATCAACCAGTTGGTGGCCGCGCACATCGCCGTGAAGATGCAGGTGGTGGACACGATCAAGGCCTATGGCGAGGGCCGCTTCGACGTGAAGATGGCGCGCCTGCCGGGCCAAAAGGCCGTGATCACCGAGGCGATGGACGACGTCTGCAATCGCTTGTCGGAGGTGGTGCGCGAGAGCGAGCGCAACGCCCGCATCCGCACGGCGCTGGAGGTGGTCACCAGCAACGTGATGATCGCCGATGCCGACCAGAACATCGTCTTCATGAACAAGGCGGTCGAGCAGATGCTCAGCAACGCCGAAGCCGACCTGCGCAAGGCCTTGCCGCATTTCGACGTGCGCAAGGTGCTGGGCTCCAACATCGATATCTTCCACAAGAACCCGGCGCACCAGCGCAACATGCTGGCCGGACTGCGTGACACCCACCGCGCCCAGATCAAGGTGGCGGGACGGACCTTCGCGCTGGTGGCCACACCCGTCGTCGACGCACAGGGCGTGCGCACCGGCACGGTGGTGGAGTGGGGCGATCGCACGCAAGAGGTGGCGACCGAAGAAGAGATCGCCAACGTGGTGGCCGCAGCGGCCAATGGCGACTTTTCCCAGCGCGTGTCCATGCAGGACAAGGCCGGTTTCTTCGCATCGCTGGGCGGCGGCGTCAACCAGATCATGGAGACCAGCGAGCGCGGTCTCAGCGACGTGGCCGGTCTGTTGACCGCCTTCGCCAGCGGCGACCTCAGCCACCGCATCCAGCGCGACTACGCCGGCCTTTTCCAGCAGGTCAAGGAGGCGGGCAACGAAACGGGCGACCAGCTCACCCGCGTGTTGGGCGAAGTGCGCTCGGCGGCGGCGGCCCTCACCGGGGCGGCCGGCCAGGTCAGTGCGACGGCGCAGTCGCTGTCCCAGGCGGCGTCCGAGCAGGCCGCATCGGTCGAGCAGACCACCGATGCCATCGAGCTGATGTCGGCGTCCATCTCGCAAAACAGCGACAACGCCAAGGTCACCGACGGCATGGCCACCAAGGCATCCCGCGAGGCTGGTGATGGCGGCTCTGCCGTGAGCCAGACCGTGACGGCGATGAAGCAGATCGCTGCCAAGATCAGCATCGTCGATGACATCGCTTACCAAACCAACCTGCTGGCCCTGAACGCCGCCATCGAGGCCGCGCGTGCGGGTGAGCATGGCAAGGGCTTCGCAGTGGTAGCCGCCGAGGTCCGCAAGCTGGCCGAGCGCAGCCAGACGGCCGCGCAGGAAATCGGTGAGCTCGCGGCCAACAGCGTCTCCACGGCCGAGCGCGCGGGCAAGTTGCTCGACGAGATCGTGCCTTCCATCCAGCGCACCTCGGAGCTGGTGCAGGAAATCTCTGCGGCCTCGGCCGAGCAGAGCCAGTCGGTGGGCCACATCGGTGAGGCCATGACGCAGCTCAACAAGGCGACGCAGCAAAACGCCTCGGCCTCGGAAGAGCTGGCGGCCACCTCGGAAGAGCTGTCCGGTCAGGCCGAGCAACTGCAGCAGTCGATCGCTTTCTTCAACATCGACGGTGGCGGCATGGCGGATGCGGTGGACGTGGGCCGCCGTCCGGCGCACACGGTGTCGCGAAGTGGCACCGCAGGCATTGCCAAGGTGGCCAGCGGCAGCTTCCGTCCTTTCTGAAGGAGTGCGCCATGGCCGCCATCTCCCACATCGGCAGCGAGGCCTCGGCCGCCCCCGGCACCTCGCAATACCTGACCTTCATGCTCGGCAGCGATGTCTTCGCCATGGACATCTGCACCGTGCGTGAAATCATCCAGTACGGCACCATGACCACGGTGCCGCTGATGCCCAGCTTTGTGCGCGGCGTCATCAACCTGCGCGGTGCCGTGGTGCCTGTGATCGACCTGCAGGCGCGCTTTGGCCACCCGCCGGCATCGGTGGGTCGGCGCACCTGCATCGTGGTGTTCGACGCCGTGCGCCATGGCGAGCGCCTGGAGCTGGGCTTGCTGGTCGATGCGGTCAGCGAGGTGGTCGACATCCCGGCCAGCCAGATTGAGCCGGCACCCAGCTTTGGCACCTCGGTGCGGCGCGACTTCATCCACGGCATGGCCAAGGCCGCCGAGGGGCGCTTCATCGTGGTGCTCGCACCCGACAAGGCGCTGGACGTCGATGAGATGGCGGCGCTGTGCGAGGTGTCGCAAGACGCCTTGGCCGCCTGAGGACGCACCATGGCCGAGCTGGCACTGTCCGACCAGGTGTTCACGCGCATCCGTGGCCTCATGCACGAAAGCATCGGCCTGGACCTCGCACCGCACAAGCGCACCCTGGTCAGCGCCCGCCTGGGGCCGCGCATCCATCGCCTGGGCTTGAGCGATTTCGACGATTACCTGGCCCGCGTCTGCAGCGACAGCGACGGCGGCGAGTTCCAGATGATGGTGGACCTGCTGACCACCCACGAAACCTATTTCTTCCGCGAGCCCAAGCATTTCGACCTGATGGTTTCGGAGCTGCAATCGCGCCGGCCGCCCAGCCTGCGCGTGTGGAGCGCGGCTTCGTCGTTCGGTGACGAGGCCTACACCATCGCCATGCTGCTGTCGGAGCTGGCGGGCAAGCGCAGCATCGGCGCGGAGTGGTCGGTGCTGGGCACGGACATCAGCGACCGGGTGCTGCACTCGGCCAAGGAGGGCATCTACCCCGCCGAGCGCCTGCGCCACGTCACCGAGCCACGCCTCAAGCGCTTCTGCCTGCAAGGCCATGGCGAGGCCGAGGGCCTGGTGGCCATGCGCCCGGAGCTCAAATCCCGCGTGTCGTTCGGGCACCTCAACCTGTGCCACTCGGTGGAGGGCGTGGGCCTGTTCGACGTCGTGTTCCTGCGCAACGTGCTGATTTATTTCGATGGCCCGACCAAGTCGGAGGTGGTCGACCGCGTGCTCGGCCAACTCAAGCCGGGTGGCCTGTTTTTCATCGGGTCGGCCGAGGGGCGTGTGCCCTGCAGCGCCAGCCTACAGCCGCTCATCCCCGGGGCCTTCCGCAAGGTCTGATGTCACCGACCCTTCCCATGAAGACCGCCACCCTGTCCCGCGACCGCCTCTGCGCCCAGCCCGACGGCGCCGTCGCCGTGACGCCTGCCGCACCGACCCTGGTCATCCACCCGGGCGATGTGGTCTGCGTCAATGAGGGCACGGCGGTGCAGACCTTGCTGGGCTCCTGCGTGGCCATTTGCATGGTCGATGTGGCGCACACCGTGGGCGCCATGTGCCATTACGTCCATTGCGCGAGCCCTCGGCCAGGGCACCACAAGGATGCGACCTTTGCCGAAGTCGCCATGCAGCGCATGTTTGCCGAGCTGCGCTCGCGCGGCGTCGACCCGCTGGCCTGCGAGGCCTATGTCTGCGGCGGTGGCGCGATGCGCCTGCAGGGGCTGGAGGGGGCGCCTTCCGTGGGCTCCCGCAACGTGGTGTGGGCCCGCCAGTTCCTGTTGGCGCAGGGCGTGCTGGCCCACGAGGTGTCGGTGGGCGGTGGCGCGTGCTACCGCAAGGTCCACTGGCGTGTGGGGCAGGGCGCGCCCGTGGTGCGCGTGCTGCCCATTGAGGAAAGCCGCTGATGCCCGTCAAAGTCTATGTGGTCGATGACTCGGCCGTGGTGCGCCAGGCCATCCAGCACCTGCTGCAGGATGAGCGCGACATCGAATTGATCGGCAGTGCGCCCAACGCCATGCTGGCCGCTGCGGCCATCCGCAAACGCCGCCCGGATGTCTTGCTGCTCGACATCGAGATGCCCGGCATGGACGGCCTGACCTTCCTGCGCCAGATCATGGACGAGGACCCCATCCCCACCGTGATCTGCTCGACCTTGTCCACCTCCGGCAGCCAGGTGGCGCTGGAGGCGCTGGCCTCTGGCGCGGTGGCGGTGATGGCCAAGCCGCGCATGGGCCTCAAACAGTTCCTCGACGAGTCTCGCCTGGAAGTCGTGCAAACGCTCAAGGCCGCCGCGGCCAGCCGACCGCGCGCCGGCATGAGGCCGGGCGCGGCGGGGGCGGCGCCGGTGTCGGCTTCAGCGAGTGCGGCACCGGCCAAGCCCCGGCCAGCGACCACCCAGGCCGTGGCCGGCGTCCATGCGCTGTCGGTCAACAAGCCGGTGGTCATGGGCGCGTCGACGGGTGGCACCCAGGCGCTGGAGTCCGTCCTCGTGCGCCTGCCAGTGGATTGCCCGGGCATCGCCATCGTGCAGCACATGCCCGAGAACTTCACGCGCATGTACGCCGAGCGGCTCAACAACCTGTGCGCCATGGAGGTGCGCGAGGCCCGCAGCGGCGACCGACTGCAACGCGGCACGGTGCTGATCGCGCCCGGTGGCAAGCACATGCAGCTGACCAAGTCCATGGGCCAGTACTTCGTCAAGGTGCTGGACGGCCCCCCCGTCAACCGACACAAGCCCTCGGTGGACGTGCTGTTCCGCTCGGCCGCCGAGGTGGCGGGCAAGGACGTGATGGGCATCATCCTCACGGGCATGGGCGATGACGGCGCGCGTGGCATGAAGCTCATGCACGATGGTGGCGCCCGCACCGTGGCGCAAGACGAGGCCAGCTGCGTGGTGTTCGGCATGCCCATGGAGGCGATCAAGCTGGGCGGTGTCGACGATGTGAGGCCGCTCTCGGGCATGGCCGATGCCATCCTGCGCTTCGACGCGCGGGCCTGATCTGCACCTGGAACTGCGGTGCCTGGGCCTACACTGCGGCCTCCAGCCATTTCACCGCGGAGTTCGCCATGTGCCAGTTGCTGGGCATGAACTGCAACACCCCCACCGACATCGTTTTCAGCTTCTCCGGCTTCGCCCAGCGCGCCTGCGAGCACGCCGATGGCTTTGGCATCGCCTTCTTCGAGGGCCGCGGGCTGCGCCACTTTGTGGACCACCTCTCGGCGGAGAACTCGCCGGTGGCCGAGCTCATCCAGCGCTACCCGATCCAGAGCAAACAGGTGATCGCGCACATCCGCAAAGCCACGCAAGGCCGCGTGGCGCTGGAGAACTGCCACCCCTTCGTGCGTGAGCTCTGGGGCCACTACTGGGTGTTCGCGCACAACGGTAACCTGGTCGACTTCCACCCGCGCCTGCACGCCGCCTTCAAGCCCGTGGGCGACACCGACAGCGAGCGCGCCTTCTGCTGGCTCATGCAGGAGCTGGCCAAGAGCCATGCGGCCATGCCCTCGGTGGACGAGCTCACGCGCACCCTGTCCGAGCTGATGCCACAGGTGGCGCGCCATGGCACCTTCAACTGCATGCTCAGCCAGGGCGATGCGCTGTGGGCGCATTGCAGCACCCACCTGCACCACCTGGTGCGCCAGCACCCCTTCGGCGTGGCCCGCCTGCAGGACCAGGACGTCGAGGTGGACTTCGCCGAACTGGCGCAGCCCGGTGACCGCGTGGCCGTCATCGCCACACAGCCGCTCACGGTCGGCGAGCCCTGGGTGGCGATGCAGCCGGGTCAGCTCCTGGCTTTCGTGGACGGCTTGCCGCGTCTCTGAGCGCTTGGGCTCGCGCCTGAGCGCTTGACCGATGTGGGCGCTGCGGTCGGCCCCAGCCCCGAGGCTTGCAGCACCGCGCGCGCCAGCTGGTCATGCGAGCCACCTGGGCCGAAGAAGCTGAGCTGGCCTTCCAGCAGCAAGTGGCTCAGGCCGTGCACCAGGCTCCAACGGGCCACTGCGCGCAACATCGTGGCCTCGTCGATGGGGCCGCTGTGCCCGGCAGGGCGGGAATCTTCCAGCAACTGCCCGAAGGCGGCCAGTGCGGCTTCCTGCAGCTCGGCGCTGTCGCAGGCCCGCGTGAAGCGCCCGAACATCAAGCGGAACAGGGCGGGGTGGGCTTGCGCAAAGCGCACGTAGCCCAAGCCCGTGGCGACCGGGTCGGTGTGCGATGTGGCCTGGGCGTCGCGTTGCGCCTGGGCGAAGCGGCGGAAGCCCTCGGCCGCCACGGCGCTGAGCAGGGCCTCCTTGTCGGCGAAGTGCCGGTACACGGCGTTGGCCGACACGCCCAGCTCCCGCGCCAGCGCGCGCAGGCTCAGTTCCGACGCGTCGTGGGCCTCGAGGGCGGCCAGGCCGGCTTCGATGAGGGCGTTGCGCAAGTCACCGTGGTGGTAGGCGCGGTCGGGATTGCTGGAAACCATGATGTTGACATTGTCCACATTCGGTGGTGTCATGCGCATGTTCACGCTGTCAACATGACGCCCGCCTGAGGAGTCCTCACCATGTCCCTGACCCTGCCATGGACCGGCCCGCGCCCGGTCGACGCCACCCAGCCCTCCTTCCTGGACGACGTGTTCGCGCCCGTGCCCAGCGAGTCGGACACCACCGCCTTGCGCGTGGACGGCACCTTGCCCGAAGCCTTGAGCGGCCTGTACGCGCGCATCGGCCCCAACCCGATCCAGTCTCAGCCCAGCCGCTACCACTGGTTCACCGGCGACGGCATGGTGCACGGTCTGCGCCTGCACGGCGGGCGGGCCGAGTGGTACCGCAGCCGCTACGTGGGCAGCAACAGCGCGCACAAAGCCCTGGGGCGACCGCTGCTGCCCGGGCCGCGCCATGGCCCCGGCGACGTCGTCAACACCAACGTCTACGCCCACGCCGGGCGTGTCTGGGCCTCGGTGGAGGCGGGCATGCTGCCGTTGCAACTCGATGCCCGCCTCGACAGCGTGCGCCATGGCACCTTCGACAGCCCGCGCAAGCAGCCCTTCACCGCCCACCCGCACCGCGACCCCCACACCGGCGAGCTCCACGCCATCTGCTACGACGCGATGAAGCACAAGCGTTTGCAGTACGTGCGCGTGTCGCCGCAGGGCGAGCTCAGCCGCGTGGTGGACATCCCCGTGCGGCACGGGCCGATGGTCCACGACTGCGCCATCACCCGCCGCTTCGTGGTGGTGCTGGACCTGCCGGTGACCTTCTCCTTCAAGCGCCTGCTGACGCGGGCGGCCTTCCCCTACGCCTGGAACGACGGCCATGCAGCGCGCGTGGGCCTGTTGCCCAAAGAGGGCGATGCGGCCGACATCCGCTGGCACGAGGTCGACCCCTGCTACGTCTTCCACCCCTGCAACGCGTTCGATGCGCCGGATGGCAGCGTGGTGATGGATGTGGTGGCGCACCGCCGCATGTTCGACCGCTCGCGCCATGGCCCGGAGATGGATTCGGGCGCGCGCTTCGAACGCTGGACGATGCCGGCCGATGGCGGGCGCGTGGTGCGCGAGGTGCTGCACGACGCCCCGCAGGAGTTCCCGCGCCTGGACGAGCGCCTGAGCGGCGAGCCCTACCGTTACGCCTACGCCGTGGGCATTGGCCAAGGGCTGGGCGATGGTTCGCTGGCCAGCCTGCCCCTGTTCCGCCACGACCTGCAGACCCGTACCACGGCACAGCACGACTTCGGCCCGCACGCCGTGCCGGGTGAGTTCGTGTTCGTGCCGCGCCAGCCTCAGGGCGCAGAAGACGACGGCTGGCTGATGGGCTTCGTGCACAACCGCCAGAGCGGCCATGCCGAGCTGCATGTGCTCAACGCCGACGACTTCACCGGCCCGCCGCAGGCCGTGGTGCACATCCCCATGCGCATCCCGGCGGGCTTCCATGGCAACTGGATCGCCGACGCCGACTTGCGCCCATGACAAAAGCGCCCCGCAGGGCGCTTTGTTTCAACGTGTCAGACCAGGGCTTGCTCAGTGCGCAGCCTGGTACAGCGCCGCACCGGCCACCATCGGGTCACCCGTGCGGTCGTAGGCTTCGACCCAGGCGTCGTAGTTGTGGATGGCTTCTTGCTGCCACGGGTGGAAGCCGGGCTTGAAGTAAGCCAGCAGCGTGCCCAGGTGGCTGGAGATGATGCCCTTGTAGCCGAACAGCCACCAGCGGCACTTCGCCATCATCCACATGCGCTTGCCGAACGAAAAACCATCGTTCTTGAGCAGGCGGTTGGTGAAGCGGATGGTCAGGTAGCTGAGGAACAGGGTGACGTGCACCATGGCCGCGCAGCGCGTGAAGTAGCCGACCTTGGCGACCTGCTGCATCACGTCGTAGGCCACGGCCTTGTGCTCCATCTCCTCGACGGCGTGCCAAGCCATCATGGCGCGCAGTTTGGGATCGGCGTTGGACATGGTCTCCTTCTTGACGAAGAAGATCTCGGCCAGCATGGCGGTGAAATGCTCGAAGGCGGCGGTCAGCGCCAGGTTGTATTCCTTCGAAAAGTGTTTGGTGTGGAAATTGTTGTTGTTGTTGATGAAGTCAACGATGGCGTCGATGTCCATGCCTTGCTCGCGCAGGCGCTGGTTGTACTGCGAGTGCACGATGCCGTGCTGGCCTTCCTGGCGCATGAAGGTCTTGATCTCGGCCAGCAATTCCGGGTCGGTGGTCTGCTCGCGGAAAGCACGCACGCAGGAGATGAAGTAGCGCTCGCCGTCGGGAAAGGCGGCTTGCAGGGCGTCCACCAGGCGCGATTTGTACGGGCTGTTCTCGTACCACCAGCGCGGAAGTTCACCGTCCAGACCGAAATCGAGTTTTTCGCGGGCAACGAGTGCCTTGGCGTTGTGCAGGGCTTGTTGGCTCATGGTGTCTCCGTGTCGCAGGCCTCTGGGGGCCATCAGATTTGATCTGGGTTGGATCCTAGGGGCGCGCCCCGCGCATGCGAGGCACCGTGTGCGACAGGAGGGCTGTCTGCGCGTCATGTCGCCGCATTGACGTGCATCGGGGCCGTTCCAGGAGGGGCCAGAGCCGTGTGGTCCGAACGGATGCGACTGAGATCCTAGGGATGGGCGATGCGGTGAGATCAGCCTACGCTGAGGCCATTCAATCTTCAGGAGGTGTCACATGTCGATCCAGTTTTCCTGGCGCTCTTTGGGCGCCGCTGTCGCGCTGATGGCCGTTGCCGCGCAGGCGCAGGCCTACACCGAGCACACGGACCGCGCCAGCTTCACGGCCGCGCAGCCCTCGCAGTACCTCTACACCTTCACCGCGCCGAACATCGTGGCCGTGCTGTCGTCGTCACAGGGCGATCTGGCCCAGGTCACCACCGTGGGCGGCGATGCTTATGGCCAGGCGCAGGGCAGCAATGTCGGTGGCTCCAGCGGGGGTGCCGTGGACAACTTCAAGCCGCTGCGCTTTGACTT
>Ga0265316_10001660_pt1 | contig 23679 bp, 16 predicted proteins | sample 4522metaG_FD_202092 | JGI IMG/M metagenome (GOLD analysis project Ga0265316, IMG submission 202092) | Rhizosphere microbial communities from Carex aquatilis grown in University of Washington, Seatle, WA, United States - 4-5-22 metaG | ecosystem: Host-associated > Plants > Roots > Rhizosphere >... | reverse complement strand
CAGCCCCGAAGTGATTGGAGCACAGGCCACGCCGGAGGGGCGGAGCGGAGGCTGCACAAGACAGCCCCGAAGTGATTGGAGCACAGGCCACGCCGGAGGGGCGGAGCGGAGGCTGCACAAGACACCAAGCGGAGGCTGCACTAGGACAGACCCACGCAAAACAGAAGCGACCCGTCCGCCTCGCGATCGGTCCAAACTGTCCCTCCCTGTGCTCGCATCGCCGCGTCGGCAAATAGCATTGCGAGCCCGCGCATCGCGGAGTCGGGAAGCGAATCGCCCGCTTCATCGCGCGTAGCAGACCGTACGCGAATGACGATCGTGCCTTCGCAGAGCGCCAGCTCGATTGCACCGCCCGCACGGGAGTGGCGCAGGGCGCGCTCGAGGAGCCGATCGACGGCGCGACCGAGCAAGTCCTCGTCGCCGCGCACGACTTCTGCGTCGGCACTCCAAACGAGGCGCACGCTTCTTGCTGCCGCGTCGCTCGCCGCGCGGCGAGCCACGCCGGCGAGCAGCGCCCGCACGTCCACGTCGACGAGATTCGCCCGCCGCTCGCCCGACTGCAGGCGAACCGCGTCGGCCATGTCCGTCAAAATGCGGATCGCTCGTGCGTTCGCCGCGCGGCAGTCGTCGAGCGCCGCGCGGAGCGTGCCCGAGACCGCCTCGGTCGGTAGCTCCGCGAGTACGAAATCGAGGTTCATCGAAATCGCGGCCAGAGGCGTCTTCAGATCGTGCGCGAGAAGTGCGGTAAGCCCATCGCGCGCGACAGGAGGGTCGCCGATGCGTTTGGCTCTGGCGGGGGGTTTGCGACTGGTCGACACGGGCCTCACGCTCGCCGCCATGGATCCTCCGGTCTTGCTACGGCCGGGTCGTGCGGGGCCTTAACCCGCACCTCTCACAGTCTCGCTCCTCATACGGCAGGCCACTCGCCTTCACGGAGACCACCGCGGCCTCGACAAGGGCGGTTTCGCCGTCGAACTCCTTCCGGCCGACGAATGTGATGTCCACGCTATCGCCGACGGACGGAACACCCACAGAGCCGACGTGCTGCGTAATCCCCCCCATCGTGCCGCCCCAAACATGCGCCGTCACCCGGCCGGGGCACGGATCGTGCTGGCACGCCGAGGTGACCAGCTCGAGCCTCGTTTCGAAGAGCCCTCCTTCGTTCGAGGTGGAAACGTCTGCGACGCGAGCGATGGCGTCTGCGGGGATCGCGGACACCGGGGTTGCGGAGCGGGCGGCGTCGTGCCATCCGATGAGCGCAACGAGGGCTGCACCGACGGGAACCGCGACGCGCAGCGCTCGTGCGGAACGTCGCCTCGGCGCGAGTCGCAACCCCATTGCGGCCACCAGGGCCATCGCGGTCCACGCATCGGTCGGACGTGTGCGCGTACCGGCGACGCTCGATTGACCGCAGCCGGCGCTCGCTGCTTGTGGGCCGCCAGGGCTCGCGGCATAGAGCGAGTCCACGCCTTGAATGTCGTCGCTCGAGGGCGCGCGAACCGACGGGTCGTCCGGCATCGTGTAGCCGTACATGAGCGACGACGAATCCTCCTTCTCGTCCGCCAGCCCAAGCGTGTGACCCACTTCGTGTGATGCCACGTGCACGAGGTCGAAGGGGGTGGACCGAAGCGAGTCGCCGTCGTCCGACGACCCATCGGTGGAGACGGCCTCGGTTCCTCTCGCCGGGTGCGCGGAAGGGTTCAGCACCGCGAACGCGTAGATGCCGTTGATGACAATGTCGGAGTCGACGATTGCGCCACTGGAGTCGTCGTAACTCGTCACCGTGACCGCCAACGCCTGGCCTGCCGGAGCGAAGCCGTCAGGCGCGAAGATGACCGAGTTCTGGCCGTCCAGTCCCGGCTTTGCTCCGCCGGGGCCGACGGACGTCGAAAGCAGCGGACCCCCGCCAGCGCGGCTCCATCCGCCCACCGCCTTTGCGGCGGCGGCCGTGCCGCCGGACACGTGCTCTTCGACGCTGGGGTCGATCACGTAAGAGACTTGAGCCGAGTTCCAGCGCAGAGTCTGACCGTTCGAAGTGCGCTTGAGCTCGAACGCGCCGGCGCCGTGGGTCGCGGCGCCGATCGCTGCGCCGACCAACGCGCACACGATCGCTCTTAGCCCGACTGACCTCCGCATGTCTCGCTCCCTCGCGAATCCCGTCGCCCGCTCGATCGAGCGGGTGGAAATCGCGCGCCTCGCGTTATGGTTGAACGGCGGAGAGGGCGATTCGCTTTAGGCGTACGAGGGCGTTCCGACGGCTGGGACCAACCCCGGCTATCGCGCACCTACCGACGGATCGGGGCCCGCCGGATCGGCCATCGCGCTGACTTCGCGCACCGCGGTGGCGATGGGTGAGAGCAGCGGAGCGGGCCAAACGCCGAGCACGAACGAGAGCGCGACCAGAGGGGCCAGAGCGATGATCTCCGGACGCGTGGCATCGGGAAAATGGCCACCGAACGGTTCGAGGAGACGACTTCGGCGCCACGCGGGGTGAACACGCCCCAGGAGACAGAGGCGCGCAACGCGCATATGTGCGACCGCGGATGCGACGAACGCCGCGGCCATGAGTAGGGCCAGCACCGGGTGGCGCACGAATCCCCCGAGCAGGGATAGAAGTGGGCCCCAGAAGCCCACCAGGCCTGGCACGCCGAGCGAAACGGCAAGGCCGACCGCCGCGATGGCGCCGAGCAAGGGGGTCTCCGCGGCCAGCCCGCCCAGGCGCGTCAGCTCGCCGGTGTGCACCCGTCGCTCGAGAGCGGACGAGAATCCGAGCAGAATCGCCACCGCGAAGCCGTGCGCGAACATACCCGCGACGGCGGCGGCGATTCCTTGTGGACCGAGCGCGGCGACGCCGAAGAGGCACGCGCCGGAGTTGGCTATCGTCGTGTAAGCCACGAATCGGCGGATATCGTTCTGCGCCATGGCACATAGCGCGCCGTAGACCACGCCAAGTACGCCGAGAGCGGAGATGGAGCTCGCCGCCCACCGCGCCCCCTCAGGAACCGCCCCAAGGCCGACCCGTACCAGGAGATAAGGGCCAAATGCGACGACGACGCCGGCGACCATCACGGCGGCCCCCGGCGGCGCTTCGGCGAGGACATCGGAAAGCCAGCCGTGGAGCGGAACGATCGGCGTCGCAACCGCGACGGCGACGATGAGCAGAATCCAGATCATCTCGACGAAGGGCACTCCCAGGACGAGCCCCTTGGCGGCAAACGACGTTCGAGAGAGCTCGGGGATGGAAAGCGTGTGGGCCACCGAAGTACCGTCGACCAAGAAGGCGCGCCCCGACGCGCGCGACAGCGCGACGAACGCTGCGAGCATCGCCGTTGAACCAATCGCGCCGTAGGTTCCCAACTTGGCCGCCGCACGCTCGCCGCGTACGCCGCCCCAGCCGCCGACCAGCATTACGGAGGCCACGAGAACGAGCTGCCAAGTGGCCAGGACAAGCGTCAGGTCGAGCGCCAGGACTGCCCCCAGCGAGCCGGCCGCCAGAACGGCGAGTGCCGAGTAATACGCATCGCTCCGACGGTCGGATTCGTAGACCAGAACGGCGACCAGGGCGAGCACTGCCGCGAGCGGAACGATCACGACGCTGATTCCGTCGACGCCGAGGTACCACTCTGCGCCCAGCGAGCGGACCCACACGAAGCGTTCGACGAGCTGATAGCCGTCATTGCCGTCGGTGCGTCCGACTTCAGGAACGAATCGAATGTAGGTCCACAGCGCGAGCGCTACCTCGATCAGCCCCACGCCGATCGACGACTGCCGGACCAGCGGCGCATCGTGCCGGCCGGTCAGGCGGGACACGAGGGCCACGATGGGTACGAGGAGGGGCAGAATGATCAGCAGCGAGAGCGCGTGCGCGCCAATCCAGCCGAGCGAGTTAGGCAGTTGCGCGCGGAAGCCCATGGCGACCTCGCCCGCCTGCTCGTCGGTCGAGGTGATGACCACGTGCCCGAACGCTTGCCGCACACGCGGGTCCTTGTCCGGCATCCACGAGACCACGAGGTCCTTCGAAGCACCGGGGATTAGAGTTGCGCTCGTGGCCGCTCCTTCGACGAATCGCGCCGCCAAGCGCGTCGGCGAGCGAACGTCGTCTTCGTCGCCGAGGAGCGCAACGCGCGAGATGACCAGCGGCTCGGTGCCGGCGTTGACGATCGTCAGCGTTCCGACCCATCCCCCCTGACCGGGCGTGAGCACGAGCGGTCCCGCGCGACCGTTCGGTAGCGACAGGACGATTCGGCCCCCCGGATGGGCCGGAGGGCCGCCGAAGGCGGGCCGGCAGAAAAGCGTTGCGACCAAAGCCAGTGCAGCGAGGGCGAAGAGACGCAAGTGCATGGGCCGGTCTCGCCTCAAAGCCATTGCAAAAGGGCGTGTGCCAGCGCGGCGAAGCCCAGCAGGCCCAGGAGCACCCAGGCCGCTCGACCGAGCGTCACCCCGAAGACCGGCTGGACCTCGCGCTCCACGCGCACGAGCTTTCCAGCGAGGAAGTTCGCGGGCCCGGCGACGACGTGCTCGTCGACGGTCACCATGACCCACGCGGTCGCGTGCGTCAGCGTGGCAATCGTTCCGGCGATGGCGCCCACCACCCAACGATCCATCCGGACTAGAAGGGCTCCGAGGCGTTCGGGCGCCAACACGAAGAGCTGATTCTGGATCGATGGCCCGACGTTTGACGTGCGCTCGGGCGCGATAGAGAGGGTGCGGGCGGCAGCGAGGTAAAGAATCGCCGTCGCCGCTCCGCTTGCGACCATCACGTACGTCGCCACCGTCGCCCCCGCCGCTCCGAGCGCGAGACACGAGAGCGCAGCAGGCGCCGCCCCCACGAAGACCGCCCAGCGCCGAGGGCCGACGGACGTCGGTGCCTGCCAGCCTGCCGTGAGGAGAATCGCGGCGCCCACCGCCTCGAGGGCTATCCACGTGCTTTGCGCCATCGGAAAGAGGAACGCGAGTCGCGTGATCAAGTACGGACCGAGCGCCGCCGTCGTCGCTCCGTGTGCGAGCGCCGAGAGGGTCGGCGGAACGCCGACGGAGGGCAGCGCTCCGCTCATGAGCCCCGCCGCCACGAGGAACGCGACGAGCGCCGCCGGAACCACCGCTGCCCCCCCGGGCCCGAGGCGTGTCTCGAGAGCGGTGCGGACGGGAGCCCCGTCGGGCCGGTCGCCGAGAGCGAGCTGATCGGAGATGGCGCGAAAAGAAAACGTAGGACCCAGCTGCACGATCGTCACTTCTCCTCCGTCTCCGAACGTCACGCGCCCGAGGATGTCGTCGCTCGAGCCTTCGCCCGAACGAATGCGCAGCGCGTGCGTCCCGACCCGGACGGGGATGCCCACGAACGGCGATTGCCCCGCTGGGGTTCGCGCGTCGTCGATGAAGACGAGTGCCCCGGGGACGCTGGAGAACGTGAGTGCTCCCGTGGCCGGGTGGTCCGGCGTGTCGGCGAAATCACGCGAGCCGCTACCCGCTTCGCCCGTCTGAACGGCCACGAATCGCGGCTGCGGATCAGGCCCGTAATCGTCGCCATCCCACGAGCCGCCCAGGCCCCAGAAGAGCAGGGTCCCCCCGAGGAGCATCGCGGTCGTAGCGACCGCGCTTCGCGTCGCCGCCACGATCCCGCGCGACGCGTCGTTCCAGCCGGCGAGCCATGCCGCCGCGGCTCCGGACACCGCCCACCCAAAGGCGACTCCCACGAACCCGCCCGCGGTGAACGCGACGAGGGCGCCCCCGAGCGAAAGCTGAAGCCATGCCCACGGGCGCCAGTCGGCAACGGTGGCCGGACGAAGTGCCATGAACGCGGCGACCGCGAGGGCGACCAGACACGCCAGTGCGCAGAACGTCCCCGACGTGGCGTCGAACAAGATGTCGAGCCCCGCGTCGAGCTGTCCGAACCGCGCGCCCCGCGCGAGCGGCTCGAACAGGGCCCGCTCGCCATGGGTGGCTCCGGCGAGAACCCAGGCATGGGCGAGCGTGGCGGCGGCGGCGAGCATCGAGCTGCCCACCCCCGCATTCCGCGCGGCCGCGAGCGCTCGTTTCGCGGCGTCCTCGCCGCGCGCGGCTGCCGCCCGACGCCGCACGACCAAAACTTGCCAGGCGAACCCCGCAATGGGCCACACGACGACGAGCCAGAGCGTTCGCGAGAGGACAACGCGCTGCAGCAGTGGAACTGCATAATCGGGCATCGATAGGGCGGTCGGAGGCTACCATGCTGGGTTGGGTAATTGCAGCCGACCCACGGGAGAGGCTAAATGAATCCGCTCATGCGACCCTCGGCCGCGGCCGACGTCAGCCCGTGACGGAGGCGTTGGGCTAGGGCGATCGCCGCAAGAGCGACGGTTGCGACAAGAGAGATGCTCGCCAGAAGCTGGGACGAAGGGCTCGGACTCCACCAGGTCCAGGCGGCGGTGGAGGCCAATGCGCCCGCCGCGATCAGGCCGAGCCGCAACCAGGTGGAACGGGTTCTCGACGCGTCGCACCGTAGGAGGGCACCCCAAACCCAGGCCATGATCACGACGACCGACGAAGTCTTGACGAGCAGCCATCCCGCCTCCGCGAGCTCGACGACCGGCCCCGCGTCGCGCTGTGCCGCCGGTCCGGGAAGGTGCCAGCCACCGAGAAAGAGCGTGCTCGCGAGTCCGGCGATCACGAAGTGATGCGTTCGACACGCCGCTCGAATCCACGGCCCGAGCGGCGCAGGCGGGGCGCGTCCTTCCTCGAGGAGTCGTGACAACCCGCGTTCCCTCGAAGGCGGCGCGCCGCCAGGCTCGATTCGCGTGCAAGAGAGGAGCACCCCGAGCGCGACCAGGGTTCCTGGGCTTCGGAACGCCAGCCAGTCCCACGGCCATCCCCCTTGGGCGCGCTCGATCTCTTGGGCGCGCAACGAGCCTGTCGTCAGCACGACGCTCGCGACGGCCATGGCCCCAGGTACGTGCTGGAGCGCGACGTGCATTGCGGCCCGTGCCCCTCGCCACGAACCGTTCGCGACGAACGCGGCCACGGCCAGCGATGTGGCGGCCGCGACGAAGATCACGCCGACATCGATGCGCGCCCCCGCGCTGCATTGCCCGAAGGGAAGGGCACCGAACAGCGCGCACGCCGCCAACTCTCCGGTTGCCCGTAGCCCTGGTGGCGGCAAGGCTGCGCGCCCCGCCGCTGCGAGTGTTCGCAGCAGTGTTCTTTCCGACCCTGGGGCCCCGCCTTCCAAGCCGGCCGCGGGGGCCGCTCGCGCGCCCCGCGTCGTGCCGGCGCGTTCGCGGACCCGCGCGACGACGCGCTGCATCGCAGCGGCGAGAGTCGCCCCGGTCGGCGCCGCGAAGAGCAAGACGATGCCGAGCGCGATGAGGCCGATCAGCGCGGCAGCGATTCGCTCGGCCGGAGGAGAACGCCGCAACCCATCGAGCGCGACGACGTGCGATGTCTCGATCCCGCTCGGCTCGGCGCGCGCTTCGATCGTAGCCGCGCGGGCCCCGGGCGGCGACACGACGTCCGCCGCCGACGCAACGCGGACGCCGTTGAACCGAGTGAAGAGGGCCCCCTCCGCTATCCCGGCAGCCTGGGCCCGCGAGCCGGGCTTCACCGCCTCGACGACGAACCCCTGGCCCCGCGCAACGGCCTTTATCCCAATCCAGGCCAGGACGCGCAACCCCTCCTCTTCGCGATCCCGAATCGCGTTTCCCTCGCTCGGTCGAACGTCGACAATCGCGTGATCGAGGACACCGAATGCGGGCGCCGCTCCCGGTGTCGCCGCAGGAAAGGCGACCTCCACGTCGCCTTCGAAGGTCGTATGGATGGCCTGGTCGCCGGCGCCCGCGAAGAGCGACTGGGTGCCCTCGTCGAACGCGAGCTCGAGGCGGTCGGGGCTCGCGATGCGCGCGTACGTGACGATTTCCTCGCCGCGTTGCGGGTATTCACCCGGCCGCAGAAGCGTTCCGCGGAACGTCACCCGCGCCAGTTTGCCGGGCGGGAAGCCCGCGCCCAAAATCGCAATTCGATCGCCGGCCTCGACTTCGTGCGGAACCAACTCCCGCACTCGAAGCAGTTGCGGCTGCGCGTCGATCCCGCCGCGCCCCCTCCCCAAAAAGAGGCAAGCGAAGGCGGCCGCGACCAGAAGGAACGCGTGGGAGAGCGCACGCGCCCGGTTTCGTGGGCGGGGAGTCAACACCTGGGGCCGCCTTTCATCGAACCTCCTTTTAGATCTGCGCTCGGCCCGAGGTCGAATATCCTGCGAGCCCTTACAGTCGGAGAACATCCCATGAGCGCACTGATCCAATCGCCCGCATGGCAAGCCCTCCTGCGCCACCACGCCGACGTGCGTGGGGTGCATTTGCGCGATTTATTCGCGGCTGATCCAGCGCGCTTCGACCGATTCTCGATCGAGGTCGGCCCGCTTCTCCTCGACTACTCGAAGCACCGGGTCACCCACGAAACGATGAAGCTCCTCTTCGACCTCGCGCGCCAAGCGCGCGTCCTCGAGTGGCGCGACAAGATGATGTCCGGCGACAAGATCAACCGTACCGAAGACCGCGCAGTTCTCCACGTGGCGCTTCGCAACCGATCCAATCGCCCGATCCTCGTCGACGGCAAGGACGTCATGCCCGAGGTGAACGCCGTCCTCGCCAAGATGCGGGCGTTCACCGAGGCGGTCCGCGGCGGCCAGTGGCGCGGACACACCGGAAGCCGCATCACCGACATCGTCAACATCGGCATCGGAGGAAGCGACCTCGGTCCGACCATGGTGAGCATGGCGCTCAAGCCGTATTGGCAGGCCGGAATGCGAGCGCACTTCGTTTCGAACGTGGATGGAACGCAGCTGGCCGAGGTGCTGCGCGAAGTGTCGCCTGAGAAGACTCTTTTCGTCGTCGAGAGCAAGACGTTCACGACGCAGGAGACCTTGATGAACGCGCGCAGCGCGCGCTCGTGGCTCGTCGACAAATTGGGCGCCGAAGCAGCCGTGCCGAAGCATTTCGTCGCTGTCTCCACGGCGAAGGCAGAAGTCGAGAAGTTCGGTATCGACCCTGAAAATATGTTTGTCTTCTGGGACTGGGTGGGCGGGCGCTACTCGCTGTGGAGCGCCATCGGGCTTCCGATCGCGCTGATGATCGGCATGGACCGCTTCGTCGAGCTGCTCGCTGGAGGCCACGAGATCGACGAGCACTTCCGCACCGCGCCGCTCGAGCAGAACGCGCCGGCAATCATGGCGATGCTCGGCGTTTGGTACGCGAACTTCTTTGGCGCCGCCACCCACGCCATTCTTCCCTACGACCAGTACTTGAGCCGTTTCGCCGCGTACTTTCAGCAAGGGGACATGGAGAGCAACGGCAAGCGGGTGGATCGCTCGGGTCGCGAGATCGAGGACTACACGACAGGGCCCATCGTATGGGGCGAGCCGGGGACCAACGGCCAGCACGCTTTCTATCAGCTCTTGCACCAGGGGACTCGGCTGGTGCCGGCCGATTTTCTCGCGCCTCTCGAGACCCACAATCCGATTGGCAGGCACCACGAAGTGCTCCTGGCGAATTTTTTCGCCCAACCCGAGGCGCTGATGCGAGGCAAGACCCCGGAGGAAGCACGCGCCGAGCTCAAGACACAGGGGTTCTCGCAGGGGCGGATCGACGAGCTCGTGCCGCACAAGACGTTTCCCGGCAATCGACCGACGAGTTCGATCGTGTTTCCCAAGCTCACGCCCTCGACCCTCGGGATGCTCGTCGCGCTTTACGAGCACAAGATATTCGTGCAGGGAATCGTCTGGGACATCTTCAGCTTCGACCAGTGGGGCGTCGAGTTGGGCAAACAACTGGCGAAGAAGATCGAGCCTGAGCTCGATGCGAGGGGCCTGGTGTCGTCGCACGATTCTTCGACGAACGCGCTCATCAATCGGTACAAGAAGCACCGAGGCAAAGTTTGAGGCGTGGGAGCAGGGCACGGCAGATGCACGGACGCGCCCCGTGCCCTCGCGAATCGAGGATTATGCGCTCATAGGCGACTGCGAGACAGCCGCGCTCGTTGCCCGCGACGGCTCGATTGACTGGCTGTGTTTGCCACGATTCGATTCAGGGTCGTGCTTTGCGGCCCTGCTCGGCGGGCCCGACCAGGGCCGGTGGCTCCTTGCGCCTCGTGGCGGCATCAAGCGAGTCACCCGTGCGTACCGCGACGGCACGCTCGTCCTCGACACCACGTTCGAAGCCGAAGGCGGGACGGTCACCGTCACGGACTGCATGCCGACCCGCGAGACGACCCCGCGTGTCTTGCGCATCGTTCGTGGTGTCCGCGGGCGAGTCGCGATGCGAACCGAGCTCGTCGTCCGATTCGACTACGGCGCCATCATCCCCTGGGTCCGTAAGGCGCGTGACGGGATCCGGGCGATTGCCGGGCCGAACGGTTTGCGGATCTGCGGCGACGTACCGCTTCGCGGCGAAGACATGCGTACCGTGGCGGACTTCGAAGTCGCCGAGGGCGAGACGGTCTCCTTCTCGCTGACTTGGTACCCTTCCCACCTCGACGAACCGGATGACATCGATCCCTCGACGCTGATCGACAGGACCGAACGAGCGTGGAGGGACTGGGCGGGGCAGTGCACGTACAACGGCAAGTGGAGCGACGTCGTGCTTCGTTCGTTCGTTACGCTGAAGGCCCTGACGCATGCTGCCACCGGTGGGATCATCGCCGCGCCGACGACCTCGTTGCCGGAGGCGATCGGTGGCGCCCGCAACTGGGACTACCGATATTGCTGGGTGCGCGACGCGACGTTCACTCTGCTCGCGCTCGTCGCCGGCGGCTACCGCGAAGAGGCGCGCCAATGGCGCGAATGGATGCTGCGGGCGGCCGCGGGAGACCCGTCCGACCTCCAAATCATGTACGCGGTCGACGGAGCCCGCAGGCTGTCCGAATGGCAGGTTGGCTGGCTGCCCGGGTACGAAGCGTCGACCCCTGTACGCGTGGGCAATGCCGCGTCGGGTCAGCGTCAGCTCGACGTCTACGGCGAGCTGATGGACGCCATGTACCACTGCCATCGCGTCGGACTCGCGCCCGAGCTCGACGCGTGGAACTTGCAGCACGCGCTCCTCGAGTATCTCGAATCGTCCTGGAGCCGCTCCGACAGCGGAATCTGGGAAGTGCGCGGGCCCGAGCGCCAGTTCACGCACTCCAAAGTAATGGCGTGGGTCGCCTTCGATCGCGGCATAAAATCGATCGAGCGGCTCGGGATGGCGGGTCCGTTGGACCGTTGGCGGGCCGTGCGCGCGCGAATCCACGACGATGTGTGTCGCCAAGGATTCGACGAAACGGTCGGCTCCTTCGTGCACTATTATGGATCGAAGACGCTCGACGCCAGCCTCCTCCAGATTCCGCTCGTTGGCTTCTTGCCCCCGGACGACGCGCGCGTGCGCGGCACCGTACGCGCGATCGAGAGGGGTCTCGTGGATCACGGCCTCGTGAAACGTTACGAATCGGCGCCTGCGTTAGACGGCCTGCCGAGAGGAGAGGGCGCCTTTCTCGCGTGCAGTTTCTGGCTCGCCGACAACTGGGCCCTCGCGGGTCGTCGTGCCGAGGCGTGTGCGCTGTTCGCGCGGCTGATTGAGCTCCGCAACGACGTGGGCCTCTTGTCCGAGGAGTACGACCCGGTCGCGCACCGCTTCGTCGGCAACTTCCCCCAGGCGTTCTCCCACGTCGCGCTGGTCAACAGCGCGCAGAACCTGGCGCTCGCGATCGGGAGTCCGGGTCGTCACTGTCGGGACACCTGACTCGGTCAGACGAAGCGGCGGGATCTCTCGAATCCGCGCGAATGCGCGAGGCTCCGCGCATCGGGGGTTCTCACGCATGCGGCGAATCGCCACGCATGCTCAGAAACGACACATGCGGTCGCAGCGCGGCTCAGGGCCTGGTCAGGGGCCTGACGAGAGCGAGCTCCATGATGGCCCCGCTCGGTACGCGCACTTCGCGCGGCTGCGTCGTTCCGTTGCCGTACGCGGACTGGTACCCGAACAGGCCGGCGGAGCGCTGGGCACTCGGCAGATCCTGGCGCGAGTACGAGGGACCACTCGACGTGTCGAGGGCCAGGGGGTCCGGGCCGGTCCATTCGTAATGCTGCACATCGCGCACCGCCGCGGCAATGGGAGCGGACCCTCGCACCGTGTCGATCGAATCGAGGGCGATGCGCAGCCTCGGCAGGTCGTGCGTCCCGACCGATGCGATTGTGCCGCGAAGCTTCGCTCCGTAGGGCACGAGGAGCTGTCCCTGGGCGTCGAAGAGCGGATCGACCACGGTCGCCGTGAAGAAGGCGCCCTCTGCGCTGTAATACGTGTCGATGGGCTGATCCATTTGCGCCGAGAACAGCGTGCCGGCCAGCACGGAAGGCCCGACGACCCTCGCCGGCGAGGCCGCGTCCGGCGTCTGTGGACCGACCGATGCGACTTCCGGCTCGAGCGCGGAAGCGCAGCCGACGGGCGCGAGGGCGACCAGAACCGAGAGAAGGCGCGAGCACGTCATGCTTGTCTCCCCGGGGTCGACGCAGCTGCAACGGACATACCCCGAACCGACGTGCCGGGGCGGCGACGGGCGGAGCAGCCCTTGCCTGTCGTCGCTCGGGATGGATGAGATTCGGGCGGCGGTCGACCGGCAGCGTCGCGCTCAGCGATTGGCGCTCGCCGTTCTCATGGGGCTCGCGTTCGTCGTCGTGGCGTGGATATCGGCGCCCTTGCTGGTCGGTTTGGCGCTCGGGACGGTCATGGGGTTCACGGCACAACCGATCCATACCTGGTTGTGCCCGCGAATAGGCCAAAGGCGCGCGCTGGCCTCGGCGATCACGACTCTCCTCGCCGGCCTCACGATGGGTTGCGGGGGCGCTCTCGTCTTTTGGATTCTCGCCCCACAGCTCGGCGCGGCCGTCTCGCTCGTCCAGCGTGAGCTCTTCAGCGGCTCTGGGTCGCCCCTGGGAGCGCGAACCACTCGATTGCTCAATTCGCTAGGCATTCCACAAGACGTGGTCGCGGCCAGGCTGCGCGACGAAGTTGGCCGTGCTGCCGACTTCGTCGCGCGCAGTGCGGGCATCGTCGTGCAGGCTTCGGCAGGCGTGCTGCTGACCGTCGTCGTCGCCCTATGGACGATGTTCTTCGTTCTTCGTGACTGGCCGCGCATCGCGGCCCGTCTCGAGCGCCTCCTGCCCCTTCATCCTCGCCACACGCGCGCGCTCGTCGACGAGTTCCGCAATGTCGGGCGGCAGGCCTTCGTCGGAACGCTTGCGACCGCACTGATCCAGGGAGCCCTCGCTGCCCTCGGGTTTGCGCTATTCGGGGTTCCGCAGGCGGTCGCTTGGGGGGCCCTGCTGGCGGTCCTGTCGTTCATTCCTGTGTTCGGCGCACCGCTCGTCTGGATCCCCGCGGCGCTTTGGCTTTTCTCGACGGGCCACCTGGCACGCGCTCTCTTGCTCGCTGCGTGGAGCTTGCTGCTCGTGATGGCCGCCAACGACTACGTGGTCCGACCGCGTCTCGTGGGTCACGGCGAGGCCCACCCGCTCCTGACGCTCGTGGCGCTCATCGGAGGGATCTCCGTGTTCGGGACCGCCGGCGTGATCGTCGGTCCCGTCATCATGTCGCTTTTCGTGGCGATCGCGCGCATCTACGAGCGCGAGCGCGAGGTCGATTCCGCACCCCGGCCCGGTGCCACTACGCTTCGATCGCCACCGCGCCCCGCTTGGCCGGCTTCTTCACCGGCTTGCCGTTCCCGTGACCGTTGGCGCCGTTCGCGTGTGATCCCTTGACCGACGGGCGCAGCAGGTCGTCTGCGATCTTCGCCGCCCGGTCCGTCTTTTCCCAGGCGAATTCCGGTCGCCCGAAGTGCCCGTAGGCAGCCGTTCGCTTGTAGATCGGCGCCAGCAGCCCGAGCTCGTCGATGAGCGCCTTGGGGCGCATGTCGAAGTTCGCGAGGATGTACTTCTCCAGCACGTCGTCGCTGACTTTGCCGGTCCCGAACGAGTTCACATGGACTCCGACGGGCTGCGCGACGCCAATCGCGTACGCAATCTGGACCTCGCACCGCTTTGCGACGCCCGACGCGACGACGTTCTTCGCGATGTACCGAGCGTAGTAGCAGGCGCTGCGGTCGACCTTGCTCGGGTCCTTGCCGCTGAACGCTCCGCCGCCGTGCCGGCCCATTCCGCCGTACGTGTCGACGATGATCTTGCGACCCGTGAGCCCGCAGTCGCCCTGCGGCCCGCCGATGACGAACCGACCGGTCGGGTTGACGTGCATCTTCGTGTTCTTGTCGACGAGCTTCTTGGGCAGCGCCTTTTCGATGACGAGGTCGATGATGGCCTCGCGGAGCTGCTTGTACTTCACCTTTTCGTCGTGCTGCGTGCTGACGACGATCGCGTCGATGCGCACGGGCACGTCGTTCTCGTACTCCAGCGTGACCTGGGTTTTCCCGTCGGGCCGCAGAAAGTCGACGGCCTTCTTCTTTCGCACCGCGGCCAGCTGGCGCGCGAGGGTATGCGCATATTGAATGGCCGCGGGCATGAGCTCGGGCGTCTCGTCGGTCGCATAGCCGAACATCAGGCCCTGATCGCCGGCTCCTTGCTCCTTGTGCAGGCCGTCGCCCTCGTTGACCCCCTGCGCAATGTCCGGGCTCTGACGCTCGACCGCGGTGAGCACGGCGCACGTGGCGGAGTCGAAACCCATGGCCGAGCCGACGTAGCCGATCTCTTTCACGGTCTCGCGCACGACCTGAGGAAAGTCGATTCGCGCGGTCGTCGTGATTTCGCCCGCGACCACGACCATGCCCGTCTTCGCCAGCGTCTCACACGCCACGCGCGCCTTGCGGTCCTGGGTCAGGATGGCGTCCAAGATGGCATCGGACACCTGGTCGCAAAGCTTGTCCGGGTGCCCCTCGGTGACCGACTCGGACGTGAAACGATAACGGGACATGTGGCGCGGGCTCCTTGGTGAAGAAGACCTCTCACTTAGTACGGAGGTGAACCGAAATCAAAGCCTGGGACGGCGCACTCCGCAGTCGACCGCGGGGGGGGAGATGCCACCTTTCCTTGCGCGTCCTTGGCCCCTGCGCGTTGCCGCCCCTCGACCCCCGAGCGACAATACCCACCCGCCCACGACGGGCAGCGGGCTTTGCAGAGCGGGGAGAAGACACCAGTGGCCGCGGAAGACTCCAAAGGTGACGCGCCTTCTCGCGCCGGCGCGCGCGTGGCTGCCAAGTACGAGCTCCGGAGTCTCCTCGGGGCGGGCTCCATGGGCGCGGTATACGAGTGCGTACACGTCGATCTCGGCAAGCGGTTGGCCATCAAGCTTCTCCGACCCGAGTTCTCCGAGTCTCCGGAGATCGTGGCCCGCTTCCGCCGAGAGGCGCGGGCCGCATGCGCGATCGAAAGCGAGCACGTCGCGCAGATCTTCGACTTCGGGCGCGACGAGCGGCTGGGCCTCTACATGGTCATCGAGTACCTCGCGGGCGAGGATCTCGAGGCCCGTCTCGCTCGCGAGCGATGGGTGGAGACGAACGTAGCGGCTACGATCGCGTGGCAAGCGGCGCGCGGGCTGGCTCATGCACACCAGGCGGGGGTCATCCACCGGGATCTCAAACCGGCGAACCTTTTTCTCACGCGGCGCGACGACGGGACGCTCGTGACGAAAATCCTCGATTTCGGGATATCCAAGCTCGAGCCGGCCAAATGGGCCCCGCCGCTCGGCACGGAAGGCGAGGCGGAGCCGTCGCTCACCCAGTTCGGGACGACGCTCGGCACTCCGCAGTACATGTCTCCGGAGCAGTGCCAAGGGAACGCGCACCTCGACGGACGAACCGACGTGTGGTCGCTCTGCGCCGTACTCTACGAGATGCTTGCGGGCCAGCCGGCGATCTCGGACGAGGGCGGATGCATCGCGGCGATGCAACGGATCGTCTCGGCGGACGTTCGCCCGCTGCGGGACCTCGCGCCGTGGGCCTCGGAGGACCTCGCCGCCGTCGTCGCCGCCGGTCTGGCGCGCCATCCCGACGCGCGCATCCCGAACGTGACGACTCTCGCGGATCGCCTGCTCCTTGCGTGTCCAGAGGTCGCGGAACGCTCGGGGACGGCGCAAATCGAGCACAAAACGGACCCGTCCGAGCTCGCCCCGGGCGACTCCGTCCCTCCGCCGAGCGCCGACGACCGCGTCGAGCTCTTCATACGGAGCGGCGACGTCCCGGTCCCGGTGGCGAGGAGAAGGAGGGATCGCTGAACGCGACGCTCGCTGCCGGACTGGTCAGGGGCGGTCGTCGGCGTTAAACACCAACCCTCAATGCCGCTGTCGATCGCGCATCCCGACCGTTTCGTCTCTCGCCACGTGGGTCCCAACGAAGAAGAAGTCGTGGACATGCTCCGCCTTGTCGGGGCGGCGTCGCTCGATCGGCTCATCGACGAAACAATCCCGAACGGCATTCGCCTCCGCCGCAAGCTCGACCTCCCCGCGGCGAAGAGCGAGTACGAGCTCCTCGAGCAGCTTCACACAATCGCCGCCGAGAACGAGGTCTGGCGATCGTTTCTCGGCATGGGCTACTCCGACTGCATTACCCCCCCGGTCATCCAGCGTAACGTCCTCGAGAATCCCGGCTGGTACACGCAATACACACCGTACCAAGCCGAGATCTCCCAAGGTCGGCTCGAGGCGCTGCTCAACTTCCAGACGATGGTGACCGATCTGACCGGGCTCGCGATCGCGAACGCCTCGCTCCTCGACGAAGCGACAGCCGCGGCCGAGGCGATGCAGATGATGGACTCATTTCGGGGCGCCGCCGACCGCCGAGTCCTCTTCGTCTCCGACGGATGTCACCCGCAGACCATCGACGTCGTCCGCACCCGAGCTGCAGGACACCGGGTCGAGGTCGTCATCGGCGCCCCGGCGTCCTTCGATTTCTCGACGAAGGCGTTCGGCGTGCTCCTGCAGTATCCGTCGACCGACGGGTCCGTCGACGACCACCGGGAACTCATCGAGCGTGCACACGCGTCCGGAGCGATGGTCGCGATGGCTTGCGATCTGCTCGCGCTGGCGCTTCTCGTCCCGCCGGGCGACCTCGGGGCCGACATCGCCTTGGGAAGCGCGCAGCGCTTCGGCGTGCCCCTGGGCTACGGGGGTCCGCACGCCGCGTTCTTCGCTTGCAAAGACGAGATGGTCCGCAAGCTCCCCGGCCGAATCATCGGTGCGAGCGTCGACGCGCGTGGCAAGCCGGCGCTGCGCATGGCGCTCCAAACCCGAGAGCAGCACATCCGTCGGGAGCGCGCGACCAGCAACGTTTGCACCGCCCAAGCCCTGCTTGCCGTCGTCGCCGGGATGTACGCGGTCTATCACGGACCGAAAGGCATTCGCGCGATCGCCGAACGGGTCCACGGCGTGACCGCGACCCTCGCGCACGGCCTGCGCAAGCTCGGCGTGCGCCCAACGCACGACCGCTTCTTCGATACGCTACGGGTGTCGGGGGAGCCGAGGCGAGTGGCCGCCTGGCTCGTCGAAGCGCGCGCCAGGCGCATGAATCTGCGGCGGTTCGACGAGCGCTCGATCGGGATCTCGCTCGACGAAACGGTCTCGCCCCAGGACGTCGACGCCCTTCTCGCGGTGTTCAACGACGGGAGTCGCCCGGAGTTCACCTGCGAAGAGCTCGCGGCCGAGGCGCCTTCCGCGATCGCGGGTTTCGAGCGCAAGAGCGCGTATCTGACGCATCCGGTCTTCAATACGCACCACTCCGAGACGGAGATGCTCCGGTACCTCTTCACATTGCAAAGCCGAGACCTCTCGCTCGTTCACTCGATGATCCCCCTGGGCTCGTGCACGATGAAGCTCAACGCGACGGCCGAGATGATGCCCGTCACCTGGTCGCGGTTCGGACGCGTGCACCCGTTTGCCCCGGTCGAACAAGCGCGCGGCTACCAGATCGTGATAAAGCAGCTCGAGGCGATGCTCGGGGAGATCACGGGCTTTCCGGCCGTGAGCCTGCAGCCCAACTCCGGTGCGCAAGGGGAGCTCGCGGGACTTCTCGTCATCCGCAAATTCCACGAGTCGCGAGATCAAGGAGCGCGCGACGTGTGTCTGATCCCCGCCAGCGCGCACGGCACGAACCCCGCCTCGGCGGCCATGGCCGGGCTGCGGGTGGTGGTCGTCGCTTGCGACGAGAAGGGGTACGTCGACCTCGTCGACCTGGAGACCAAAGCCCGAGAGTACGCGAGTCAGCTGGCCGCGATCATGATCACGTATCCGTCGACCTACGGCATCTTCGAGGAGGACATCGAGCGAATCTGCTCGACGGTGCACGCCCACGGAGGCCAAGTCTACCTCGACGGGGCGAACCTGAACGCGCAAGTGGGCCTCTGCCGACCCGCGGACGTGGGCGCCGACGTTTGCCACGTGAATTTGCACAAGACGTTTTGCATTCCGCACGGAGGGGGTGGTCCGGGGATGGGCCCAATCGCCGTGGCGGAGCACCTCGCGAAGTTCCTGCCCCGTCACCCGGTCGTGTCGGTCGGCGGCAGCGAGGGCATCGGCGCCGTGAGCGCGGCTCCGTGGGGGAGCTCGAGCATCCTTCTCATCTCCTGGGCGTACATCTCGATGATGGGCCCGGACGGGCTCAAGCGGGCGAGCGAGGTGGCCATTCTCAATGCAAACTATATTGCTGGCCGACTTCACGACCACTTCGCCGTCTTTTACCGGGGCAAGCACGGACGGGTCGCGCACGAGTGCATTCTGGATACCCGCGGAGTCAAGCGCACCGCCGGCATCGAGGTCGACGACATCGCCAAGCGGCTGATGGACTACGGTTTCCACGCCCCCACGATGAGCTTTCCGATCGCCGGTACGCTGATGGTCGAGCCCACCGAGAGCGAATCGAAGGCGGAACTCGACCGCTTCTGCGACGCGATGATCTCGATCCGCCGCGAGATCGCCGCCGTCGAAGGGGGGCAAATGTCCCGGGACGACAACCCGCTCAAACACGCCCCCCACACGGCCGAAGAGGTCGTGGCCAGCGTGTGGTCCCACCCGTACTCGCGCGAGCAGGCGGCGTTCCCCGCACCGTGGACCCGCGCCGCGAAGTTCTGGCCTTCGGTTGGTCGAATCAACAACGCCTACGGGGACAGAAACCTGATCTGTACCTGCCCGCCCATGGCCGACTCGTAGTACAGCGGCCGGCAACGGCGTGTCCAGGAGCCGCGGGGAGGCTGGCTCGGCTTTGGCGCCACTGTCACGGTAAGGCCGCTCGGCCGTAACTCGGCTCGCCTAGCTTCGCGCGCGCCGTGCCCCCATCGATACGGGGCAGGCGAAACACTGAACGACAGGCCGCGCCTGCCTGTAGCTGGAGCCTTCCCATGAAGACGAGCAAGACAATCGCATCGGTCGCTGCCGCTCTGACGGCATTTTCCGTCGCCGGCTCCGCGCTTGGCGCCGAGGGCAACGTTCCCCGCGGCGTTCCTCATCTCGACCACGTGTTCGTGATCATGATGGAAAATCACGGGTATAACCAGATTATCGGCAATCCGAGCGCGCCCTTCATGAATCTCTACGCAAAGCGCGTCAACCTCGCGACGAACTACTACGCCGTCGCGCATCCCAGCTTGACGAACTACCTCGAGATCGTCGGCGGTTCGAACTTCGGCGTGCTCAACGACAACTCGCCGGACTGGCACAACGCCACCTGCACGACGAACCTCGCCCTCGGCACCCCGTCGCTCGACAACGGCACCTTCCCGAACATCTGCCCGATTCAGGGCACGGGTACGGACGCGGCCACGCCTGTTTTCGACAACTCCAACGAGACAAGCCCCCCGGCCATCACTTCGGTCACCGAGATCGACGGTAAGCTCTCGATTCCCGCGGCCAGCGGCATCTCCGGCAAGACGATCGCGGATCAGCTGACTGAAGCAGGACTGGGCTGGAAGTCGTACCAGGAGAGCGTGTCGTACGGCGGGGCGGACCTCGTCAATTACAGCGACGGATACTTCGACAACAACTCCGACGTTCCCGCCATCCTCGCCGGGAGCAGCGCGACCTCGAGCAACATCGTCCACCTCTACGCAGCCAAGCACGACCCGTTCGTGTACTTCCAGAGCGTGCAGGAGGGCGGCCTGCAGCATGTTGTCGGATTCGACGGCGCTCGAGGTCTGTTCGACGATCTTCAGTCCGGCAACCTCCCGGAGTACTCGTTCATCGTTCCCAACCAGTGCCACGATCAGCACGGCCAGAACAACGCCACCGCGGCGTGCTTCGAGGACCCCAACGACAACGGCACCCTCGTCGGGCTCAACCCCGGCCTCATCTACCAGGGTGACCTCGCCCTCCGTTCGCTGGTCAAGGCGATCCACGACTCGCCGACCTGGCCGAACGGAAATAACGCGATCATCATCGTGTGGGACGAGAACGACTACAGCGCGGCGCCCTACCCGAACCGAGTCGTCTTGACGGTCGACACGAGCTACGGCGCGCACGGGGTCCAGAGCGACCGCTTCTACACGCACTTCTCGCTCCTCAAGTCGGTCGAAGCCGGGCTTCACCTGCCGTGCCTCAATCACGCGTGCGACGACTCCGTCAAGACGATGAGCGACCTCTTCGCCTCTCCCGATCGGCGCTGAACGAGCGCCTGGTTTTTTCAAGCCGCGTTGCTGGGGGAGGAAACTCCCCCCGCGATGCGCTAGCCTCCCGCGCCGGTGACCGACCCAGCGCTTCGACGAACTTCCCTTTATACCGAGCACGTCGCCCTCGGCGCGCGCATTGTCCCCTTCGCCGGCTGGGAGATGCCGGTGCAGTACACCGGCATCGTCGACGAGCACCAGGCCGTCCGCAAGGCGGCCGGCCTCTTCGACGTGAGCCACATGGGCGAGATTGCCCTCCGTGGGCAGTACGCCGCTCAAGTCGTCGACTACCTGGTCACCAACGATGCGAAGAAGCTCGCCGACGGGCAAGCGATGTACACGTGCGCTTGCAACGAGCGCGGAACCATCCTCGATGATCTCATTGTCTATCGCCGCACGAGCGATGACTGGCTCGTCGTGTGCAACGCGTCGAACGTCGACAAGATTCGCGCGCATTTCGCCCGCGCAGCGGACGCGCACTGCGATTTCGAGGACAGGAGCGACTCGACGGCCCTGATGGCCCTCCAGGGACCGCGCGCGTTCGACCTGCTTGCGAAGCTCGGTGGCGACGCGGTCGAACTCGCGCACTTGCGGTCGTTCCATTTGCGCGAAGCGGACCTGGGCGCGGTTCGCTGCACGGTCGCTCGAACCGGGTACACCGGCGAAGACGGGGTCGAGATTTTTTGCCCATGGAACGACGCGCCGGTCGTGTGGCGCGCCCTACTCGACGCCGGGTCGGCGCTGGGCATCAAGCCGGTCGGTCTCGGCGCACGCGACACGCTGCGGCTCGAGGCGCGCCTGGCGCTCTACGGAAACGACATCGACGAGACGACCAATCCACTCGAGGCGGGCCTGGGGTGGGTGGTGAAGTTCGACAAAGGCGACTTCGTCGGCCGGTCTGCGCTGGCGGACGTCAACGCACGGCCGCCCGCGAGGAGACTCGTTGGCTTCGAGATGATCGGAAGGGGCGTCGCTCGTCACGGCTATGTCCTCCGCGACACGGACGGAAGAGACGTGGGCGTTTGCACGAGCGGCAGTCCGGGACCGACGGTTGGCAAGAACATCGGCCTCGGCTATTTGCCCGCGACCATGTCGCCGATCGGCACGCGCTTGCTCGTCGACTGCCGCGGAAAGAACATCGAGGCGATCGTCGTGACGACACCATTTTACAAAAGGACGAAGTAGATGAGCGATCAGCTTCCCGCCGATCTCCGTTACACCAAAGATCACGAGTGGGTCCGCGCGGGCGGCGCAGACGTCGCCGTGGGCATCACCTCGTTTGCCGTCGAGCAGCTCGGCGACATCACGCTCGTCAACCTCGACGTGAACGTGGGCGACGAGGTGTCCGCCGGCAAGCCGTTCGGCACGATCGAGAGCGTCAAGACGCTGAGCGACCTCTATGCACCCGTCGCGGGCAAAGTCGCGCGGGTCAACGAACGAGTCGCCAGCAACCCCGAGATTGTCAACGAAGACTGTTTCGGCAAGGCGTGGATGATCGCGATCGTTCCGACCGACGCGCGGGCGATCGACGCGCTCATGGACGCGAAGGCGTACGGCGAGTACGTCAAGACCGCCGCACACTGAACCGCGGGATCTGGCGTCCATGAAGCGTAAACTCTTCGACGACTGGAACGCGTACCTCGAGACCGCCGCGTCCAAAGACCCCTCCGACGACGTCGTCTCGTTCCAGTCGCGAACGACGGGGCGCGAGATCCGTATCGAACCCTCCCTCGCGCACCAGCCCGAAGGACTTTCGAGCGTCGCCGTGGCCTCGGGGATCAAGCACGAGGGCGTGCTCGATTTGAGCGTGGTCAAGCTTTCGCGGCGCGCTGCCGCGGCGGCTGTCTTCACCAAGAGCCGCTGCCCTGCGCACGCCATCGTCTTCGACCGGCGCACGCTCGCCGATGGTCATGCGCAGCTCCTCGCCGTCGTCAGCAAGAACGCCAATGTCTTTACCCCGCACGGGGACGCGGACGTCCGAACGCTCGCGCGCTGGCTCGCATCGGAGTTCGCGGTCGAAGAGAACGACGTCGTGCTCTCGTGTACCGGGGTCATCGGCGTCCCTCTTCCGATGGACAAGCTCGAACGCGCGGTCGCCGGCCTCTCGAAGAACTTGCGCCCTCATGCCCTCGACGAGGTGTCGCGCGCCATTCTCACGACCGATCGCGGCCCGAAAGTGTGTTCGGTAAAGATGGGCGACGTCGTCGTGTGCGCGATGGCGAAAGGGGCGGGGATGATCGAGCCGAACATGGCGACGATGCTCGCCTACTTCTTCACCAACGCCGCTGTCCCCCCGGCGCGCCTGAACGCCATTCTCGCAGACGCGGTCGAACGCACGTTCAACGCGATCAGCGTCGACTCCGACACGAGTACGAGCGATACCGTGGCGCTGTTCTCGACCGGCGGGGTACCGATCCAAGGCGATGCGGAGGCCGATTTCGTCGACGCGATCCGGTGCATGTCGATCAAGCTGGCGCGCGACATCGTGGCTCAGTCCGAAGGCGCGACCAAGCTCATCGAGTGCACCGTTCGGCTCGATTCCTCTCCCGGGGACGCCAAGATCGTCGCCAAAAAGATCGTCAACTCCCCGCTCTTCAAGGCGGCGGTTCACGGCGGCGACCCAAACTGGGGCCGGATCGTCATGGCGATCGGCAAACCCGACGAGCGGCTGGACGCGCATCCGATCGCTCCGGCCGACGTCGTCATCGAGATGATGGGTCAGGTGGTCTTCTCGCGCTCCGAACTGATTGGCACCGACGCGGGCGCCCTCTCGCGCAAGCTGCGGGATTCGACCCGCATCCCGGTGGATGTGCGCATCGGGGAGGGCCGTTACGGCGCCAAGGTATGGGGATGCGATCTCAGCGCGCGGTACGTCGAGATCAACGCCGAATACATGACCTGAAGGGACCGTCTTCGTCGTCCGCCGCAACGCGCCGGGTGCCCATGCCCGCTCGATTGCGCCGGCGCGGACGCACCGGTCCAATGGACCTCGGGCACGGGCACGAGTACGGGCCAGAAAGGGCGTGGTATTGCTGCTCGACACGCATGCGCCGATCCGTCCTCGTGTTCGTCGTCCTTCTTCTCTCGGCGTG
>Ga0265316_10001658_pt1 | contig 23700 bp, 27 predicted proteins | sample 4522metaG_FD_202092 | JGI IMG/M metagenome (GOLD analysis project Ga0265316, IMG submission 202092) | Rhizosphere microbial communities from Carex aquatilis grown in University of Washington, Seatle, WA, United States - 4-5-22 metaG | ecosystem: Host-associated > Plants > Roots > Rhizosphere >... | reverse complement strand
TTCTGGGTATCTTTGTCGCTTACATGGTTTTGGGTACGCAATTTAACAGCTTTATTCACCCTTTTACGGTTTTGCTTGCTTTGCCGTTTAGTATTACCGGTGCATATTTATTTTTATTGTTGACCCGTAATTCACTCAATCTTTACAGTATGATCGGTTTGATCCTCTTGATGGGTATCGTGAAAAAGAACTCTATTCTTCTCGTTGATTTTACCAATGTGCGCCGCCAGCAGGGGATGAATCCGCGCGAAGCCCTGCTCGACGCCTGCCCTGTGCGCTTACGCCCGATTTTGATGACTTCGATCGCGATGATCGCGGCAGCGACGCCTGAAGCTTTGGCGATCGGCCCGGGTTCGGAGGTAATGGTGCCGATGGCAGTATCGGTTATCGGCGGTGTTTTATTCTCGACGATCCTTACCCTTTTCGTGGTGCCTTGCGCCTACCTGCTCCTTTCCCGCCTCGAGCATCATAAGCATCCTGCAGGGAAATAGTTTATTTTCGTTGTCCAAAAAATTACAACATTTATGCTAAATATTTTGTGGTAAAATTATTTTATGGCAGCTAAAAGGGGCTATGCATGGTGAGATTATGCAATTTTTAGTCATTGCTTATATTGTTTTAATTATCTTGGGTGTAGCCGCATTATTGTATTGGTTCTTCGGGCAAGTTCAGCAGGTAAGGTATTGCAACCAGCTAAATGAGTTGCCTTTTAATTTTTCCGGTAAGATAAAAAACTTTAGTATTGGCGGAATCGGCTCATCGTTCTACGGAACATATAAAAATTACCAATTTGGAGTTTATTTAGCGCTTAAGCGCAGGCTTAGGCCTTCCCTTGGTTTGGATGACTATACTTGTTTGGTCGTATACCTGGAGAATAAAAATAGGTTTACGCTAAAAATGTGGGAAAAACCATTCAGGTGGGGGTTGTGGAAATGGCTTGGTAAACTGCCGTTTTATCAGATTTTTGATAACGCCCATTATCTGTTTTTAACCAACAATATTGTTTCTGCCAAAAGGTGTTTGGATAATTCCCAAGCTGTGTCCGCTATTGATAAAATTTTTTACATTGGTGGGATATATAATGTCAGCATCACGCGAAAAAAAATATTAATACGTCGATATGTGTATAACTTGGATTTTACAAAAATAGTAAAAGAGTCGCTGGATGCTTTGACGGAACTTGCCCCGCACCTTTGAGTTTTTTATCTCTATTATTCTTTAAAACAATACGCTAAAATGGTTGGAACTTCTGGGACACCATAATTCTTTACTGGAGATGATAACGGGCGGATACGCAGGTCCGCTCCTACACCAACCATAGATTGCCACACCTCACAACAGTTCGGTTCGCAATGACGGCTTGCTCAAAGAGTTAAGCAATTATATTTTTTTGCTTCGCACCTTCACTATCTATAACTAGTATTCCAAACTGCTTTATTGAATGACATAAATATATTAAAAAATTAAGTTGATTGTATGTTTATTCGTGATAGAATCTTGTTTGGGTTTTAATGGGCTAGGCTTGTAATTTTATACCAAATATGGTATATTATGGGTGAAGAGAAAATGATCAAAGAGGTGAGGTTCGTTGGTTCGGCTCTGGATGATTTGAGGAATTTCCCGGAAGCGGTGAAACAAGATATCGGATATGCTTTATTCCAGGCGCAAAAAGGTGAAAAGCCGTTATCGGCTAAACCGTTACATGGTTTTGGTGGGGCGGCAGTTTTAGAGATAATTGAAAACTTTTATTCCGATACGTACCGGGCAGTTTATACAGTAAGATTCAAGGATGTGCTGTACGTTTTGCATTGTTTTCAAAAGAAATCAAAGCATGGCGTTAAAACGCCGCAGCAGGAAATCGATTTAATAAAACAGCGTTTACGTGTGGCGCAAGCAGATTTTGAGGTAAATTATGGATAAGAATTTAAAGCATATGGAGAAAATTACCAAAAGTAGCGGTAATATTTTTGCCGATATTGGTTTGGTGCATCCTGATCGTCTTTTGGCCAGGGCCCAGGTGATGGCACGGGTAGCACAGATTATTAAAGAGCGTGGTTTAACTCAGAAAGAAGCAGCGAAGTTGTTGGGATTACCGCAATCTAAGGTTTCATGTTTATTGAGCGGCAAATTAAGCCTATTTTCCTTAGACCATTTATTTGAATTACTTAATATACTGGATCGAGATGTCGAGATTATTATCAAGCCTAAAACCCGCCGAGAAAAATTTGCCACAACTCATGTACTGATGGCTGGAGCGGTATAGGTTTCCACCCGTAAAACAGATTTACCTGTATAATGCTTACCGTATGAATATCTTTGGTAACGATTATCTTTCGATCACCTGCGGCAGAGGCGTTGCGCCGTATTTACGCCGTGAGGTGGAGAATTTAGGTTATGAAGTTTTTTATGAGCATGAGCGCGGCGTAGAAATAAAAGCGCGTTATGATGATGTTCCCCGGCTTAACTTGAGCTTACGCACTGCGTTACACGTTTTATATCCGCTGAAAAAATTTTCTTGCCTTAGTCCACAAGACCTTTATCGCGAGGTAAGTACTGTACCCTGGGAAGAGATCATCGCGCCGCAGGAATATTTAAGTGTGGTTGCCGTTACCGAGACGCGCCATGTTAACAACTCGATGTTCGTCGGGCAAAAGGTCAAAGATGCGATTGTTGACCGCATTGCCGCCAAATGTGGTACGCGCCCAAATTCCGGGCCGAATAAAGATAACGTGGTGGTAAAGATCTTCTGGAACCAGGATGATTGCTGGCTTTATCTGGATACTTCCGGGAATAAGCTTTCCGACCGCGGCTACCGCAAAATACCGGGCCCGGCGCCGCTACAAGAAAGTTTGGCCGCAGCAATTCTGCTTGCCGCCGGTTATGACGGTACGCAACCTTTGATAAATCCGATGTGCGGCAGCGGTACTTTAGCGATTGAAGCCGCGTTGATCGCTTTGCATCGCGCACCGGGATTGTTAAGGGAAAATTTTGGTTTTATGCATATTAGAAATTTTCTTTCCGATAAGTGGCAAAATCTACGTCTTAGCATGAAAAGCCAGGCAATCGGAAAAATACGTATTCCCATTATTGCTTCCGATATTAATCCGGGCGTAATCGAGATTGCTCGGAAAAATGCCCGCATCGCCGGAGTGGAGAATTTTATCCAATTCCATGTTTGTGATTTTGTTGAGACTCCCTTGCCGCCCAAAAACGGGTTGATCGTGCTCAACCCTGAATATGGGATAAGATTAGGGGAGGAAGCCGGGCTTGCGCCGGTCTATGAAGCGATCGGTGACTTTTTTAAACAAAAGTGCGCCGGATATAAAGGTTATGTTTTTACCGGCAATATGAATTTAGCCAAAAAAATCGGGCTTCGTACCAGCCGCAAAATTCCTTTTTTTAACGCCCAGATCGAATGCCGTCTTTTAGAATACGAATTGTACGAAGGGAGTAAAAAATCCGCATGAGAAAACGGATTAAAGCAGAAGGTTTTTTATTTGCTCACGAGGGATAAAAATAAGCGGTTGGTTCGTGTTGGTTATGCTGCTTGTTTCGGTTACAGGATGCATGCGGCCTTTGGACCGGAAGCTGCTCAAGGCGGCGGCGACCGGGCATAGTGAAATCGTCGATGCTTTGCTTGCCAAGGGGGCTAATGTTAATGTGAAAGACAGCTTTGGCATGACCGCTTTGTGGCTTGCGGCAACGGGCGGTTATACCGAGATCGTCACAATCTTGGCGGCTAAAGGCGCGGATATTAATGCGAAAGAGGAGAGGTATGGCACTACAGCCTTGATGATGGCGGCATATCATGGCCATGTTGAGACTATCAATGTTTTATTGGCTAAAGGCGCGGATATCAATGCCAGGGCCGAAAATGGCGATACCGCTTTGTTGACGGCGGCATTTACCGGAGAAGCTGAAAGTGTAAAAATTTTGTTAGCCAAAAACGCCGATGTCAATATTAAGAACAAGAAAGGCATGACGGCTTTGATGTGGGCAAAGCAAAAAGGATATACGGAAATCGTTAATCTGCTAAAACAGGGGAAATAAAACCGCAATTTCGGGAAAGTGGTAAAATTTTTGTATGGCTTTTTTGGGATTAGTCATCATCCTGCTGATTGTTTTATTCCTGCCGTTTTTGGTAAAAAAAGTTGAAGAAGAATTAGAGATTTTTTTGTTTGCTATGGGGGCTCTGGCGGTAACGATTACCGCGCAGTGGCATGCCGGATTGGTTAAAGAGGCGCTGTATGCGCCGGTCAAGATTACTGCGGCGGTATTTTTAGCCGGGTTTGCATTTAAATTGTTTCAATCGCCCATGGCGCATCATGTTAATCGGGTTGCAGCCCGGTTGGGGGTCAAACGTTTTGTTTTTTTGGTGATTATTTTGTTGGGGTTTTTATCCAGCGCGATCACCGCGATTATTGCTGCGCTGATCTTGGTAGAGGTAGCCGCGCATCTTAAGCTTGACCGCAGGAACGAGATTTTGTTTGTGGTTTTAGCTTGTTTTTCAATCGGTTTTGGTGCGGTATTGACGCCTGTCGGCGAGCCGCTTGCGACGATTGCCGCTGCCAAGCTTCAAGGTGCTCCTTATTATGCCGGTTTCTTTTTCTTGTTCCAACACCTGAAGTTTTTTATTGTGCCCGGTGTAGTTTTATTCGGTTTATTGGGCGCGTTACTAATATCCAATAAAAATCTGTATTCCCGGAGCCTGATTGATACCCACAAGGAAAATCTACAAGATATTTTATTAAGAACCGCCAAGGTATACCTTTTTGTCATGGCTTTGGTATTTTTGGGCCGGGGGTTTAAGCCGCTGGTCGATGCCTGTATCGCAAAAATATCCTGGCAAGGTTTATATTGGATCAATATCATCTCGGCGGTTGTCGATAACGCTACGTTAGCGGCTGCGGAAATCAGCCCGGTAATGAGTTTGTTGCAGATAAAATCCGCTACCCTGGGCCTTGTGATCGCCGGAGGGATGTTGATCCCCGGTAATATTCCTAATATTATCGCTGCGGGAAGGTTGAAAATAAAAAGTTCCGAGTGGGCCAGGTACGGCTTGCCGCTGGGACTAGCAGTGATGGCGGTATTTTTTTTCGCGTTGATTATGATACAGTCCTGATGATGTGATTCAAATAAGTCTTTTCTGCCAAAGAAAAAAGTCAATAAAAAGAGGAAGCAAGGCATACGCAAAGGCCGGTACTTTTATAAAATTGGTTCATAAGCTGATTTTAACTAAGGAGGTGCAAAATGGAATGCGGATCTTCCGGAGCAAAAAGTAAGGTATCTAAATATGTTTGTGCTAGATGTGGCAAGGAAGAGATGAGGGCGGCGAAAGAAGGCGAAGAGGTAAAGAGCTGTTGCGGGCAGGTTATGGTAGAGAAGGAAAAGTATCTCGATAAATTAGCCGCTCAGTTAAAAGAATGGGGGGCTAAGATCGATCAGTTGGAAGATAAGGCAAAGAAAGGGACGATGGAGGCAAAGATAGCGATAAGCAAAGAAGTTGAAGCATTGAATAAAATGATGAAAGATGCAAAAAAAAATCTTCAGGAAACGAGCGGAAAAACCGGAGAAGCATGGAAAGTTTTTGCCCAGGGGGCGGATAAGGCCTGGGATGACCTAAAAGAAGCCGTGCACCGGGCTCACGAGAAGTATAAATAAATGAGATAAAACGCAAAGAGAAAATCACCAAAAGCAGCGGGAATATCTTTGCCGATATCGGTTTGGCTCACCCCGACCGCCTTTTAGCCAGAGCCCAGGTGATGGCGCGGGTAGCGCAGATCATTAAAGAACGCGGTTTAACCCAAAAAGAAGCGGCGAAATTGCTGGGGTTACCGCAATCAAAGGTTTCGTGTTTATTGAGCGGTAAGTTAAGCTTTTTTTCTTTAGACCATTTATTTGAATTGCTTAATATACTGGATCGAGATGTCGAGATCGTTATCAAGCCTAAAACCCGTTGGGAAAAATTTGCCACAACCCATGTCTTGATAGCCGGTACTGTATAACTTACCACAAGGTTATTGCGTTGACCCCCGTAAATACGCTATAATGCTCAATGATGATACGCAAGCCGTTTTTGCTTAAACTTTATGAACCGGCGAGTATGCAGCGCTGGAACGACCAGATCCGCCCGGTCGAGCTTACCGAGCTCGATAAACAGGCGCATAAGATGGTTATCGCTTATGTGCTGGGCAAGTGCGAGCAGGATTTAAAAAATAAAGATTTCGACTGGATCGAGGTGATCGAAGCCGGTATTTTCGAATTTTTGCAGCGCGCAGTATTAACCGACCTTAAGCCCCCCCTGTTTCACCGCATCAAAGCTGATAAAGAAAAATATAAAAAATTAAACAGCTGGGTCTTTGAAAAAATCTATCCGACGATGTCGCCGTTGGGGGATGAATTTTGCGACCGTTTTAAAAAATATTTGTGCGACCCCGAGCGCAATGTGAATCGGCGCATCATCAGCGCGGCCCACTTTTACGCGACCAAGTGGGAGTTTGATATCATCGCCCGCGCTAATCCTTCAGGCTACGAGATCGAAGAGATCGCCGCCGATGTCGGAGCAAAGCAGGAAAAGTACCAGGATTTAAAGAGCATGCAGGTATTTTTAGGTTCGCCGGAGCTGAAAAAATTTATCGATATCTGCGGGCAATTACGTTTTCAGATACGTTGGAGCCATTTGCACCGCGTGCCGCGCACTTCGGTTTTAGGCCACATGTTGATTGTGGCGACCCAGGCTTATTTATTTTCGGTGCAGGCCAAAGCCGGGAAAAAACGCTGTATGAATAATTATTTTACCGGCCTGTTCCATGATTTGCCGGAGGTCTTGACCCGCGATATAATAAACCCGGTGAAGAAATCGGTAGAAGGGTTAAAGGATTTAATCGAAGGTTACGAGCGCGAAGAGATGCAAAAGCGGATTTACAAACTTTTGCCAGCTGAATGGGTCGAGGAGATGCGCATGTTTACCGAAGACGAATTTGCCGACAAAGAAAACCGCGACGGAGCGATGGTTAAGGCTGCCGACGATTTAGCGGCTTTTATCGAAGCCTACCTTTCTTTAAAAAACGGGATTAAAAGCGAAGACTTAGAGAGTGCAAAATATTCGCTTTTAGATAAGTATCGTAATTACTCGGTTTGCGGCGTCAATTTCGGCCAGATATACGCCGATTTTGACTAGGAGTTTAAATATGAAACGACTTATTCATATCCCCGTAGGCTTAATAGTTCTCGTTGCACTGGTCGCAGTTTTTATCGCTATTGCCAACTATATTCACGAAAAGACGATTTTTAATCAGATCATTGCCCGATTAAAGGCCGATTCGCGCACTGCCGAAGTTATGGTTACCAAGGTTGAGTATGATCAGGCGCTGAATAAAAATTTTACTACGATAAAATTTCTCGAGTATGATTCTAACGGTAAACCGCTTGATCCTAAATATTTCACTTTTTCGGGGAATATCATTCAATTCCAGGCTTTGGTGATACGTTTTAACGACGATTTTGTGGAGCGCGGCGATAAATTAAGAGGCAAGAGCGCTTATATTTTTTGGAAGGTCTTTATGCTTAATGGCCCCAGCACCGAAGAATTTATTATTACCCCGCTGAACAGTGTTCCTACCGGCTATAAGATCCCCGGGATGAAAGATTATTTTGAACGCAATCTGTGGCGCTCCTTTTGGCGCTATGCGCTTGATCGCAAACATGCCGGGCAGCATGGCATTAAAAACGCCCAGATCGAAGCGCCCGGTACTGCTTTTGTGCCCGGCACGATCTATACCCTAAAGATCGAGCATAACGGCGGTTTGCGTATCGATGCGGCGCCGCTGCCGGAGATCGTTAAGGGCGAGAAGGTCCCCGCCGCCAAACCTTAATCGCAGAGGAAAAGAGCCGATAACAATGAGTAAGAATATCTTGATTGTTTTGATTATCAGCTTTTTGTGTGTTAGCGCTTTTGCGCAAGAGAGTATCGAAGTAGAGCCCGATGTTGACACAAAAGCTCTGGATAAAATCGTAATGGATATGTTTCCGATGGCAATGGCATGCGTAGCGGCGGAAACGCAAGAGTTGAAGAAGAGTGGTAAAACCGACCAAGAGATAGCAGAGATATTTTCAGACAAAACGAAGGAAGAAGAGCTTAATAAGCAATGTATGTGCGCTCTTAAAACCCAGCTGGAAGAAAAGGTGAACGCGTATGATGCGATTTTGTCAAAGCATACCGATTGGCAGGGAAAAATTTTAGTTGTCAAAGAAGGCTCAGCCACTGAAAGAATTGATACTACAGGAATAGAAAAAATAAAGAAAACATTATCCGAGTGCCCCTGATGCTTTTTATGATTGTGCTGGCATGGTTTGTGTGCCGGCTGTTGTCGGTAATATTGCTGAAGGAGAAAAATTATGCGTAAATATTTTTTTGCGGTGTTATTTTTAACTATTGCGGTTTTCTTATTTTTGTTCGGTCATCATTATTGTGCGGCTCAAACCGCAGATTCAACTATCATGCATAATGCCGGGCAGGATAGCGCCGGTGCTCAAGCTTCTCAAATATCTGTGATGCTTGATGCTTCCGCTACATATGAAGATTCGCAAGCCATAGCGGAAAAGTACGGATTAGTTGCGCAGAGAAGTGTTAATATTGTTCCCAAGGATGGTAATGTGGCTAATGCCACTGAGGCGGTGAATGCCAGCGGCCTGTTTACGAACATTGCCAAAGGTAAAATATCGCAGGGCCAGGGAGATATGGTAAGTTGTATCTTCGCTCAAACTACAGCGACACAGGAGGATATTGAAAAATTTTTCTCAGCCAATGATAACCTGGAATGGAATGCTAAAAGCCTGTTTGGTGTATCATTCAGGGCTGATTGTCCGTCTGGCAATGCAAAAGAGATAGCCGCGCAGATTAACCGCGATAAACCCGGGCATTTCGCGTCGGCAATGGCGTTTGGGATGTAGCTGTCTGCCTACCGGCGTAAAAAAGAGTTGGAATTTTCTAATTAGCCGCTATAATAAACTTTCCATTTTTAAAATATAAGATATCGTCAGCAATAAGGAGGTAACGGGTATGAAGAGGTTTCTTAAGGTGCTTGCTTCGCTCAGTGGTCTTTTGGTTTGCTTACCGGCATTTGCCGACGAGTCGGACCTGGTGATGCCGAATCTTTCTTCTGTTAGTTTTGTTAATGTTGATGGCCACAGTGTACTTTTGTGGGGTATGGTTATTTGCGTTTTTGGGCTGATCTTCGGCTTAGTGCAATATTCTAAGATCAGGAGCCTGCCGGTGCATAAGTCGATGAAAGAAGTTTCCGAGTTGATCTATGTGACTTGCAAAACATACTTGATAACCCAAGGTAAATTCCTTTTGATCCTGGAAGCGATCATCGGCACAATCATGGTCGCTTATTTTGGCTGGTTGCGCCACATGGAGGCGGCTAAAGTTGCGATGATCCTGGCTTGTTCATTGATCGGTATTGCCGGTAGCTATACCGTAGCGTGGTTTGGCATGCGTGTTAACACCCGCGCTAACTCTGGTTCGGCGTTTGCTTCATTAGAGGGGAAACCTTTTCCAGTTTATGATATTCCTTTGCGTTCCGGTATCTCGATCGGTATGCTTTTGATCTCGATCGAACTTTTAGTCATGCTTTGCATCTTGCTTTTTATCGATCCAAGCTACGCCGGTCCGTGTTTCATCGGTTTTGCCATCGGTGAATCATTAGGCGCCTCGGTGCTGCGTATCGCCGGCGGTATTTTTACCAAGATCGCAGATATCGGTTCGGACTTAATGAAGATCGTTTTTAATATTAAGGAAGACGATGCGCGTAATCCGGGCGTAATCGCCGATTGTGTGGGCGATAATGCCGGCGATTCGGTCGGCCCTACGGCCGATGGTTTTGAGACTTATGGTGTTACCGGGGTTGCGTTAATATCGTTTATTTTGCTGGCAGTAAAAGATCCGCTTATCCAGGTCCAACTTTTAGTCTGGATCTTTGTTATGCGTTTAGCTATGCTTATTGCCAGTGCGGTATCATATTGGCTTAATGGCGCAATTGCCAAAGCCAAGTATGGTAATGCCACCGAGATGAATTTCGAAGCTCCGCTTACATCCTTGGTGTGGATCACTTCGCTGGTCTCGATCGCCTTTACCTTTTTAGCTTCGTATATTTTGATTCCGCATTTAGGTGATGGTACTTTCTGGTGGAAATTAGCTTCGATCATTACCTGTGGCACTTTAGCCGGGGCGGTCATCCCGGAAGTGGTAAAGATTTTCACTTCAACCGAATCGGCGCATGTGCGCAACATTTACAACTCGTCCAAAAAAGGCGGAGCGTCGCTCAATATCCTTTCCGGCTTGGCGACGGGAGATTTCAGTGCCTATTGGTTGGGCATGGTAATTATCGCTTTGATGGCCGGAGCTTACTTTATAAGTTTGTTGGGGTTAAGCGCGATGATGATCGCGCCTTCAGTTTTTGCCTTCGGTCTTGTAGCATTTGGTTTCTTGGGTATGGGCCCGGTGACGATCGCCGTCGATAGTTACGGCCCGGTTGCCGACAACGCTCAATCTATCTATGAGCTTTCCATGATCGAGACTTTGCCCGGTATTAAACAAGAGATAAAGAACGATTTCGGTTTTGTTCCTGATTTCGAACGCGCTAAGCATCAACTTGAATCCAATGATGGCGCCGGCAACACTTTTAAGGCAACCTCCAAGCCGGTTCTGATCGGTACCGCGGTCGTCGGTGCGACGACAATGATCTTTTCGATCATTATGATCTTGACCATCGGATTAACCGCAAATATTGATAAACTTTCTATTCTTTATCCGCCGTTTTTGCTCGGGCTTATGGCTGGCGGTGCGGTAATCTATTGGTTTTCCGGTGCGTCGATCTTGGCGGTTGTAGCCGGAGCCTATCAGACCGTTGAGTTTATTAAGGCTAATATTAAGCTTGAAGGGTCGACGAAGGCTTCGATCACCGACAGCAAAAAGGTTGTGGAGATCTGCACTAAGTTTGCCCAAAAGGGGATGATCAACCTGTTTCTGACGATCTTGTTTACCACGTTGTCGTTTGCTTGCGTTAATGCTTACTTCTTTATCGGATACCTGATCTCAATCGCGATTTTCGGCCTTTACCAAGCGATCTTTATGGCTAATGCCGGCGGTGCCTGGGATAATGCCAAGAAGCTGGTTGAGGTTAACTTTAAAGAAAAGGGGACTCCGGTACACGAAGCCGCGGTTATCGGCGATACCGTGGGCGATCCGTTTAAGGATACTTCGTCGGTTGCGTTAAACCCGATCATCAAGTTTACAACCCTCTTTGGGTTGTTGGCGATCGAGATCGCGATCCAGCTAAGCCGCATGGTGAATACTTGTTTGGCTATTGGTTTCTTTGCTGTGGCGTTGTTTTTCTGTGTGCGTTCATTTAATGAGATGAAGATTGCCGGTACAAGCGAAAAAGCCGCGTAATCGATTAAAGAATAACCAACCCCCTGGCCTTTAAAAGCCAGGGGGTTATTTTTTTTGATTATGATGCTAAAGTTCCTTTTGTCTGGACTGATATTTTGTCTATGTTACGCTATGAAAATATTTTGTTTATTCGTGCGAAATGTAGTAGTGTAATAGGCAGATATTATGTTCGGTATGCAAATAAATATTCAAAACATGATCAGCGGCAGTTCATTGCCTGTCGTATTAGCTGCGGTTGCTTTGGCGGGTGCTGTTGCATCGCTGAGCTCATGTACTATTGCCCGGCTTCCGATAATTTGGGGATATGTTGCGGTTACATCCGAATCGAAAAAGAAAGGAATTTTACTTTCGGCGGCATTTGTCTGCGGGCTGATCGTTAGCTACACCATTATCGGATTTTTGTTTGGGGCGATCACCGACCTTGCCGGCAAGCTTGTCCAGATCAGCCAATATCTTTACTCTGCTCTTGGCCTCTTGTTGATTGCCGGTGGATTACTTTTCGCCGGATTGATACCGGTGGGGAGCGATTGGCTTGATGGGCGTTGCGAAGCAAGTGTTAGGCAGGCTAAGACTATTCCATCGGCGTTTATTTTCGGGATGTTTTTTGCTTTTTTGGAGATGCCCGCATGCCCCTGTTGCGGGGCAGTCCTTATGGTGATTGTAAGCCTGGTTGTCATCAAGGGATCAATACTTTATTCAGGGTTGGTATTTGTTAGTTTTGCTATCGGCCAGAGCCTGCCGATTTTGGTTGTGGGGTTTTCGACCAGCATTCTTAAACATATTGTTCCACAAACACACAAGTTTGAAAAAACTGTTGGTTTTATTGCGGGGAATATTTTGATCGTATCGGGTTTATTTTTAATCATGCTTGCGTGATAGATATGGAAGAGAAGGTACATTCAGAAGGATGCGCTTGTGGCCATGAAAACCATCGCCATGGGGTTAGTTTTGTCTTGCGGTGGTTGATTAGTGCGGGCATTATTGTGGGGCTGTTGTTTGTTCTAAGGCCGTTTTTGGTGCAACAGATGATGGTGCGGGTTTCTTCGTACCTTGCCTGCGCCGCTTATGACGATGCGGTTCGTGTATGTAAAAAAATAATTTTTATCGATAAGAATAATTTTCGAGCTTGGTCGTCGCTGGGTTATCTCTACCGGCAAAGTGGTCAAATCGATAAGGCGATCGAAGCGTATAAGCAAGCGGTTGTTTTAAAACCCGAGGATAAAAGCATTTGTTTTGATATGGGGATGGCGTATTTTTCACGAAAAGAGAGCGTGAGAGCTATACCCTGTTTTGAGCGAATAAGGAGCAAAGGTCCGGATAAAAACAAAGCGCTGGCGCTGGATATAATAAATTATCACCGCAGTGCGCTTACTATGCTTCGCGAATGTTACCGGCAATCCGGCGATCTTGCCAAGACTAACGATGTTGAGCGGGAAATTAAAAAATATTACCCTTTATATGAAAAATAAAAAATTAAATAACTTTATTCGTATATTCATCGCATTATTTTTTCTGCAAAGTGTGGTTTGGTTTGTATCGGCTGCCGATCAAGACCCAATCAACCTTGATTTTAAGGTATTGGAGCAGGCAAAGCAGTATTTAACCTCTGACGGTATTGATTTAAAAGAACTTCCGGAAAGTATTCGGTCTTTAAACGGTAAGCGCGTCAAAATCACCGGGTATTTTTTAGTTCCGACAGAAGCGTACTATGCTGACAGACCAGTCACGAACTTTGCGGTTTCGAAGAACGCATATGGATGCCCATGTTGCACCTGGGGCGATCCGCCGACGATATTTAACTCGGTGATCGTATACATGGCAAAAGGTGAAAATGTCAGGCCGGTTTTTACTCCTTTGATCGAGGTGGCCGGTACATTTGCGGTAAAGAAAGAACAATTTACCGACGATAGTGGGCATAAGCAATTGAATGCGCTATACTATATAAAGGATGCTAAGGCGCAGAAGAAGAAACAGTCTTTTTTAAAAAGTTTTTTCTAAATAAAGGTGGAAATGCGTAACGGGTTCGCGAGGTTTTTAAGGGTTTTTATAGTATCCGGTATGCTTGGTGCGACGGCAGTATGCCCGTGTTGCGGCAAGCCGGCATGTCCGGCAGGCGCGTCGATCGCGGCAAGTTTAACTATTTTGTTGATTCCTTTAAAGGTTGTATGGGCGGTTATCGGAAATTATTTTAAAAGGAGATGGTATGTCGGTAATAAAACGTAATTTCGTTATCACTCTTTTATCGTGTTCCATACTTTTGTCTTTTTGCTGTGCGAATATAGTTTGGGCAGAGACGACAAAGCAGACGAAGGTAGTTGCGTCGTTTTATCCGATGTATATTATGGCGCGGAATGTTGTTAAGGATGTCCCCGGGATAACGGTTACGAACCTTACTCCGCCGATGACGGGATGTTTGCATGATTATGCGATAACGACTAACGATATGAAGAAATTGGTCGATGCCGATATTTTCGTCGCGAACGGCGCGGGAATGGAATCTTTTCTGAACCGGATTCTTTCACAATATCCGAAGGTAAAGATCTTTCAGCTGGCTGAAGGGATTCAACTAATTAAGGGAAATGGTTCGGAGGGAGATAACCCGCATCTTTGGGTGAGTGTTTCTTATGCGATCAAGGAGGTCAAGAATTTAGATGCCGACATGGAGCAGGCTGATCCTGCGCATGCCGAATTTTACCGCCGTAATACCAATAAATATATCGAAAAATTAGAAGCTTTGCGTTGGAAGATGCTTAATGCGCTTGCGCCATATAAAGGGCGGTCGATCATCACTTTTCATGAGGCATTCCCTTATTTTGCTCAGGAGTTCGGTTTAAAGATCGTGGCAGTGGTGGAAAGAGAGCCGGGGAGCGCGCCCAGCGCGCGGGAACTTGCCGATACCGTGGACCTGGTGAAAAAAGCCGGCAATACAGCCTTGTTCAGCGAGCCGCAATATCCGGCTTCGGCGGTCGAGGCGATTGCCCGGGAGACCGGTAAAAAAGTTTATGTGCTTGATCCGGCCGTAACCGGCCCCGATAGTGATGATGCCTATATTGATATTATGGAAAAGAATCTTGAGGTATTAAAAGAAGCTTTGCGATGACGAGAGATTTGATTAACACGTTTTTTATTTTAGCGTGATTAAGGAAAGGAGTTGTATGATACGTTTGAAGATGATCATTATGGTTTTGTTGTCCGTATTCGCGATCGGTATTACCGTGGTATATGCGCAGGACACTGCGGCTAAAGATGCCGCTGCTCCGGAAGCATGGAGCCCTTCTACAGCCGGGCCGATTACGACCTGGACCGCGCCTTTATGTAGTAAAAATAAATTAGCGGTTCAGCCGCTCTTCTTTTATACCCACACCAGAGGTGAGTTTGATAGCGAAGGCGATTATCATTCTCTGGGTAAGGGCAATAGGGAGTCACAATATCAGCAGCAGCTACTTTTGGAATATGGGATCACCGATAAGCTGGAGATCGATATCCACACAACTTACTCGGAAAATTATGCCAAAGATGGCGATGCCCGCGCCCATAGTGACGGATTTGCCGACGAATGGCTCTATGCCCGCTATTGCCTGCAGGAAGAAAGCAAATCAATGCCGTGTACCACCGTGTTATTCCAGCTTAAAGCGCCGACCGGTAAATATAAGCATGACGAAGATAGTAAATTAGATAGTGATGTTATGGGCACCGGTTCCTGGGATCCGGGTTTTGGCGTGATTATGACTAAACATCTTAAGCCGTTTGTTTTGCATGGTGATTTGACCTATACCGTGCCGCAGAAAGTGAATATCGACGGCATTACCAGCCATGCCGCGCCTTATGCGAATTATGATTTTGCCGTGGAGTATATTTTACCTAAAGGTTTTAACTTGATGGCGGAGTTAAACGGAGTTTGCCAGGGTGATAGGAAAGAATTCGGCAAAAATGTTCCCGCAAGCGATAGCAGCTCTTTAGTTTTTGCGCCGGGCGTTGGTTGGTCTAATGACAAGATTCAGATGTTAGTAGCCTATCAGCGTACGTTGTGCGGCACTAATGTTGATGCTAACGATTCGGTGGTATTTACGATAATGCACACATTCTAGGTGGGAAAAAATTTATGCATATCCCCGACGGTTATTTAGGCCCTGTGACCTGCGGATTTTTTTATCTGGTGATGGTGCCGATATGGGCTATGGCTTCAAAGATAGTGAAAGCAACGCTTAAAGTCAAACAAGTGCCGCTTTTGGCGATCGGCGCGGCCTTTAGCTTTGTGATCATGATGTTTAATGTTCCGATTCCCGGCGGGTCTACCGGCCACGCTATCGGCGGCGTGCTGGTGGCGATACTGCTAGGGCCATGGGCGGCGTGTATCGCCATTACCGTGGCTTTAGTTATTCAGGCGTTATTGTTCGGTGATGGCGGCATTACCGCGATAGGCGCTAATTGTTTTAATATGGCCTTTGTCTTGCCCTTTGTCGGTTATTATATTTATCGGTTGATTAGCAAGGGTAGTTCGATTACCGCAGGCAGGCGCGTGGCGGCTGCCGGTGTCGGGGCTTATTTTGGTATTGTTATCGCCGCTTTATGCGCCGGTATTGAGTTTGGGTTGCAACCACTGTTTCATCATACGGCGAGCGGTCAAGCGCTTTATTGCCCTTATGGTTTGAATGTGGCAATTCCGGCAATGGTGGGTGGTCATGCTCTAGTTTTCGGCTGGGTAGAAGTGATTGTCACCTCTCTGGTGGTTAAATACCTGCAAAAACAATCCCCGGAGCTTCTGGAAAGGGGAGGACAATAATCATGAAAATCACGACTAAATTTTTGTTGGGATTGGGAGTATTGATTATTTTATCCCCTCTGGGGCTGATCTTGCCGGATCATTTTAAAGCCGGCGCGGCTTGGGGTGAGTGGGGCGCGGATAAGATGAAAGAGTTGGTGGGTTATGTTCCGCAGGGAGTGGAAAAGCTTTCCGGCCTTTGGAATGCGCCGATGCCCGATTATGTTTTTAAAGGGTGGGAAGGAAAAGGGTTGGGAAATTTGAGCCTTGCTTATATTGTTTCAGCGGTATTGGGGATTACGGCAATTGTCGTTGTTGTGTTACTTTTAAGCAAAGTGTTGGTCAAGGAGGAATGACAGTTGATGTTTAAAGGCAATTTTATTGAGCGGTCGATAGAAGGAGCGCTTTCGTTTTTAAAAGAGTCGCTTTTTGCCGAGGAATACGCGGCGAAAAAAGGATTTTTACAGGCACGCGACTCGCGCGCGAAGGCCGCGGCAATATTGGCGATACTGTTGTCGGTTATTTTTTCTCATAGCGCCGGGTTTATTATGGTTTGTTACAGCCTCTGTTTGTTTTTGGCGGTTGTTTCATCGATCGGCCTTGTCTTTTTTTTAAAACGTACGTGGTTTTTTATCCCGCTGTTTGCGCTTTGTATTGCCGTACCGGCTTTGTTTGCTGCAGTTACTCCCGGCGAACCAGCACTAAGCTTTAAATTTTTCATTTTAAATTGCGTAATCACAAAGCAGGGGTTGGCCGGTGCGGAAATATTTTTTTTACGTGTCTTGACCTCTGTATCTTTGTGCGTGCTCTTGGTGCTTACTACCCGCCAGAACGTTTTGTTAAAGACTTTAAGGATTTTTGGAATCCCGGCGATTTTCGTGATGACGATGGGTATGTGCTATCGCTATCTTTATCTTTTTATCGAGATAATACATAATGGTTATTCGGCAATTAAAAGCCGGGTGGGCCGGGTATCATCTTCGGGCAAGGGCCGGGTAATTGCTGCTACGGCGATCGGCGGTTTGTGGCGTCGTTCGTATGATATGTATGAAGATGTACATAGCGCAATGGTTTCACGCGGTTATAACGGTGAGCCTAAGGTGATGGAAGACTTTCGTTTTACCGCTAAGGATATTTTTTGGTTTGTGGTAGCAATTATGTTATTATTGATCACAATATGGCAGACTTACTTTTTGAATTAACACAAGTACATTATGCTTATTTGGGTAAAATCCCTGCTTTGCGCGGGGTAGATCTAGCTGTTCAGGCGGGGGCGAAGATCGCGGTTGTCGGCGCTAACGGCAGCGGTAAATCTACCTTGTTGACTATGCTAGATGCCCTTATTTTTCCCGATAGCGGCGGTATAAAGGCTTTTGGTAAAACGATTACGGAAGAAGCATTGAATGATCCCGATTTTTCTCAATTTTTTCGCAGTAATGTAGCTTTCTTGTTTCAAAACCCCGATATTCAGTTATTTTGTCCCACAGTTAAAGAGGATATTATTTTTGGTCCGTTGCAGCTGGGTGTTTCACATGCAGAGATAAATAAGCGGTTAGATAAGGTCGTAACCGAACTTAAAATTACCCATCTTTTAGAGCGCGCTCCGCACCAGCTTAGTATCGGTGAAAAAAGAAAAGTGGCTTTGGCCGGAGTAATCGCTATCGATCCGCAGGTTTTATTGCTGGATGAGCCGACTGCCGGCCTTGACCCTAAAACAACCCGGGATATTGTTGATATGCTTTTGGCTCAGAATCAAGCAGGCAAAACAATTATTACCGCTACGCATGATATGCACATCGTGGAAGAAATCGCCGATATCGCCTATGTCTTTGGCGCCGATAAAAAAATAGTTCGCAGCGGCGCACCCGATGAAATATTATCCGATCAGCAATTTCTTAAAGAGCACAATCTTGCCCATATTCATCGTCACCGGCATCAAGGCGAGCCGCATGTCCATGCGCACAGCCACCTTGACCATTATTGACTATTTATTTTGTGATATCTACCCGCGTATTTTATGCTAAAATATCTTCCTTATGGAAAAAGAGCGTAGTAATTTTATCCGCGAGATCGTCGACGAAGATATAAAGACCGGCAAATATCAGGGCCGGGTCCATACCCGTTTTCCGCCCGAGCCCAACGGCTATTTGCATATCGGCCATGCTAAATCGATCTGCCTTAATTTCGGCTTAGCGCGCGATTATAAAGGCTTGTGTAATTTACGCATGGACGATACTAATCCCAGCAAAGAGGATATCGAGTATGTCGATTCGATCCAGGAAGATGTTAAATGGCTGGGTTTTGGCTGGGACGACCGACTTTTTTACGCTTCCGACTATTTTGAAAAATTATATGGTTTTGCCGTCCAACTGATTAAGCAGGGTAACGCTTACGTCTGCGATTTAAATCAGGAAGAGATAAGCATTTACCGCGGTACCGTGACCCAGGCCGGCAAGGACAGCCCATACCGTAACCGTTCGGTTGAAGAAAATTTGGATTTGTTCGCGCGCATGCGTGCCGGTGAGTTTCTCGACGGGGCGCGGGTATTGCGCGCCAAGATCGACATGGCATCACCGCATATGATCATGCGCGACCCTTTGATGTACCGCATCAAGCACGAAGACCATCACCGTACCGGGAATAAATGGCCGATTTATCCGATGTATGATTTTGCTCATTGCTTTTCCGATTCAACCGAGGGGATAACCCATTCAATCTGTACTTTGGAGTTCGAGAATAACCGCGTGCTTTATGATTGGTTTTTGATCGCCGCCGGGGTTTACCGTTCTCAGCAGATCGAATTTGCCCGGTTGAATTTAGCCAATACGGTTTTAAGTAAGCGCAAACTTTTAGAGCTGGTGCAGGGTAAATACGTCAGCGGCTGGGATGATCCGCGCATGCCGACGATCAGCGGCTTTCGCCGCCGCGGCTATACGCCTCAGGCGATTCGCAATTTTTGCGATACGATCGGTGTCGCCAAGTACGATTCGATCGTCGACCTCGTGGTCTTAGAAAACTCAATCCGCGAAGATTTGAATAAACAGGCTCAGCGGGTAATGGCGGTGTTGCGGCCGCTTAAAGTGGTAATTACTAATTATCCCGACAGGCAGGTGGAGGAGCTTGACGCGATCAATAACCCCGAAGACCCTTCTGTTGGTACGCGTAAGGTGCCGTTTTCTAAAATTATTTATATCGAGCAGGATGATTTTAAGGAAGAGGCGCCGAAGAAATTTTTCAGGCTTACGCCCGGGCAGGAAGTGCGCCTGCGCTATGCTTATTTTATAAAATGTACTAATGTGGTGAAGGATGGTAATGGAAATATTACCGAGGTGCACTGCACCTATGACCCGGCGACACGCGGCGGCGATGCGCCCGACGGGAGAAAGGTAAAAGGTACGATTCATTGGGTTTCCGCAGCGCATGCAATCGATGCCCAGGTGCGCCTTTACGACGTTTTATTTACCATGCGCGACCCTGACGATATCCCGCAAGGCGTGGATTATAAAAGTAACCTTAATCCTAAATCGTTGGAAGTGTTAAGCAATTGTAAATTGGAGCCTTGTTTGAAAACAGTAAAACCCGGCGAGCGTTTTCAATTCGAGCGTTTAGGTTATTTTTGTGCCGACAGCAAAGATTTTACTCAAGACAAGCCGATTTTTAACCGCATCGTCACCCTGCGCGACACCTGGGCGAAGATCGAAGCTAAAACCGACAAAAAATAAAAACTGGGACCTTTTTTGAAGATCCCAGTTTTATCTTAAGTCCAAATTTTTACTTCTGAAGCTTACCGTTGATACATTCAGTGGCTTTGCGTGCTTGGAAGTAAAGTTCCGAGATCAATTGGTGCTTGCGCTCCGGCGGAGTCTTAGGGTTGTAGCATTCCGCCGATATCTTTTCTACCTTTCCTTTGATTTCCTTGGTCTTACACTCGGGGTGGAGGCTCATCGCGGTATGAATAAAGCCTTCGCTTAACACTACGCGGATCAACTCGGAAAAACTTAAATCATTCTGTTGCGCAACTAATTTTAAATGCTCGGTTTGCCAATCGGTCAAGAGTACCTGGTGTCGTTTCAACATAGAAGCCTCCTTGATTTATGCAGCCTTGGTTAATAATATACCTGATTTTAGTTGGTTTGCAATCGTAAAATGAATTTTTTTAATGATATAAAAATTATATCATTTAAATATGTATCGTCAAGGGAAAACACTATTTCTTGACTAAAATGATATAATAATGGTATCATTTAGATGCTTAAGGTTTAGGTGGCGTAATTTACCGTTAGTGGTAGGATGATAAATTATTAAGGAGGAAAGTTATGTTTTGTAATCAATGCGAACAGACGGCAGGGGGTACAGGCTGTACGGTGCAGGGGGTTTGCGGCAAGAACCCGGATATCCAGAGTTTGCAGGAGACGCTTTTATATGGGTTAAAGGGGATCGCGGCTTACGGGTTTCACGCCAGGGAATTGGGAGCTATCGATAAGGATGTCGACGGGTTTATGCATGAAGCGTTATTTAAGACGGTCACCAACGTTGATTTTGACCTGAAAGATTCTATCGATATTGTTTTAAAGTGCGGTGCGATGAATTTAAAGGTGATGGAACTTTTAGATAAAGCCAATACCGGAAAATTCGGCAATCCCGTACCGACGCAGGTCGACACCGGCGCTAAAGCCGGGCCGGGGATTGTGATCACCGGCCACGATCTTTTAGACTTGTACGAGCTTCTAAAGCAGACCGAAGGCACTGGGATTAATATTTATACCCACTCGGAGATGCTGCCGGCGCATGGTTATCCGGAACTGAAAAAGTTTAAACATTTAGCGGGTAATTATGGCAATGCCTGGCAGGAGCAGAAAAAAGAGTTTAACGAATTTTCCGGCGCGATTCTGGCGACGACTAATTGCGTTTTGATCCCGCCGGCCAATACTTATCTGGACCGCCTTTTTACAGTAGGGATAACCGGTATAGCGGGAGCAACGCATATCAAAGGGCGCGACTTTTCTTCGCTTATCGCTAAGGCGAAAGCCTTGCCGCCTTTGCCGGAAAAACCCGGGAAAAAGATCATGACCGGTTTCCACCACACGGCGATTTTAGGTTTAGCGCCGAAGATCATCGAGCTGGTTAAGAGCGGTAAGATCAAACGTTTCTTTTTGATCGGTGGCTGCGACGGCGCGCGCCCGGGGAGAAATTATTATACTGAGTTTGCCGAACGCGTCCCCAAAGATTGCGTGATCTTGACTTTAGCCTGCGGTAAATACCGTTTCAACAAATTAGATTTCGGCGCGATCGAAGGTATCCCGCGCTTGATCGATATCGGCCAGTGCAATAACGCCTATTCAGCGATCCAGGTAGCCGTGGCATTAGCGAAAGTATTTAATTGTTCGGTCAATGAATTGCCCCTTTCGTTTGTTCTTTCGTGGTTTGAGCAGAAGGCGGTTGCAATATTGTTGACATTGCTTCACTTGGGTGTTAAGAATATTAAGATCGGTCCAAGTTTGCCGGCCTTTATCAGCCCGAATGTGCTTAAAGTTTTGCAGGAAAATTTCAACCTGCAGTTGATTACAACGCCGGAGGCCGATTTAAAGCAGATTTTGGGTAAGTAACCCTGTCGGTTGGCGCAGGGACGCGATTTATCACGTCCGCTATTAAATGGAGGCGCGATGAGATTATTGGCAATGGTTTTAATCGCAGGATGGTGCGTTATGACTGGTTATGCCGAGAATCAAAAATTGGAAAAAGCGGTGTTTGCCGGCGGTTGTTTCTGGTGTATGCAGGAGCCCTTCGAGCAGGTAAAGGGCGTAGTCAAAGTCGTTGCCGGTTACACCGGCGGTAAAGTAAAAAATCCTTCTTATGAAGAAGTTTCTACCGGCACGACCGGCCACTTTGAATCGATCGAGGTGACCTTTGACCCGGAGCAAGTTACTTATCAGCAATTGCTTAATGTTTTCTGGCGCCAGATCGACCCGACCGATACCCAGGGCCAATTTGCCGATAAAGGCAGCCAGTACCGCAGCGCGATTTTTTACCGCGACGAGCAGCAGAAAAAGTTCGCCGAAAGCTCCAAGGCGGTTTTAAGCAACTTAGGTAAATTTAAAAAGCCGATTGTCACCTTGATCCTGCCGGCGCAGGAATTTTATCCTGCCGAGGAGTACCATCAGGATTATTACAAAAAAAGCGCGAGCCGGTACCGGTTTTATGCGGATAATTCCGGGCGTAAACAATTTCTGGAAAACACTTGGCATGGTGATACCGGAGCGCCGGCGCCGGCGCAGTGCCCTTTACCGTTCACTAAACCGCCTAAAGATAAGCTGAAAAAAGTTTTAACCCCTGAGCAATATGTGGTGACTCAGGAGAACGGTACGGAAACGCCTTTCGCCAACGAATTTTGGAATAATAAGCGCGAAGGTATCTATGTCGATGTGGTCTCCGGCGAGGCGCTTTTTAGCTCGCGCGATAAATTTGAATCCGGTACCGGCTGGCCGAGTTTTACTAAGCCGCTGGATAAAGATAATGTCATTGCGAAAGAAGATAAATCCAACAGTATGGAGCGGGTAGAGGTGCGCTCTAAACGCGGCGATTCGCATTTAGGCCATCTTTTTGACGACGGCCCTAAACCTACGGGGAAGCGTTATTGCATCAACTCCGCGGCGCTGCGGTTTATCTCTAAAGAAGACCTTGAGAAAGAAGGTTATGGGGAATACAAGAAGCTGTTCGATTGATCTTTCTTCTCTTGCGGCGCAGCGATAAATCTAGTATAATTTACAAACTTCGGGCTGCTAGCTCAATTGGTAGAGCAGCGGACTCTTAATCCGTTGGTTGCAAGTTCAAGTCTTGCGCGGCCCATGTCTTTATTTTCATCAAGAACTACCGCCGAGTTACTGGTTTTTTTGTTTGACTATGTTTTTAGAGGTGTGTAAACTATTCTGTGGGTGAAATAACTATATCTATCGCTTTTAACAAGGAGCAGCATGCCGGATAAGATAAAAATTCCATACAATGGACAAATGGCAGAGGGTACTTTGGTCGGGGTAAATCATTCTTTTGAGAATTGGAATGACTATACTTTGGATGACGGCAGTAGTCTACGCATAAAATTTATAATTACAAAGGTTGTTCGGTTGGATAATATATATGATGCTGAGGGCAATCCAGTCTATGTTTTCCAAAGTACAAGCGTGGCTTCTGTTAACGCATCCAATTCATTAAAACGTAAAGAATAACTTTATGCATATTTTAGAGGATTATTGCGGAATAAGTAATAAGTTTGCGTTATCATCGTCTTTCTCGACAGTTGAGCAAGGTAAATCGTCTATTTTGCCCAAGACTGCGGTTGACCAAAAAATATTTAGTAGTGGCGAAATCATACTTAATGGCGATACTTCCGGATATATGTTTATTTTTTCAAATCATATAGAAATGGTTATCTCTACAATATTAAGCGCTACTAAGGTTGTGGAAAAAATATTTTTATTACGCAGCG
>Ga0265316_10001657_pt1 | contig 23702 bp, 18 predicted proteins | sample 4522metaG_FD_202092 | JGI IMG/M metagenome (GOLD analysis project Ga0265316, IMG submission 202092) | Rhizosphere microbial communities from Carex aquatilis grown in University of Washington, Seatle, WA, United States - 4-5-22 metaG | ecosystem: Host-associated > Plants > Roots > Rhizosphere >... | reverse complement strand
TGCGCTTCGCGGGGGCCGTCGTCAAGGATGCCAGGATTTGTTTGAAGCTCATGCCGGCCCGTGCCATCAGGGTGAATTCCAGGGCGGTATCGAAGTGGTCGGTATAGCCAACGTCAGTGCCAAAGAGGACCTCACCGCCGGCCTCCGAGAAAGCGCGAAGCTCGGCCACCATCTTCGCGATCCACGCATCACGGTCCGAGTCGGAGGCAGCACCTTTGCGGGCTTCAAAGTCGAAGAGGGTCAGAGTGGGGATGAGTGCCATGTGCGCAGTCTTGAGGCGGGACACGAACTCCGGAGTCCACGGCGGCGAGTCCGGCACCGTGTGCGCCAGAACATCGACACCCCCGTCAATCGCCGACTCCAGGCCGGCCAGATTCTGCGGGTGGGCGAATACGGGGAGGTGATGCCGGTGCGCTTCGCCCGTCGCGGCTCGAACCATGGCGAGCGGCATATTCGCCACCCGCGCGTCCTGGAGCGATCCCGTGAAAAGCTTGATCCCATCCGCGCCTCCGCGAACGAGGGCGGCGACGCGCGCCACCGCCGCCTCCGGTGTCGTTACCACCGGCATGGAGACATGATTGGCGGTCAAATAGTCGAGGACATAGATCGGTACCTCGGTGAGAATCGGTTCGCCCACACTTAGAATTCGCGGGCCGCGGATCTCGCCGCTTTCGATACGGCTGCGAAGCGCGAGAGTATTCTCCAGCACCGAGGCAATATCGAACACCGTCGTAAAGCCCCAGCGGTTGAGCATTGAGTCTAGTTCCCGGTCCAGGTCGGTAGCGCTGGCATCGCGGGCACGAAGAAGTCCGGGAGTGAGGATATGAACATGGCTGTTCCAAAAGCCGGCGGTGACGAAGTTGCCGGAGCAATCGACCACTTGGGCATCGTTCGGAATCCTCATGGAGGCGCGCGGGCCAACATCCGCAATCTGCGTTCCGTGAAGGATGATGACGGTGTCCGTAATGGGCGGCACGTCCGGCGCGCTATAAAGGGTCGCGCCGGTGAGAACAAGGTCAGCCGCCGGCAGCGAGCCGGCATAGATGAACAGCAAAGCGAGTGCCGCGCGCATGATCTCCTATGTTACATGCTGTTGACTGAATAGAGCTTCGACATAACGCCTCAGATGCGCCAAGCTCTGGCGAACGACATCCGGGTTTTGCTCGGCTTTAGCGAGGATAGCAAGGATGAAGCCGCCCTGCGGCCAGGGTGGGTCCATCTATTTAGACTTATCCATCATTGCCTTTAGACTTGCTTTCACCAGTTTCTTCACCAATGTCGTTGGTACCGGTTTACCCGCTGGTAAGCTAACAATGGCTTTCGTCGTAGCATAACGTGAAAGTTCCTTCCGATGTTCTTCTACTACTGGAGGGCGCAAATGTAGGCGTATGTGTGGTTTCTTGAAGCTGAACCAAGCAAACATCCCGTCATAATCAAACCCTGGATAGGAATATCCGGGCATTTGGAAATAATCGGTGCGCTCAGTGGCACCAGGCGCTGCCGCCCGTATGGCCGCTCTGATCTTGGCCAAATCGCCTTGCGCCCCTTTCGGACATCTTGCTATGTATTCATCCACCTCACTAGTCTTCATGTTCATTTCCCCTTTCGATTTGTCTGACGCGGTTGATTGAATAGAGCTTCGAGATAACGCCGCAGATGCGCCAAGCTCTGACGAACGACATGCGGGTTTTGCTTCGCTTTAGCAAAGATAAAGCCGCCCTGCAGAACGGCCTGGATGAAATAACCCACGCTTTCCGCGCTCCACTGTGCTTTCGGCGCGTAGAGGTTCTTGGCGGCTTCAACGTCGTGGGTCAGTTCCGCGATGTGCGACGACATACCTTGATCGCAAGCAGCGCGAATGTCCGGGTGCGTTGCATAGGTCTCTTGAACCAGCGTTCCGAGCAGGCAGGTGTAATCGGGCAAGTCACCTTGCAGAATTTCTCCGCGAAAATCGACGTACCCGAGCAGCCGTTGCAGCGGATCTTGCAGTTTGCGGTACGGTGCCGCCGCAAAAAAACCATCCGTTATCGTTCCCCAATACGACGCAGCGGCAATCGCCAGTTCGTCCTTACTTTTGAAGTGATGGAAGAAGCTACCCTTCGTCACCCCTGCCTTGTGGCAAATGTCATCAATCGTCGTGGCCGCGTAGCCCTTGGCCCGGATGACATGCAGTGCCGCGTCGAGCAACTTGGTTTTCGATTCGTGCGGAGTTTGCTGCGTCATGTTCGTAGCTCAATACCAACTAGATGGTATGATACCTACTGGACGGTACGCTGTCAAGAACAAAAATGAACCGCCGCGCTTAGACGAGCACCGTCATCGACAAGTACGGGCTCAAGCAACTGGATCCTGGCTAGTTCGAGTCCATGCTGGGGTGGCAGCTCTACCAGGAAGAATTCGAGGGAAGCCTTGAAAGGCACGCAATGAAATCAATCAGATAGCGCGAGCCTCGGAACTGATGATTTGGCTCCCCAGTCTGGACACGTTTCGAACTTATGCGGCTCAGTTGACCCTCTGATCGAACCCGCAGAGGTCCTTTGTTCCTAGATCGATTCGAGCGCACTGCTGACGCATGTCCACGGTGGGCACCCAGTCTGGACACGTCTCGAACTCGCCACGAGAACCCGGGATAAGTTCCGGATGCGCCGTGACATGACAAGCTCCCTATCCGGAGGAACCCTGTTCCATTTCGCGGTCAGCCATTGATATATAGTTTAGGGAAGCCACTGGCCCCAAAATGGAACTGAAACCCGGCGACAAACTCGGTCCGTATGAGATCCTCTCGCCTCTCGGCGCTGGTGGCATGGGAGAAGTCTGGAAGGCCCGCGATACGCGTCTCGACCGCATCGTCGCCATCAAGACCTCACATGCGAAGTTCAGCGAGCGCTTCGAGCGGGAAGCGCGCGCCGTAGCGGCGCTGAACCACCCCAACATCTGCCAGCTCTATGATGTCGGCCCCGACTACCTGGTGATGGAGTATGTCGACGGCTCGCCCGTCACGCCGCCCGATTCGCCGCGCAAGCTGCTGGATATGGCAGTGCAAATGAGCGATGGGCTCGCGGCCGCGCATGCGGCGGGCGTTGTTCATCGCGACCTGAAGCCCGACAACATTCTGATCGCGCGCGAAGGCAAAATCAAAATCCTCGACTTCGGTCTCGCGAAAGCGGCGCCTGAGGGGGTCGGCGCGGACGAGGGAACGCGGACGGTTACGGTCAATCTCACCGATCCCGGAACGACCGTCGGCACGATTGCCTACATGAGCCCGGAGCAGGCTCGGGGACGAACGAATCTCACGGCGCAATCCGACCAGTTTTCGCTGGGGCTGGTGCTTTACGAACTGGCCTCGGGCAAGCGGGCTTTTCAACGCGGCAGCACGGCCGAGATCATGACGGCGATCATCCGCGAAGACGCCGAACCGCTGCCCGCCAGCGTGCCTGCGCAGTTTCGATGGATCGTCGAGCGCCTGCTCGCTAAGGAGCCGGCCGAACGCTACGATTCTACGCGCGATCTCTATCGCGAGCTTCGCCAGGTGCGGGACCGGCTCACGGGGCAGTCCTCGGCGGTTGCGATTCCGGCGGTCTCCGCGGCGAAGAAGCGCCGCCTGCTGCCCGGGGCCGCTCTCATCGCCGTGGGGTTGGTGCTTGGCATCGGCTTGGCGGCATTGCTAATCAAACCGGCGCCGGCGGGACTCGAGGGTTACAAATTCACGCCCATCTCCCGCGAAGAGGCCATCAAATGGTCCCCGCGATGGTCGCCGGATGGCAAGAGTATCGCTTACTCGGCAAGCATCCATGGCATCCAACAAGTGTTCACGAAAGCCGTGGGTTCGAGGGACACAACCCAGCTCACGCACGGGGGCGACAGGAGCAGCAGCAGCACCCCCTCCTTCTGGTCGCCGGATAGCGCCACTGTTTACTACTCTTTCAAGGGATCTCTGTGGGATATCGGCGTGGCCGGCGGCACGCCCGAACTGGTCATGGAAAAGGCCACATACGTGGCCCTTCACCCGGACGGAAAGACCGTGGCATTTAATCGTGAAAACAAGACTTGGACCGGTGAGCTGAAAGGCGGCGCTCCAAAGAAATTGCCGCTGCCTCAGATTCCGCATGCGTTCCCGATGGCGTTTTCTCCGGACGGCTCCCTCCTCCTCCTTTTCAATGACCGCCTGGAGTCATGGATCTTGCCGTGGCCCTCCGGGGCGCCTCGCAAACTGGGTAAACTGTCATTCCTCGACGCTGCTTGGCTCCCGGATAGCCGGCATGTCCTGATGACCCGCGGGGGTGAGGCTTCTGGCTTGTCTCTTCTGGATGTCACGGACGGCAGCAGCCGGGTACTCTATACCACCCCCGACATAGTGATCGGTATATCGGTTTCACCGAACGGCAAGAAAATCGCTTTCAGTGGCGGCAAAGCGGAATGGAACGTTATTGAGGTTTCCTTGCCGGAAGGGCGTGTTCACACCGTGGTGGGTGGCGGCGAGGTCTCCTGGCAGCCGGAGTGGGCGCCCTCCGGCACCCATTTTCTCTTTTCCTCTGGGTCCAGTAATAAACTGGTCATCGAGGACCAGTCCGCAGCCGATGGATTCTCGCGCCAGGTTGCTGAGCAGCCGGAAGGTTTAATTGGCCCTGGCGCAACCGTGCCCCGCTGGGCTCCGGACGGCAAGCGATTCCTCTTCCGGCAATGGGGACCACTATCATCCCAACTCATGATGTCGAACGGAACTGGCGGGCGATCGGCCACCATTGCGGATATACCAAACCTGCAAGGCTTCGCCTGGTCCCCCGACGCCCAATGGATTGCGCTCTCACGCGGGGAAGGCGGCAAGCAGCAACTGGTGAAGATGAAGCCTGCGGCGGGTGCGGCTGCGATACCCCTTACGAATGCCGTTCCGGCCTCCATGCTTGGCATGGTCCAATGGTCTCCCGCGGGAGACTGGATCGCATACCCATCGGAGGAAGGGATTTCGATGGTCTCGCCGGACGGCAGTACGGTTCGCAAGCTGACTGCCCGCAAGCTGTCGGTTTTCGCATTTTCCAAAGATGGCGCTCAGGTCTATGGCATCGTCCGAAACACCACCGGCGAGGGCGCGGATTGGCAGCTCTATTCGATCGACGTGAAGACCGGCGCTGACAGGATGCTGGCGCCTATCGATCTGCCCGCATCCACCGCCGGCATTTCGGGCTTCAGTCTTCATCCCGATGGCAAGCGCTTCCTTACGTCCATCTCGAAGTTTGCCTACGATATCTGGATGCTGGAAGGGTGGGATCAGCCGCAGAAGACCTGGCTGGACCGGCTGTTGCGCCGGTAACATGCATTCTGTGAAATGGGGGGAATAAGGCCAAGCGGTTTCACGGAACAGCGTAATGGCAAGGGTCCGAGCGGGGTTCCGACCGTATGGTCGGCCACTCGGAAGTTGCCGGTAACCAACCGGATTGAGACAGTTGTCGCCGAAGCAATCCACGATGGGTCCGCGCCCTTGCCTTTGCGCAATCCAGAGGGCCATCGTCTTAGGCGAGCATCGCGTTATCGGCAGCTACGGGCTCAAGCGATTGGGTCGATGCTGGTTCGAGTCCATGCTAGGGTAGCAGTTCTACCGGTAAGAGTTCGCGTGAAGCCTTGAAAGGCACGCAATGAAATCAATCAGATAGCGCGAGCCTCGGAACTGATGATTTGGCTCCCCACGTAGGACTCGAACCTACACCCACCGCCTACAACTTATACCCTTCCCACCTGGCCACCACCGCGCTGGCCAGGCAGTTGCCTAACACGTTGATGGAGGTGCGCGCCATGTCCAGGATCGCATCTACGCCCAGCAGCACCGCGATGCCCTCTTTGGGAAGATGGAACGATTCCACCGTGCCGGCCAGGATCAGCAGCGCGGCGCGCGGCACGCCGGCGACGCCTTTGCTCGTGAGCATCAGGGTCAGCATGATCGTCAACTGGGCGCCCAAGGTGAGATGGACGCCCGCCGCCTGCGCAATGAATATCGAGGCCAGCGAGAGATAGATCGCCGTGCCGTCCAGGTTGAAGCTGTAGCCGGTGGGAATGACGAAGCCCGCGATGCGTCCGGGGACGCCGAACTTCTCCATGTTTTCGAGCGCCAGCGGGAGCGCCGCTTCGCTCGATGCGGTGGAAAAGGCGATCAGGAACGGCTCGCGCACGGCGCGATAAAACCGGCCCGCGGGAATCCGCGCGATCAGCACCACCGCGCCCAGCACTACGACCACGAACACCAGCAGGGTGCCGTACATGGTGAGGACGAGCTTGGCTAAACCGAAAAGCACCTTCACACCCTTGCTGCCTATGGTGACGGCGATGGCCGCGCCCACGCCCACCGGCGCAGCGTACATCACGTACCGGGTGAAGCGGAACATCACCTCGGCAAGCGAGCCGCAGAACTTCACCACCGGCTCGGCCTTGGCGCCGAGAGCGGCGCAGGCGGCGCCAAACAGAAAAGCGAAGACCACGATCTGCAACGCGTCGTTGCGCGCCAGCGCGTCGAAGATACTGGTGGGGACGATGTTCTCCAGCGTGAAGCCGGTTTGCGCGGCGGGCAGCGCGGCCTCCGCGGCGGTTTGCGTTAGCGCCACACCTTCGCCGGGATGCACCAGATTCACCGCGGCGAGCCCCAGGAAAAGCGCTAGCGTAGTGACGATTTCGAAGTAAACCACGGCCTTCAATCCGATGCGGCCCATCTGCTTCAGATCCCCCGAGCCGGCGATACCGTGCACTAAGGTGGCGAATAGCAGCGGCGCGACGATGGAACGGATCAGCCGCAGAAAGATGTGGCTGGCCGGTTCCAGGCGCGCGGCAAACCCCGGCGCGGCAATTCCCACGGCCACGCCGGCGGCCATCCCCACGAAGATCCAGAAGGTGAGCGACGGCCGTTTCAGGGCGCCCTCCATTTCACCGGGCCCTCCACGTCACCGCTCGCCCCATTTCAACTTCTGCCGCAGCACGTCGAAAAACATCTGGTGCGGAGGACGAATCAGGTTCAGCGCGTACTGCGTGCTGTGGCACACCAGCGTGTCGTGCTCGCGGATGGGCGTGCCCACCTGGCCGTCGATGGTCAGGTACACGCTCCCATCGGGACTGCGCGAGATCACGCGAATCACCCGGTTTTCGGGCACCAGCACGGGGCGGTTGGTGAGCATGTGCGGGCAGATGGGAGTGAGGCAGATGGCCGGCACCGAGGGGAAGATGATGGGGCCGCCGGCGGAGAGCGAATACGCTGTGGAGCCGGTGGGCGTGCAGATGATCAGGCCGTCGGCTTTGTAGGCGCACACCAGTTGGTTGTCCACCCAGACGTCGATATCGATCATGCGTGCGATGTCGGCCTTGGTGAGGACCGCGTCGTTGAGCGCGTCGAAGCTGGCGACCGCCTGTCCTTCGCGCAGCACCTGGGTATTCAGCAGCTTTCGTTTGGCCACGCGGTGTTCGCCCCGCAAGGCGCGCTCCAGTTCGGGAAACACTTCGTCCACGGTGATGGCGGTCAGAAATCCGAGGCCGCCCAGGTTGACGGGGAAGAGCGGGATTTCCTGCCGGCCGATGGCGCGGACGGCGGAAAGCAGCGTGCCATCGCCGCCCAGCACAATGATGAGGTCGCAGCCTTCGGGGACCTGGGCGCGCGGCGTGCCGGCCACGCCGCCGCTATAGAACGCGGTCTCCTCGTCGATGCGCACGTGGATGCCGCGGTCGTGCAGCCATTCGAGAAGCCTGGGGACCAGAGTGACGGCAGCCTGCGCGTTGGGCTTGGAAATCACCCCGACGGTCCTAATGGTGAGCATAAAGGAGGAACTCCTTGTTCCCTTCAGCGCCTAAGATGGGGCTGTCCATGATGCCGGTCTCGAATCCGAATTCCCGTACGGCGCCGGACACCCGCTGGCAAGCCGCCTGGTGGAGTTGCGGGTCGCGAACGATGCCGCCCTTGCCCACCTGGCCCTTCCCTACTTCAAACTGCGGTTTGACAAGTATAACCATTTGCCCGGCTGGCCGTAACAGGGGCACGGCGGCCGGGAGAATAAGGGTGACGGAAATGAAGCTGACGTCGCAGGTCAGCAAGTCCACCGGCTCGCCGATGTCTTCCGGTTGCAGTTCGCGCGCATTGATCCCCTCGTGCAGGCGGACGCGCGGGTCGGTGCGCAGGGACCATGCGAGCTGTCCCGAGCCCACATCGACCGCGTGCACGCGGAGGGCGCCGGCCTGCAGGAGTGCGTCGGTGAAGCCGCCGGTGGAGGAACCGATATCGAGGCAGGTCTTGCCGGCGGCGTCGATCGAGAAGTGAGCCAGCGCGCCTGCCAGCTTGAGCCCGCCTCGGCTGACATAGGGCGGCCGCGCCAGCACCGCGAGCGAGGCATCGTCGGCCACCGACTGGCCGGGCTTGGAAGCTTTCTGGCCGTTGAGAAGGACCTCGCCGGCCATGATGAGGGCCTGGGCTTTCTCGCGCGATTCGGCGAGCCCGCGGTCCACGAGCAGGCGGTCGAGCCGGTTTTTCATGGGAATAGGAGGCCACGGAAGAATGCAGCATGGCCGGGCGCGGCCGCCCGCAGAATATGGAAACCCGGCACGCCGTGAGCGCGATCTGGACCCCAGGGCTCTGGCCCCACCCCGTGGAGCGGGCATCTTGCCCGCCAAGCCGGCTTTCCAGCCGGCTGGACCCGCTGGAAAGTGCCCATAGGGCCCCCACCGCGGGCAGGAATGCCCGCTCCACGGGGCGGGGGGGGCTGAGGCACGATTTTTCGGAACAACACCGACAAACACGGATACGAGTGAATTGTTTTATCTGTGTTCATCTGCGTTCATCTGCGGCCACTCATGACTTTCGATGCACGATCAAGTCCGCCAGTTCGTGCAACCGCACGGCGCGGTCGCCGAACGGGGCCAGCACCTGGTGGGCGTGGGCGCATTCCTCCTCGGCCATGCGGCGCGAGGTTTCCAGGCCATAGACCGCGGGGAACGTGATCTTGTGTTGGGCCGCGTCCTTGCCGGCGGTCTTACCGAGCGCCGCCGAGGATTCTTCCACGTCCAGGATGTCGTCCACAATCTGGAACGCCAGGCCGATGTGCTCGCCGTAGCAGGAGAGCGCGGCATACGATTCGTCTCCGGCGCCGGCAAAAATGGCGCCCATCCGCAAGCTGGCGCGCAGCAGAGCGCCGGTCTTCGAGCGATGAATGCTCTCGAGCAACTGCGCGTCCGGCGGTTTGCCTTCGCCTTCGAGATCGGCCACCTGCCCGCCGATCATGCCGCCCACCGTGCCGGAGGCGGTGGAAAGCTCGGCGACGAGACGGGTCTTGCGGCCGTCGGAGATGGGAAGCTGGGCCAGCACCTGAAAAGCGATGGTGAGCAGGGCATCGCCCGCCAGGATCGCCATGGCGTCGCCGAAAACTTTGTGGTTGGTGAGCTTGCCGCGGCGGTAGTCGTCGTTGTCCAAAGCCGGCAGGTCGTCGTGGATCAGCGAATAGGTATGGATAAGTTCCAGCGAACAGGCGCAGGCGGCCAGCCCATCGGTCGCGACGCCCACGGTATGCGCGGCTTCCATGCAGAGAATGGGGCGGATGCGCTTGCCGCCGGCGAACAGGCTGTAGCGCATGGCGCGATGGATGGTCTCGGGCGGCGTCGATTCCGGTGGCACCAGGCGGTCCAGTTCCGCGTCGACGAGCCGTTGCTGCTGGACGAGCAATTCGCGCAGGTTCATGCTTTCTCGAATTTTTCGGGGCGGAACGGCTCGGCGGCGATCTTGCCCTCTTTGCGGATGAGCATCTCCACGCGTGTCTCGGCCTCTTCGAGCTGTTTGCGGCAGGTATCGCTCAGTCCCACGCCGCGTTCGAAGAGTTGGATGGAGCGTTCCAGCGACAGGTCGCCGGCCTCCAGTTCCTTGACGACTTTTTCGAGCTCGTCGAGCGAAGCTTCGAAGGATTCGGCCGGCCTGGCGTCGGCTTGGGTTTCCGCCATGGAGTTCATTTTAACAGGGGACGTGAGCAGCGAGCGCCGCTGCTCCGCACCGAGGGCACCTTCAGCAGTTGGACGGTGGGCGGGCTCGATCCTGTCATCGGCGGGCATGTTGGATCGCCGTTATCATTGAGCCATGGCGCGAATAAGCGACACCTCTCCGGTGAAACGAAACGGGCGGCCATCCAAGCCGCCGTCTCAAAGCTGGGTCGAGACTTGAGAAAGATCAGCGACCGGATCGCCGCGTCGGGCCTGAAGCCTCTGAGCCGGCGTGAGATCGAGCGCGAAGTCGCGGAACGGCGCGGGGCCCCGTAGAGTGGCGCCCAAAGCCGCTTTTCACAAGCGTCGAGCGGAAACGGCCCTCTATGACAGATTCTTTCGGGATGCCAAATGGGTGCGCGATCTCGAAGAAATCGGCGGGCTGGCGCGCGCGGAGGCTGAAAAGCACGGACTGGGCGCCATGGACGCTCTCCGCTTGGCGGCCGCGCACGCCGATGGCGCTACGGAGATCTATCTCTATCCGGGCCGGTAAGGAGCTGACATCGCCCTACAACTTCCGTCCGATCACGGCGTAGTCCAGCGCGCCGAAAAATGCGTCGCGAAAGTGCTCCGGCAGCGAATCGAGCGCCGGCATCGATTCCCTGGCGGGAGAGAGCCGGCGCACCTCGATATTTCCCACGCCAAATTCCTCCAGGTAGAAAATCAGCAGAGGGTGCGGCACCGGACGGGTGTGCGTGGGGTCGAGGTAGAAGTGCGTGGCGAAGATTGCCAGACACTCCGGGTTGGGTGTTTCGATGGCGATGACGCCGCCGGGAGCGAGGCGGCTGGCACATCCGCGGATCAGCTCCGGCAGGCGCTCCGGGGGAAGGTGCTCCACCACCTGGGCGCAGAAAATGCCGTCGAGCGAGCCCTCCGGCAAGGCGGCCAGGTACGGAAAGGCATCCGCCACTTCGGCGTCCAGGCCTGCGAGCCTGCAGGCTGCCACCGATTCCTGGCTGAGATCGATGCCGCGCGCGGGAACGCCGGCATCGCGCATCATCTTCAGAAACTCGCCGCGTCCGCAGCCGATGTCGAGCACGTTGCGGCAGCCGGCAAAATACGGCAGGTAGATTTGCTGTCCGGCTTTGACGTAGTCTTCCGAGCCGCGGAAGCGTTCGGCGAACCGCGCGTAGTCGAAGGCGAGCGGTGCGGCGGGCGGCGCCGAAACTGGCGCAGCCGGCGCATCGGCGGGCGCCGATGCCGCGATCTGGGCCCGCTGCCGGATCATGCGCAATTCCGCGTGGATGATGCGCTCCACTTCGGTGTGCATTTTCTCCAGATCGGCCCACAGCCGCTTCTGGATATCGAACGCGTGCCGCTCCAGCGCCGCGTGGAAATCGGCATTCTGGCTGCGCATCAAATCGCGATGACTGGCTTCCATCAGGGTCACGCGGTGCTGAAACCCTCCCTGCAGATCGGCCACGCTGCGCAGGAACTGGGTTTCGTTCTCGGCGAGCTTGTGCTGCCACTCGATGCGCCATTCGGCCCAATGGGTGCGCATGTCTTTCATCTCGCCGCCGAGTTCCTCGATCGCCGTCAGCCGCGCCCCGATCTCCCTGCCGGCCTTCTCGAAGTGCGCGCCCATCTCGGAGAGCGCACGGTTAGATTCCCGTTGCGCCTCCAATACAGCGTCTACGCAGGCCACGATCTTGCGGTTGAATTCCACCTGCTCGCGGACGTGCCAGTCCAATACGCGCGCCACCAATCGCTTCCAGCCCTGCACCAGGGCGTTGACGAGGCCGCCCGAGCGCGGGTTCACCGTCCCGATGGCGGCCACCTTGCCCATGGCGGCGTCGCGCGCGTGCACCACCGGCAGGAGATCGGGCAGCGCGATGTCTGCACCACCGGCAGAGGTCTCCGGGTTGCGGGCGCGCACGCGTTCGCGGACCTCGCGCAGGATGGCGATCAGCTCAGCGCTTTCCACGGGGCGCCCTCCGGGTCCGGCTCCAGGTTGCGGTGACAACGCTCTTCAGACCGCCGCGCGGGGCGAACTCGCCCAGTACGGTGGCCACCTTGGGATTGGCAGCCTTCACCACGTCGCGAAGCACGCGGTTCACGGCGTTTTCCTGAAAGATCCCCAGGCTGCGATAAGCATTCAGGTACATCTTGTAGGATTTCAGTTCCAGGCAGCGCTTGTCCGGGACGTAGCGCAACACGATCCGGCCGAAATCGGGCAGGCCGGTTTTGGGACACACGGAGGTGAACTCCGGCATGTCGATCTCGATCTCGTAATCGGGATACTGGTTGGGCCAGGTTTCAATCTCGGGGAGCGCGGAGTGGACCCCGGACTCCGCGTGTTCGTCGGTATAGGCGCGTTTCATGGCAGGGCTTTCGAAAGCAGGTCCAGAAAGAGGCCGACGTCGGCCACCACACCGACAGCTTGGCCGGTGCCGCGATCGCTGACCTTGGTGGCGACCGCGGGGTTGATATCCACGCAAACGATTTTCACCCAGCCCGGCAGCATGTTGCCGGTGGCGATGGAGTGCAGCATGGAGCCGAGGCACAGCACCAGGCCGGCGCCCTGCAGTTGCGCGGCGTAGGCATCCTGCGCGGCGTTCATGTCGGTGATGGTGTCGGGCAGCGGGCCGTCGTCGCGCAGGCTGCCGGCCAGCACGAACGGGGCGCCCGCGCGCACCGACTCATAGAGAATTCCGGAGCGCAGCCGGCCGTTTTCCACCGCCTGCCGCACGGAGCCCGCGTGGTTCACGGCATTGATGGCGCGCATGTGGTTGCGATGGCCGTGCTCTTCCTGGCGGCCATCGGAGAGCCGTACTCCCAACGACGTGCCGAAGAGCGCCGCTTCCACGTCGTGCACGCCCAGCGCGTTGCCGGCCAGCAAGGCATGGACATAGCCGGCGCGGATAAGGGCTGCCAGGCCTTTCACGCCGCCGGTGTGGACCACCACCGGTCCGGCCACGGCCACGACTTTCAGTTTCTGTTCGAGCGCCTGGCGCACCAGCGCCGCGGTCTGGCGCACGGCGGTGTCCACCTGGCGTTCGGACGAGATGCCGTTGGCCATGAAAGCGAACGAGAGCCGGTCGCGCTCCTTGGATTCGGGAGTGACACGGATGCCGCGCAGGCCCACCACGATGCGTTCGCCCTGGCGCAGATCGCGCAGGCGGCGGCAGAAGGCGCGTCCCTCGCGGACCACGATCATGGCGTCCATGCGCTGGTTCTCGGTTTCGATCCACCGCTCGCCGATGCGCACATGGGTGCGATGGTTGGTGGTGGAGTAGAAATCCTCCGGCGCGCAACGGTCGCGCTCCACCGTGCGCAGTTCGGCATCGCCCGAATCCACCGGGGCGCAGCCCAGCTCCAGCAGGCTTTCGAGCAGCCGTTCGAGAGACGGTGCGTCGGGCGTCTCCACCAGCATGCGCAGATAAGAGCCCTCGACGTTGGTGCGGCCGATGCGGAATTCCCGGACCTCGAACCGGCCGTGATACTCCACGACCTTATCGAAGATATTCTCCATGATGTGGGAATCGATCAGGTGGCCTTCCGCCTCGACCACTTCTTGAAAAGGCATAGAGACTTCTATTGTAGACGGAGAACGTTCACCGCAGAGGCGCAGAGACGCAGAGAAAAACGAGGCAAGGCGACGCAGCGTGCTCTGCGGACTCGGCTGCGTTCCCGTGGTTGGCGCGCAGAGGGAGCAGAGAGCGCAGAGGGGAGCCGTGCTCGCGGGCTCGTGTGCAGTGCGACGGTTTTCTCGGTTGTTTTCTCAGCGCCGGGGTAAGCCTGTTGGTCCTCCCCACGGTGAACACAGTTCTTGGTCATTGATTTGGGAATCCGCAACCCACCGCGAGGCCGCGGGAACGGCACCCCTCAGCGCCCTCTGCCATCTCTGCGCGCCAACCTCGGGGACGCTCCAAAGGCCACAAAACACGATGGCCCCTCTATGGTTTTCTCTGCGGCGGGGTACGCCTGTTAGGGGTCCTCTCTGCGGTGAACTTGTTTTCCCCGGAATTGACAACATCGCGCCACCCCGTTACCGTGAACGGCAAGGAGAGTTAACTATGCCGAACGATCAATCGGGCATCAAGCGGCGGAGCGTTTTGGGGATGGTGGCTGGCACAGCCGCTCTCGAAACGGCGCTGGCCGACCAAACCCCGCCGGCGCCGCGGCCTGGCGGCGTGAACCGGAACTCCGCACCGAGCCAGTTGCGGATCACCGACATGCGGGCCATCCGCATTGCCTCGAACTACGATTATCCGATCATCCGCATCGACACCAACCAGGGGGTGTACGGCCTGGGCGAGGCGCGCGACGCTGGGAACGAAGGCATGGCGCTCCTGCTCAAGCCCCACATCGTGGGCCGGAATCCGCTGAATATCGAGCCCCTCCTGGACAGCGTTCGCAATTTCACCAACCAGCGCCGCTTTGGGGGCGGATACAGCGCTCTCGATATCGCCCTGCACGACATCGCGGGGAAGGTTTACGGCGTTCCCGCATGGCGCCTGATCGGTTCGCAATACCGCAATCGCATCCGCTGCTATTGCGATACCACGGAAAGCAGCAGCCCCAAGATCTATGCCGAGCGGATGACCGCCCGCAAGAAAAAGGGATTCACGTTTTTCAAGATGGACATCATGCCCTCGATGATCCGGGACCGGCCGGGCGGGCTGAACACGCGCGGCGTGGCGACGGCCAAAGGGCTGGAGATGTATGGCGAACACATCCAGGCGGTGCGCGACGCCATCGGCTGGGACCAGCCCCTGGCCGCCGACCACTTCGGCCCCTGCGACCTGAAGGACGCCATCCGCCACGCCCGCTTCTTCGAGAAATATGAGCTGGCCTGGGCGGAGGATTTGATCCAGGTGGGAGCCATGGGCACCGGAGACGCCCCCAGGAATTGGCGCGCTTACAAGGAGCTGAAGGCATCCACCGTCACGCCCATCAATACCGGCGAGAGCCTGTTCGGCCTGGAGGAAGGGTTCCGGCCGCTGATCGAGAACAATGCCGTCGATATGATTCACATCGACCCGCTGTCCTCGGGCGCCATTCGGGAAAGCAAGCGGATCTCCGACTTCGCGTCCATGTATGCCGTGCAGACCGTGGTCCACTTCGCCGGTTCGCCGGTGGGCTGCATGGCGGCGGTGCACATGATTTCCACTCTCAAGGATTTCACGGCTATGGAAAACCACGCCGTGGACATTCCGTGGTGGGACGACCTGGTGACCGGCGTTCCCAAGCCCATCATCCAGAACGGCTACATCCCGGTGCCCGACACGCCGGGCATTGGCGTGGAGTTGAACGAAGAAGCCTGCCGGGCGCACCTTCGAGTCCCGGGGTATTTCGAACCCACGCCGCAGTACGACAAGTACATTGTCGACGAATACCGGACCGGCGGCCCCTATCCGCACCTGGATGAAAACGGCAAGCTGGTCAATGAACGGTAGGGCATCGATGCCGGCCACTTAGTACTCCTGTTCCGAATTACGGCGACGTATTTCCGGCGTTGAGTAGGACAGGCCTCCCGGCCTGTCATCGCTTGACAGGCCAGGAGGCCTGTCCCACTCATACGTGATGCATTTTGGAAATCGCATACTTAGTAAGTGCAGCGGCGCGCTGTTACGCGCCCGCCGAAGTCAAGGGACGGGATTACCTGAGGGACTTGTCCACCAAAATGGTCTGAGCCCCCTATCCAGCGCCCGAAACGCCCTCCCGTACCGTCTGATATGTTGGTGTCAGGTATGGATTCGCCAGCCCCGACGCCCGCAGGCAAGCCCGTCCGCGTGCTGGTCTGCGACGATCAGCCGGACGTGCTGGAGGCTTTGCGCCTGCTCCTCAAGGGGCAAGGCTGGCAGGCCGTGACTGTGGATTCGCCGTCGGCCCTGCTGCGCACCGCGCGGTCCCAATCCTTCGACCTGATCCTGGCGGACCTCAACTACACGCGCGACACCACTTCCGGCGATGAGGGGCTCGACCTGCTCGCCAGCCTGGAGGCGCAAGGCAACGCTACCCCGGTGGTGGCGATGACCGCGTGGGGCAGCGTGGATCTGGCCGTCGAAGCCATGCGCCGCGGCGCCTGCGACTTCATCCAGAAACCCTGGGACAACGAGCGCGTCATCGCCGTCATCCGCAAACAGGCCGATGGCGAGCGGCGGCGCAAGTCCGAACTGGAAATCGCCGCCAACGTGCAGCAGAAACTCTTCCCGCACGAAACGCTCCGACTGGACACCATCGACTACGCCGGCCACTGCGTGCCGGCGCGCGAAGTGGGCGGCGACTACTACGATTTCCTCGCCGTTACCGGCCGCACGATGGGCTTCGCGCTGGGCGATGTTTCCGGCAAGGGCGTGCCCGCGGCGCTGCTCATGGCCAATTTGCAGGCCTGTTTCCGCAGCCAGGAGCCGCGCGCCCTGCTAGAGCCCGCGCGGGTGCTGGAAAACGTCAACCGCCATTTTTTCGACTCGACCGGCGCCGAGCGTTTCGCCACGCTATTCCTGGGCATTTACGACGACTCCACGCGCGAGATCCGCTACGTGAACTGCGGCCACGTGGCGCCGTTCTTGCTGCGCTCGGCCGGAGCCCTCGAAACCCTCCAGCCCACGGCCACCATGCTGGGCGCTTTTCGCCAGTGGAAGTGCACGGAACAGCGGACCTGCCTGCGTCCAGGCGACACGCTGCTGGTCTACTCCGACGGCGTGACCGAAGCCGAGGGGCCATCGGGCGAAGATTTCGGGGAGGAGCGCCTGGTCGGCTGTCTGCGCGAAAACCAAGGGCAGCCGGCCCGCTCGCTGGTCCAGGCCATCGTGGATGGCGTCAGCGAGTTCAGCCACGGCTCGCGCTATGACGATGTGACGGTGGTGGCGATCCGCGCGACTCACCCTCCGGCGGTAAGCTGATATTATGTCTTCGCCGGAGAACTTAAGGGCCGATGCTGTCGAGAGCGTCGTCGAGTTGCTGAGCGCCGCCGCCAAGCCTTTAGCTTTCGGAGTCCTGAAGAAGAACGCCTGTCTGGACGAACACGCGCTGAGAAATGCCCTGGAAATGGCGACCGCGCAGGGACGGGCATTCCGATGGCCGGATTTCCGGCGGCTGCAGTATTTCTGGTTCCAGTCCGCGGAACACGTTGCGCGACAGGCCGTACTGGAAACGTCTTCGCGGCTGGCCCTTTCCCAGACGGCGCTGATCGAGCAGGCGCGCAAACGCGTTCGCGGCCTTTCGCGGGAGGCTATGCGGCCAATCGTGGTGAACCTGGTGGCCGAGGGGCAGCTTCGGAAAGTCGGCGCGTTCAGCGCCGGCAAGCTTCTGATCAGACCCGGAGAAACGGGGGCTTACTCGGCCAGCGCGCGCGCGTTCATCGAAGGGAAATTCCGCAAGGCGGGGCTGGATCCCGCGGCTTTCTTTGGCTCGCTGCCTGGGCCCCAGTCCGCCGCCCTGCCGTCCGCGTCCCCGCCGCAGCCCGGCCCGCTGTCCGCCCCGCCGCCGCCCGCCGCCCTGCCGCTGCCTGCCTCCCCGCCGCTGCCCGGCTCGCTGCATGCGTCCCCGCTGCAGCCCGGCTCGCTGTCCGCCCTGCCCGCGTCCCCGCCGGCGCGCGACGACCAACCCGCCGCGCCAGCTTCCCCGAACGCGGCGGAGCTGCTGCTCGGCGCGGTTCGATCGATGCAGCCCTCCGAAGGAGTGCCGGTGACCGCCCAGCGTCTCCGCCATCGCCTTCCAGCTCTCGGCAAGAGCGAATTCGACGCTGCCGCGCGGGAGCTGCGCCGGAAGCAGCAGGTCTTCCTGACCCTGCATCACGACCCCTTCAGCCTTCCGCAGCCCGAACGCGATCTGCTGATCGATGGCGGCGACGGTACCTACTATGTCTCAATCGCCATCCGTTGAGAAGCGCCTGCTTCCGAACCCGTTCGGATGCCTGGTGGGCCGTCCGCTCGGCGACGACGTGGATGTCGCGGAGATCAACCAGAAGGCATTTGCGTCCTGCCAGCGGCTGGTGGAAGACGTTGTCCGCGCCGGGTCCAGCGCCGCTCTGACTCTCTACGGCGAAGCCGGAACCGGCAAGACCCATCTGCTCGGCCGGGTTCGCAAGTGGCTGGGAAGCGTGCCCGGCAGCCTGTTCGTGCTGGCGCCCATGGATACCAGTTCCCGCATGCTGTGGCGGCATCTGCGCCGCTCGCTGGCCGAAGCCCTCCTCCGCCCGAGCGGAAAAGGCCGCAGGGCCCTCGACGATCTTCTGGCCGGGCGCGGGGATGCGCTGGACAGCCTGCCGGAGCGCGATCTCGCCATTGTTCTGGGCCATCTTCTCAGCGGCACCAATCTGCGCGACGCCGCCGCCTGGCTGCGCGGCCAGGAGTTGCCGGAAGCCGCGCTCCAGCGGCTGGAGCTTTCCGCGCCCGGCGCGGAGGATAATCAGGAAGCCGCCGCCAGGGATGCCATCGTCGCCCTGTGTTCCCTCCTGGAGCCCGGGCCGGTGGTGTTCTGCCTCGACCAAATGGAAGCGCTGCAGAATTTTCCCGGAGACAAGGCCGGCCTGTTTGCGGCCGGTAAAGCGATATGGCTGCTCCATGACCAGGTTCGGAACGCCAGCATCATCTGCTGTCTGCAGGCGGGTTTTCACCAAACCTTGGAGACGGCTCTCGACGAAGCCACGCGGCAGCGCATGATGCGCCAGACCGACTACATCCGCCCGCTCGATTGGGCCCAGGCACGGCGTCTGATCGTGGCGCGGCTCGACGCGGTCCCGGCCATGGCCGAACTGCGCTGCAGCCACCGCGATCCGCTCTGGCCGCTTGCTCCCGAGGCCATTCAGGGCGTATTCCTGGACAACGCCGCGCCGGCGCGCAAAGTTATCGCCCGCTGCAGCCAGCTCTTCGACGAGTGGCGCACCGGTGAAACGCCGGCGGCGGAACCGCTCGATGCGGCTTTAGAGGGCATGCTGGAAGAGCGCACGGTAGCCAAGGAACCATCCGACGCCGAGGCTGCTTTCCGCGACGGTCTGCCGCTGCTGCTGCGGTCCTTGGGGCTGCCCTTCGAGGTCCCCGCCAGCCCTTCGCCGTTCGACTTTTCGTGGAACCGGGGCCGCAACGCCATCGCGATCTGCAATCAGGCGCACGCTACTTCTCTCGCCAACCGGCTCAAGAAAGTTTCCGAGGCCTGGAACCCATTCGCGACGCCGCGCCTCCTGCTGGTGCGCGATGCCCGCATGCCCATCGGCGCAAATGCCAGGGTCACCCGCCAGTGCCTGCGGTCGATCGAGGAGCAGGGAGGGCGTCTCATTCCGATTTCTCAGGAGGCCGTGGAATCGTTGGCGGCGCTGCGGCGGCTGTTGGCCGACGCCGAGAGCGGCGATCTGGCCCATCGCGGCGAGGCCGTTCCGCCGGGCCGCGTGGAGCAATGGATGGCCGGGCACATGCCGTCCGCTCTCGACCCTTTGATCGCGCAGCTTCGGAACGAGAGCGCCCAGCCGCGGGACGTCGCGGTTTCCAATTTAGGCTCAAAGCTGGCCGCTCTGCTGGCCGAAAGCAAGGTGATCAGCCTCGAAGACGCCGCGCGCGAGCTTCAGGCGAGACCCGAGGAGGTGGAATCCTGTGCGCTTGGTGATCCGCGGCTTTTTGGGCTCCTTGCTGGCCCGGCCCCGGCGCTCTTCCAGCCCGTGCATCTCGACTGAGGAGGACGGTTTCGTGGCTCAAATCTCGATCACGGAAGTTCGGCGCGAGATCGCGCGCGCCGCGGGCTACGTCAAAGCGGAGACCGCCCCCTCCACCACCCTCGCCGGCCGCATCTTTCACGAAGTCCTGGCCGGCCTGATGGGCGAGAAGGGCTGGCAGGCGGCGCTCGAGCCCGGAGAATTGGCGGATGCCCGCCGGTTGTCCGCCCACGTCTATGAGAAGCTGCTGGGCCCCCGCATTACCGATGCGCGGGCGAGCATGCGGGAATCCGGCGCCGAGACGCTGGCCCTGTGGCAAGCGGTCCAGGCCATGTGCCAGTGGGTGTGCGGTTTGCTGGAGGGCGCCGCCGAGCGCGGCGTGATCGCCTTCGACCCGAAGGCCCGCGCATGGACTGGCGCGGAGCGTCTTTGCCGCCCCGAGTTTGCGCTGCGGTGGGAATTTCGCGAGCCCCACTGGACCGCGCCGGTGGTGGTTTCGGGCGTGGCCGACGCCCTCTGGCTGGACCCGCGGAGCGGCCGCTGGTGCGTGGTGGAGTATAAGCTCGGGCAAGGCCTTCCCGAAGCCGGCCTGGCGCAAGCGTGCCTCTACCATGCCCTGCTTTCGGCCAGCGGCCTGGCATCCGCGGATGGCGCGCTGGCATTGCTCTCGTTCCGCCCGCAGATCGAAGAGCGGTTCTATTCCACCGTGGAGTTGAACGAGGCGCAAGCCGCGCTGCGCTCGCTCGTCGGGCGGCTGGCAGGAGTGCTTCCCGAAGAGCCTGCGAAGAACGGAGAGGCGAAACCCGTGGCGCAGCCGGGGCCGGCGCACGTCGAGCTTGGCCAGCGGCTGGTGCGGGCTTTGCAGCATTACGACATCGCCGTCGAGTGGAGCGGCGAGGTGATCGCGGGTCCCACGTTCCTGCGCTATCCGGTGATGCCGGGCCGCAAGGTGCCCCTCCGGTCGATACTCAACAAGGCGGACGACCTGGGAGTGCAACTCTCGCTCCAGGAGCCGCCGCTGATCCACGTCACCGGAGGGCGGCTGGTGCTGGACGTGCAGCGTCCCGACCGGCAGACCGTCCCGTTCTCATCGATCGCGGAGCAAATCGCCGCTCCGGCGCCGGGCAGTGCCGGCAGCTCGCAGGTTCCGCTGGGCGTCGATCTGGGAGGGAAACTCCAGTTCGTGGACCTTGCTTCGCCGAACAATCCGCACCTTCTGGTGGCCGGCACTTCGGGAAGCGGCAAGAGCGAATGGATGCGCGCGGCGATTGCGGGCATCATGCTGGCCAATACGCCGGAGACGCTGCGGCTGGTGCTGATCGATCCCAAGCGCAATGCTTTCACGGAGCTGAAGGGGTCGCCGTACCTATATGGGCCCAAGAGCCTGGTCTATCCGCCGGAGGACTCCGCGATGGACGGGCTGGAAGCGCTGATCGGCGAAATGGAGGAGCGATACCGCCGCTTCTCCCGCCATGCGGCGAGCGATCTGACGGAGCTTCACGCCAAGACCGGCGAGGTGCTCCCTCGCATCGTGTGCGTGTGCGATGAGTACGCCGACCTGATTGCCGACCGCGCCACCAAGAAGGAAATCGAGGGCGCCATTACCCGCCTGGGCGCCAAAGCGCGGGCCGCGGGAATTCATCTGATTATCGCGACGCAGTATCCGGACCGCAACACGGTTGGCGGCGCGCTCAAGATGAACCTGGGCGGCCGGGTGTGCCTGCGCACCACGAATCATATTCAGTCCAACATGATCGTCAATCAATCCGGCGCGGAGCGGCTGCTCGGCAAGGGCGACCTGTTTTTCCTGAGCATCGGCGAACCGGTCCGGCTGCAGGCGCCGTACCTGTCGGCGGAGGATCGCGCGCGCATCTTCGGGGGCGCCCGCGCGAGATACTCGATCGGCAGTTGATCCGCGGGTGGGGCGGGCGGGCCCTATTGGGCGCTGGAACTGTACATTGTCTCAACTTCTGCCTGGCGAAGAAGGCGTCTGGCGATGTGCCCTGCCTGCCAACGGCGCAAAGCCGAACCGATAACTCTGGTCACTTCCGTGGCGTCAAAAGGCTTTGCCAGGACATCGTAGGCGCCGAGATTCAAGGCTTCGGCCCACAGGCGCTCGTCCGCAAGCCGGGAAGTCACGATCAAAAGCGGTGGCTCCGGAAGAAGCTGAATTCGCTCCAACATCTCTCGCCACGTCCCAGGAAACAACTCACATTCGCAAACCACCGCGGGAATGGCTCTCTCCCGCAACACGCGAGTGGCCGAAGCAAGCGTCGGACTGGCGATCAAGGTCCATTCGGGCTTCAGGGCACAACCGGGTTGACGCAAGATTCGTTCCAGGGAACAGTGGTCTTCCTCATGCGGGCTGACGGACAGAACGCAGGCATCGATTGGAGGAGCATTGTAAATTCCCGGATCTTTCGTCTGTGCCATGATGCGAAACATGAATCTCTCCTATGAATACAGGCGATCTTGCGCTTCTTGGGCCGGCGATCGGCTGTACGGTTCGGAACAACGTGAACCGTCATGCCGCCACCTGGAAGCACGCACACCACCGGGTGAGATCAACTGTGCTGCGATAACGCGGCGAGCACATTCGCAAGGCTTCGCTCGCGGCGGTACGCCGGTCTCGCCTTGTTAAGCTGTGGCGCTCGAATCAACCTGTGACGTGTCACAGGCTGGGTTGCGGTCCCTGACTTCGACCGTGACGATCGAGTTGTGGACGAGCCTGGTTCACCTGCAAGACTTTGCCGTTGAGGTGCGTGCCGTTGAGAGCGACGATTGCCACTTCCGCTTCGGCATCGGTCTTCATCTCAATAAATCCGAATCCTCTGGACAGGCCAGTCGAGCGCTCGGTCATCATTTTGAACCGCCTCACTGCGCCATGCTTTTCAAACAGCGGCCGAATGTCCTGCTCGGTTACATTCAGGCTGAGGTTCCCGACAAGAATGTTGTTCACAATTTTCCTCTTATCGGCACGAAGCGCTCTTGCGAGGCAGCAACGGCCTAACCTTTCTTTTCCGTTCAAAATCCCGGTCGCTATAGGCGGCGAAGAGATATGCGGAACTGTGCCCTTCCGCCCGGCGCTGGTCGATTTCAGCGTCCGCAAACCCGGCGTTTCCTTCGATCCTCTCGATCATGCCGTCTACTAAGATTGCGTGAAGCATATAAGTATTAGTTCCGGAAAAAGGAGCACGTTTTTCCGTCCTTTCTGGCAAGGGACATCAGGGACGGCGGTCTTGCGGGCGGAAAAACCTGCCGCTCGGCTCTTGGTGGGAGGTGCCATCTTTATTGTAGTGCTTTCCGGCGTGGCGCGTCGATTTATCTTTGAATTAGTAACTGCCACGCAAAAGTTACTCGGGCTTGCAGTGGCGCTCGGTGGGGCGGACCCCCTGGGGGGTGCCCTCTGGGCCAGCGGGTCCCCCTGGACCCGCTCTTCGCCTTGGGGAATCAGCGCCGGCAACAGCCAAGAGCCGGACCAGGGGGTCCGGCCGACCCTGAGGGTGCCCCGGGGGGCGTCCGCCCCACCGTCTGAGCGAGTCTGCGCCGAAATGCGGCATACTGGCAATACCGTGGTTCTACGAAACTTCAGCCGGCGGTTATCGCTCGCGGTGCTTGCCAGCACCCTTGCCGTGGCTACGTTTCTCGCCGCGCAGGATCTGGTGTTCCGCGCCGGCGTTTCGCTGGTGCGGGTGGACGCGCAAGTCACCGGCAACGCGGGCGGCATCAACGGCCTCCATAAGGAAGACTTCGAGATCCGCGATAACGGCGAGCCGCAGCGGGTGCTCTATTGCTCGCAGGACGAGCAACCGCTCGACATCCTCCTGCTGTTCGACGACAGCGGCAGCATGGAGCCGGCCATCCGGCGCCTGGCGGCTTCCGCGCATACGGCATTGTCGGAGCTGCGCAAAGGCGACCGCGTGGCGGTGGCTTATTTCAACGCCGGAGCCTGGCTGATTGGGGAGTTCAACGACAATCTGGAAGAGGTGGAAACCACGGTGGGCCGCGTGGTGGACCTGCGTTTCGGGGTGCTTAACCGTTTTGGGGGTCGCGTCCGGGCACCATGTTGTAGGCCTCTGCTGGGTCCAAGCCGCGCCGAACGGTGATTTCCAGTTGGGCCAGG
>Ga0265316_10001656_pt1 | contig 23708 bp, 19 predicted proteins | sample 4522metaG_FD_202092 | JGI IMG/M metagenome (GOLD analysis project Ga0265316, IMG submission 202092) | Rhizosphere microbial communities from Carex aquatilis grown in University of Washington, Seatle, WA, United States - 4-5-22 metaG | ecosystem: Host-associated > Plants > Roots > Rhizosphere >... | reverse complement strand
AAAACCGATCCTTTTTTTAATAAGCTTCATAAATTGGTAAATAAAAATAATGGTATCTGGTCCGATGAGGCTGAAAAATATCTCCTGCAACATGCTAATAAAATATGACGGGTATTTTGTTTGTTTTATTTTCTTATGCGAATCAAGATTTAAATCTGCAAATTTAAAAATAGCCTATAGCATAATTTTCCCTTTGAATTAAGCGAAGCAATTTCATGAACGGAGTGAACTTCTTTCATGAGCCTTGGCGAATAATAAAAGGAATTTGGGGGATTGAATTTTAGATTTTGAATAATCAAACTCCCTACTATTTTCTCCATGCAAGCTATGCAAACATTTTGAATATTTCGTCCCTACGGGACTTCTAAGGTAAGGGGAATTTTTGTTTCTATAAATATATAGCCCCTCCGGGGCTGATAAAACAAAAAAAGTCACGTAGTGACGATATATTTATAGAAAAACTTAAACGAATTATAAAAGCCCCATTAGGGGCGAAATATAATGAATATAAAGATGTATGCATAGCCAAGGCTTCATCAGGAGGGATTTAAACAATGTTCCGTAGTAGAAGCATATAGATGTTAACAGCCCCACTCACTTAAAATGGGTATTTAGCCGAACTCGTAGAGAGTTTAACCTGAAATAATCCAACCCTTTATTTCCCCCCTTTTTATACATACCAAAAATATTTTTAAAAACAAGGGTTACTTTCCCCTGGTTTAAAGCATATAATGTTTATAGAAGAAGTATCATTTATTCAGATATTATTATATTATAAAAGCAGTATCCCGAAGAAGACATTGTTGTGAAACAAAAAATGTTATAAATTTAACTGTGCTTAATAAAAATAATATTATTGATAAAAAAATAAACCGTGATGTTATCGCGAGTATAAGCTAAATTGGCACCAATTAAAATGACGACAGCAGAATTAAAAAATATTACAGCTAACTTTAGTGAAATCAAAACACTAATTGAACGGCAAAATGATTTGTCAAGACAGACCAATAAAGTCCGTAGGCGCCTTAAAACTCAAATTGACAAATATTCATTTCTTGCTGACTTGATTGGTATAGATAGTAATGGAGATAGATTGGTTAATGCATTAGTTGATTTTTTTAAGGCACTTGGTTTTGATAAAATTGAAAATGTAGATAAAAAATATAAAGAAGAAGATATTAGATTATGGGTTGATGATGTTCTTCTGGTTATTGAGATTACAGGAATTGACAATGCAAATCCCAAAGATTCAAAGGTTCACCAAATTTCAAAACACATCCCAAGACGCCAAGCTAAATTTCAAAATAAAAAAGTTTTTGGTGTTTTTATAGTAAATCATGACAACAAAAAACATTTTTCAAAACGAGAAAAAAAACCTTTTAGAAAAGATATATGTGAGATTGCAGAATCACACAATTATACAATTACTACAACTGTTGATTTATTAAATGCATTTTTACATTTTAAAAATGGGACTTTAACTCAAAAGGATATAGTTGATAAACTCTGTTTAAAAGGAGAATTAAAAATATGAGGATTTGATAAAAATCCGTCAAACAAACCTGACAGCTTTTAGTAGCTGACTAAGGGGGGATCCCTAGTAGGTTTGAGTTTAGCACGTATAGAGGAAGAACTTTATGGCGACTATGCAAGAGATAAATATCAAGTCCTCTTTTTTATTGTAATTAAAAATAAAATAACAACTGTCAAATGTTAAGATATTTATTGGAAAATAACAATTTGTAAATAATTATGAAATTAAAAAACTTATTAATAAATATTCATTTAAACTTATTTACTATGAAAAAAATAGTATATTTTTATTTTCTGTTATTATTAACTTTTAATTTAAATGCTCAAACATCAAGTGATAATAATCCAACTAAATTAAACAAGATAAATATTGCAATAGATAAAGTATTAAATAATTATGTGGGAGTGACTCCATTTTTTAGAATTGAAAATTCAGAAACGGCCTATTATCCTGCATATATTCGATTTCAAATAATCAATATGATATCTAAAACACCTGAAAGTATAACTGTATTGGGTGAATTTAAAGTATGTGATCGTAAAACTGATAATGAAAGCAATTTGACTTCACAAATTCTTAAATATAAGGCAAAATTGGCTAGTTTTGAGGATGATTATTATGTTAAAGAAATTTTCTATTATTATTCTGATTCAAGTTCATGGTTAAAAATATTTCCAAAGAATTAGATTAAATAAATAATAAAATAACTGGTGTCAACACAGGCTATATACCATGCTGGTTTCAGAATGTTTTGTAAATTTATTGCTTTTTATTAACTTTGGTGTAAATAGATAATGAATTGCTCTAAATCCCGCACTTTACATAGCCGAGAACCGTTGGGGGCAAGGCAAAAACACACATTATTAATTGCCAAATAGGTTTAAATGATGATTTGTAATTTTCACTTTAAAATGCTAAAAGAAAAACCCAAATGGCATAGGCCATCTGGGTAAACTCGTTTCTTTGTGAGGATGCCTGGGCGGATCCGGTTTTCAATTAAGCTAAAAACTTTTCAGCTTTAGCATATCAAAACATTTGATATGTATGACATCGAACCCCGAATCTATTATTTAGACTCCCTACCCTCCATAAGGAGTTGTAAATTTACTAATTTTATGATTAAAATGAAATTATAATGATTTTACCTGCCAATATAAACCTTACCAAACTTTCCTTAAGAGGTATGGATTTAAAAGAAATACCCGAGGAAATATTTAAGTATCATAGATTAAAAAAATTAGATTTAAGCTTTAATAACCTTACATCCATTCCTAAGGACATCGCAAGATTAAAGTATTTAAAAACATTTGATTTATCAAATAATCAAATCACAGCACTATATTCTGGATTATTTGGACTTGAGAATCTTAGAATATTAAATTTAAATGGAAATAAAATTAAAAGTATACCTGAATCGTTCTCTAAATTAAAGAATCTAAGTATTCTATCTTTATCAAATAACAGATTTGTACAGTTTCCTTTTCCAGTTCTTAATCTAAAGAATCTTGAGGAACTTAATATCTCTTCAAATCAGATTTCATATTTTCCTCTGTTGACCGAAACAATTAAACTAAAAAGACTTTGGATAAATAATAATTTTTTTGAAAACTTTACTAGATTTTCTATTAATCTTCCTCAATTGTCTTATTTATATTGTTTTGGAAATATCCGTAATAAATCAAAAATATCAGCTGAATATATAAAACTGACTAAAATTAAAGGAAATTGTTTAAGATATTTATCCAAACAAACTAAACAATTCGATAACAATATTGAAATTGATAACTCAACTAAAACCGAGAAGAATAAAATTTTCATAAGCTATTCACATGATGACAATACATGGTATAAAAAAGTAGTTACCAACTTAAAAGTGCTAAGATATTCAGGTTTAGATTTTGAGACTTGGTCTGATGAAAAAATATTAGCTGGGGATAATTGGAAAGCAGAAATTGAGAGAGCTTTAGATACATGTTCTTTTGCGATATTATTAATATCAACAAACTTTTTAGCTTCAGAATTCATTCAAAGTAATGAATTGCCTAAATTATTGGAATCTGCTCAAAAGAAGGGTACTAGATTAATATCTTTAATTCTTTCACCATGCCTATATTCAGAATTTGATAGTTTGAATATGTTTCAAGCTATTAATACACCAGATAAGTCTTTAATTAAATGTCAACCATATGAACAGGAAGAATTTCTTGTTAAGATGTGTAATGAAATTAATGTTCAAATTAAAGGAAAAAAATAATTGAAAACTGAAAAAATAAAATGCCCTGCTCCTGTTAGCGCAAGCGTCACGCTTGTGCTTCCAAATAAAGCTTTAGAAATAAAATTCTAAAAATGCAGCCTATGAATTTTAAAAAGAAAAAAGTAAGGCAGTCCAGGTAAAAGCTTGAACCAGCATAGTGCAAGTAATCCGCCTCGGCGGAACTCACCCGCATAGCCGAAAAACGTTGGCGATAATGCTTCAAGAAAAAAATCAACAAGTTGTAGTCTGATTGGACTACTTTTATTATCTTTGCTTTACGGTTAAAAAAAGAATATTGTTTTTTTATAAACACTATTTTGAGGAATTCTATCAAGATTTATCTTATAAAGTTCAACAGAAGATACTTTGGACTTTTAGGATTATAGAGGATTTAGATAGAATACCTGAGATTTATTTAAAACATATTGAAAGCACTGATGGTTTATATGAGATAAGGATTCAGGCAGGCAGCAATATTTATAGGATTTTTTGTTTTTTTGATTCAAATAATCTTATTGTAGTTGGACATGGATTTCAGAAAAGATCACAAAAAACGCCTAAAAAGGAATTAGAAAAAGCAATTAAAATTAAATATGAATACTATGAAAATAAATAATAATCTTACTAGTCTTGACCAGTTTATTGATAAAAAAATCGGGAAAACCGGAACAAAAAAACGTGAAAAATTTGAATTTGGCTATGAGGCTTTCAAACTTGGTGTATTGATTCAAAAAGCCAGACAAGAAAAGGGACTCACGCAAGAGAAATTGGCAGAATTATCTGGAACAAATAAATCTTACATATCAAAATTAGAGAAAGATTTAAAAGATATTCGATTTTCTACTTTACAAAGGATTATTAATTCTGGACTTGGAGGTCATTTAGAAATATCAATAAAATATAAATAAAGCACTACGCCCAACAACGGTAGCTGTTGTACAACTCTATAATTTTAAAAAAAAGTTGGCTCAACTTTAAATTTTACTTCTGCTAGCGCATGCGTCACGCTTGTGCTTCCTAATAATACTTTATAAGTGAATAAAACTGAATAAAACAGCATATGAATTTTGAAAAGAAAAAGTAAGGCAGTCCAGGCTAAAAGCTTGAACTGGCAGGATGCGTTCTAATTATATTTGTGTAGCCGGGTTTTTTGTGTGAACAAATTTCTCACTATATAAATCCGATAAACCTCCGCATGACCGAATTTACTCGCTCTCAGTCACGAGAAAAGTAGTAATGCCGTCGTAATACAATTTCGAATTTACTTCTATCGCTCATGAAAAAATGTGCATTTCTTTTGTGAGTTAAACTTAAAGAAGTTTTCTCGATTGTCTTCATAATAAATTTTATTTTTATAGCAAAATCAAAACATAAATTTTTGTCTCATTATGAAAAGATTTATCAAATTTCAGATAATTATTCTGCTAAACATTAGTTTGATACTTTTGATTATTTCATGTTCAAAAGAATCAAAAAAATCAGGTCCTCTTCCTGCAGACATTGCCCTTCAATCGGCTGTAGGTTTACAGGTTGGGGTTGCAATGGCAAATATTACTCCTGATAACCCGACAAAGGTATATTTAGAAGGATATGCCGATCTTCGGCAATCGACCGGTATACATGATTCTATTTCAGCCAGGTGCCTCCTTATCAATGACGGAAAAACGATTGTTGCCCTTGTCTCCCTTGATCTTTTAGGACTTTTCATGGTAAATGATGAAAACATGAAGAATACGATAGTAAATGCGACCGGGCTGAAAAATGAAAACATATTTATTCATTCAATTCATACACACTCCGGACCTGAAGTATTGGCCAATTTCAAATTTAATGAAACTTACCTGACAAAACTTAACCGCAGCGTCACTAATTGTGTACTGGAAGCATTTAAGACAAGCAGAAAAGCAAAAGCATTGATAAGTAGAGGAAATAGCCAGGAAAAAACAATCAACCGCCGATACCCGGCTAAACATATAACAAATAAATTTACAACTGTTGAATTTCAGGATACAGCCCGAAATACTATAGCTATGATGTTAAACTTTGGATGCCATCCGGTGGTGCTTGGTCCGGACAACACAAAGATTTCTGCAGATTACGTGTATTATGTCAGAAAAAAAGCAGAAGCAGTAAAAGGAGGCATTGCCTTGTTTTTTAACAGCAGATTTGGAGATATCAACCCACCACCCATAAATACAACTTATGTATATGAACGGACCGGGGGAACATTTGAAATGGCCCGGCAGTTGGGAGAACAACTGGCCCAGGATATGCTTGACGCAAGTTTAAATTGCGATACTCTGTCAATTTCCATAAAAACAGTAACCAAAACCATCGCAATGCAACTAAAATATACCAACCAGACGCATATAACAATATTGGATTTAGGCCCGGTTCAAATTGCTATGATCCCTGGCGAGCCTCTTGAAGGCTTTGCTGACAATATTGAAAACATTTTGCCCGGCCCTTATCCAATGTTATTTGGGATGATTAATGATGAAATTGAATATATCATTCCTGAAAATGAATGGAATACCTGTACAAATGTGCATTCTGGAACCTGTTATGAAGAATCCGAAAGTGCAGGTATTTCAGTTGCCGGAATACTGGAAAATGGCTATAAAGAATTGTTGAATCAATAATATTAAATTGTAAGGTCCAATTTTAAAATAAGAGCAAAAAGTCAGCATAATGAAATACTTTTTAAAAACATGGGGTATTATTTCTATACTATTTTTTTCAGTTAATTTACAAGCACAGTTAAGGTTTGGTGTCCGCGCAGGTATCAACTTCGCCAATGCATTGGTTGGTAATTTACCTTCTGGTATAAAAACAGTTATAAAACCATCATTTCATGCTGGTGGTATTGCCGAATATGGCTTAAATAAAAATTTTGCCGTGGAAACCGGACTGATTTTAAGTGGTAAAGGAACTAAAGTAGTAGACAGTAATGTTAGTGGGGGCTCAACAACTACTATTTATTCACCGCTCAGTCTGGATATTCCAATCAATGCAATGTATAAAATTGGAACGGGCAAAGCAAAATTGGAACTATTTGCCGGTGCTTATATAGCTTTTGGCATTTCAGGCAAAGTCGAAACATCTGGACTTACTAAGGAATCGAGAGATATAAAATATGGAAACACTGCTGCAGACGATTTGAAAGGAACAGATTTTGGTTTTAATTTTGGAGCCGGAGTTGAAATAATAAACTTTCAAATAAGGTGTCAATGTAGTGTAGGTCTGACAAACCTAAATCCGGACAACTCAAGTACTTTGGTAATTAGAAGTAATATTATAGGAATATCTATCGGATATTTATTTGGTAAATAGTTTTAAATAGTCTGATGAGTACTATGATGAAAAAAAACAACGAAACGCTAACATCATATAAAATATTGGTTATAGAGGTTTTGCAAGTTCAGTTCCCGCAGGCAAGGTTTGTAAAGTATGTTAGGAAAGAATCTACGTAATCCCTTACGAAACAAGACATCGGCCTTTTGTATGCCTTTATCTCCATGTAACATCATTTATTTGTCTTTAAATATTTAATAAACTTAATGGGTTTTAATATAAAATTATACTTTCTTTTAATAATAAATAGGAATAAATAATTTTGGGTAGTGAAAAACTAAAAAGTAGAATTATGCAAGATGAAATAATTAAACATTCACGAAAAATTTTAAATAACTTTAAAATTAAGGATCTACCATTTATTTCAAAAGCTAAAAAAATAAGTATAGAGATTTTTATAATTGTTTTTGCAGTGAGTTTTTCAATCTGGTTGCATGGCATGAATGAGTATAAAAGGGAACAAAAGGAAGTAAAAATGTTTTACATCAATACAAAGGAGGACCTGGAACAAGATATTAAATGGTTAAAATCTGATGTGGAAGAGTATAGAAAGGAAGAAGCCAGATTAAGTGATATTTTTAATTTATCAACTTTAAAATTAGATAGTTTAAAACAAAGAAATGTTGATATTGCATTTCCAATGCATGTATTCATGAATAAAATAAATAATGGAAATTATGAGGGGTTTAAATCTAGTGGTAAGATTGGATTTATTGAGAACGAAGATTTAAAAAAGGCAATACTTAACTATTATCAACAAGACGCATTGAAAATTATTGAAATGAATAATATATATAATCAGTACCTGATAAAAACTTTAGACTCTTTTGAAGACATAAAAGATGAAAAAGACCTCTTAAGTCAAAAAATACAACTTAAAATTAAGTTTCTAAGTTTGATTGCTGAAACTAATATTAAGTTTTGTAATGAATCTCTAATTAAAAAAGCTGAGGATATTATCAATAATATTGATAAAGAATTGTTAAAATAGGAACGGCATATATCATCGGCTATATAAAATACGGAGTTCAGCGGTTATTCTAATATAATGCTTTTTAATTATATTAGGTTTTATTTTGATAATGAAAAGCAGGCAAATCCGCCACTGCTCATAGTCGAGAAGCGTTTAGCTGACATTGTCAGGCGATACCGAAAACGAACAATCAACGGACAAAAAATGTTAATTTAAAATCTTTAAAAAAATTAATTATACTATAACTGAAAATTCTTTTAATTTTTTTGTTTGAATATTTTTCAGGTGACAATTATCCGGAAACAATTTATACCAATGACAAACCCTTACATGTTCTTTAACCATTCTAAAAAAAGCTGACAAAGTAATGTTATGGCAAAAAATAAAACAATCGAAACCGAAAATAGTGTTGCCGACTTTTTGACAACAATAAAAGATAAAAAAAGACGAAAAGATTGTTCGACAATCATTGACCTGATAACGGAATATACCGGACTTGAACCAAAATTGTGGGGAACAAGCATCGTAGGTTTTGGTGCTTATCATTACAAATATAAAAGCGGACACGAAGGGGATGCACCACTTGCAGGGATCGCATCAAGGAAAAATGCTATTACTTTATATATAACTAACTTCGATGAAAAAGAAGAATTGTTATCGAAATTTGGAAAGCATAAAAAAAGCAAAGGCTGTATTTATTTTCAAAAACTTGAAGACATTAACACAGGTATTTTAACCAAAATGGTGAAAAATTCCATTGAAAATATAAAGAAACAATATCCGGGTTGACGACGGAGACATTAAAATGAAAAAAAAGCATTAATTATTTCAGGACTTGCGATATCTTTTTGATTTGGTATACCTTTCAAAACAATCATTACAAAATATTCAAACAGCAATGTTAATGTCAAACAATACTCCAATAACATGAGAATGAAAAAAGTAACTGGAGTTGCCGGTATCCTTTTTAAATGTAAAGACCCTGAAAAAATCAATGAATGGTATAAAACCCATCTGGGTTTTGACATGGATCAATACGGGACATGTTTTGAGTGGCAGGAAGGTGCCGGTACAACAAAAAAGGTTCTCTCCAATGGAGTCTGTTTTCTGAAAGTGACAATTATTTTGCCCCTTCAACTAAAGATTTTATGATTAATTATAGGGTTGAAAACTTGGTTTACCTTGTCGAAGAACTTAAAAAAGAGGAAGTGCCAATTATTGACAAAATTGAAACCTATGAATATGGCAAGTTTGTTCATATCATGGACATCGAAGGAAACAAAATTGAATTGTATGAACCAAACTATGGGTATGCCATAACCGATAAAATTCAAAGTAAATAATGACAACCGAAAGGAAGAACAACAAACCCCTTACAATGGCTAACTGGCATTTTAGTTAAAGTGGTTTGAAATCTTTTCTGCTTTCTATTACATTTTTTTTCAACAGAAAGGTCAGTTGTTTAAATCCGGTACTTTCCATAGCCGAACTATGGCACTTTCATAATGCAGTTTTAATCCTTGTTAAGCGTAAAGTTCTTACTCAGTCGTTTATATTTCAAAACTTATAATTTCTTATCGTTTGCACGTTTCATTCATTTTACTTAGTTTTATGGCATAAGTTAATAATGAGGTTTGTCATTATCAGTAATATTAATAAAATAAAGATGTTATCAATGGAACAAGCAAAATTCAAAATTTATAATTACAGGTGGATCGTCCTGGTAGTTTTTATGCTTATTGTGGCCATGAATCAACTACTATGGATCACGTTTGCATCCATTACCGAAGAAGCAGCGGCATTTTATAAAGTAACAGATTTAAGCATCGGCATTCTATCTCTTTGTTTTATGATAGTCTATATTTTCGCTGCCATTCCTGCATCATGGGTAATTGATTCTTGTGGTATTCGCGTTGGAGTTGGAATTGGTGCCGGGTTAACAGGAATTTTCGGCCTGTTGCGGGGAGTATTTGCCTCAAATTACGAACTGGTGCTTATTTCTCAAATTGGAATTGCAATTGGACAGCCATTTGTTCTTAATGCTTTGACTACAGTAGCCGCCCACTGGTTCCCTATTCGGGAACGAGCAACAGCTTCAGGGCTGGGAACGCTGGCAGTATATCTTGGTATAATCATTGGCTTGTCAGTTACACCCTATCTTACAGTTCACTCAGGAATCGTTGGTATGCTTTATACCTATGGAATAATTTCAGTTATTGCTGCAATAATATTTATATTATTTGCAAGGGAACGCCCTCCTACACCACCATGCCCACCGGACCAAACAGAACGATCACTTGTCCTGGATGGTTTGAAAGATATATTAAGGCAGCGAAATTTTCGTCTTTTAATGGTTATTTTCTTCATTGGCCTGGGGGTTTTCAATGCTGTAACAACGTGGATTGAAGATATTATCAGGCCGAGACATTTTACAACCACACAGGCCGGAATATTAGGCGGATTAATGGTTGTCGGAGGAATTATTGGTGCCGTTGTAATACCCTCACTTTCAGATCGCTTTCGCAAAAGAGTGCCATTTATAACCATTGCCTTATTTGGCGCTATCCCAGGTCTGATCGGTATTACTTATGCCAATAGTTACTGGCTCTTGCTTTCTTCTGCTTTTATCCTGGGATTTTTTCTCCTTAGTGCGGGTCCTATCGGCTTTCAATACGGTGCTGAAATAACATATCCTGCACCTGAAGGTACATCGAATGGATTGCTTTTGTGGATGGGACAGATTTCAGGGATTATTTTTATTTTTAGTATGGATCTATTCAGATCACCGGGAACAGGTGCAATGACACCTTCATTGATTGTACTAATTTTCCTCATCGTTTTAAGTATGTTACTTAGTACAAAACTTAAAGAATCTAAATTGCTCATTGGAAATAGTAATTCCTGAATTAGTAATTACAGGATAATTATTGGGTAACGGATCAAATAAAAAGGAATTATTTCATAATAAGAATTAAAAGTGTTAATTCTTATACCATATTATGAGTATTTTTTTTAATTTTAAACCGGAAGTTTTTGAGTTATTATAACTATTATTGCTTACTTTCGAAGGACTCATTTTAATTAGGAATTATAAGCATTTCGAAAAATAATGATAAAAAATTTTAAGAAATGGAAAATAAGTGAAATTAAATTTTTAAGGTAAAATGGGCAAAACAATTGTAACATGAATTATTTTATTGAAAAAACATCTCATTCACCAATGATTAAATTCGAAAATGGTGTAATGGTTATTTCCGGAAGATCGATTCCTGAAGATAGCTCTGAGCTTTATGCCCCTTTTTTTGAATTTATAACTGAATATTCGAAAAACCCTCTGCCTTCTACAGAAGCAAATATTTATTTAGAATATTCCAATAGTAGCACCAATCGTTCTCTTTTAATAATTTTTGAAGCTTTACAGGAAATTTATTTGAATGGTAACAATGTAATTGTTAATTGGTATTATGCCACTGACGACCAGGAGATGTATGATCTTGGCTCCGATTTTAAATCGCTTTTAAGCGTTCCTTTTTCAGTTAAGGAAGTTGAGACTTTACAATATTAAACCTTATCTTTTCAGTAAATATAATAATCTATAATTTCAATACAGAAAATTTGAAAATTCTTTAGATTATTTTATTTCTTATTATAAAAATAAAATAAAATCTGTTTTCCCCCTGCTTTTTTCTCTTAAGCCAAAGCAGATTACTTCAAGTTACATTTAAATTCTTACCAACTCATTTTAGCTCTTATAGCAGTTTCAAGGACTGCGGCAGTTTTTAAATGTTCCGCTTCACTTGGATGGCCCTGGCCAGTGCAACCATTATTCTGATCATGAGGCAATTTTACCCAATAAACTTTGCTGTCCCCAGCAGAATTTACCGAATCAACTATACTTGTAAGACTCGCCTGCATAACTTTAAATAAACATGTACTCGAACTACTGCTATCTGCCATTGGGCTAGTAAGGCAGAATATTGATGCATCGGGGTATTTACCCCGTAATGTATTAATAAATGCAACATATTTATTTATGAATGCCTGTGAAGCAACAATTGTAGAACCATCATTCTGTCCTAAACATATAGTTACAACATCTGGTACATATCTGGTGAAATCCCATTTTACGGAATTTGAATTATTTAAATCGAGGCGGTCATAAGTATCCGGCATTTTATTCAACATACCACAACAACTTTGTATCAAGCCGATTCCGGAAACTGCAGTAATTTGCCATTGTGCATTTAAAGCCCTTGCAGTTAAAGCACCATATGATAAATATGCACAATTCGCAGCATTCCAATTTGTATTATTGTTTGTGAGTGTACAGGGAGTTCCGGAAAGCATTTTTGCGCCGCAGGTAATAGAGTTTCCATAACATTCAATTTTCCTTGCCGGCATATCGGTAACAGGTAAAAGCGCCTCGCATATAAACCCGTAAAAAGTAAGGGACCCAACTCCGGCTTCTGTATCTTTACATATTAAAATACTATGTTCGCCGTTCGATAACCCGGAAGCAGCGCTGTATGTATGCCTGCCAGATTTTACAAGGATCCTAACCGGAGCCTGATCATCAATAATTACTTCAATATAATTCATATTATTCTCATCATTGACGTCGATACTACAAAATGTCCCGGTAAACCTGGCCTTGATATAAACTCCGGGCGCAGAAAATTTAGGAGCCGTTGGTTTACTGAAATCAACCCGTCCTATATATTGGATGTTGCTGTTGCTGGCTCCGATAAGGGGAAAAGTCACTTTAATGGTCCATGTTGCTGCGCTTCCGTTTTCAGCAGTAACGGTATAAGTTACAGGACCCTGGCTGAAATCAACAGTCTGCCCTGAAGCTGGAGAAATCGTTGCCCCAGGGGAAACTGTAATGGTTGGCGCTAATTTGGTAAAGTCAGTTCCATTCGGAATTGATACACTAAATATTTTGTTAACCGAATCTTCTGCAACTCCTATCTGACCTGTAATAGAAACAGATAATATATTATTCCCGGAATAAAGAATTCTATTTATGCCGATCATAAAATTTTTTGTTGAACTATCCGATGCGGTGACTACAAATTTTACAGGACCTTTGCTAAAGTCAATTTCCGAACCTGAGAGTGGGTTTATTTTTGCACCGCTCGAAACTGTTATGACAGGCTTAAGCTTTGTTAGGTCAGATGATGGCACAACTGTCGCCTGAACCGTGCTATCCGTAATAACCGCCGGTGCACTTTGTTCATTCAAAACAAATGTAAGAATTTTCTTTTCCCCTTCAGCTTTTTTATTTACGTAAACTTTCCACTGTTGAGTACTTTTATCCTCGGCTGTAACAGTAAAAATAACCGGACTATTTGTAAAATCGACTTTCGTTCCTGAAACAGGAGAACATGTAGCTTTACTGGAAATAACAATTTTCGGGATTAAACCTGATAAATTGGCATTATATTTTACAGTAATATTTATTTGTTTATTGGCTTTATCAATAGTTGCACTATCCGTTTGTTCTGTAAAAGAAAAGGAAATAATTTCTTTTGCATTGCTTTTACTTATTTCCTTTTTGCAGGAAATAAATGAATAAATAATAAGTAAAAATAAGACTACCGGTAATATTAATATTGGAATTAATATTGATTTGAAAATGTTTTTAGTTTTCATAATATGTAGTTAATTATTAGTTTTCGTTTTCAAAATTCATAAGTTTTGCAAATTAATATTATCAAAAATAATAATACTATTATCATTTTACCTGGCAAAAAAAATAAATTTTTAATTTCCCTGGAATATAATATAAATAATGCCTTCAAAATTGATATCGGTATTAAATTAGTTATACTTAAAATAACCTGTACCCATAAATTTATTAATTGAGAAATGAATGCCACAATGACAGAAAGAAATATTGGTAAAATATTTGTATCTCATTTATTATGGAAAACGGACTTTTATTTCTCAGTTATGACCGTAATAACGATTCACACCTGTTGGATGAATATTCCCATACCATTACCGGTGTTGTTGGAACCGTGGCAGAAGCAATTGTACATATAGAGGTAAAGAAGAATTTATTTGACAGGGGAAGTCAGCAAAATATTTTACAAACCGGATTTGGTTCAGGATTTATAATTTCCTCCGACGGATATATCGTCACAAACAACCATGTGGTTGAAAACGCAAAGGATATTCATGTTTCTATTGCTGATGGAAGAAAAGTTCAGGCAGAAATAAAAGGAACTGATCCTTCAACAGATATTGCTCTTTTAAAAATATATGAAACCGGATTAAAAGCATTATCATTTGCCGATTCGGAAAAATTACAACCGGGTCAAATTGCTATTGCCATAGGTAATCCAATGGGTTTAAATCATAGCGTTACTACAGGCGTAGTAAGCGCATTGGGAAGGACCTTAAGGGCAAACAACGGCAGGTTGATAGATGATGTAATTCAAACTGATGCAGCATTGAACCCGGGAAACAGCGGCGGGCCATTATTAAATTCAAAAGGTTATGTTATCGGGGTAAATACAGCTGTTATTCCATCAGCCCAGGGTTTGTGTTTTGCGGTTTCCTCGAATCTTGTCACTTATGTTGTAGGTCAGCTTATTTTAAAAGGAAAAGTAAAAAGGGCACAATTAGGTATTGCCGGTCAACTGGTAAACCTGAGCAATCGCATGATTGCAGCAAATAAATTAGAAACCATCACAGGTGTTTATGTATTTGAACTTATTCCTAATGGGAAAGCATACAATAGTGAATTTCAAATCGGTGATATTATAATTGAATTTGAAAATAAACCGGTAGCGAGTGTCGACGATCTTCACAAATTGCTTAACGAAGAAACCATTGAAAAGGAAATTAAGCTTGGAATTTTACGTGGTGGCAGAAAACAATTTATAAAAGTAATACCTGCCGAACTCAATTAAGGGGCATCTCTAAAAACTCGTTTCATCATCGAGAACTAAGCACGGCGATCTGCCAGGTAGTGCATATTTACTGAGATTTGTTCTCTCTGTTCACAATGACAGCTTCGATAATTTGAGTTTTTAGAAATGACCTTAAGCATTAAAAATTGATCTAAATATTTACTTAATATTTACCAAACCCTGTTTTGTTCCTACCCAGGCGCTGCCGTTTTTATCAAAAGCAATGGCAGTTATAAAAAGATTGGGCAATCCGGTCGATACGATACTCCAATTTGTTCCATCATATTTAGCCAAACCCTGTTCTGTTCCAATCCAGATTTTTCCATCGGGTGCTTCGGCAATAGCATGAACGTATAAATTCGGCAATTCAGTAATGAAAGATGTATTATTTGACTTAGGGTCATGTCCTGTGTGAAACTGAACACCGTTTGTGCCACCCATCCATTGCTTACCTTTTGAATCCACAAAAACCACAAACATTGTATCTGAAACATTTTTGCCATTTTCCGGTGATTCCCATTGTGTAGCTCCGGTAAATGCATCAACATTTTCATTAAAACCGAAAGCCCTGTATATTTTGTGATTTGTTGCAAAATAATAATCACCATTCCAACTCGATATAGAATAGATTATATCCTTTTCAAAATCTGCCGGGAAAATTTTATTTAAAGTATTTATTCTAAAGTTGTTCTTTTTCCATATATCATCCTTATTTAATGACAGGCCTTTCCATGATCCGAACCATCTTCTTAAAGAAGAATCGACATAAGAGGTCTGTATTGTATCGTTGCTTAGATTAGATAATAAAATAACGCTGCTTGAAATGCCATTGCTGCTGATTGAAACCTTTATTAATCCATTTTTAGTCCCAACCCAAAGTAAATTTGTACTGGCCTCATAAAACAATGAAAGTATCCCTTTTTGATTGAAAGAACTTTCAAGAACAAAACTGTTTCCATTACTTTTATATAAACCAGTATCAGTACCCGCCCAAATTGTATTATTATTATCTGCAATAACAGAAGAAATTTTATGGTTTTTTAAATAGGTAATATATTGAGTTCCCTCTTTTTCGTTTTTACGGCAACCCCAAAGAACCATAATTGCGCAAAAAAATAGTAATATATTATTTCTCATAAAAATCAGAATAAACAAAAAGGCTGGCAATTCAACCCTTCCGGATTAATTATAATTCAGTTTAAGACATTTTACCAGGGAATTATTTACACAAATCATTGCCAGATAGGTGCCTTTTTGAAGTGAAGCCGAAGGAACCCAATTTTGGATATGGTTTCCGGCCATCTGTTTATTATCGATTAATTTGGTAATAACCTGACCTGAAATATTGCAAATACTAATACTGACTTTACTATCACCTGGAAGGGAATAAGAAATACTGACTTCAGATCTGAAAGGATTTGGAAACGATTTAAAAAGATTTGAAGTCTGCAAAGAATTAATGCCAGTTCCGTTATTATGTTTTACCAGATTATCAGGGATTGAAACCAAATCGATTCCTGTTCCGTTTGTGTAAAGATCGCGTGTATATTGTCTGTCGGTGGAATTGTTCCAATGTTCATGTACACCAAGACTTGTAATCGGAGTCCCGCTGTTATTCGGATCATAAGAAATGCCTGTCGGCCAGTTTGCCGGATCGGCTGCCTGGTGGATGTAATCGTCAACAGCTTGCACTAAAGGCCTGTTCTGGAATTGGCTGTTTACTACAGCTTCGGCTCTTAAAAAGTCGAGACCTACAGATTCAATAGCAACCATATCCTGGGAAAGAAATAATGAATTAGGCCAGTTATTGTTAAAAGTTTTCCATTTAACACCATTTTCTGTTCCTTCAGTTCCTGCCCATAAACCGTCTATAACAAATAATACAGTATTGCCTCCCAATTTTTTATGCCCCATTAAATCAACTAAAACTCTATACATATGATAATCTGTGCGGTCGAATACATCATTATCTGTGGTAGATAATAATCCGGGATGAAGATAAAATGAACCATATCCATAATCCCCATGACTCCAATGAGAACCAAAGTGGAGTTTAGCACAAAGCGATACCCCATTTCGTGCATGGGCTTTCATTGCTGCTATGTTAATAAGGTAATCGGCGTTGTACATTTCCTTCATTATGGCATCGCTGCCAGCATCTTGCATAACGTCGGCTTTATCTGAATATACAATGACTGAGTTATTTGTCCATCCTGCAGAGGTCGTTCTTCCTAAACCAGTAAAATTGTCTTTATCGAGAATCTTTACGTTAGGGTACTTGTCATTAATAACGGTGTATAAATGCTGGTAAATATGTGTCATAGGCTCGCCAAGATAAATTTTATTTTGGGGAATTGCACAGCTATCAACCAACTGCCTGATAAAGGCCAGTACTGTTGCAGGTGTCGTTTCTGCAATAGGTACAGCACCATCTGGTTCTTCCAGAGTACTGGGGTCTATGTCCCAACCAGCCTGCCCATTATTAACTTTAATAAATATGGTTTGACCGGTTGTATATCCTGTAGCCGTGCCTGTTTTCTTATTATTGAAATATTTAAATAATGCATCCCAGGAGTCTTTAACAGTATTTCCCCCTGCCAATTTTTTAATTGAATTATCTGCCATTTTGTTAATTGTATCCTGGTTGTTATTTGATTCCATAAAAAAGCAATCCGTATTCGAAGTATTCGGACAGCTTGCTTTTGTGGCAGATTGGTTTCTGGCCCAGATAACCCGACCAGGGAATATTCCCTGTGCCACACCCATAGGATTATTAGCCCCATCGGGCAATACACCGGCCGTTATTCCAACAGTTTTTGCATAAATTACTTTAATATCATTTAAATTAAATGCCACCAATAAAACAAGACAAATAACAAATGAAATAAGGGCAGACCAATACCTGGCCTGTTTAAGTTTAGAAAAAAATCTTTTGAAAAACAAAACAGAGCCTCCTAAAGTCACAAGGTATATAACAAAACCGGACATTATAGGAGCTGCAGCTTTCATACATGGATACCCGGCCCTTTGTGGTTTGGGGATTACCCTGATTAAAAACCATATCGTTGACAGGATTCCCATTATTATAAAAACGAACTTAGCCGATAACCTAATTGGAAATAAACTTTTCAACCCACTGCCCAGATTCCTCGTATATTCTATTATGTTTTTCATTTGATTAATATTAGTTAAATAAAAATTTGTTCAAAATAAGGTGTAATTTACCAATTCCACCAACCTTTATCGCTTAAATATTTGTTAATTGTATCCCGGTTGATTTTATTAACTGAATTTTAATAGCCGGTAAATAATTATTAAGCTCTACTCATCAATAACATATTCAACCTTTTCAGATACTATCGGATTATGGCAAATTTTTATTAATTCCGGAATAGGAATTGGTGTATTCATTTAGTAATTCAAAAAATAATAGATTCTTTGACATTTAAAAAAATTATTGCCAGTTTATAACCGGTTTATTACGTTTTGGAATCTTATGATATTCATATTTTGGATAACCTGCCAGTAAAACTCCATGTGTAACTTGATCATCAGGCAATCCGGCTGCTATGAAAAGTTCTGGACAGAAACGGAGGGCCAGGTTAAAATATCCAGCCCAGCAACCACCTATACCAAAAGCAGGTAAAAGAATATCAAGATGGGTTATAGCAATAACCGCATCAATTGAGCCAATTGAATAATTTTTTAAAGTATGGGTAATAAACAAATGAGGTGCATTGCGGCATAAGCTGTCCCTGCCATTATTGTAATCTTCAATTAGCATATTAAATGGGATCACGGCTTTTAAAGAATTTTCCGTTTGAACCATTTTTTTCATCCATTCAATAGTCAATTCAGTTAGTTGCTTAACCTTTTCGGTATTATGGATTATTGTCCAGTTGACTGATTGTCGGTTCATTCCGCTTGGAGCATAACGGACAATATCCATTATTTCAATTAATATTTTTTTATCAACCGGTTTTTCAAGGAAATTCCTTATTGACCTTCGGTTACGCATATACAAGCCAAGATCTTCCGGCAGTATTGAACTTTTGCCAGAATGCATGGATTCACTTGTAATCTCGGGATAAGAATGTTTTAATGCCCCTTCCGGACATACCGATTCGCAATGCCCGCAGAAAAGACATCTTTTTTCATTTTCCACAGGCATAATCGGAAATGTATCTGCCGGACAAATAAGTCCAATCGGGCAAACATCCACACATGCGCTACAATTGCTGCATAAAGTCTCATTTATTGTAATCATATTTTAAATCTTTTTTGAAAAAAATATTATTTAAAGATAATTTTTTGCAAATAATTGGAAAAATTTAAAAGAACTTCAGCATCAATATTTATTTGTTCCTGTGCTTCTTTCCAGTTACGTTGTTCCATAGCTTCGCGAATTCCGGGCAAGGTTTTTACAGCATAGCCGGTATAAAATCCGGGTGCGTACAAGCTATGCTTGTACCAGTTCCTGCGGGAAAGGCCTTCACCCGTCAGCAACTGCTGTTCTGCCCTGAATAAAAATTTATTTAATGAATCATGATTTACACCTGAGGTCAAAGATTTATTTAAATTAACTGCAAGCGTATCTGTAATTTTTTGCAAAGAAGAAAGCGCATTTTGTAATGGTGAAAAATCCAGGTATGGCACCTCAGATTTTAAAGGAGGTCCTTTTTCATTTTTTGTCGGATCAGCAGCAAGCCGGTAATTGTTTTGAAGTATTATTTTATTTTCAAGAGCGGTGGATTCCCTCATCTGGTTTGTCAATTCAATAAGTTCCGTTACATAATTATTCACTGTTTTATACAGGCACTGAAAATTGAAGGGTAAGATATCAGCATTTGCCAACCGCAAAACGGCCCGGCCGGAAGTCTGTGATAATGCCAATGCATAATGAAACCCGGGGTCAATAAAGCGACAGAAAAAATCGTAGGAATCGTAAATAGAATGGTATTCACCTCCAAGGTTTTCACCGCCAAAACCTAAATTTAATGAAGGTATTCCAAGGTGATGCAGGAATGCAGAATAATCTGAACCCGATCCTAAAGCTTCCAAGGTCCAATCATTTTTGCTCATCATATCTTTTTTGGTTTTTATAGTAGGGGCATTTACTATATCATCAGCTTTTTTCCTTTCAAAAACACTTACATGTGTTTGCGGATCATCTACTTCTTTTGATATTTCATATATCATCGGTTCAAAAGCATTAGACCCGGCAGCAAACAGAAATCCCCTGCCGTTTCCATCGGAGTTAATATAAGCGACAGCTTTTTGTTTAAGCTCCATCTCATGATCTTCCACCCATTCTGTTGAACCAATCAATCCCGGTTCCTCGCCATCCCAAGAGCAATACACCAGGGATCTTTTCGGCTTCCATCCGTCTTTCACCATTTTGCCAATAGCTTTTGCTTCTTCCAGCAAAACTGCCTGAGCGCTGATTGGATCATTTGCACCATTCACCCATGCATCGTGGTGGTTGCCCCTGATTATCCATTCATCCGGGTATTGAGAACCGTAAATTTTTGCAATTACATCATAGCATGGAACAAGCTTCCAGTCAAATTCCAGTTTCAGATGGACTTTAGTTTTTCCGGGGCCAATATGATAAGTAACCGGTAGCGCCCCACGCCAGTCTTCCGGTGCCACAGGCCCTTCCAATGCTTCAAGTAATGGCTTTGCATCGTGGTAACTTATTGGCAGTACCGGAATCTTTAATAAATTGGGTTCCTGGCCATGTTCCAGCCTTTTTGCATTTTCAACAGCGCCAACTCCGGGAGTCAAAGGGTCGCCGGGATAAATAACAATATCCATTACCGAGCCCCGCTGAACGCCATATTCATTTTTAAACGACCCTTTTGGATATACATCGCCTTCATAATATCCGTCTTCTTTAGGATCGGAATAAATGATACATCCTGTTGCACCATGTTCCTGGGCGACTTTGGGTTTGGTCCCTCTCCAGCAATGGCCGTATTTTACTATAACAATTTTTCCTTTTACATCAATGCCGAATCTTTCCAATGTTTCATAATCGGCAGGCAAACCATAGTTGACAAATACAAGTTCGGCAGTAACATCGCCATCGGCGCTCCAGCAATTATATGTGGGCAATTGCCCATCCTGGCCTGAAGTCTTATCTTCTTTCAAAGCGGGTTCTTTTAATAGCGCTTTATAATTTTTTGGCGACACCATTTCCAATAACCTTATTTTAGGAGTTGGAAACAGAACTTTATAGGTTTCGATTTTTGCATCCCAACCCCAGCTCTTATACTGGTTCAATATATAACCGGCAACTTCCTTATCTCCTGGAGAACCTAAATGATGTGGTTTTGAAGATAATATTTTAATATTTTTCCCAATGCTGTCACAATTTAAAAACTGATCGAATTTCAATTCTGTTTTTTGTTCTTCCTGTGCCGATTGTTCTGTAAAGCCTGTGATGGGTTTGGTTTGTGCCTGACCCTGAATAAAAATTGTCTGAATCAAGAATGAAAGTGTAATAAAATATATTTTATTCATGATGTAAAAATTTTCAAAATTTAATCGATGAATTTAAAGAAAACTTATTAATGAAAATAGATTTTACTAAATAAATAATTTGTTGCCTTTCAAGTATCTTAAAGTTATATAAAATGAAGAAATTTATTACAATGTCGTTTAATTAAGAAAAAAACTAAAATAAATTTGTCATTGCGAGGAACGAAGCAATCTCTTTATCAACAGATTACTTCGCTACGCTCGTAATGACGACCTTAATTAAACGATATTGAATTTTATTATATTATTAAATTTCACACAAAGAACGCTAAGTAACGATGGCTTTCAAGATCGCAATGCGCAAAAAAAATTGAACTGAGTAATTGAATATTTAATAATCATCTTTCATTAAAACCTATCCTTTTTTTAAATAAAGATAATCGAGATAATAAATAATTTTAAAAGAGAAACTGTTGGATTGAGGCGATTTTATTGTGTTATCGAGGTTATTAAAATAGGAACCGGTAATAATATTCACATCATTTTCTATCATATTTTTCCAAACAATGGAAAGGTCGCTTCCCGGGGCAAAGCGCCATGTATATGTCATATCGATATTGAAGACATTATAGTCCATGTTATTGTTATCGAAATAATTGCTTTTTCTTAAAGTGCCATCGTTGTTGAGTTCGTAATATTGTTTTTCATAGGTCACTACCTGGTTATCGTGCCTTAACCTGAAACTAAAATACGATGAATTGCTAAAAATATATTTCACAATAAAAATATTTGAAATCGATTTAACCTGGCGTTTACCAAAATAAATAGTATCAATAGAGTTGGCGTTTGTTTTCACCCAGCCTCTTTGTTTAAAAATATTATCGAAATTTAAGTCATATTCAAAAGAGAGTTTATCATTTAAACGGTAATATACCGATTCATTAAACCATTGTTCGTAATGGCCTTTGTCATCCCACCAGCGGGTTCCAGGATTAAAAAAGAAGGATAATTTTTTTCTTGAATCGGTATTTATCCAGCCCCCGATATGATATTGTTTATTAAAAGGAATCACATACTTCCCGGTAACTCTCGGTTCATAATAGTCTTTATCTCCATTTGGGAACAAAGACATATTTAATGCTGACATATATTTATTTTTAAAGCTGATGGTACTATTCAGATAAATACCATTTGCAGTAAATACAGATGGATTAAACATATCCCAATGATATGCATCGATATAATTGAACCAGTCTTCTATTATCCAGAAAGGTTTTATTTCTTCGTACCGGAGAAATAATTCTGTTTCAGTATAATTATTTTTCTGGAGATAACCCATGTCGTTACAATCGAACTTATCGGAAAAAGAAGTGTATCCGAGGTAACCCTGGAACTTGCCGGCCAGTTTACCTGCCCTCAGGTAATAACCATTTCCAAATTCTGCCTTACTTGTATCACGGTATTTTTGACTTATTCCACCCCGGGTAATAATTCCATAAGTTTTGGTTTTGTTTTTAAGGACCAGTTCACCTCCTGCAACATCAGCCATATAACCATCTTTTACTCTTAAAACATTGGTGTTGGAAAAATTCAATGCAGAATTATTTTTCAAGTCCTGGTCTAAAACTATCATGTTATAATTGGTGAATGGTTGTGTAAGTATTGACCTGCGTTTCCCCAATGAATCTGCAATTACAGCATAAGTGTTCCCGGTCATGGCATTAAATAAACCTATTCCAAGGCCGCCTTTTGTTCTCCCTGATATTTTTGTTGCATTGATCATCCTGGTTTCAATAGGATTTGAAATAATTACTTCACCGTTTTTCAGATTATTTTCAACCGTATCATGTTTTAAAGGTACCCCACCAATTCTTCTCGAATAGAATATTCCCAGTTTATTAAAAAGTTCTGTTCCCTCAGTAAAAAAAGGCCTTCTTTCGCTATAATATGTTTCAAAAGGAGTAAGATTTAATATTTTATCATCAGATTGAACCTGGCCAAAATCCGGAATCATGGTCAGGTCGAGTGTAAAACTTTCATTAATACCATATTTGAGGTCCATTCCGCCATTTATAACCGAATTCCATTTTTTATTGTCCGGATTTTTTTGAAGATAAGATGACAGATAAGGCATGAATGAAAGGCGCAAAGGAGGTTTAATATTTTCAAGGCCCAGCAATTCGCCAGATTGGT
>Ga0265316_10001655_pt1 | contig 23708 bp, 26 predicted proteins | sample 4522metaG_FD_202092 | JGI IMG/M metagenome (GOLD analysis project Ga0265316, IMG submission 202092) | Rhizosphere microbial communities from Carex aquatilis grown in University of Washington, Seatle, WA, United States - 4-5-22 metaG | ecosystem: Host-associated > Plants > Roots > Rhizosphere >... | reverse complement strand
TTTCCTGGCTTCGGCAATTGCCGCTGATCTACACCGCTGAAGTGAAACAGGAGAACGACAGCACACGGCTTGAATGGGTAGTTGACAGCGACTTCCGCTTCTTCCCCACCGTAAAGGACGAGGTTTTCGGTTACATTCTGCATCCGGTCGATCTCGCCACTAACAAGGCCATGGCCGCAGCCGGTCGCCGGGAGGTACGCGACCTTGTTGACCTGGTGACAATACATGAGACGATCCTTCCGCTCGGTGCCGTCATCTGGGCCGCCGTTGAAAAGTCGCCTGGCTTCACGCCGGAGGGCTTGATTGCAGAGATCCGGCGCAATTCCCACTACCCCGCCGCCGACTGGCGGGCCCTCCAGACCACCGAGCCGGTTGACGCCAGAGATGTCTCCGCCCGGCTCCGCAAAGCTCTGGACGATGCGGAGGCGTTCGTCACCCGGATGCCGACCGGCCAGATGGGCTTGCTGTTCATCAAAGACGGCAAGGTGACACAGCCCGACCCTGACCATCTCGCGTCCTACGAACCCCATGCCGGGCAGCGTAGGGGCCACTGGCCGGCCAACCCCGAGATTACAGCCGCCATGTTCGAACGTTTCTACAACAAACGGCCGAATCCTTAGCGTGCGGCGATGGAGGACGAAAATCCCATCGGCCTCATGTCCTCTCGATGCTCCGAGGCTCGTTGTCCCGTCCGATAGCCAGGCCGGCGCTTACCAGGTCGGAGCCTGCGCTTGTCGGGGTTCACCGATGGGAGGGCGACTGGCAGCACGCCCAAAACGGGGCCGATGAGGCACCAGGGTTCATCGTCCGAATTGCCCCCTTGCGTGCGGCAAAGCCTCCTTGCGTGTAACTACAAAAAGAGCTACAGTCGGGGATGAGCCTCGAATGGGACCAGGCGAAGAACCGGACCAACTTCGCGAAGCACGGTCTCCGATTTGAGGATGCCGAACGGGTGTTTTCAGGGCCTTGCGTCACATTCGAGGATGACCGCTTCGACTATGGCGAGGAGCGGCTCATCACTCTGGGCCTGCTGGCCGGACGGCTGGTTGTGATAGCCCATGCACCGCGCAATGAGGGCACGCGCATCGTCTCCATGAGGAAGGGGAACCGACGTGAGCAAAAAGCCTATCAAGAGCGACTTGGCACGAATTGATCGAATGCGCGATGCCGAGATTGACTACTCGGACATCCCGCCTCTCGACGAGGCGTTTCTCGCAAGAGCGACGACGCCGTGGCCGCCCAAGAAGAGGCAACTGACCATCCGCATTGATGAGGATGTGCTTGGATGGCTGAAGGCCGGGGGCAGAGGTTACCAGACGCGCGTCAACCGGATACTGCGAGTCGTGATGGAGAGCCAGCCTCCCGGCCCTGGGCACTAAGGAGGCAGAGTTCGAGCGCGTCCGACGCGGCGGATCCAATAACAGGGAGCGGCATCAACGCTGCGAGAAGGGCGGCTTTGGGGGCCCAAGCCCGCGAATATGCGCCATCGCCTGATCATAGTGCCCCCCTTCCCTTCCTGTGCTCCCCCGCCCGCCTGCGATAGAATCTTAAGGACGGGCCCGAGAAGCCCGGACGAGCCGCACCCGGCCGCACCAGCTACACTTGCGGCTCGGCCTCCGAAATGCTATTAGTCATGAGACTTAGAAGTTGCCGATGAGCGCACTCCCGCACCAGACAACCCGTTTCCTGGCCACCCCAGCGCCCAGCCGGCTCATGGCTAAGTGGTTCTCCTTATTCGTCATACTGCTGCTCTCCTGGTTCGCCGCCAGCGCCCAGACCACCCCTCAGCAGACCGTCGCGATCATCTACGACGGTCCCACCGACTACCAGGCCAAAGGCTACATCCACGCGCTGTTCGTCGACAACCTTCTGGGCCACTTCGGCCTCGCCGGCGAGATCATTCCCTCGGGCAACTATCGACCCGGCATGTTGCAGCGCTACCACGCCGGCTTTTACATCGGCGTGACGCCGGGCGCGACGGTGCCCGACAGTCTCCTCGCGGACGTGCGGGCCTATTCGCAGCCGTTCGCCTGGCTCGGACAGCACGTCGAAGCTCTAGTCAACACGCCCGAAGGCCGGCGCCAGTTCGGTTTCACCTGGCAGGAGTACAACCGCTACTTCGGCGTCACCGGCGTGATGTATAAGGACACCTTTCTGCCCAAGCACGAACCGGACCTCAGCGTCGTATCGGTAACGGACAAAAGGAATGTGCAGGTGGTGGCCACTGCCTTGACCAAGGCCGGCGCCTCCTACCCCTATGTCCTGCACCGCGGCCGGTTCTGGTATTTCGCCGACAGCCCCTTCGCCTACCCCGACGAGGGCGGCCATTACCTGGCCTTCTGCGATCTGCTGCATGACATCTTCGAGGTCCAGCACCCCGCCGACCAGCGGGCCCTGGTGCGCATTGAAGATGTGAGCATCGACCAGGATCCGGTCGACCTGCGCCGCGTCTCCGACCTTCTGGAGGGCTACCACATCCCCTTCCAGATCGCGATGATCCCGATTTTCAAGAACCCCTCGAAGGAGTTCGAGGTCCGCCTGTCCGACCGGAAATCGTTCGTCGATTCCCTGCACTACATGATTGCCCACGGCGGCACGCCCGTCATGCACGGCGTGACGCACCAGTACCGCGGGCAGAGCGGCGACGACTACGAGTTCTGGGACGATACGGGCGACCGCGCCATCGCCGGCGATTCGACCGAGTTCGTCATGCGCCGCCTGCAACTCGGCCTCCAGGAGTGCTTCAACGCTGGAATCTACCCGGTGGCCTTCGAGACGCCACACTATGCCGCTTCGGAGACCGACTACCGCGCCATGATGCGCGTCTTCACGCTCTTTTACGACCGCACCATCTCGACCCCCAGCCTCAACTCACAGCAATACTTTCCGTATCCCGTAATCGACTACTGGGGCCGCTACGTGCTGCCGGAGGACCTCGGCTATGTGCCCGTCGAGAACCCCCAGACCAGGGAAATCCTTCAGGCGGCCCGCAATCTCAAGGTGGTGCGCGATGGCGTGGCCTCCTTCTACTTCCATCCCTTCCTGAACGCCAACCTGCTGGACCAGCTCGTAAGGGGAGTGCGCGACCTGGGCTATCACTTCGTTTCCATCCGCGATTTCCCCAGCTCCGTGGACTTCCAGGGACGCTATATCGTGCGCACCGCTTCGGGAGAAGCGAGCATGGCGCCCCAAAACGAATTCTGGCGTCTGCGCGAGTTCGATCGGAGCGGCAAGCTGGTGGACACGCGCCTCTCCGATCGCAGGGTGAGCGGGCAGACGGAGGTCGCGGTGAACGTTCCCCCGGGCGGCTGGGCCGCGGTGGACCTGCTCAAGGAGCGCCCGGTCGCCCAGACCGAGCCTTCGCTCTCCACGCGCGTCCGGCAATGGTGGGTCCAGCTCACTTCGAGCGAGAACGCCAGCCGCCCGTCGACCCAGACCTTCGCCACCGGCAAGAAGGCATGGATTCTGTGGCTCGACAAGGCGGCGCCCGCGGTTTCCAGGAATCTGCAGAGCTACCGCAACGTCCTGGACACCTTCGGCTATGACATCCAACTCGTCAAGCCCGGGGATTTCACGCGCGTTCCGGCCGATCGCGAGACCATCCTGGTGGTGCCCGAAGCCGCCGGCGTGAAGCTCACCGCCGCCCAGCAGCAGCGCATCCTGCAATACCTCACCGCGGGCGGACACGTAGTCGCCGAGGGCAAGCAGCCCTGGCTCACCCAGCTCGGCTTCGTCTGGCAAGGCCGCCAGATCACGCTCGAAACGGTCACCGACGACCTTTATCCCGAGATGCAGGTGCGCTGGCGGCCCGAAGTGCGCCTGGAGCGGTTCGAAGAGCCGGACGGCGTGCGCGAGCTGATGACCGACAGCGAGAGCGACCAGATGCTGGCCTTCTCCGGCGAACACGGTGCCGGCCGTTACGTCTACCTGGCCGCGCCGCTCGACGACCACACCACCGACGGAACCAGCCACTATCCCTATTTCCCGCGCTACATCACCGAGACGTTCGGTGTGAACACGGCGCTGCGCAGCCCGCGCATCGAGGCCTACTTCGACCCCAGCTATCGCCCCGCCGCGGACTGGGACCGCCTGGCCGTGCAGTGGCGCAAGTCCGGTATCCGCACCGTCTACGCCGGGGCCTGGATCTTTACCAGCCAATGGTCCTTCCGCTACGGCGATTTCATCAAGGCCTGCCACCGCAACGGCGTCGCCGTTTACGCCTGGTTCTGGTTCCCGCAGGTGTCGCTGAAATTCTGGAACGACCACCCGGAGTGGCGCGAGAAGACCCCCAGCGGCGACGACGGCAAAGTCGTCTGGCGCTATCTCATGAACTTCGAGAACCCCGCCTGCTTTCGCGCCGCCATGGATTGGATGAAGGCCCTGCTCAATCAGTACGAGTGGGACGGCGTCAATATCTCCGAGCTGAACTTCGACTACAACTTCAAAGACCCGTTCGACCCCAAGCACTTCGTCCCCATGAACGCCAACGTGCGCGCGGACTTCCACAAGCGCGCCGGCTTCGACCCCATTCAACTGTTTCAGCCCACTTCGCAGCGCTATTACAAGTACGACCGGGCCTCGTTCGACAAGTTCATGCGCTACCGGGAGAACCTGGTCATGGACATGCACCGCAACGTCCTCACCGAGCTGGAGCCGTTGCGCCGCGCCAAGAATTTCGAAGTGATCGTGAGCACCATCGACAGCCTTCACAGCAAGACCGTCCGGCCGGGCACGGGCCTCGATTCGCGCCGCCTCGTGGCCCTGATGAAGGACTTCGACTTCACCTTGCAGGTGCAGGATCCCTCCGAATTCTGGATGAAGCCCCCGGATCGCTACCGCCGATTCGCCGAGACCTACAAGAAGCTGGTGAAGGATCCTTCCCGCTTCATGTTCGACGTGAACGTGGTTGCGACCCGCGACATTAACGCCACCTATCTGCCCACCTTCACCGCCACCGGAACCGAACTGGTGCGCACCGTGGTCGCGGCGGCGTCGCCCTCCGGACGCGTGGCCGTCTACTCCGAGAACACCGTCCCCGTGCAGGACTGGACCCTGCTTCGCATGGCCCTCACGACGTCCTCGACCCTCACCGGCGGCGGAGGCGACTGGAAAGTTGCCGGACCCGAGCCTGTTCTTCTGACGCCGGCCGAAGACCGCGATTACTACATGGACGGGCGCCTGTGGCCCGCGGTGTCGGCCGACGGAGTGCTGGCGCCTCCCGGCCGTCACGGACTCTCGACCATCCGTCCCTGGTACCACTTCCTCGATCCCGGCACCATGCCCGCGCGCCTGATGAGCATCTCGGGCGACCTGCTCGACGCCCGTGTCATGCCCACCGGACTGATCTTCCGTTACACCAGCCCCGGCCGCGCCGTGGCCGTCTTCAACGAGCGGCCGCGCGACATCCTGGTCGATGGCCGGCACGTCCATGTGCCCCTGGAGCCCGGCGGCGCCACCTGGACCGCCATGCTTCCCGCCGGCGAGCACTGGGTGGCCGCGGTCACCAACAGCAAGGCCGGCGTAGCGGTGAATCTCTGGGGGTGGGCCTCCGCTTCCGCCATCAACGCCCTGGGCGGACTTGCCACGGGCCTCATGCTTCTGATCTACTTTGAAGTTCGCGTGCGGCGGATCGTCCGGCGGCGCGCCTGATCATGTTCTCAAGCGTCTTTATCGACGGCCTCTTTGTCGCCGCGGTCACCCTCATCTGGTTCATGCTTGGCTACCAGTGCCTGCTCTTCTTCCTGGGCCACCGCTATTACCGGCTGAACCGGCTGGCACGGGGCAAGGGCCCCTTCGTCGCCGACGCCGATCTGCCGGCGGTCTCCATCCTGGTCCCCTGTCACAACGAGGAGAAGGTCATCGCGCACACCATCCGCGCGCTGGTGGCGCTCGAGTATCCGCAGGATAAGGTCGAGATCCTCATCATCGACGATGGCAGCACCGACAAGACGGCGGAGGTCGTGCTTGGATTCACGGCCGATCCGCGCGTGCGGCTGCTCACCGTCCCTGCCCCGCTGGCCGCGCGCGGCAAATCCGGCGCCCTGAACTACGCGCTGACGCAGGCGCGCCACCCGGTGTTGGCCATCTACGACGCGGACAACATCCCCGAGCCGGCCGCGCTTCGCCCGCTTGCGGTGAAGCTGGTGCTCGATCCCACGCTGGGCGCGGCCATAGGCATGTACCGCGCCTGGAACCGCAAGCGCGCCTTCCTGACGCGCTTCCTCAACATCGAAGGCATCGGCTTCCAGTGGATCCTGCAAGCCGGCCGCTGGATGTTGATGCGGCTCTGCACCCTGCCGGGCACCAACTACGTCATCCGGAAGGCGCTGGTCGAACAACTCAACGGCTGGGACGTTTCCGCCCTCACCGAAGACGCTGAGATGAGCATCCGCATCTACCAGGCCGGCTACCGTATCCAGTTCATTCCCGATTCCGTCACCTGGGAACAGGAGCCCGAGGGACTGAAGGTGTGGTTCCGCCAGCGCCGCCGCTGGGTGCGCGGCTCCAACTACCTCTTTCAGAAGTATGCCGGCAGCCTGCTGAAGACCAAGCCGCGCCGCATCGGCTGGGAGCTGCTCTACTCCCTCGCGCTCTACTACGTTTTCTTCCTGGCCGTGGTGATCTCGGACGTTCTGTTCGTGCTCAGCGCGTCGGGCGTCATCCGTATCGACGTGCCCGGGCCGTACGCCATGGTCTGGGTCTTCGCCTACGCCACCTTCGTCGGCCAGCTCGTCATCGCGCTCTCCTGCGCCGAGGGCGAGGACACGCTGGTAAACATTCTTCTCACGTTCCTGATGTATTTCACTTACTGCCAGCTCTGGATTCCGGTGGTGGCCGTGGCGTTCTGGGACGACTTCATCGCCCGCCGGGAGAAGAAGTGGGCCAAGACGGAGCGCTATGAAGTTACCGGCTCCGGCCAGTAGGATGTTTGTGTTCGCTTGCCCTTCTGTTTCTGTCTCTGTCTCTGTTTCTGTCCCTGTCTCTGTTCCTGTTGCTATTCCTGTTTCTGTTGCTATTCCTGTTGCTGTTGCTGTTCCTGTTCCTGTTGCTGTTCCTGTTTGTGCTCGTGGCGCACGCTCTCAGCGTGCCGCGTCCCGACTCATCGGGACGCAAGGCTTCTCTGCCAACCAACATGGGACCTAGGAGACCGCTTCTGCACTCCATCCTCCTCTACACCCTGACCCTCCTCGTCTTCTATTTCGCCCTCCACTGGCTCGCGGGACGGGTGATCTACCAGGGTTCCTCGAGCCTGCCCGACCCCGCCTGGCGCGACGCCCTCGGCGCCGAAGATGTCTGGCTCCGCACCCGCGACGGCGTCCGGATTCATGGCTGGTGGGCCCACGTCGGAGGCTCGCAATTCGCCACGCTTTTCCTCCACGGCAACGCCGGCAACATCGGCCACCGCGCGCCCCACATGCGCGAGATCCTGGAAGCCGGCTCGGACGTCCTGGTCATCGACTACCGCGGCTACGGCCGCAGCCAGGGCCGGCCTTCCGAGCGCGGCCTCTCGCTGGACGCCGACGCGGGCTACGACTACCTCGCGGCCCAGGGCAAGCCCATCGTGCTGCATGGCGAATCGTTGGGCTCGGCGGTCGCGGTGGAGCTGGCCACGCGCCGTCCCGTCGCCGGCCTGATCCTCGAAGCACCCTTCACCTCGCTTCGCGCGGAGGCGAACACCGTGATCCCGCTGATCGGCCCGCTGGTCGTCTGGGGCTTCGACTCGAAAGCGCGGATCGCGCAGGTGCACGCGCCGCTCCTGGTGATTCACGGCGACCACGACCAGACCGTGCCCTACCGTCTAGGCCGTCAGTTGTACGAAGCCGCCCCCGGCCCGAAGTCCTTCTGGACCGTCGCCGGCGGCGATCACAACGATCTCCTCGAAGCCGCCGGCCCGGAATATCGAGAGCGGCTGCGGCGGTTTTACGCATTGCTTCAGATTCCGGCTGTCGCGCGCCAGCCATAGGTAGCCGCTCGCACGAGGCGCAACCTGGCGGTCCAGAGGAATGCCCGGCCCGCAGGCTTTGTTCTTCGCGCTCCGCCATCGAGCATTGGTCGCCCCTCCTTCAACGGGGGCGAGGCGATTCCATCAGGCTCTGTCTATGTTACGCTCTGGAGTTGTCCGGGAACAACGCGGGAGGCCCATGCTTCAAAGAATACCCATCCTCATGGTCCTTGCACTCGCGGCGCTGCTGGCTCAGTCGCGGCCATGGGAGAACGTTCCCGAGCGCCCCACCCTCCGCCTCGAGACGAAGTTGATGAGCCAAGGCTACTGCCGGACTTCCGACTCCATTGATGTCATCTTGAACCTGCAGTTGAGGTACACCAACACCGGGCAGGTGCCGCTCATTCTCTACCGGAACAGCGACCAGTTGCTCGCGGTATCGAGAAGCGCGAGCGCAGCCGACGCGCTGGCCGGAAAGTACGAGGACACAGCCTACCTCTCCTACGTCCCCTTCATCTACGTTGGATTAGTCAAGGGCTACGAGGCCTTTCCCCCCAGGACTATTTCGTCGTGTTGCGGCCGGGTGAACCCTATTTTTTGAACGAAGGAGTTTCATTCCGCTACTGCATCCCGGCGCGTGCCCACTGCCCCAGTCTGAGTGGCGAGCATTACCTGCGGGCTGTCTACGGCACCTGGAAAGAATCGGATGAAGTGCTGCGCCGGCTGCGGAAGCGCTGGGCGCCGTTCGGCTACCTTTGGGCCGGCGCAGTGACTTCGGAGCCGATGGCGTTCACGGTCACGGAGCAGGCGGCCCTAGCGGACTGTAATTACCCGACGAGGCCCAACCCAAGCGCTCCGCTCCGGTAGCTGCCGGCGAGTCCAGCGAGAACGTATTGAATGAGCTCATCCAGGTGCAACTCTACAACGTCGAGAACCGGCTGACGCAGGATTCCCGCCCTTCCGAAAATCTATTTCCCGCTGCCTCAATCACTTGCCAGAACTCGCCCCTCAGCCGCCCGCTCTCCACGCCCTACTCTCATTCCAGGAATGCTCATGTCTTCGCACCGCTCAAACCGGCTGCTCGCGCCCCAAGGCAGGCCCCGCCTTCTCGCTCTTCAGTGCCGCCCAGCGCAAAAAAAAGCGAATTACGCCAGTGCAACATGAACCCAGTCCCATAATCGGACACTTCCGCCGGCCTTCCTCCCGCCCCTTACTTCACCCCTTCCACGAAGTCCGCCTCCGGCCCACCCACCTCCAGAACGTGGATGCGCACACCCTTGCGTTCCTGCAGCACCTTCTCCGGAACCTCGAAGCGCACCGCCAGCATGCGGTCCATCGATTGCCGGCCGGGGATCTTCGTGCGCGGCACCAGGCTCGGGTTGAACTTCTGACCCAGCGCCGGGTAGTAGGCGAACAGGCTGTTGGAATCCACGTCCGAGATCACCGATCCGTCGACCGCATTCCCCTTCGCGTCCGTCATCGTCACCTCGACGCTCTGAACCTTGAACACGTAGTCGGAAGGATTCCGGAAACGGAAGTCGATGACCGCCGCCGAGCTGTTCTCGTCGATGGGCAGCGTGCGCACCTTCAGAATCGAGCCCAGCAGTTCGATGTGCGCACCGCGCTGCATATAGAAGATTCCCACCGCGGCCAGCCCCACCACCACCAGGCCAATCCCCAGGAACGGCGACAGCTTGATATAAGGTTCGAGTTTCTCTTTCAGATATTGGTTCATTCAATCACCGAGGAATTTCCCGACCGGCTCGAGGCCGCTCACGTTGTCGCAGACCGCCTTGATGCCCGCCGTCAGCGGAATGGCCAGCACCAGTCCCGGCGCGCCCCAGATCACGCTCCAGAACATCAGCGCGATGGTCACCGTCAGCGGATTGAGGTGCACCCGCGGCCCCACCACCTTGGGGTACAGCAGGTTCATGGCAACCAGGTGGAACAGCGCCACAATCGACAGCATCAGAACGTAGGAAGCCAGGTTCTTGTAGATCGCCAGCGCCGCCAGAAACGGCGGGATCATGGCCAGCGGCAGTCCGATGTAAGGCACCAGGCTCAGGAACCCGCTCAATGGGCCCACCAGGAATACGTAAGGCAGATGGAACCCCCAGAAGGCCGCGGTGCTCGCCACCGCAAGCAGCAGCCCCAGCACGAAGTTGCCCACCACGAAGGCGCGCACCATGGTGGCGATGCCGTCCACGGACTTGGCGGCCATCAACCGCGCCTCGCCCTGGAAGATCCGGAGGAAGCTGCGGTAGATGTGCTCCCGCCAGCTCAGCATGAAGTAGACCAGGAAGGGAATGAACGAGGCCATCAGCAGGACCTCGTAGACCGGCCCCACGTGCGAATAGAGGAAGTCCAGCAGCGGAGGCCGTTCGGGCCGTATGCGGACCTCGGGCACCGCCGCCTGGGTGGCCGCCAGCGGCGTGGCCGCCGGCTCGGGACTCCCACGCCGCCGCGCTGGCTTCTTCTGCGCCTGTTGCTGCGGCGGCTCCTGCTCGCGGAAGCGCTTGGGCACCACCAGGTTCACAATGGATTGCTCCAGGGATTCGGCGCGCTCGATGACTTGCTCGGCTACGTCGCCGACCCTCTGGCCATACTTCGGCAGCTCGTCCACCAGCCCCATCGCCTGGGTGTAGATTCCCAGGCCCAGGAGGTACACCACGCAGATGCCGATCGTGCAGACCAGGAAGCTCGCCAGACCCCGCGGCAGCCGCAGCCGCATCAGCAGGCCCACGAACGGCTCCAGAATGAAGGCGATGATCACCGCGGTCGCGAGCGTCACCAGAAAGGCGCGCCCGTAGTAGAGGAGTGCAATCGCGCCTGCCAGCGCGATGACCGACGAGCCGAAACCGCTCGGGCTCAGGGTCCGTAGGGAACGCGGAGCGACAGCCACGTAAAAGAAACCCCTGCAATTGCGGGTGCTCCCCGCACTCAAAATGCCAAACGCTACTGTAGCACGGTGGGCCTTATAATAATATTCGCCGTGGCGCACTCATTCTTGCGTGCCGCGTCCCCACTCATGGGGACGCATGGCCCGCGGGCGGAACGCAGCACCAGATGGCCGCAGAAACTCAAACAACGCGCATCCTTGCCCTGGACGTGGGCAAACGCCGGATCGGCGTCGCCGTCAGCGACGAATTGGGACTCACGGCGCAAGGCCTCGATACCATACAACGGACGAACACACGGGAAGACTATGCAGTCATTTCGCACCTGGCTTCCGAAAAGGGGGTCGCGATGATCCTCATTGGAAACCCGGTCAACATGAGCGGCCGTGAGGGCCGGCAGGCGGAGTGGGTCCGCCATTTCGCCGACGGACTGGGCGCCCGCAGCGGCCTGCCTATCCGCCTTTGGGACGAGCGACTGACCTCGGTCGAGGCCGGCCGCGTCCTGCGCCAGAGCGGCATCAGCATCGAGAAGCGCGCCCGCGCCGTCGATCGCCTCTCGGCCGTGATCCTGCTGCAGAGCTATCTCGACTCTCTGGGAATGGCGGAGCCGGCATGAAAACCCTGGCCGCTATCGCAACCGTTCTGGTGGTGATCGCCCTCGTCGCCGTCTGGATTCTGACGCCCAGCGTCGGGCCGCACCAGCAGGCTTTCGTCGTCATACCCAGAGGCGCCAACGCCCGCCAGATCTCGAGAATCCTCGCCGACGGTGGCGTCATCGAACACCGCTTGCAGTTCCTGCTGGTCAGGGCGCTGCGCCCCAGGGCCAGGCTGAAGGCCGGCGAGTACATGTTCAAGGACCGCCAAAGCATGTGGAAGGTCTTCGACCGCATCGTGCGCGGCGACATCTTCTACTACGTGCTGGTGGTGCCCGAAGGCAACAGCACCTTCGACATCGCGCAGACCCTCGATCGCCAGAAGATCATGGCGCCCGCGGCGTTCCTCAATGCGGCCCGCGATCCCGCCCCGATCCGCGATCTCGACCCCCAGGCGCCTTCGCTCGAAGGGTACCTCTTCCCCGACACCTATCATGTGACGCGGCACACCACGCCGGCGCAGCTCTGCCGGTTGATGACGGACCGCTTCCGCAAGGCCTGGACCGCCCTGGGCCCCGCGGCGGCGAAACCGCACGACATCGTGACCCTGGCCTCACTGGTCGAGCGCGAGGCGAAGCTGCCCGCCGAGCGGCCGCTCATCGCTTCGGTGTTCGCGAACCGCCTGCGGATAGGAATGGCGCTCCAGTGCGACCCGACCGCGATTTACGCCGCCGAGGTCGAAGACCGCTACCGCGGGGTCATTCACCGTTCGGACCTCGACAGCCGGCAGGCTTACAACACCTACCAGCACGCGGGGCTACCGCCCGGTCCCATCGCCAACCCAGGGATGGCTTCGCTCCAGGCGGCGCTCCAGCCGGCGGCGACGGATTTCCTCTATTTCGTGGCGCGCCCCGATGGCTCCGGCGGCCACCAGTTCTCGAAAGCGCTGGCGGACCACACGCGCGCTGTCCAACAATATAGGCGTGGCGTCCGGAAGCAGGAGAAGCAGGCGGGAAGCGTTGGCGGCTTACATTGAAGCGCGCCGCCCGGAGTGCATCACCGAAGCGGATTTCGACGAGCTGCACCGCGCGCTCGCTCCGGTGAGCGAGGCACACCTGCGCCGCCTGCTGCGCCAGACCGGCATTCCGCTGGCCCCGCTGGTCTGCGGGATCCGCCAGGATTCTTTCGAGAACCTGGAACGCACGCTCCTCGATATGCAGCGCGAGTACGCCGACGCGACCGCCTGGGGCGATGTACCGCGCGCCCGCGCCTGCCGCCGCGCCGCGATCGTCGCCAAGGACCACGCCCGTTTCTCGCTCCGCAGCCCCAAGCTCACCGCCGACGAGCGCGCGGCGAAGGAAGAGATGGTGCTCTGGCTGCTCACCTGGCTCGAGAACCCGGGCGTCTTCGCCACCTGGCTCGAGCTGCGGAAGAAGGTGGCCCGGTAACCTGGCTTTGCACAACGGCGTCGTAACGGACAGGAGGAGTGTGCGCACAATCCTGGCATTCGTAATACTGTTCCCGGCCTGTGCCGCGGCCCAGCAGCCGGACCCTGTGCCGAGCCCCACCCCGTCTCCCACGCCCACCAATGGACGCGTCTTCGGCGTGATGCCCAACTACCGGACCACGGAATCCTCCATCCCCTTCGCGCCCATAACGGCAAAGCAGAAGATGACGATCGCGGCCAAGGACTCCTTCGACTGGCCGTTGTTCCTGACCGGCGGAGCCTTTGCCGGCTTGTACCAGATCGAGAATCAGAACCCCTCCTTCGGTCAGGGACTCAAGGGCTACGCCAAGCGCTACGGCACGGCCTATGGCGACCAGATGATCGGCAACATGATGACCGAAGGCATCTGGCCTGCGCTCCTGAAAGAGGACCCGCGCTACTTCCGGCTTGGAACGGGCACCTTGAAAGGGCGCATCTGGTATGCCGCCACGCGCATCTTTGTGACGCGCACTGACGCCGGCGGCTGGCGTTTCAACTATTCCGAAGTGGTTGGCAACTCCGTAGCCGCGGCCATCTCCAACGCCTACTATCCCGATACCCGCGATGTCAGCGACAATGTCCAGAAGCTGGCCATCCAGTTGGGAACCGATTGCTTCTCCGACGTCGCGAAGGAGTTCTGGCCGGACATCAAGCGCAAGCTGTTCAAACGCGGCCGCTCCGGCGAGAGCCCGCGTTAGCGCGGGTCCAGCCCCGCACTGACGAAGCGTGTCGGGCAGGCGGTATGATGAAGGCTCGTGGACCGAAAGGATCTCCAAGAGCTTTCGAAGGTGAGGCTGAAGGAGGCGACTGCACTGCTGAGCTGGGATGTTCGATGGTGCGTACTATCTGGCTGGCTACGCTGTGGAGTGTGCGCTCAAGGCTTGCATAGCAAAGGGAACTCAGCGTGGTGAATTCCCCGACAAGAAGAAGGTGGAGTCCAGCCATTCTCACAACTTGCCGGAACTCATCAAAGTCGCTGGCCTCGAAGAAGCCCGTCTCGAACAAGCCGGCAAAGACCCGGAATTCCGAAGCAATTGGGAAGTCGTTAGGTCCTGGTCGGAGCAGAGCCGATATCGAAGGCATCGTCCGGAATCCGCGCAGACACTGCTGGGGGCAGTTGGCGACAGACGGCACGGGGTCATCTCATGGATAAAGCTGCAATGGTGAGCCTGGACATAACTAGAGGCTCGGAGCTTCTCGATGCCCTGGACCGCGCGAACCTGAAAGTCCGCGTGGCGATCTGGATGTTTTTGTCGGAGTATGAAGACTGGCGGCTCGTTGTTTCTGCGCGCCAGCTCGATTCGCTCAATCTCAGGGATGCGTATCGTCTGCTAAACGATACGCTGGCAGCCGCTGGGTTCACGCCCGAGAAGACTCCGCCAATCCTGATCCTTCCGCTGACCGATCCATCTATGAAGGAGCTGCGTCAACTCTTCTCGAAAGCCAGGAGCGTCGATGGGATGCGCCTTGGTGGCCAGATGATTGGCGACCGCTTCGTTCAGGACGCGTACGTCTACCGGATTTCCTAGCCAATCAGTCGGGCCACCTTTTGCCCCGACCTACCGCGGGTCCAGCCCCGCCGAGTAGAGGAGCGAGTAGGAAACCCACGCGACCCCGGCGGCGGCGGGTATGGTGAGAACCCAGGCCCAGACGATATTGGTCGCAACACCCCAGCGGACCGCTTTCAGGCGCTGAATCGATCCCACGCCGGTGATGGCGCCGGTGATCACGTGGGTGGTGGAAACGCCCACGCCGACCGCCGTCGCCAGCAGGATCGATGTCGCCGCCGCGGTCTCCGCGCAGAAACCGCCGCGCGGCCTGAGCTTGGTGATCCGCGAGCCCACCGTGTGCACGATCCGCCAGCCTCCGGAAAGCGTCCCCAGCCCAATGGCGGCGCCGGCCGCGACAATCACCCACGTCGGAACGCGGAACCCGGGAAGGAACTTCGTCGTCACCAGAACGCCGGTGATGATGCCCATCGTCTTCTGCGCGTCGTTGGTCCCGTGGGCGTAGCTGAACGCGGCCGCCGAAACGAGCTGGAGCTTGCGGAAATAGACGTCCATCTTCTTCGGTGTGGAGTGCCGGAACAGCCAGTACACGGCGGTCATGAAGACGTACGCCAGAACCAGACCGATGAAGGGCGACAGGACCATAAAGAGCAGCGTCTTGATCCAGCCGCTCCAGATCAGCACTTCGAAGCTGTGCCCGAAGCCGCGGGTGAACGCGGTGCGGGCCATGGCGGCGCCGGCGTAACCGCCGAACAGGGCGTGCGACGAGCTGGTTGGGAGTCCGAACCACCACGTCACCAGGTCCCAGAAGATAGCGCCAATGAGCCCCGCCAGGATGACGTAGACGGTGACTGAGTGCAGGTCCACCATGCCCGCGCCCACCGTCTGCGCCACGGCCGTCCCGCTGAAGGCGGCGATGAAGTTGAAAATGGCCGCCCAGATGACCGCCTGAAGCGGCGTCAGAACGCGGGTGGCCACGACGGTGGCGACGGAGTTGGCGGCGTCGTGAAAACCATTGAGGAAATCGAAGACCAGGGCAACCGCGGTGATGACGATGACCAGAATGAGCGCGGAGGACATCAGGGCCTGAGCATGTCGGGGAGCGTCAGCTATTCTTCACGACGACGTTCTGCAGGACGTCGGCGACGTCCTCGCAACGGTCGGTCGTGTCCTCGAGGAACTCGTAGATCTCCTTGTGCTTGATGAGGGCGATGGGGTCCTTCTCCTGCTGGAACAGCTCGGCGACGGCGCGGCGCACCAGCAGATCCGCGTAATCCTCGAGCCGGTTGACCTCGATGCAGTCGTCCAGCAGCTTCTCGTCCTTGTCCAGCTTCTCGAAGGCTCTCTCGAGCGCCCTGCAGCAGTCGCGCACTACCTCGCACAGCTCGACCACGGTGGGCGGAATGGGGTCCAGACGGTATGCCACCATGCGATAGGCGGCGTCCTCGATTCCATCGAGAACGTCATCGAGACTCGAGGACAGAGCGTGAATGTCTTCGGGATCGAGCGGTGTGATAAAAGTCTGGTTGAGGCGCGTGAAGATGTCGTGGATGATCTCATCGCCCTCGTGCTCGATCTGCTGGATACGAGCGGCCGCGCGCGAGAGGTGCGAGTTGCCCTCCTTGACCGCATCGTACAGAATGCCGGACGCCTCGGTGATCAGGTGAACCTGACCCAAGAACGAAGCGAAGAACTTTTCCTGGCGTGGTAGTAGTCTCATCGGTTCCTAATCCGGGAGAGACCGATCATTTTCTCACTACCGGAAATAGCAGGTCAATCGGGCCGCCTTAACATTCATCCAGGTTCCCGGGGGCGGGGGGCTAGCGAGGTGGCTGCATCGCCGCGGCAGCCCTTGGAACGTGCATCGCGCGGATGGCCTGCCGTTTCGGACAGGGCTCCGGAGTCGTTCGGGCAGGCGGAGCGCGAGAGGAACGGCCAGGACGGTCGCCCTCGGCGTATTGAACATATACATGCAAAGCATGTACACTTATTCCGTGGCGGAGGAGTTGAGCTTCGACTGGGACAAAGACAACGTCGAGCATCTGGCCGCTCACGCCATCGCTCCCGATGAGGTGGAGCAGGTCTTTGCGAACGAGCCCCTGGATATCGACTTTGACGTGGCCGGAAACGAGGAGCGCTGGACAAGCATCGGGCATACGAACCTTCTGCGCGTACTCATTGTCGTTTGGGCCATGCGCAACGGTTCCGTAAGATGCATCACCGCATTCGAGACCAGTAGAGCCCGCCGTACAGAATATTTCGGAGCGAAGGGATTCTAATATGCCAGGCAAAGCCGAACGGCCAAAGGTGCCGAAGTTCGAGACCGAAGCCGAGGAAGCAAAGTGGTGGGATGAACACCGGGAACTTGCCGAAGAGGAGTTGAGCAAGGCCCTGAGGGATGGCAGCGCTCAAAAGGGGACCGCTCAGCGCCTGACGAGGCAATGGCGGGCTTCCAAGAACATCACCATCCGCATGCCCGTCGACGATGTGGAGCGCGCCCGCCGGTTGGCAGATCGAAAGGGGATGGGCTATCAAACATACATGAAGATGCTCCTGCACGAGGCGCTTAATCGCGAGGAATCCGACGCGAATGTCGCTCCACAACGCAAGACCGGATAGCACCTGACAGTTCATGCGCGAGCGCGTGGAACGCCCGACCGACAACGCCTATTTGCCCCTCTCACTTCTTACGGCCGCGGCGCCGTTCCGCAGGCAGCACAGAACTTCGCCCGTGGTGAGCGGAGCGGCTTGCCGCAGACGCGACAGGGTTCTCCGAGGATCGATAGCCGATGGTGCATGATGGCGTTCTCGTGGCAGTCGGGCAAACCCGTCAGCCGCTCATACCATTTCCGAATGGGCGCGAAACGCTCCTCTATGGTTGCGTAGCACCAGAGGATCTTCATGGGCTAGGTAGTCTATTGTGGCAAAAGCAAGCAGGAGGGGATAGCGGAAGTGCGCCGCCCGAGGGCGAGGAGTCAGTCGCGAGGGTCGAGAAGAGGAAACGGGTCCTTCCCCGTCCCGCCCTCGAGATGGATATACCGCGTGTCGAGCAGCCGGGAGGGATCGATGTTGGACATGGCCGCCAGCAGGTGCTCCTGGAGGTGCGGGTACTGCATGTCCAGGTTGGCAAACAGGTCGCGCAACACGCGCCGGACGGTACCGGTCTTCTGGGAGCACCCGCACGGAACCAGGGGAGCGCCGGTCGCCTCGGCGTAGGCCCGCGTCACGTCCTCGCCCACCAACACCAGCGGCCGGATGAGGCGGAACTGCCTGTCGCGCGAATTGGTCACCGGCGGCAGCGCGCTCAGCTTTCCTGTGAAGAGCGCGTTCCTCAGCAGCGCCTCGCAGAAATCGTCGGCGGTGTGCCCGAAGGCGATCACGTTCGCTCCCAGGCCGCGCGCCACCTGGTAAACCGCCCGGCGGCGATAGCGGCTGCACAGATCGCAGCCGTGCTCGGGCTGGTCCTCGAGCAAATGCAACGAGGGGGCGTCGCGGAAGTAGGTCCAGGCCACACCTTTGGCTTTGAGATAGTCCGCCAGCGGCTCAATCGGCCTCAGGAATTTGCCCTGTTCGATGGTGAAGGCGCAGACGGAAAAATCGACCGGCGCGCGCTCCGCGAGCAACAGGAGCGCATGCAGAAGAGTGAGCGAATCCTTGCCGCCGGAGAGCGCCACGGCCACGCGGTCGCCGTCGCGGATCATCTTGAAGCGGCCGACGGCCTCGCCGACTTTCCGAAGCAGGGTCTTCTCGATGTCCACAATTTATTATAGGGAGGTGGTCTCTCCCGCACGCACGGCCGCTTTCGAGATCCTCCGCCTGGTGGAGGGGGGCGGCTACGCGTCCGATCTGCTTTACAGCCGCACTGCCGATCTCGATTCGCGCGACGCGGGCCTCGCGTCGGAAATCGTGCTGGGTTCGCTACGCTTCCAGAGCCAGCTCGACTTCCTGATCGAACGTCTCTCCGGCCGCGCCCCTGCCCGGCTCGACCCGGAAGTGCGCATCGCGCTGCGCATGGGGATCTACCAGCTCCGGTATCTGAGCCGCGTGCCGGCGCATGCCGCCGTGAGCGAGAGCGTCGAGCTGGTGAAGCGGGCTCGCAAGCGGTCAGCCGCGCCGCTGGTGAACGCGGTGCTGCGGAAGGTGGATCGCGAGGCTGTGGCTTGGCCGGATCGCGCTGTCGAGCTCTCGCATCCCGCCTGGATGCTGGATCGCTGGGAGCGGCAGTACGGCGCCGAAACCGCGGACACAATCGCGCGGGCGAACCTAGCGACGCCCGAGACGTACGTACGCATACCGGAATTACCGAGCCGCGACCGTGAGGGAGCGGAGGGGTTCGAAGCCACGGAAGTCTCGGGGTGTTACCGGGTGACGGCGGGTCGCGCCGAAGGGATGCGCATCCAGGACATCGGCTCGCAGAGCATCGTTCCGCTGCTCGATCTCCGGCCGGGCCAGACGTTCCTGGACCTGTGCGCGGCGCCCGGCAACAAGACGGCTCAGGCGCTCGAAAGCGGGGTACGGGCTGTGGCCTGCGATATACACCTGAGCCGTCTGGTCGACATGAAAAACCTGGGGGCGGACCTGGTGGTCCTGGACGGCGCGCGCCCCCTTCCTTTTCGAAGCCGATTCGACCGCATCCTGGTCGACGCGCCGTGCTCCGGAACCGGCACGCTGGGCCGCAACCCGGAGATCAAGTGGAGGCTTCAACCGGGAGATTTCGCGGCCTTTCACCGCCGGCAGGTGGCACTGCTCACAAACGCACTGGAACGGCTCGCGCCGGGAGGACGTCTGGTGTATTCGACCTGTTCCCTCGAACGCGAGGAGAACGAGGACGTGATCGCCGAGGTTGGGGCGCCGTTCGAACGCATGTGGCGGCGCCTGCCGGGGGTCGATCGCGGGGATGGTTTCTTTGCCGCTGTGTTAACATCGGATTAGCTCGTAAATGGTTCAAATCGTTCCATCTATCCTCTCCGCGGATTTCGCCCGCCTGGGGGACGAAATCCACAAAGTGGAGCAGGGCGGCGCCACCATGTTGCACGTGGACATCATGGACGGCCACTTCGTTCCCAACCTGACGGTGGGCCCGCCGGTGGTGCGATCCATACGCGCGATCACCAAGATGACCCTGGACGTTCACCTCATGGTGAGCGATCCGGACAAGTACGCCCCGATCTTCATCGAGGCCGGCGCCGACCAGATCCTGGTTCACCTGGAGGCGGCGCGGCACCTGGATGGTACCCTGCGGTCGATTCAGAGCGAGGGCATTCCGGCCGGCGTGGTGCTGAATCCCTCGACGCCGGTGGCCATGCTGGAAGACGTGCTGGGATTGGTGGATTACGTGCTGATCATGAGCGTCAACCCGGGGTTCGGCGGCCAGCAGTTCATTCCTCACGCGCTCGACAAGATCCGTGCGCTGGACCGGCGGCGCAGGGAGTTGGGGTTGAACTTCGCCATCGAGATTGACGGCGGCGTGAACCTGGAGAACCTGGCGGATATCGTGCGGGCGGGCTGCGACTGGGTGGTGAGCGGAGCGTCGATTTTCAAGAGCCCCGATCCGGCCGCGACCGTGGCCACGATGCGGGAGATCGCGCACAACGCAACCGCCGTCCGGGTGTAGGATTGTAAGGATCTATGAAGGTTTCGAATAAGATTCCAACTGGCCTCATTCTGGTCTTGATCGCCGGGCTTACGTGCTCGTGCGGAATCAAGGCGAAGAAGTACGACAACCCGATCACCAAGGACACGCAGCAGCCCGACAAGGTCCTTTTCGACGCGGCGATTCACGACCTGGAACACGGCCGCTACGAAGTGGCGCGCCTGACGTTGAACACCCTCATGAACACGTACGACCAGAGCGAGTACATGGCCAAGGCCAAGCTCGCCCTGGCGGACAGTTGGTTCCGCGAGGGCGGCTCGCACGCCTGGGCGCAGGCGGAGGCCGAGTACAAGGACTTCGGGCTCTTCTATCCCACGATGGAAGAGGCCGCCGAATCCCAGGAGAAGGTCTGCGAAATCGAGCTCAAGCAGATGGACAAGGCGGACCGCGACCAGACCCACGCCCTGCGCGCGGACACGGAGTGCCGCACCCTGCTTACGCAATACCCCAACAGCAAGTGGGCTCCGCAGGGGCAGCAGATCCTGCGCGAGATCCAGGAGGTGCTGGCGGACGAAGAGTTCCGGGTGGGCACGTTCTATTACGGCAAGGGAGTCTTCTACTCGGCGGCCAACCGCTTCCAGGGTCTCGCCGACCACTATCCGCTATTCAGCAAGGCGGACCACGCGCTCTGGGACGCCGGCGACTCGTACGCAAGGCTCGGCCCGAAATTCCGGACCCAAAGCGCCGACGCCTTCACGAGGTTGGTGCGAGATTACCCGCTGAGCCCGCTGGCGGGCGATGCGAAGAAGCGGCTGAAGGACCTGGAGAAGCCGATCCCCGACCCGGATCCGGTGGCCTTGGCGCGCGAGAAGTACGAGATGGAGAACCACGGCAAAGCGAGCCTGTTCAGCCACTTCTGGGGTGTTTTCCGCAGCCGTCCGGACGTCTCGGCGGCGGCCAAGTCCGGCCAGCCGGCCATGGACAGCCTGCGGCCACAGATTCCGGTCACGGTTCCGGTCGAGGCGGCAGGCGGAGCGGCTGGTTCGGAAGTGACGGCCAGCCCCATCACCGGCTCGTCGGCACTCGATACGCAGCCCGACGCCCGGACTCCCAAGCCGGGAGCCGAAGCACAGCCGACGCCGTCTCCAGACCAGCCCAAACCGAAACAATGAGCCGTATCCTCTTGGCTGACGACAGCCCCCATGCCCAGCGCATGGGCGAGAGGATTCTGCGTGAGGAAGGGTTCGAGGTCGTGACCGTCACCGACGGCGAGACGGCGCTCATCCGGCTGGAGGACGTGGACCCGGATGTGGTGCTGGCCGACGTCTTCCTGCCGATCCACTCGGGCTACGAGATCTGCCAGTACGTCAAGAGCCACGCCCGTCACCGCCACGCGCGCGTGGTCCTGCTGGCGGGTCTGCTGGAGCCGGTGGATGAAGCGGAAGCCAGCCGCGTGGGCTCCGACGCGGTGCTGAAGAAGCCCTTCGAGGCCTCCGCCGTTGTGGCCCTGATCCGGCCGCTGGCCGAGGCTGCGCAGGCGGCGCGCGAGGCGCGCGTCGAGCCCGCTGCCGAGGAGGCGTCCGAGCCGGAGCCGGCTGCGGTGGAGACGGCCGCGGAGACAGTCCCGGGGGCCTGTCCTACGGTACCGGTTGACCCGGAGCGCGTCAGGGCGGCCGTGACGGTGGCACTCGACCGCGCCATGCCGGCCCTGATCGAAGAGATCACAGAAAGGGTCCTGGTGGCTTTGGGACAATAGATCGCCATGCCTGACAACAGCTTCGATGTAGTATCCAAGATCGACCTCAACGAGGTCAGCAACGCCATCCACCAGGCGATGAAGGAAATCATCGTCCGCTTCGACCTGAAGAACTCGAAATCCACCATCGAGCTGAATGAGAAAGACAAGAAGATTCAGCTAGCTAGCGCCGATGAGTTCAAGCTTCGCGCGATCACCGAGATCCTCGAAACGCGACTCGCTAAGCGCGGGGTGCCGCTCAAGGGCCTCACGCATGGCGAGGTCAGTCAGGCGGCGGGCTCGACCGTCCGCCAGGAGATCTCGATCCAGTCGGGAATCCCGATCGAGAAGGCGCGCGAGATCGTCAAGAAGATCAAAGAGGCCAAGCTGAAGGTGCAGGCGTCTATCCAGGGGGACCTGGTGCGCGTGAGCGGCAAGAACCGGGACGACCTCCAGCAGGTGATCCAACTGCTGCGCGGCCAGGACTTCGGGATCGACATGCAGTTCACCAACTACCGAAGCTCCTGAGCGCGCGCGACCGGTGCCCACATGGCGCGCGCCATTAAATCCTTACTACTCAGCGGCCCCGCCGGACAACTCGAAGCATTGCTCGAAGAGCCGGAGGATGGGCCGGCACACCAACTAGCGCTGGTCGCGCATCCGCACCCGCTCTACGGCGGCAGCATGCACAGCAAGGTGGTTCACCGGCTGGCGCGCGGGCTGCGGAGGGCCGGGGCGGTGGTTCTGCGGTTCAATTTCCGCGGAGTGGGACGGAGCCAGGGTACCCACGCTGGCGGCGCCGGTGAGGTCGAGGACGCCCGCGCCTGCCTGGAGTGGCTGCGTGCCCGCTACGCCGCGCTGCCTTACACGCTGGCCGGCTTTTCGTTCGGATCGGGTGTGGTTTTGCGCTTGGGATGCGAGCTCAGGACGGCTTCACGCGTGGTGGCCGCCGGGTTTCCGACCCGCATGGGGGCGGGGGCCGGATGGCTCTTGGGCTGTGCGGTGCCGCGCGTTTTCATCCAGAGCACGCACGACCAATACGGCCCGCGGGGAGAATTTCAGCCGTTCTTCGACGCGCTGCCGGAGCCCAAACGGCTCATCTGGATCGAGGCTCAGGATCACTTCTTCGCCGGCGGCCTGGAGGAACTGGAGGAGGCCGCCTTCCACTGCCTCGACGATCCCGGGCGGTAACGGGACCTCGTGGCGCACGGTTCAGCGTGCCGTCGCGATTTTCAGCCCACGGTCCGGACAGCGAGGTGAGGCTCGCCGCGACGTCGAACTGAAGCTCGCAACAGCACGCTGAGGCGTGTGCCACGCGGCTACTTCGAAGACAACTCCGCGATCAGGTGCGCCACCCGCGAGCCGGATGTCACCGGTTCCACCATGAGGATCTGACGGGCACTCAGCAGAACCCGATCCGGCGAGTGCCACTCGTTGCCGCGCTTGAGCAGCACGCTCTTGGTCTGCTTGGTGGCCGGATCGATGCCCGTCTGCACGTAGTAGACGTCGGTCATCACGGGGTAGGCCGAGCCGAGCCCCTGCAACTTTCCGTAGTACACCTGCCCGTTGGTCAGCACGACGGCCTGGTAGGTTGTATCGAGCCTGGGGCCCACGGCTGTGCCGCGAGCCCACCACCCGGCCGCCCCGGCCAGCAGGACCACCGCGACCAGCAACAAGACAGCGGACAGGATTCGCTTCACCGGCTCCTCCGCAGCTTGTAGCCGCCCATCAGCAGTGCGGCGCCGATCAGAAGGAACGTTGCCGTTGAAGGTTCAGGCACCGACCCAGGGGCGGTGGGGCCATTGCCTGTGATGTCCAGGTACAGGTCGTTGCCTTCCCATTCGGTGCTGAACGTATATCCGGGCAGAGTAGGCAGGATCACCGTCGCAAAGTCGCCGGTCCTGGTGGGGCCGGGGGGGTCGACAATCAGGAAATGATCGTTCACGCTGCCGCT
>Ga0265316_10001654_pt1 | contig 23725 bp, 19 predicted proteins | sample 4522metaG_FD_202092 | JGI IMG/M metagenome (GOLD analysis project Ga0265316, IMG submission 202092) | Rhizosphere microbial communities from Carex aquatilis grown in University of Washington, Seatle, WA, United States - 4-5-22 metaG | ecosystem: Host-associated > Plants > Roots > Rhizosphere >... | reverse complement strand
TTTTGGCCCTTCAGTTGATGGAGACTGGTGCCAAATTGGCACCAGTTGTTCTTTTTCTTTTGGTTAGATATACTATCTTCTGCGTCACAAGAGATTACAAACTTGAGGTTACAATTTGAAACCTCAAGTTGGGGTGGAACGATGAACCTTCGAAGCCGCGATTTAATCTAAATTAAAAAACATAATGAAAATAACGATAAGTTAGAGTATAATGACTTCATATTCAAATACTGGTATATCAAAATAATAAATACGAAAAAAGGAGACACAATGAGAAAACTAATGCGAAATAGCAATTACGCAATATTCTTTATTCTGATGGCAGCAGTTGCCGCGGGATGCGCGAAAAATCCCGATACAAGCCAGATCATCGCTGAAGTCAATAATTACAAAGTAACTATCAACGACTTCAGGCAGGAAGCTGCGATGAGCATGTCCGCGGAATCCAAGGAGCAGATATTGCAGGATATTATTACCAAAGAGCTTCTTTTGGAGAAAGCTCAAAAGATGAATCTGGATAAAAGCAAGGATTTTATGATAGAGATTGAAAATTACTGGAAACAGGCGCTTATTAAGAGGCTCATTAGCATAAAAGGCAATGAGTTTTTAGTGGCATCTAAAGGTAACAACAATAAAACAAAAATGGAAAATGCGCAAGCCATGCTGGAAAGCTGGATCAATGGCCTAAAGAATAAGGCCAGCATTGTGAAGCATGACGATATGCTTAATAAACTTAAGAAAATAACTAATAAGGATGGAGGAACAAATGCAGAATCGTATATATGTACGCCGTAGAATTCACATGATAAAGATGGATTTTCAGAGAAATTTCATTTTTAAATTTTGCGCGATAATCGTTCTTTCTTCTTTGACCATTGGGGGGATTGTTTATGCCTTGTCCGCGTCAAGCACAACTACGGCTTTTGAAAATTCGCGGTTATTGATCAAAAGTACACAAGATTTTATACTGCCGTTTCTAATGATAAGCTGTTTAGCGGGTATTATAATGTCCGGGATATTAACGATCATTATTACCTTGTTTATTTCGCACCGCATTGCCGGTCCGATATACAGGCTGGAGAAAGACATTATCGAAGTTAATAAAGGTAACCTGTGTTTGGATATCAATGTGCGTGAAAATGATGAACTTCAGGATCTGGCAAAATCTTTAAACCAGATGCTTAAAACGATCCGGATGTCAATCGCTGAAATGGATAAAGAACTTTCCAGTATACCTTCCGAGGCCCTTTCTAATAATGACCGGCAGCGGCTGGAAAACGCTAAGAACTTGTTAAAGAAATTTAAGTATTAAACCGGATAAATGAAAAAACGAGTATTTAATTTAATCCTTTTATTATTGATACTTACTACTGCCAGGATTGCTTTTGCTGATGATCCGGTAAGTGAGGAAATACCTGAAGATACTTCCGGGTGGATTAACTGTAAGGGTCCCCGGATATCTATTTCTTATCCCCAAGACATTAACCTTAGGAGATTAGAGGACAGGCTGCGTTCCCGCTGGTTTACAGTATCGGCAGCTGAAAAAGATCTCTATGCGAATCCAGCATACCCTATAGAAAAAAGGATCCTTGCGAGGTTAGAGTCTATCCTACTGCGAGTGGAGGAAATTTTGGCAATGCATTCGCCTTATACGGAGATAAAAATCAAGGTTTTTAGGAACCGCGATGAATTGTGTAAAGAATACACGAGCTTATTCGGTTCAGCGGAAAACTACAAATCATTTTATATCCATTCAATGGGCACTATCTTTACCTCAATGCAGGATGTTTCCGATTCAGAAATGTCCCACGAAATGGCACATGCAACTATTGATACTTATTTCAGAGTAATTCCTCCCGATAAAACCGCCGAGCTTTTAGCTACCTACGTTGACAGCCACCTGGAGAGAGAATAAAAAACTATTGACAATGTTGCCTTCATGGTGTAAAATTTAACATCCTTTCAGTAAGTGTTCCTCAAAAGGAAAAAACCATAAGTCTTTGCACAACAACATCTTATAAAAATAAGGAGTTAGAAATGGCAGAGTGGATCGGTATAGGCAGAAGAGGCCGTAGGTGCTATGGCTTTGATGAGATCGCATTAGTCCCAGGAGCTCAAACCGTAAACCCTGAAGAAGTTGATACTTCTTTTGAAATTGACGGCAAGAAGTTCAAGATCCCTATACTTGCCGCGGCAATGGACGGCGTAGTTGACGTAAAATTCGCCGTAGAGATGTCTAAATTAGGCGGAATTGCCGTATTGAATTTAGACGGTGTCCAAACCAGATACGAAAATCCCGATTCTGTCCTTGAACAAATTTCCAAAGCCACAGCGCAAAAAGCCACGGAATTGACCCAATCCGTATATACCAAACCGGTAAAAGAATCTTTAGTAACCAAAAGAATTGCGGAAATAAAACGCAAAAAAGGTACCGCTGTAGTAAGCTGTATACCTGCGCACGCGGAGAAATTTTCTAAATTAGCGATAGCCGCGGGAGCGGATATGTTCGTGGTCCAGTCTACGGTTACAACCACTAAACATATCGCAAAAGATTATAAGAGCCTCGATCTTTATAAATTCGTCAAATCGGTTAAGATCCCGGTTATCCTCGGTAACTGCGTTACTTATGAAACAACCTTGGAACTTATGGAAACGGGTGCAGCCGGACTTTTGATCGGAGTTGGCCCGGGTGCCGCCTGCACAACAAGAGGCGTGTTAGGTATCGGCGTTCCTCAGGTAACTGCAACCGTAGATGCGGCAGCAGCAAGGGATTTCTATTTTAAAAGAACAGGAAGGCATGTCGCTATAATTACTGACGGAGGAATGAACCGCGGCGGAGACGTTTGCAAGGCATTTGCCTGCGGAGCTGACGCGGTAATGATCGGTTCAAGTTTTGCGCGAGCAAAAGAAGCTCCGGGGAGAGGTTTTCACTGGGGGATGGCCACTTCACACGTAAATTTACCCAGAGGAACGCGTATTTATGTCGGCACAACAGGCTCTTTAAAAGAGATCATACTTGGGCCCGCGCGCGTTGATGACGGTTCTCAAAATTTGATCGGGGCTTTGAAAACATCCATGGGATCTCTGGGAGCGACAAATTTACAGGAGATGCATGATGTAGAAATAATCATCGCTCCTTCAATTCAAACCGAAGGCAAAATATTCCAAGTTGGACAAAGAGTAGGAATGGGGAAATAATATGAAGGCAAAACGCAAAGTTTCAAAACACAGAACTCCGAGACACAAGGCTTCAACTTCAAAACGCAAGATCAAACCCAATAAACCCGAAAAAGCGATACGTCAGACAGTATTAATTCTGGACTTCGGCTCCCAATACACGCAATTGATCGCGCGCCGGGTCAGGGAAAATAAAGTTTTCTCCAAGATCATACCTTACAATACTCCAGCAAGCGAAATTGCAGCAATGTCGCCTAAAGGATTGATCCTTTCAGGCGGCCCTTCTTCGGTCACAGAGAAAAAGAGCCCTGTTCCGGATAAAGGTATTTATAAATTAGGGGTCCCGATCTTAGGCATCTGCTATGGAATGCAGGTAACCGCTGAGCTTCTTGGCGGAAAAGTAAAACACACCAAAGAGCGGGAATTCGGAAAAGCCGAATTATTCGTGGACGATAACCGGGACTTATTCGCGCATTTACCGGGTAATCTTACCTGCTGGGCAAGCCACGGCGATTACGTTACTAAACTTCCCCAAGGCTTCCACATTTCAGCGCACACTACGAACGCGCCAATAGCGGCAATATCCAATTCTAAAAGAAAAATTTACGGGGTCCAGTTCCATCCGGAAGTGACCCATACAGAAAAAGGCAACCAGATATTAAGTAATTTCCTTTTTAAGGCTTGCGGATGCCTTGCCCGTTGGACCATGCATTCCTTTATCAAAGAAACAATTGAAAATATCAAAAAAACCGCGGGAAAAGACAAAGTTGTCCTTGGCTTAAGCGGAGGAGTTGACTCTTCGGTAGCAGCATTACTCCTGCATAGAGCTATAGGCAAAAATTCAAGATGCATATTCATTGATAACGGACTGCTTCGTAAAGACGAACCCCAGCAGATCAGGAAAGTTTTCAAAGAAGAATTCCACCTTAACCTTGGTTACGTAGACAGAAGCAAAAGATTTTTAGCCAGGTTAAAAGGTATTACCGACCCGGAAGAGAAACGCAAGATCATTGGGGATGAATTCGTAAAAGTATTTGAAGAGGAAGCAGACAAGGTAAAGGGTGTTAAATTTCTGGTGCAAGGGACCCTTTATCCTGATGTCATAGAATCAATTTCTCCGAGCGGAGCTCCGAGTAGAAGAATTAAAAGCCATCACAACGTTGGTGGCCTGCCTGCGCACATGAAATTGAAACTGATCGAGCCACTTAGGGAGATATTTAAAGACGAAGTACGCCAGATCGGCCGAGAATTAAATTTACCTGAAGCAATCCTTACCCGCCAGCCTTTCCCCGGCCCGGGTTTAGCTATAAGGATCATCGGAGAGATCACACAGGAGCGCCTTGATCTATTACGCGAAGTAGATAAACGCGTAGTCGAAGAGATCCGCAAAGCCAATCTTTATGAGCAGATATGGCAGTCATTCGCCATTTTGCTTCCCATTAAAAGCGTAGGGATCATGGGTGATGAGCGCACCTACGAGAACGTTGCCGCGCTCCGCTGCGTTACCAGTGTAGACGGCATGACCGCGGACTGGGCAAAACTTCCTTACGAAGTAATGGAGAAGATCTCGAACCGCATTATCAATGAAGTTAAAGGTGTCAACCGCGTAGTTTACGACATTTCATCCAAGCCACCGGCAACGATAGAGTGGGAATAAATTGGTTAGCCGGTTAATCGGTTTGCCTGTTAGTTGGTTCTACAGGTTAACCAATTAACCAACTAACTAGCTAACTAGTTAACTTATAGCATGCCACGAAGCGAATTCGTCCACCTTCACTTACATACCCAATACAGTTTACTTGACGGCGCCTGCCGAATTCCTGAATTATTAGCAACTGCCAATCAATTCAAAATGGGCTCAGTGGCAATTACCGACCATGGCAATATGTTCGGGGCCATTGATTTTTACATTGAAGCCCAGAAAGCCGGGATAAAACCTATTATCGGCTGCGAGGCTTATATTGCTCCGGGAAGCCGCCTTGAAAAATCATCCGTAGGAATAGAGGATGCTGCCTATCACATTATACTTTTAGCAAAAGACGAAACAGGATACGCGAACTTAATGAAGCTGGTTTCTATTGGATATCTTGAGGGTTTCTATTACCGCCCGCGTATCGATAAAGAAATATTAGAGCAGCACTCAAAAGGCCTGATCGGCATGAGTGCCTGCTTAAAAGGGGAGATCCCGTCGCTCCTGCAGCAAAGGCGCTTCAATGATGCCTTAAAATGCGCGGATACCTATCTGCAGATATTCGGCAAAGATAATTTTTTCCTTGAAGTCCAGGGAAACTCCATCCCGGAACAAAAAATAGTAAATGTTGACTTGATCAAGATTTCGAAAGAGCTGAATATTCCGTTGGTCGCTACTAATGACGTGCATTATTTAACCAGAGAAAGGGCCGCTTCCCATGAAGCGTTATTATGTATCCAAACCCAAACCACTCTGGATGACCCTAACCGGATGCGTTTTCAGACAGACGAATTTTATTTCACCTCCCCGGCAGAGATGAAAAAACTTTTTAAAGATTTGCCGCAAGCAATAAGCAATACACTTGCGGTTGCCGAACGCTGCAATTTGGAACTGGATTTTAAAAGTGTACACCTGCCTAAATATGAACCGCCAATCGGAAAAACAAAAGAAGAATACCTGCGCGAGCTTTGCGAGGAAGGGGTAAAGACAAGGTACACAAAACTTAACCCTGAAATATCAACCCGCCTGGAACATGAACTTAAAATAATCAAAGATATGGGTTTTGTAAGCTATTTCCTGATCGTCTGGGATTTTATCCATTACGCCAAAAAACAAGGCATACCCGTAGGCCCGGGAAGAGGTTCGGCGGCAGGCAGCCTTGTCAGTTACTTATTAGGAATTACCGACCTTGACCCGCTCAAATACGGGCTGCTTTTTGAAAGATTTTTAAACCCAGAGCGCATGGGCCTGCCTGATATCGATATAGATTTTTGTTATGAAAGAAGACAGGAAGTCATTGATTACGTTACCCATAAATACGGACAGGAAAACGTGGCCCAGATCATTACTTTCGGTACCATGCAGGCCCGGGCAGTTGTGCGCGACGTAGGGAGGGTAATGGCAGTGCCCTATGCCGATGTCGACCGTATCGCCAAACTTATCCCGGCAGAACTTGATATGACATTGAAAAAAGCGCTGGATAGTGAAGCAGAACTGATGAATTTATATAAAAGTGACCCCCAGGTAACCAAATTAATAGATACGGCTCTGGTACTTGAGGGACTGAACCGCCACGCATCCGTCCATGCCGCAGGAGTGGTTATCTCGGATAAACCACTCAATAATTACAGCCCTCTATTTAAGACCGGTGACGATCAGATCACCACTGGTTACAGTATGGGTATACTTGAGAAGATCGGATTACTAAAAGTAGATTTTCTTGGTTTAAGGACTTTGACCGTCATCGATGAAACAATAAAACTTGTTAAACTTACTCAGGAAAAAACTATAGACATTGAAACCCTGCCCCTGGATGATGATAAAACTTATAAGCTGTTAGCTTCAGCCCAGACTTTCGGTGTATTTCAAATTGAAAGTTCCGGGATGCGCGATTTACTGAAGAAGATGGAGCCCAGCCGTTTTGAAGATATCATCGCTTTGCTTGCATTATACAGGCCCGGCCCCATCGGTTCAGGCATGCTTGATGATTATATCCGCCGCAAACAGAACCTTATCCCCATTAAATATGAACATCCTAAACTTGAACCTATCCTAAAAGAAACTTATGGGATCATGGTTTACCAGGAACAGATAATGCAAATCGCATCAGCCCTCGGAGGTTTCAGCCTTGCGCAGGCAGATATATTGCGCAAAGCTATGGGCAAAAAGATCCCTGAAGTTATGGAGAAACAAAGAAACAATTTTATTACGGGCTGCGTTAAAAACGGAATAAGAGAATTGATCGCCATCAAAATATTCGATTTGATCGAATATTTTTCCGGTTACGGGTTTAATAAATCCCATTCCACTGCTTACGCGCTGATCTCTTACCGTACCGCATATTTAAAAGCAAACTATCCGGTTGAATTTATGAGCGCTTTGCTTACCTCTGAACGCAACAATACGGATAAAGTAGTAGAATACGTAAGCGAGGCAGAACGTATGGGTATTACGGTGATGCCTCCGGATATCAATGACAGTGAAGCGCTTTTTAAAGTAGCGGACCCAAAGACGATCCGCTTTGGCCTGCTTGCAATAAAAAACGTAGGGGCAGGAGCGGTTGAGTCTATTATTGAGGCAAGAAAGACAGGCAAATTCAGTTCATTGGAGGATCTATGCTCGCGTATTGACCTAAGGCTGGCAAATAAAAAAGTTTTGGAAAGCTTGATCAAATGCGGAGCGCTTGATTACTTTAATTCACCGAGGGCGCAGATGTTCGCATCCTTAGAGTTTATACTGGAATCTGCTTCCCGTAATCAGAAAGAAAAAGCAAAAGGCCAGATCTCATTTTTTGACACTGCTTTCGCGGAAAACGGATTTCATAAAAACGGATCATCAATTAATATCCCGCATGTCAAAGAATGGCCGGAACCCCAGTTATTGGCATTTGAGAAAGATATGCTCGGGTTTTATGTAAGCGGGCACCCCTTGGCAAGGTACGCGCGGCAATTAAAACGTTTTGCCTCAACCACAACTTCCAACCTAAGAGAACATCAGGATGAAGAAGAGATCAAGATAGTAGGGCTTATTGCCAAAATAAAACAAACTACTACAAGAGCAAAACAGGAAAAAATGGCGATCTTGAAACTTGAGGACCTTGAGGGTTCGGTAGAAGCATTGGTTTTCCCGCGTTCATACCAGAAAGTTTCCCGTTACATCCAGCCCAGCACCGTAGTCCTGATCAGAGGGATACTTAACTTAAAGGAAGAAACCCCGAAAATCATCGTAAACGACCTTTTTCCGGTAGAAGAAATATATAAACTGATCTCAAGCCTTACTATTAACCTTTCAGGCTTAAGAGAAAATGTTTTTGAAAGCCTAAAAGAAGTACTGGCTACTTCAAACGGCAATATACCCATTTACCTACATCTGGATTCCCATAATAAAGCCAAAGTCCAAGTTGTCGTAGGCGAGGGGCTTTATGTAAGCCCTTCTGAAAAACTGATCCACGATATCGAAAGCCTGCTCGGGGAAGAACGCTTATCTGTAGCGATATAACTACACTAGATTCTTTTTCCCTTGACAACGTAACTTTTTGGTGTTACTATACTTAGAAATAAGGGAGGGCATCATGACTAAAAAAGACATAATACTGAAGGTTTCGGACCAGACCAATTTAAAGCAAATTGACGTAAAAGAAGTTGTGCAGAAAACTTTTGACTGCATTATAGACGCGCTTGTCAGAGGCGAAAAGATTGAATTGCGTAATTTCGGAGTTTTTAAGGTCAAACAGAGAAAAAGCCGGACAGGCAGAAATCCACGCACCAATCAGGTAATCCCAGTCCCACCGAGAAAAGTAGTTGTCTTTAAAGCTGGTTTGGAAATGAAACAAAAAATTAAATAACCCTCTTAGAGAAAACAAAACCTAAAATAATGTTCAAAAGAATACCGGGAACAAGAGATATCCTGCCAGATGAGGTGCAACTTTGGCAGAAGATCGAAAAAATAAGCAGAGATATTTTTTCTCTTTACAATTTTCAAGAGATCCGCCCGCCGCTCGTCGAAGAAGAATCGCTTTTTAACCGCTCGTTAGGCCAAACTGCGGAAATAATCCAGAAACAGATGTTCCTCATAAAGAATAAAGAAGATCTTTACGCCCTTCGCCCTGAAGGAACTGCTTCAATTGTGCGAGCCTATATAGAAAACAACCTTGATAAAACATCCGGTTTTGTAAAATTATATTACATGGGCCCAATGTTCCGGCTGGAGCGCCCCCAGAAAGGCAGGCTGCGCCAATTTCACCATATTGGCTGCGAGATTATCGGTTCCACCGATGCAAGTTCTGACATAGAAACAGTTTCATTGGCCGATACTTTATTGAAATTCTACAATATAAATGATTATAAGATCAAATTAAACACCCTTGGCTGCGCTAAAGATAAAGCAGAATTAAGCAGTTACATCGCCAAAACATTAAAAGATCAAAAAGCTAAGCTTTGTGATGATTGTAAAATAAGGATCGAAAAGAATCCCCTTAGAATACTTGACTGTAAAAATGAACCCTGCCGCGAGGTAGTAAACAGCCTGAATATATCGGATAGCCATATTTGCCCGGAATGCAAATCGCATTTCGCGAAAGTAAAAGAAGGACTGGACAGCCTTGGCATAAAATACGAAATTAACCCTTTACTTGTGCGCGGTTTGGATTATTATACGGGGACGGTTTTTGAGATAACCCACCCTGAACTGGGCGCACAGGACGCTATTGGCGCCGGAGGCAGGTACAATAACCTTGTCGAAGAGTTAGGCGGGCCAAAAACCGGAGCAGTAGGTTTTGCTTTCGGGGTCGAGCGTTTGATGTTGGCCATAAAACCAAATAAGGAAAACACCCCGGCTAAATTAGTTTACCTGATCACATTAGGAGAAGAAGCAAAGAAATCAGGGATCAAATTATTAGCTGAGCTGCGCATTAACGGTATTCCGGCTGATTCTGACTATGAAGGAAAATCCTTAAAAGGTGCCATGCGTAAAGCCAATGATTTATCGGCTAAATTCGTTTTAATTATAGGGGATAATGAATTGAAGAACAATTCAGTAACCTTAAAGAATATGGTTTCAGGTGAACAAAAAGAAGTTAATTCAAAAGGCTTAATAAAGGAATTAAAATGCTAAGAACACACACTTGCGGAGAGTTGACCGCAAATGACGCGAATAAAGAAGTAACCTTGTGCGGCTGGGTAGCCAAAAGGCGTGACCACGGCAAGCTTATTTTTATCGATATCCGAGACAGGTATGGCCTTACTCAGGTAACTTTTATTCCCCGCGATGCCGGAGAATCCTATAAGCTCGCCCAAGATATTCGCTCGGAGTTCGTAATAAAAGTAACCGGAATAGTAAACAAACGGCCGCCAAACACCATTAACCCGAAACTTCCTACCGGAGAAGTAGAGGTACTAGCTAAATCTTTGGAGATATTGAATGCCAGCCTTACTCCGCCTTTTGAAATAGAAGACGAATCCCCCGTAACCGAAGAAGCGCGCCTGAAATACCGCTACCTTGATTTAAGAAGAAGGAAAGTTTTTAATAACTTCGTTATGCGCAGCAACCTTTACAAGATCATACGTTCATACCTGGATAAACACAATTTTATAGAATGTGAGACCCCGATCTTGACCAAATCAACCCCCGAAGGCGCGCGTGATTATCTTGTCCCCTCGAGATTGAACCCGGGCCAATTTTACGCCTTACCGCAATCTCCACAATTATTCAAACAAATATTGATGGTTTCAGGTATCGAAAGATATTATCAGATCGCCAAATGTTTCCGCGATGAAGACCTGCGCGCGGACAGGCAGCCGGAATTTACCCAGCTTGATATGGAGATGTCTTTTGTGAATGAAGAAGACATCTACTCGCTAATAGAAGAATTAATGCAAAGAATAATGAAAGAATTGAAGGGGATAGACGTTAAAATTCCTTTTCCCCGCGTAACTTTTAAAGAAGCAGAAGAGAAATATAAAACCGATAAACCTGACCTAAGAAAAGAGTTTAACTCCGATTTCGCCTTTGCCTGGGTGGTGGATTTCCCGCTATTTAAATATAATACAGAAGAAAAAAGATGGGAGAGCGAACATCACCCCTTTACGGCACCGGCTGTTGAAGATTTGGAAATTCTTGAAAGAAATCCGGATAAAATTAAATCCCGTTCCTACGATCTGGTCTTAAACGGAACAGAATTGGGCTCCGGCTCGATAAGGATACATAACCCTATCCTGCAGGAGAAAATATTCAAGATCATAGGGATAGATAAAGAGAGCGCGCATAAGCGGTTCGGGTTCCTGCTCGAGGCTTTCCAGTACGGAGCGCCTCCTCACGGAGGTTTTGCCTTTGGCATTGACAGGCTGCTTGCGATCTTAGCAAATGAGGACAGTATTAGGGAAGTTATCGCGTTTCCCAAGACGAGCGCCGGAATTTGTCCTTTAACAGAAGCGCCTTCGGATGTAGATGAAAAACAATTAAAAGAATTAAATTTAACCATCACTAAAGGGAGGGAGAAGAAATGAAGAAATTTACCGTAACAAAAATACTGCTTTTAGGTTCAGCTCTGGTTTTATCGGGCTGCACAGTCAGAAGTTATCCTATGACAAGGGAAAGAGTTGACCAGAGCTTAACAGGAGGCAATCGCGGTTACATACAAGGAAAGGCTCCGGCCGGCACTGAAGCACCGAGAAAAGAAACAAGGACCGTGCAAATTGTAGAAGTTGAACTTGGCTCTCCGCTTAAGCTTGAAAAGGCAAAAAATATTCCTACTCAAGAAACAACAGTCCAGCCGCAGGCAGAATCAACTACTGAAGGCAACCGTGGTTATGTAAATCAAGGGGAGCCTGTTGTTCCCGCGGGTAATTTCCAGAAATATGTCGTGCAAAAGAATGACACCTTACAGAAAATTTCCATGAAATTCTTCAATACAACAAAAAAATGGACCAAGATCTACGATGCTAACAAAGACACAATGAAAACCCCGAATAAACTTTATCCGGGCAAAACCATAAATATCCCATTAGAAAGCAAAGAAAAACTGAACGAGCCTAAAGAAAACCTTAAATAACAACCACTAATGGAAAGAACCATTAAGTTAATCAATCATCAGGAAGCCCAGGCGCTTTTTGGCCCGCATGATGAAAATATCAAGACCATTGAAAAAGATTTCAAGGTCAAGATATATGTGCGGGGCGAACACCTTAAGCTAAACGGCACTGCTACCAATATCAAAAAAGCCGCCGGGTTAATTGATTATATTTTAACTTCTCTGCGCTCGGGAGAACCGGAGTTAGGCAGGCGGGATTTTTCGGATATTTTAACTTCTTTCCGTTCTCCATCATCGAAAAAAGAAACCCTGGATATGCCTAAAGAGAATATAACTGTTTCATCGGGTGGCAAGCATATCGGCCCGCGCACAGAAGGACAGCGCGAATACGTAGAAGCGATAAAAAAATACGACATTGTCTTCGGCATAGGCCCTGCGGGAACGGGAAAAACTTACCTTGCAATGGCTTGCGCGGTTGAAGCACTCAAAAAACAGGAAGTGCGCAGGATAATACTTACCCGCCCGGCAATAGAAGCAGGTGAATCCTTAGGTTTTCTACCCGGTGATATGATCCAAAAATTATCCCCCTACTTAAGGCCGCTATATGATGCTATTTATGACATGTTGGAAGCGGAACGTATTGAAAAATACCTTGAAACCGGTATCGTAGAAGTAGCCCCGCTTGCCTATATGAGAGGCCGGACCCTTAATGATGCCTTCATTATCCTGGATGAAGCCCAAAATTGCACCGCGGAACAGATGAAAATGTTCCTCACTCGCCTTGGTTTTGACTCCAAGGCAGTGATAACAGGGGATATGACCCAAAGTGACCTTCCTGAAGGAAAACCCATCGGGCTTTTACAGGCGCAGGATATCTTAAAAAACATTGAAGGAATTAAGTTAATTTATTTCTCCGGTTCTGACGTGGTAAGGCATGCCCTAGTCCAGAGGATCATAGAAGCATATGATAAAACAAACCGCACAACTTAAAACAGGCCCTATTATTTTAGGCGCAATGGCTTTTGGCTTGAGTTATCTCGTTAAACTCAACCTGGCTATCCCGTTGATCTTGATCTGTCTGGTATTTTACTTGCGTTCCCGTAAAAATAACATCAAAAATTACAGCCTGCTTAACCTGTCTCTCTTGTATTTAATCATCTTCGTAGCCAGCTATTTTATCATAACTGAACGTTCATGCATGTTATGCATACCTTTTTCGATAATCCCGATGCTGACAATACTTCTTTTTAATAATCTGGAGCTTGCCCTGGTCATGGCTTTGGCAACATCTATCTCAACTGCCGCGCTGGCAAATAATTCTTTCGGATTATTCCTTTTATCTATGGTAAGCAGTGCCCTGGCCATTATAGTTATAAAAGGGGCCCGTAAACGCACAAGCATCATCAGCGCAGGTTTAATTATCGGCATAGGGCAAGTAATTACATTAATACTTCTGGATCATTTTTGGATCGGGCAACCCAAAAGGTATATTACCCTCCTGTTAAATGGTGTCGCTTCAAGTATTATCGTTTTAGGTATTTCTCCCATATTTGAATATCTTTTTAAAACAGTAACCAATATCAGCCTGCTGGAATTGGCGGATTTTAATCATCCGTTATTGCAAAGAATGACCCTTGAGGCTCCGGGTACCTACCATCACAGCCTTATAGTCGGGAATCTTTCGGAGAGCGCTTGCCGCGCCGTAGGCGCAAATGCCCTTTTAGCGCGCATCGGGGCGTATTACCACGATATAGGAAAACTACAGAAGCCGGAGTATTACAGCGAGAATCAGGAATTAACAGAAAGCAAACACGCCACCCTTGCCCCTACAATGAGCAAATTGATCATCATGAACCACGTTAAAGACGGCATTGAATTAGCTGAAAAATATAAACTGAGCCCGGTAATAATCGATTTTATTAATCAGCACCACGGGAACAGCTTGGTTTATTATTTCTACCGCAGGGCGCTTGAAAACCTGGAAGATGACGAAGAGGTAAAAGAAGAGGGTTTTCGTTATCCGGGCCCCAAACCTAACACTAAAGAAACGGCAATAGTACTGCTGGCGGATTCCGTTGAAGCTGCGACTAGGGCGCTGAAGGACCCCGCGCCTTCTAAAATAGAAGAAGTAGTACACAAGGTCATAAATAACAAATTTATCGACGGACAGCTTGATGAATGCGACCTTGCTTTAAAAGACCTTGAAAAGATCTCAGCTGTATTTATCAGGATATTGACCGGTATATACCACAGCCGCATAAGTTATCCGGAAGAACAAAAAAGTGCAGAAAATAACCATAAAAAATCTTCAAAAGAAGATCCCCATCTATCCGATAAGGATAAAAACAGCAGTTCTTAAAGTTTTCGCTTGCGAAGGCAAAAATTTATCTCTGGATATCACTGTCTCTTTCGTAAATGACAATAAAATCAGGGAGTTAAACCGTAAATTCCTTAAAGTAAACCGTCCGACCGACGTATTAGCGTTCGATTTAAGTGGAGGCGGGAACAATAATAAAATAACCGCTGATTTGATCATATCCGCGCAGACAGCGGCTAAAAACGCAAAGATTTACGGGAGTTCAACGCAGTCAGAACTTAAGCTTTACGCGATACATGGCGCGCTGCATCTTCTGGGATACAATGACCACACATTGAAAGATTCCAATCTAATGAGGGAGAAAGAATGCCAATACATAAAACAGACGCAATAGTCTTGAACAAGCGGGATTTCCGTGAAACTTCCCTCATTGTGGACCTTTTTACCCGCGATTTCGGAAGGCTAGGTGGCCTGCTTAAGGGTATCCGCACAGAACCGGCTAAATTCGCCAGCAACCTAGAGCCATTCTCGCTTAATGAAATAATATTTTATTCAGGCAGGAGCCCGACTTTACATCTTGTGACCCAAGCTGACATAAAAGAAAACTTTACTCCAATAAGACAGAACATCGCTAAAATTGGAGTTGCCAGCTTTATGATGGAACTTCTTTCGGCAGTAATGCCTTTGGAAGATAAAAACGATGAGGTCTTTGACTTAACCGTAAATTGCCTTAATGAACTTAAATTAACTCCAAACGCCGATAAGATAATGACTATTTTTAAAATCAAGATGCTCTCATTATCCGGTTTTAAGCCTCATTTTGATTCCTGTATATCCTGTTCGGACAAAGTATTGGGGCAATCTAAATTCAGCCTTGTTATGGGAGGCCTGCTTTGTGAAAAATGCGAGAAGAAGGATTTTGCTTCGCGTAATATTTTCCGGGGCACTGTAGCTTCCATATTGCATATCGAAAAAAACGATTTACGGACCGCGCTTAACCTCGGAATGAACCCTCAGATCAAAAGAGAGTTGGAAGTAATTTTGAACGCGTTCCTGAATTTTCACCTTGAGAAAGAATTAAAATCACAAAAAGTATTGAATAAAATGGCGGCAGTTGCAATTTAAGAGCGGAGAAAAATTATGAAAATAGCTATAGTCGGCCCGGGAGCAGTCGGCTGTTTGTTGGCTTCATTTCTATCTAAAGGTAACGATGAAGTATGGCTGTTAGATAAAGACGGGGAGCGCGCATCCAAGATAAACAAAAACGGCATATCCATCGAAGGGATTTCCGGAGAGTGGAAAATAAAAGGCAGGGCAACCGCAGACGCGAAAGATATAGGGAATGCGCAACTCGTGATAATTTCCGTTAAATCATACGATACCAAAGAAGCGATATCCGCGTCTAAACCCCTGATATCCGATAATACATCAGTACTTACCCTGCAGAACGGCTTAGGGAATATCGAAATTATCAGTGAAGCTATAGGCCAGGAAAAAGTAATAGGGGGTGTGACGAATCTGGGTGCCACATTACTGGAGACCGGGAAGGTAAGGCATGCAGGAAAAGGAGAAACCATAATCGGGCGTATTGACGGAAAAATCCCGGTGCAAATGCGCCAGATACGCGAGATATTTAACGCCTGCGGCCTCGAAACTAAGATATCCAAAGATATAAAGGGGATTTTATGGTCAAAATTAATAATTAACGTCGGTATAAACGCCCTTACTGCCATAATCCGGTTAAACAACGGCAGATTAATTGAATTCGAAGGAACACGCAAGATCCTGCGCGAAGCAGTTACTGAGGCTGTCCGGATCTCAAAAAGAAAAAGGATCAAACTTATTTATGATGACCCGCTGGCAAAAGTGGAAGCCGTATGCGAAGCAACTTCAGGCAATATTTCATCGATGCTGCAGGATATTTTAAGAAAAAAACGCACAGAGATCGATTTTATTAACGGGGTCATCGTACGCCAAGGGCAGGAATTAGGCATAGGGGTACCCGCCAACCTCATGCTGGTTGACTTGGTAAAAACCATAGAAGCAAGTTATAAATTTGTACTTTAGATATAGACAAAAAAGGAATTAATGTTTAAAATATCCGGAAAAGAAAATTTGGCAAAAGAAATAATCCTACTCGAGGTCGAAGCCCCGCAAATAGCGGATAAAGCAAAAGCCGGGCAATTCGTAAAAATAATCCTCGGAGAAAAAGGAGAGAGTATTCCTTTAACTTTAGCTGATTGGGATAAAACCAAAGGCACGATAACCCTGATCTTTCAAAAAGTTGGGCTGACCACAAAAACCCTTAGTTCTCTTGAACCCGGAGATAATATTAACCACATACTCGGGCCACTGGGGCATCCCAGTGAAATAACAAAATCATCCGAAATTTATTGCATAGGAGGAGGAGTTGGCATTGCCGAACTGCATCCTATTGCGCGCGCTTTTAAACAGGCAGGCAACCGTGTTATAAGCATCATCGGCTCGCGCACAAAAGAATTGATCATTTTAGAGAACCAACTACGTAAATTCAGCGACGAGCTCTTCATTGCTACGGACGACGGATCATACGGAAAAAAAGGCTTTGTCACTGATATTTTAAGGGAACTTTTTGAAGCAATAGAGAAATCTACGCATACAAAATATCCGGAGGAAGTCTACGCCGTCGGCCCGGTAAAGATGATGAAAGCGGTTGCTGATTTTACGCGAGGTTATCAGGTAAAAACCATGGTCAGCGTAAACCCGATCATGGTCGATGCCACGGGGATGTGCGGGGCATGCCGTTGCACCGTAGCCGGGAAAACGGTTTTTGGCTGCGTGGACGGCCCTGACTTCGACGCCCATACATTAGATTTCGATGGACTGGAAAAAAGGCTGAATTCATTTAAAACACAAGAAAATAAAATTAAATAATTTTTTTATGAAAAACAACGGTAATAAAAATAAAAACATCCTTAAGGCTAACGGCCATTATAAATCACAGATCATGGATTTTGACTACATAAATTGCGCTACGGATGCGCTTTTTAAAGAGTTCAATACAACGGAAAAAGGCCTTTCGGAGAATGAAGCCACGCGCAGGCTATCCGAGTACGGCTATAATGAACCGGCGAAAAAGAAGAAAAGAACAATTCTTAGAGAAATCGCGTCCAAGTTCGTCAACCCTCTGGTTATAGTATTACTTGTCATCTGTGCTTTTTCCTTATTCTTCGGTGAAAAAATAAGCGCTTTAATAGTTTTCCTTATGGCAGTAATGAGCGTTATGCTTGCTTTTGTCCAAGAGCACCGCGCAAGCAAAGCAGCCGAGAAACTCAGTGAAATGGTACGTACTACCACTACGGTTTTACGTAACGGAAAATCCAAAGAGATAAGCATCAGAGAAATTGTCCCCGGAGACGTAGTTGACCTTTTTGCCGGAGACATGATCCCGGCTGATCTACGCATAATTTCCTGCAAGGACCTGTTTATTAATCAAGCCTCGCTTACAGGAGAATCCTTCCCTATAGAAAAGGTAGCTACAGCCATCATTCCTAAAAATAATTCCATCTCTGAATTAAATAATATTGCCTTCATGGGTTCAAGCGTTGTCAGCGGCACCGCTTTAGGTGTCGTGGTAAAAACCGGGATCGCCACCCAGTTTGGGGAACTTTCCCGCAAACTAGCTACGATGCGCGTTGAGACCAGTTTTGACAAAGGTGTTAGCAAGTTTACCATGCTCATGGTGAAAGCGATGGTCTGCATGGTCGCGGCCATCTTTACTATCATCGCCATAAGGCACGGTAACTTTATCGAAGCGCTGCTTTTCTCATTGGGGGTTGCGGTTGGCCTGGCTCCAGAGATGCTACCGATGATAGTCACGCTTAACCTTTCCAAAGGCGCTATTGCCATGTCAAAAAAAGATGTTATTGTTAAACGCCTTAATTCCATACAAAATTTCGGAGCCATGGATGTTTTATGCACCGATAAAACCGGCACTCTTACCATGGATAAAATTGTGCTGGAAAAGCACTGCGACGTGGTAAGAAAAGAAGACGAAGACACTTTGCGTTACGCTTATATCAACAGCTTTTACCAGACCGGGCTTAAGAACCTCTTAGATAGGGCAATACTTAAACATGAAAAATTGTTGGTAAAAGAATACACAAAAATTGACGAGATACCCTTTGATTTTTCGCGGAAAATCATGTCTGTAGTAGTTGGAACAGAAAATATACACAAAATTATCTCAAAAGGAGCGCCGGAAGAAATATTCAAAAGATGCCTACAGTATGAATTAGATGGAGAAATTTTCGATATTGACCCGCTGATCATTTCCGACCTAAAAGAGGAATTCGACAGTTTGAGCGCGGACGGCTTCAGGGTTTTGGCTATCGCGTACAAGAAATTTGACAATAAGAAAGATGCGTATTCAAAGGAAGATGAAAAAGGATTGATCCTTAAGGGCTACATTGCTTTCCTTGACCCTCCTAAACCCAGCGCAAGGAGAGCCATTCAAGCGCTAAAGAAACTGGGTATAGATTTTAAGGTCTTAACCGGAGACAACGAGTTAGTTACCAAAAAGATATGTAGTGAAGTTGGGCTCAATGTCCAAGGGTTAGTGACCGGAGATAAGGTAGAAAGCGCTAGCGACAGCGAATTAAAAACACTGGTAAACTCCACGAATATTTTCGCCAGGCTTTCTCCTATGCAAAAAGAAAGGGTGATCCGTGCCCTGCATGCTAACGGACATATCGTAGGCTATCTGGGTGACGGCATAAACGATGCTCCGGCATTAAAAACTTCGGATGTCGGGATCTCGGTAAATAATGCCGTAGATATTGCCAAAGAATCAGCGGATATCATCCTGCTTAAGAAAAGCCTGATGGTCTTAGAAGACGGGGTAATTGAGGGCAGAAAAACCTTCGGCAATATCGTCAAATATATCAAGATGGGTTCAAGCTCCAACTTCGGGAACATGTTCAGCATGACCGGAGGAAGCTTATTTTTGCCATTTTTACCGATGCTGCCCATTCAAATACTTTTAAATAATTTCCTTTACGATGTGTCACAGATCGCTATCCCTACGGACCAGGTTGACAAAGAATATGTCCTAAGGCCGCGGCCCTGGAACGTCAAATATATCAGGAATTTTATGGTAATGATCGGGCCGATCAGCTCAATATATGATTTTCTTACCTACGGTGTCATGTTATTTATTTTTCATTCCTCGGCTGAGCTTTTTCATACCGGATGGTTCATAGAATCATTATGCACCCAAACTCTGGTCATCCATATAATCCGGACAGGAAAGATCCCTTTTATCGAGAGCCGTCCGAGTAGATTTCTGATGTTAATGTCAATTGTTATAGTCTCAATAGGTATTGCCATTCCGTTTACCCCGTTAGCTAAGCCTTTCGGCTTTGTAAAACCGCCTCCAATGTATTTTCTGGCATTATTTATCATGGTCATTACCTATCTATTTCTTGTTCAGGTCGTCAAAAAATGGTTCATTAAAAAATATGGTTATGAATAATGGCTAAAATTACCCCCAAGCAGGACCCTAAAAAACGCATTAAAAATTTTTTTGAAGTTGCACTGGGGCTATCCAAAAAAGAAGCCGAAGAAGAAACTAAGCGCTGCCTTCAATGCAAGGAGCCGTCATGCATTAAAGGATGCCCTGTGGAAGTTGATATACCTTCTTTTATTAAATTAATAAAAGAAGGTAAGCCTGAAGAGGCGTTAAGAAAAATAAAGGAAAAAAATGCCTTGCCTGCGATCTGTGGAAGGGTTTGCCCGCAAGAGAACCAATGCGAAGCGACATGCGTATTGAATAAAAAGAAAGTCCCGGTAAATATCGGAGCATTGGAAAGGTACGCGGCGGATAAGGTTGACCGGTCACCGGTCACCGGTCACCGGTCAAACAACAAAAATATAAAGGTGGCTGTTGTGGGAAGCGGCCCGGCAGGTTTGACATGCGCAGCTGAACTTGCAAAGATGGGATATGGCGTTACTTTATTCGAATCATTGCACATCCCGGGAGGAGTTTTATCTTACGGGATCCCGGAGTTCCGTTTGCCTAAAGAAATAGTGAATAAAGAAGTGGAATATATAAAAAGTTGGGGGGTTGACTTAAAAACCGATGTTTTGATCGGAAATACATTTTCTTTAAAAGAACTTTTTGATAACGGTTATAAGTCAATTTTTCTGGCAGTTGGCGCAGGGCTGCCGCAGTTTCTTAATATTGAAGGTGAAAATCTTGCCCGGGTTTATTCTGCTAATGAATTCCTGACACGTGTAAACCTGATGAAAGCCTATAAATTTCCAGAATACGCCACACCTATTAATATAGGAAAAAGGGTGGCGGTGATCGGAGGGGGGAATGTAGCCCTTGATTCGGCAAGAGTGGCTTTACGGTTAAGAAAAGAAGTTACTTTGGTTTATCGCAGGAGTGAATTAGAGATGCCCGGCAGGAAAGAAGAGACAGAAAATGCGAAGGAAGAAGGTGTCTCCTTTCAATTTCTTACTCAACCGGTAAAGATAATCGGAGACGAATCAGGATTTGCCAAAGGATTAGAATGCATAAAAATGAAATTAGGGGAACCGGATGGCTCAGGCAGAAGAAAGCCCATTGGGATCGAAAACTCCAATTTTATTTTAGATATTGATACTGTAATTATAGCAATAGGACAGAATCCTAATCCGTTATTGACCAAAACAACTCCGGAGTTAAAAACAAAAAAAAATGGAGTGATCATTGTCGATAAAAATTACGCGACTTCCATGGCAGGCGTATTCGCGGGAGGCGATATAATCACAGGCGCTGATACCGTGATCCAAGCAATGGGAGCAGGTAAAAAAGCAGCAATAGCAATAGATGAATACCTAAAAAAGGGGACAGACCCCAAGGGGTCTGTCCCCTAATCAGGAGGAGTATAAATATATGTCCAAAATAACTGTTCAAGATATTCTGGCTTTAAAAGGAAAACGTAAAATAACCATGCTTACTGCTTATGATTATCCGCTCGCGGCATTAGTAGATAAAGCCGGCATTGATATGATCTTGGTCGGGGATTCATTGGCTAATGTTGTTTTAGGGCTTGATTCCACGACAAAAGTAGGCATGCCGGAGATGCTGCACCATGCAAAAGCGGTAACCCGCGCGGTAAAAAACGCATTAGTCGTAGGCGATATGCCGTTTGATTCATATCAGGTAAATATGGAAGAATGCGTAAAGAACGCGAAAAGGTTCCTCTCTGAAGCAAACTGCGATTGCGTCAAACTTGAATGGTTTGACAAATGCCTGGAAGTAACCGGTAGAATCATTAAGGCCGGCATTCCCGTGATCGGGCATATCGGCTTAACCCCGCAAACGGCGGATAAGATAGGTGGTTTTAAAGTGCAGGGTAAAGACGCGGAAACCGCGAAACGGTTGATTGAACAGGCGCAAGAACTTGAGAAGCTCGGATGTTTCGCCATTGTCCTTGAATGCGTCCCGGATAAACTTGCCGAGATCATTACCAATAAACTAAAAATACCGACCATAGGTATCGGCGCAGGAGTGCATTGCGACGGACAGGTCCTGGTGATCCACGATATGGTCGGGCTTTTTGAACGCTACACTCCCAAATTCGTAAAAAAATATATTAACCTTTCTCCGATGATCCTGAAAGCGCTTGAAGAATTTAAAACAGAGGTCATTGAGGAAAAATTCCCTGCTCCAGAACACACATTCAGCATAAAAGAAGAAGAGATAAATAAGCTCAAAAAATGAAAAAGAAAACAACTAAATACCTTGCTACTGTCATATTTCTGATTTTTAGTGTTGCCTTTATAGCGAAATTCTCAGGGCCGCAAATTTTAAGATACTATGTTCAGACAGGTATTGGTGATTGCGGAAAAATCCCAATTCTCTGTATGTTCCCCTCAGAAACGGCCAATACTCAAGAGATCAATACGAGCTATACATCCGAACTAGTTCCTTATAAAGCTTTTAAAATATCGGCGTTTCTCCCGCGGGGTTTCGATGTCGTGCAGGAACTGGTCATGAAAACCAGCTACAAAAAACACAAACGGATGTTTAAAGGCAATATTATTTATATGATCTGCCAAGATAAAGATTTCTTCCCCCGTTTATATCCCCAGTTGAAAAAACAGGGAGTAAATGACAATTACGAATTTATCCGCCGGACCATGAACGCTAAAGAAAACGAGATCAGCAATATAACGGATACCTTTTTCGTGATCATGAAAGGAGTATTCATTCCCGATCTCGGAGATCAGAATACATCGAAAATGATACAAGTAAACATTCCGGGATTTAAAGGTTTTATAAATTATAATTTTGACAAAACCGGAAATTACTTTGACTGCAACCTTATAAATACGGATGGCCTATTTTTTAAGGTATATATAAAAGATAGAAACAAAATACTGGACTTGGATAAAGTATTCGCGATTCTATCAACTGTAAGGTACCTTGATAACGGAATTATCTCCACACAACTTCAACCTGCGAAGTTGACATCGGTAAACCCCGCAGGTTGAAGTAAGGTTGGCCTAACGGGGCTTGCCTTTTTTGAAATATTGTGGTAGTATATTTTTCTAATTTGAGGTGTTAAATTTATGTCAGAAACCTTGATGGACAAAATTGCTTCACTTTGTAAGCGCCGCGGGTTCATTTTCCAGTCATCCGAAATATACGGCGGATTGAGCAATACCTGGGATTACGGGCCGTATGGCATTGAGCTTAAAAACAACGTTAAGCGCGCATGGTGGAAAGCTAACGTTTACGAACGCAATGACATTTACGGAATGGATGCCGCCATTCTCATGCACCCCAAAGTCTGGGAAGCAAGCGGCCATGTTGAAAATTTCTTTGACTTAAAGAGTGAGTGCAAAAGTTGTAAAAAACGCTTTAAATCAGAGGATTTAAAAGACAAAACTAAATGCCCGGAATGCGGCAGCAGCCTTAGCGAAGCGCGGCCTTTTAACTTAATGTTTAAGACCCATCAGGGCCCGGTAGAAGAAGCTACCAACGCAATTTATATGCGCCCTGAAACAGCCCAAGGGATGTTCGTTAATTTTCTGAACATCATGGATTCAAAGCATCCCAAACTTCCTTTCGGATTGGCGCAAATAGGCAAAGCCTTCCGAAATGAAATTACTCCCGGAAATTTTACTTTCCGCACCCGCGAATTCGAACAGATGGAGATAGAATATTTTGTCCGTCCGGATGAAGCGGAAAAAAAATTAGCAGAATGGATTAATTCTCGTTTCTCCTGGTACCTTGGTTTGGGATTAAATAAAGATAACATAAGACTAAGGCCACACGGAAAAGAAGAACTTGCTCATTATGCCTTAGCCTGTACTGATATAGAATATAATTTCCCGTTCGGCTGGTCCGAGCTTGAAGGAATTGCCAACCGAACAGATTTTGACCTAAAACAGCATTCAAACGCAAGCGGTAAGGATTTAAGGTATTACGATGACGCTACAAAAGATAGATTTTATCCTTATATAATCGAACCTTCAGGAG
>Ga0265316_10001653_pt1 | contig 23727 bp, 22 predicted proteins | sample 4522metaG_FD_202092 | JGI IMG/M metagenome (GOLD analysis project Ga0265316, IMG submission 202092) | Rhizosphere microbial communities from Carex aquatilis grown in University of Washington, Seatle, WA, United States - 4-5-22 metaG | ecosystem: Host-associated > Plants > Roots > Rhizosphere >... | reverse complement strand
TTTGACCTCAATCTTCGCAATCAACTGGTGGAGCGGGGAACAATCCGAGCCAAGCGCTTCACAGCGGATGACTTTGTTGATGGGGTTGTGAAGTGGCTCGACGAGTTCGAGCCCGTGCGCCGATGCTGGCCGTCAGGTGGCTTGCCGGTCCGATAGAAGCCTAAGAGCGGAGCCAATCCAGAATGAATGCATTGAGACGTATCACGAAGGAGTTGCTGCCTCCGATGTTGGTGAGGCTGTTACGAAGACTTCAACCCGCGCCCAAGTATGGAATTTTTGGCGACTACCTCAGCTACAAAGCCGCGCTGGACGATTGCATCGGAGGCTACGCTACTGAAAACGTGGTTCGGCCGGTGGCAGAGCGTATGTGTCAACTACGTGAGCAATTGGCAGCAGGCCCGACAGCGATACTGCTAGACAGTCGCATGCTGCAAAACCTGGCGGCACTCCTTTTGGCGGTCCATCCAACGCGGCGCCTTTCTGTTCTCGACTTCGGAGGCGCCCTGGGAATGCACTATCACCAACTGCGGCCGTATCTAGGTGGCGGCGCGCTTTCCTGGACCATCTGCGAGACCGTGCCGATGGCCGAGGAGGGCGCCCAGTCCTTCACGACTGAAGGCTTGCAGTTTGTCTCATCGCTCACAGGGCTGCAGGGTCGACGGTTCGACGTCGCGTTCGCGAGTGGCGCCCTGCAATATGTCGAGGATCCAGTCTTGACATTGAGGCAGCTTGCTTCGGTGTCTAACCGCCTAGTGCTGAATCGCGTGCCTTTTGCGAACTCGGACAGTGACCGGATTGCTGTACAGCGTGTAGATCCATGCATCCACGAGGCAGCCTACCCGATTTGGTTCTTCAGTCGGCAGAAATGGCTGGCTCAAATCGACGAGCTGGGCTTCGACGTTCTCATGCGTTGGCAAGTGCCAGAGGACGCTACAAAAGGCGTGGACAAGAACATCCATGTCGAAGGACTGGTCGCCAGCCGGCGCGTGTAGCGCGAGTAGAAGGGCGGTGAGCGGAACATGCCCGGAGGGTTTGAGACTTGGTTTGGGAGCAAGGCTCTAAATTGATGTGTAGCTCAACACCCGTCACCCAGAAGAAGAACCATACTCGCAGGCGGAGGTCGATTCTCGTGCTTGCGGCCGTTCGGACGCCTCCTCAGCAATCACGTCGACTCGGGCCACATGCTGGAACAACAACGGATCAAGCTCGCAACAATGGCAATAGAGAGGGACACAGAAATGAACGATAGATTCCACGTTGTAGTGGCCAACCACAAGCACTTGGAATGTTTCGTTGACAATTTCGGTACCCTACTAGGCTTTGACCCCCTTTTCGATCGCATACTGATTTTCGACTGCACCCCGGAGGATTCGTGGAAAGACCAGTGGTGCATAGCTGACCGCTTGACTCAGTATGGACTCCAGTGGGGGAGTAGTTTGTTCTTCATCAGACGTCGAAACTGGGCCATGAACCTCGGTGCAATGCTGGACTATTTGCGCTGCCTAGACGAGAGGCGAATCAGTTGGCCGCAATATGTGTTCTTCATGCAGGATCATTACTTGGACAAGGTCCGGCTAGTTAAGGAAGACACGATCCCTGCAGATACCAACCTCGATTTGGACCGTGTTGAGCAGGAATTTCAGGCGGAAGTGCGGACGGGATGCGTGTTCCTTTCGCGTCTGGGAACACGGGTGCGCATGACAAATCCCGAGATTCGTGGCGCCAAGCGCAGATATGGCGATGCGGAAACCTTCCTGGGCGGCCGTGCGGCAGGGCTCTTCATTGATGGCGGCAATTTTGCCACGCGCCCCGAACTTTTTCGAGCGTGGATAACCACCCATCGCCAGGCGCTTTTAGCTGGGGATGGATCCTATGGCTTTTGCATCGTATGGGAAGAGCGGTTTGGCCAAATCCTTTACGACCAGCGGGTGATTTGGGTAGACCTAGCGCGAGATGCTCGGTTTCGCACTTGCGAAGACCTTTTCGCATTGGAACAACAACGAGACACGAAGCTTTCGAGCTATTGGTACGAGAGTCGGGTGTGGCATTTCTTCTATGGCCGAGATATGGGGAAGTATCTTCCGCTGCCTATGATTGGAATGGTTCGATTTGGATTGCGGCGCATCCTTCCGCAGTGGTTGCTGACCAATCGTGATGCGAAACTACACTTCGTGAATTCGTTACAGCCCGAAGGTTTGGCCTCGGCGCCGCGGATTGCAAAACCGTGATCCATAGTAGTCCTTCCCCCCAAGATTCCGCCGCCCATTTATCCGTGCAACTCGTCGGTCACCGCATCGCGCATCTGCGCAACCCAGAAGCAAGCCCAGGCAAATGCGTTCGCCCCGTACTGTTGCGATGCGAACCTGGGAGGGCCGCCGCCAGGGGCGGGCCCACCTCAGCCCCCGATGGACCCTCCTGGTTTCTCGTGCGATCATCCATTCCGGCAAACCCTCTTGGTTCGGCGGTGGGCATGGAGCTTTCTGGGCAACTCAATCGACGCTAACCTCGACTGGCCAGGATGGGGTACACTACGCAGCATTCGCACAATGGTTTTTTCACAAGTCAAAATCAGTCGGGAACGACCCGCCGCAACGCAATCTGGTCACGCCTGGAAACGCCTGAGTACCAACCGGACGCGTCCGGAGCGGGTCGCGGGAAGATCGAAGATCTTGTTCGATTCGCGAACGCCCGCCAGAACGCGGCATCGTCTTCGAGCTTGGGGGGCGACAAAATGCCAGAGGACACGCTGAATATCCTGTTCCTGGGTGGAGCGCGGCGAGTATCTCTGGCTGAGCGTTTTCAGAATGCCGCAAGAAGCTTGGACAAGCAGCCCAAGATCTTCTCCTACGAGCTATCTGAAGAGGTCCCGATTGCCGCGCTGGGCCAGATTATCGTAGGGAAACGCTGGGAAGATCCCGAGGCAGCTCGCCACCTATCCTCCGTCATTCGAGAGAATGGAATCCAGGTTGTGATTCCCTCAGTGGACCCAGCGACGCTGCTCGCGGCGAAGCTAAAGTCTTCAGTACCGTCAACGTTCTTTTCGACTGCCTCTAGTGACCTGTCGGAAATCTTCTTTGACAAGGTTCAAGCGGCCGCGTGGTTTGTCCGGCACCACGTGCCTACGCCACCCGCGGAGTCCCCTTTTCCGCGAATCGCAAAGCCAAGAAGAGGATCCGCATCCAAAGGAATCGTACTTCTTTCGAATGAAGCAGAGTACCGGCGGTTCCGTGAAACCAATCTACTTGACGAATATGTTGTTCAGCAATTCATAGTAGGTGCTGAGTATACGATTGATGCCTATGTTTCCCCTGAAGCAGGGCTGCTGGGCATGGTCCCCCGCCTCAGGGTGGAAACCATCGGCGGTGAGGTGGTAAGGTCCCGGACTGTTGACGACGAGGAGATCCTTGTTCTCTGCCAAGAGATTTTGACGACAAGTGGACTAACTGGTCCGATTACCATCCAAATGATCCGCGACTCAGGCTCCAAAGGACTGTTCGTTACGGAAATCAACCCGCGGCTTGGCGGAGGGGTCATCCTGTCGATCGAAGCCGGACTCGACATTCCAGCAATGATCCTACGAGATTGCCTGGGAATGGAAAACCAACCTGTCGAAGGCTACAGAAGGAACCTTTGTATGATGCGCGCGTATAGGGAGTTTTTCTTGCCATGCAGATAGTCATGGACCTTGATGGGACGCTCTGCACCGAAGAGCCAACCTTCCGTCGATCACTGGCGGTGCCGTTGCCCGGTGCGGTCGCGGCATGCGCAAAGCTTGTGGAAGCGGGACACACGATCCTCATCTATTCCTCCAGGCAGTGGCTTGAATACGAGATGACCGTGGCGTGGCTACAGCAGCATGGTTTCAAGTATCACCAACTTGTTCTCGGCAAACCCGTCGGTCATGTGTGGGTTGATGATCGCGCCAGACGATTCACCTCATGGGACGACATGCTACCGCAGCTCGAACAACTGAAGGGATGACGGTGAAACCAGAAAGCAAGACCCTGATCATTGCTGAAGCTGGCATAAACCATAATGCGAGCGTCGATCTGGCGTTGCAAATGATCGACGTTGCGAAGGCTGCTGGCGCGGACATTGTGAAGTTTCAGACAGCCGTCCCGGAACTTGTAATGACGGGCGCGGCTCCGAAAGCTGAATACCAAAAGAAGACAACAGGAGCCGATGAGTCGCAGCTGGCGATGACGCGCCGGATCCATCTTCCCCTGGATGTTTGGGGGCGTATCAAGTCGCACGCTGACCGAGTCGGGATCACATTTCTCTCGACCGCTTTTGACCTCACCTCGTTCGAGGTCTTGGAAACGCTTGATCCGCCCTTTGTCAAGATTCCCTCAGGCGAGATCACCAATTTCCCTTTCCTCAGGCGAATTGGCCAAACGCGGCGGAAGGTGCTTCTATCTACAGGCATGTCCAACCTGGGTGACGTAGAGGCGGCGCTATCCGTGCTGACGGAATATGGAACCAGTCGCGCAGACATAACTCTTCTGCATTGCAATTCCTCGTATCCCACCCCATTCGCCGACGTCAATCTTCGCGCCATGGGTACGCTCAAGGCAGCCTTCGGTCTCCCCGTGGGTTTCTCGGATCATACGCCCGGTATCGAGGCCTGCATTGCAGCTGTGGCACTCGGGGCGGTTGTCGTCGAAAAACACTTCACCTTGGACCGGTCGCTGCCTGGCCCCGACCATTTGGCGTCGGTCGACCCTGGTGAGCTTCGAGCGCTCGTCACCGCGCTTCGGAACATCGAAATCGCTCTTGGAAGCGGGCTCAAACAGGCTACGTCGTCCGACAGTCCCACAAAGCCAGTCGCCCGCAAGAGCATCGTCGCTGCTCGAGACATAAGAAGAGGGGAGACTTTCTCCGAAGAGAACCTTTGCGTGAAAAGGCCAGGTACCGGCATTAGTCCAATGCGGTGGCAAGAAATTATTGGCCGGTCGGCCGTTCATGATTTCTTGCAAGACGACCTCATCGAAATCTAGCGCTCCTCATGCCAACAAAATCCAAACGCAGGATTTGCCTCTTCACCGGAACAAGGGCGGAATACGGCCTTCTCCGACCACTTATCTCCGCAGTGCAATCCGATGCCGAACTCGAGATGCGCCTCGTCGTCTCGGGGATGCATCTTGCGCCCGAATTTGGTTTCACCCTGCGGGAAATCGAGGCCGATGGCGTGTCGGTCGAAGACAAGATTGAGATCCTCCTCAGTTCGGATAGTGCAGTAGGAATGGCCAAGGCTACCGGGCTTGGCCTGATTAGTTTCGCGGAGTGCTTGGCGCGACTGCAACCGGATATCGCGATCGTTCTTGGCGACCGCTTCGAATCTCTCGCCTTCGCAATGGCTGCTGCCTTTCTGCAGATCCCCGTGGCCCACATTGCCGGCGGGGAAGTCACTCTCGGCGCAATCGATGAGTCCATCCGCCACGCCATTACCAAGTTCAGCCACATTCATTTTCCATCGACGGATCTCTACCGGTCGCGGGTGATTCAACTTGGTGAGTCTCCCGAACTGGTTTTCAACGTCGGCGCACTTGGCGTCGATTGTATCGACCAAACTCAGTTCATCCCCAAGGAGGAGATCGAGTCCGACCTTGGATTCGAAATTGGAAGGTCGACCCTGCTTGTTACGTTTCATCCCGCAACCAACGACTCCGATTCTGCTGCAGATCAATTCGCAACCCTTCTGCGAGCACTTGAAGGACTAGGCCATGCGCGAGTGGTTTTCACCAAGGCCAATGCGGATCCGGCAGGCAGGTTTCTAAACAAAATGGTTGATGACTTTGTCGCCGTAAATCACCGGCGCTGCGCCGCATTTACAAGTCTTGGACAACGACGGTATCTGTCACTGATGAAGCTATCATCCGTTGTTGTGGGCAACTCGTCCAGTGGGCTGGTTGAAGCCCCGATGCTTGGCGTCCCCACTGTCAATATCGGTAGTCGCCAGCAAGGAAGGCTCCGTGCTGAGAGTGTCATTGACTGCGCTGGCGACGAACAGCAGATCGCCCAAGCCATCTTGAGGGCCGAGTCGCCGATATTCCTCTCTGCAATTCGGGAAATGAGAAGTCCCTATGGTTCGCCAGGCGTCGCGGCGAGAATCGTTCGACAACTCAAGACCATCGATTTGACCAACATTCAGAAGAAGAAGTTCCACGAGGTACCTTCCGGTGGAGCTGCTCAGGGTGGATGAAGGCGAACGGAACTATGCCCAGCGAAAGGTACGGAGCGTGTCTCCTGGGCGCGTGCTAGCCATCATCCCTGCTCGTGGGGGCTCAAAGGGTATTCCGAGAAAGAATATCAGACCCCTTGCAGGCAAGCCTCTTATCGCGTGGTCCATTGAGTGCGGCAAATCATCCAAGTTCATCGACCGGCTAGTGCTGTCCTCTGATGACCAGGAGATCATTGACGTTGCAAAGAGGTATGACTGCGATGTCCCCTTTGTTCGTCCGGCGGAATTCGCACGTGACGATGCCTCGGGGATGGACCCTGTATTTCACGCCCTAGGCGAACTTCCCGGATACGAGTTTGTGGTTCTTCTGCAGCCGACTTCGCCTTTGCGAATCTCTGCGGATATTGACGCATGTTTGACAGTCTGCCTTGATGGCCGGGCACCCGCCTGCGTGTCAGTTGTCGAAGCGCCTTGTCATCCCTTCCATTGCTTCCTGTTGGACCAGCAGGGAAGAATGCAGCGCGTCGTCAAATCAGGAAGCGAGTATCCCAGGCGACAGGATCTTCCTCCTGCGTACTGTCTCAACGGGGCGGTCTACGTCGCCAGGGTGGATTGGCTGATACAGACGCGTTCGTTCCTGACAGAGGAGACTCAAGGAGTCTTGATGCCCAGGGAGCGCTCGGTTGATATCGACACCCCGTTCGATTTTGACTTGGCCCAACACATTCTCGCCTCTCGCTTGGGATGAGTGATACGGACAATGCCGACGTTCCCCTATTTCGAATCGCTCAAGAGTCTTCTTGCACGACGGCTGGTTCGAACGACAGGCATCTACACGCTTTCGAGCGTCGCAAACAGCGCTGTACCATTCCTCCTGATTCCGGTTTTCACACGATACTTGACTCCGCATGACTATGGCGTCCTAGCCCTGATGATGGCCGTCTTGGGGTTCGTCTCTCCGTTGGTGTCGCTAAGCCTGGCTGGCGGCTATGTGGCCGCGCACTATCGTGAGCCCCCCGCCGTATCCCAGCAGTTTTTGGCGTGGGCACTGTGGTTTCCATGTATCGCCGGCACATTTCTGTCGCTGACTGGCTGGGTTAGCTTCCCTCTTTGGTCTGGTATGTCGCCTGGTTTGTCCGCTTCCAAGGGGTGGATCCTGTTGCTGCCCCTTTACTCAGCCGTGGTTCTATTCTCATCGACCTACACGCAGCGCCTCCAGGCCCACCAGCGACCGGTTGCCTTCTTTGCCTTCCAGATCTCCCAAACGGTTGTTATCGCAAGTCTGTCGCTCATCTTCATCATTCCCTACGAGGGAGGCTGGCAAGGGCGGTTGCTCGCCATGTGGGTGGGTCAATCGCTGTTCGCGCTCGTGGTCGTTGGGCTGCTGTGGCGTGAGCGCTGTCTTAGCCGGCCAAGGTTCGTGGGTACGGTAAAGGCACTGTTCGGCTTTGGATTGAGATTGTTCCCGCACGCCTTTTCCAGCCCAATGATGGGTTTGGCCGATCGTTTCGTGCTGGCCCACGCATTGGGCGCCGCGGTGACCGGGCAGTACGCACTGGCCATGCAGGTGGGCATGATTATTGAGATGGTGGGCTCCTCTTTTGGTCAAGCTTGGACGCCATATCTATTCGAAAAGCTCAAGACGAATTCCAAAGCCTCGCGGATGCGTGTCGCGCAGGCAACCGCCCTGGCCGTGAGCTTGTGGATAGTTCTGGGAATAGCCTCGGCCTTGGTCATCCCGATGCTGTTTCCGTGGCTGGTTGGCAAGAAATTCCAGTCTGCTGGTTCCTTGATTCCGTGGGCGTGCTTGACCTCGACATTCGGGGCCATCTACCACGTTTTCGTAGGACACCTGTTCTACTACGGCAAGACCGGACGACTTAGTGCAGCCTCGTTTGGTTCAGGTGTCGTGAAAATTGTGCTGGCATATGTCTTGGTGGGGCCTTTCGGAGCTACTGGAATAGCGGTATCAGGGTGCATCGCTAGCGGGCTATTGGTCTGCGCCGTTGTCGCGATGAGCGGCAGAATCAGTCCTCTCCCTTGGCGAGCAGCTATCGGTTCGAGCTGGGGTGGATTGAGATAAGCCGCTTCCACCAGGAATGTGTTCGACTCGGCCAAGTCTTGTCCATAAAAGGCCGCTCCGCAATAGCAAACAAAGTCAGGCTGATGCCCAGCATCGCGGGAACAAGTATTGCCGTTTGGACAACAAGCATGAAGAGAAAACTATCGCTGTGCCAGTATCGCAATGAGTATCGGCCGAGAGCAGAAATAATCAGGTAGTGATAGAGATAGATCGTGTAGCACGCACCACCGATCGTTGTCAGAAGCGGGACTTTGAAGATGCGCGACGAGACGGTTCCCCGTAGCGCGCCGAGATACGCCGTAAGCACACATGGAGCCAAGAGGTAAGGGACATAGGTGTCTTGGATGCAGACAAGGATGGCGAGAAGCCAGCCCAGCAGACCGATGGCATCCCAAAACAGAGGCATTCGAGTCGAACTGTCTCCCCTGGAAATGGTCAAGTCGGTCAAGAGAACTCCCGTCCAGAAGTATGGCAATTGGCACACGAGTGTCAGTTGCCAGCGACCCTCACAAGCAGCCCCCACAAGCGTCCCCAGGCACCAGAGCACGATCATGATTGCACGACGAATGCCCATGGAGCGAATGCGAAAGATCTGGGCAAAGATCGGAACCAATAGATAGAACTGAACTTCTATTTCTAGCGTCCAAGCAACATTGTTGATGTCGCTCCCGCGTCCATAAATGACGTTGTGAAGGTAGAAGGCACTGGCGCCGAGGTGCGGCAGAATGTCCCAGAACTTCTGGCCGAACGCCAAGCACAGAGCACCGGTGACCAGCAGTAGATTGATGAGATAGGGTGGTTCCAGCCGCGTTACACGGCGCAGCATGTAAACCCTCAGCCTTGGAACTGCGGTCCCCCGCTGCCTACTCTCGGCAAATGGCAGGGTCAGGATAAACCCGCTGATCGCAAAAAAGAGCTGGACTCCGTAGTGCCCGATCCCCAAGAGACTCTCGAGAACCGACTCTTGGGTGGCACTGTCAAGTCCTGCCTTTGTACGGACGAATGTCCCCATGTGGAAGAACACGACGGACATGATCGCGACGAAGCGAAGGCCATCTATCTCTGGAATGATCGCACGACCAGAGGTCACGCGAGACAGCCTCGACGTTAGGAACCCTAGGATTCTTCGCATGTGATGGTTAACCTGCCGCCGCCGAATGCTACATGCCTGGCATTACTGCGCAAGAGCGATGCTGCGTCCTCCAGGGTTCCGCCATGGGCAGAACATGGTATATGCACCCTGGCGTGGGAAGAGGCGATGCCAATACTAACGCGGCGCAAGGAAGCGTCATGACGGTCTTGCCCCGTCAGAATACATTTTGCCCGATAGTCGAGATCTACTGTGCGTTCTAGCCTGATGACCTCTTCTCCGACGAGTACTGGTGAACTCGGGGCCAGCTCAGTTTCGGCACCTGTGTTTTCTCCTTGGTCGATCAGAATCCCAGTCTTGGCTTGGGTTCTGATGAGTTTGCCGGCATTCTTCGTTTTGCCCGCCGGTGATGACTGGCGAACCTCCTCGCCACTCTTCGCCCTCGAGTGGAATGCTCTTAGGCCCAATATGCTGTGGCGACCATTCGAGCCGGTAGTCCGCCGGCTGATAGGGTTTGCGGCGACGATGGTCTATCCAAGTGCACTACACGCATTGGTCATCGTGGGGCATGCGATGACCGGCTTTTTCGTGTACCGACTGCTACGTGAGGCTCGAACCACTGCGTGGGCAGCCGGCATCGCCACAGCGCTCGTCCTGATTTTTCCAGGGGCTGGGGCTGCCGTCTGGTCCGTCGACTCGGCCGTACAAACCTGGTCGACTGGGTGCGGGCTATGGTCCGTATTCCTCCTGGCAACCCGTCGACAACATCGCTGGCCACTAGCGTGGCTAGCACCTGCTTTTCTTTCCATGGTGTGGAAGGAATCAGGTACCGCGTGGCCAATTGCCGCACCATGCTTGGTTGCGCTCATCGGCAGTTGGACCCAGCCCTTGGAATGGCGACGAACATGTCGTGCCCTGACTCTCGGTATCGGCCTCTTGGCCTGCTACCTATTGATTCGCACTTCCCTCGCCCAAACAGGCGGAATTGGCGCTGCGGCGGGACGCTATTCGCTATCTTTGTCACCGGTAGTGCTTGGCCGCAACTTCGGCATGTTGGGTGCTGTTGCGCTATTGCCCATTGACACCCTTGCGCTGCTCGGCAGCCCAAGAAACCTAGGACTCGCTGCCACTACGGCCGCGGCCGGGATTCCTCTTCTGCTGCTCTGTGTTTGGGCATGCATCCGCACCCTTGGCGTTGCCCGTATCTTTCTTGCCACCGCTTCGCTGGTCGTCATCGCTGTCCCCCACCTTGTTCTTGAGCACGTCAGCGAGATGTACGCGCATCCTCTCATCGCCGGGGCGGCGCTCGTGTTTCTTCCGGCCTTGTGCGCCTTCGGCATAGGTCGAAGGGTCGTCACAGCCGGCGCTGCCTGTGCGTTCTTGGGTGCACTGTTGTCGGACGCGCATAAACTGACCGCGATGATCGAGGCAGGGCATAGCGCCAGTGACGTGGGGATTCGCATCGTCGCGGAACATGCACAGGCCCCCCGTATCATCTGTGCTGTGCCAGCTGTGAATTTCCCCGCCGGCTACTCAGTCTTCCAGATTTCCCCAGGGCCCGCATCGGGCTGGGGCGCATCCGCGCAGCAGGCTTGGGGCTGGTCGCCACGAACTGAGTACTTGCGATTGAAATCGATCGAAGAGTGCCAAGCCCAACATTCGGATGTGACCGTCCTTTTTGCCGCCGACGGCGCGTTTACTTTCGTATCCGTGGCAAGACAACGAGTATCGGAGCAGACAACCAAGGACGAACCTTCCAAACCGGACTGACCAAAATGCGTGTACTCCATGTGACGCCATACTACGCGCCCGCCTACGAATTTGGCGGTCCTGTCCAGAGCCTTGAGCGTTTGGTCGCAGAGCTTTCGTCCCTGGGAATCGAGCAGAGAGTCGTCACGACGAACGCCAATGCCGGCGGCGTTCTCGACGTTGCTCGCGGTTGGACTAGCCGCAACGGGGTGCCGACGAAATATCTGCCGCAATGGAGAATGCCCTACATCACCCCATCCGTCCTCCCAGAAGCACATGACTCGGCCCGATGGGCGGACATCGTCCATGTCTCTGGCGTTTTCTACGTACCTTCGGTGCTTGGGCTGTCAGCTGCACGGTTGGCACGCAAGCCGACTGTTCTATCGATCCATGGTGCCTTGCAGCCCGTGGCCATGCAAACAAGGCAAGCTCGGAAGCAAGCTTGGCTGCGGATGTTCTGCCGCCTTTACGACGATGTGGGCGTTTTTGTCGCCACCGCCAGCCACGAGGCCCGCGCCATCGAAGATACCTTCGGCGCGCATCGCCGCCTCGCCATCATTCCCAATGCTACGGAGCCAGTTTCAGATGCCCAAGTTATCGCCCTCCGCGCGACGGCCGCCTTTGATCCATCTGTCATCGGAATGATCGGTCGCCTCCACCCAATCAAGGCGGTTGACCGCGTGCTCGATGCCATGGCGGTTTTGCGGCGAGCGGGGCTCGCTACTAGACTAAAATTCGCCGGTCCTATCCAAGACCTTGCCTATCGAGATGCTCTCATGAAGCAAGCAGAGCAGCTCGGCCTTTCCAGCCACTTCGAGTTGCTAGGCCCTCTCTACGGAGCGGACAAGTTGCGCTTCTATGCCCACTGCAGCGTGTTGGTTGTCGCTTCGCACTCCGAGAACTTTGGCAATGTAGTCGTGGAGGCGCTCAATGTTCGAACGCCCGTCGTCGCCAGCCGTGGAACACCCTGGGCCGAATTGGCTGACCTCAACTGTGGCGCCTGGGTCGAGAATCAGCCACAATCGCTGGCTGATGCCATCGCGCCCTTCATCACCTCGCCCGAGCTTCGCCGCCGTGCCGGCGAGGCGGGGCGACAGCTTGTTCAGAGTAAGTACACCTGGCCGACAGTCGCTCGACAGATGGTTGAACTATACGATGCCGAGATTCATCGACACCTGGGTGCCACGGTGACTAGCTAGCTTCTTCAGCCCGCCGATGTCGAATTGTCGAGATATTGTCAATGACCAAACCCATCCAGACCGAAAGTGAAACCCGTTCCGCCCGACTAGCGACAGAAGTGCGCCGTTGGCTCGGGCTCCCGAATGTCCTCAAACTCATCGCATCCCATCCACTCAACAAGGATCGGAAGCTGAGGGCACTGGCACGCTTCGTTGCCTGGCAAGCGGGTTCAAGGCTTCTTCAGGCCCCCATCGTTGTGCCATGGGTGAACGGGACACGGTTCATCGCTCGTCGCGGTGACGCAGGAATTACCGGCAACCTCTACTGTGGCCTGCATGAGTACAGCGAAATGGCTTTTGTTCTTCATGCCGTCATGCCTGAGGACTTGTTCGTCGACATAGGATCCAATGTCGGCTCCTACGTTCTTTTGGCGTGCGGTGCGGCTGGTGCACGTGGCCTTGCCATCGAACCTATCCCCACGACCTACACGAAACTCGTTGAGAATCTTCGCCTCAACGATCTCCTCGGCCGTGTTCGCGCCATCAACGCTGGCGCCGCGGATGCCCGCGGGACGCTACGCTTTACCTCGGCTCTCGATACGACCAATCATGTGGCGCATGACTCCTTGGCAACTGAATCGATCGACGTGATTGAGGTTCCCGTCTACACCATTGATGAACTGCTTGATGGGGCTTGTGCCAGCATTCTCAAGATCGATGTCGAAGGCTACGAGTACCAGGTCCTCAAGGGAGCGCACAATACCCTAAGTCGGGCGAAAGCCATTGTCATCGAACTCAATGGCTCAGGGACTCGGTACGGACACAGCGATGACCAAGTGGTGGCCAGCTTGCACGAGCTTGGCTTCTCTCCCTACCGATACCTCCCCGAGACGCGGGTTCTAGAGCCAATCAACGATCGGGAACGGTCCTGGTCATCCAACGCGATCTTCGTTCGCGACGTAGACGGTGTTCGAAATGCACTGGCAAGACCCATTCGCTACGAACTGAATGGCGCCAATCTTTAGGCGGTGCAATTGATGCTTCATGTGCTTTCAGAGCGTGCAAGTTGCAACCACATGTCTTGGGGTACGAGCTATGAGCTCGAAGAGATTCTCGTCAACTCTTGTGGTGCCTGTCTTCTTACGCCCAAGGCCTGGTCCATCCATCCCAAGCTAGACCTTGGGCTCCGAAAAGTCATTCCCAACCGATATCATCGACTTCCGACGCCAGAAGGGAAAGGCGGAACGCTTCTAGCGATTTGTATGGGGCCACCTGCGCTGCGGATGTTTGATGCCATCCCGGGATGGAGAAGACGTTTCGATCATGTGGCGGCGTACGTCGTGGATCTGTACCCAGGTGCGATCAACCGCCTTTCCCGAGCCGTTTGCGACAAGTTGGATGCTCTCTTCATCAGCTACGAGCAAATGCTTCCGATCGTCCGCGGTAGGGTCTCATGCCCGGTGCATCTCATCTTGCAGGCCGCCGACGTACTCGGACAGGGGGCGCCTGGGGGAACTCGACCGTTCGATCTGTCGGCCTACGGTCGACAACCTGGTGGGCTCGTGGCAAAGCTTGCCAAGCGTGTGAATTGGCAGGGTTCGAATACGATTCTTCTCCACTCCACATTCGCATTCCCCTTCGTGGCGGACTGGCGAAGTGACAGGGCGCTTTTCTGGCAGATGTTGCGACGCACGCGCATCAGCATCTGCTATCCGTTCTCCTCGACGCATTCTCATATCTACCGCGGAGTGGACCCGCTGACCGCTCGCTGGTTCGAGGGCTTGGCTGCTGGATGTGTCCTTGCCGGGAAGAAACCAACCTCCCCCGAAGCGCAACGACTATTCGCTTTGGAAGATGCGGTAGTGACTCTTCCCAACGATGAGGATGAGGCCATTGAGCAGCTCCTTGAGCTCTCGCGGGATTTGGCGCGGTGTGAGGCGACCTCTCGCCGCAATTTTAGGATGGCAGCAACGACGCACGATTGGCGATTCCGAATCGTAGAGATACTGAATCATCTTGGGCATCCAATTCCACAGATGCTCAAGCGAGAAGTGGATGATCTCGAGGCCATGTGATCGAAGAACAACAGGGCTCCAACGGCGTGGACACGAAATCTGCGACCGATTAGGCTTCGGCCGTCCACCCAAGGACTCGACATGATTCCCCAAGACACCATTCGCGCGCTTCGCAACCCCATTGATGGGGACGCGATTCTTCGCCGTCGCAAGGCCCTTCGGCGGGAGCTCCTGGCTCAAAGCCGCGCGCGCCTCAAGAAGCGGATCGCAATCCTCGGGGGCTCTACCACCAGCGAGATCCGGCACGTGCTGGATCTGTTCCTCCTCGACAGCGGCATCGAGGCCGAGTTCTTTGAATGCGACTACGCGAAGTACTACGAATGCGCGGTCTTCGGCGACCAGAAACTTGAGGCGTTCCGACCCGACGCTGTCTACCTCCACACGACCAGCCACAACGTCTCGGCTTTTCCGGATTTTACGGACAACGCGGAAGCGGCCGCAGAGCGCGTGGCTGCCGAAGCCGCCAAGTACGGCCAGATCTGGCGCGCCCTGCGCGAGCGATTCGCTTGCAGCATCATCCAAAACAACTTCGAATTCCCGCCCTACCGACGACTTGGCAACCTCGACGGCATTGATCACCGTGGTCGCACCTGGTTTATCGATCGTTTCAACGCGAGGCTCGCTGACCTGGCGCGCGAGGTCCCGTCGGTCCACCTGCACGATCTGCACTACCTCGCCTCGTGGTATGGCCTCGAGCGCTGGCACGACGCCAGCGCGTGGCACTCGTACAAGTACGCCCTTTCGTACGGCGCTATACCCCACCTTGCCCGCAGTCTGACGTCGCTGCTGCTCTCCGTCTTCGGGCTCGCCAAGAAGTGCCTTGTGCTCGATCTCGACAACACGCTTTGGGGTGGCGTCATTGGTGACGATGGGGTCGACCACATTCAGCTTGGCCAGGGATCTCCAGTGGGCGAAGCGCACCTCGCGCTCCAAGAGTACATCGCGGATCTCGGACGCCGTGGTGTTGCCCTGGCAGTCTGCTCCAAGAACGAGCCGACGGCGGCCCAAGAAGGGCTTACCCACCCCGACAGTGCGCTTCGACTCTCGGACTTTGCCGCTTTCAAGGCCAACTGGGAGCCCAAGCATATCAACATCCAGAATATCGCTACCGAACTGAACCTGGGCATTGATAGCCTGGTCTTTCTGGATGACAACCCCGCTGAACGCGAGCTGGTGGCATCGGAATGCCCCGAGGTCGTCGTTCCCGACATTGGTAGCGATGTCGCCCGCTACCTTGAGTTCCTTGACCAAGGCGGCTGGTTCGAGCCACTGACCATCGCGCAGGAGGATCTGCTGCGAAACACGATGTATCAGGGGAACGCCCAGCGCAACCAGCTGCAGAACCAGGCCCGCAGCTACGACGACTTCCTGCGCTCGCTCGACATGGTGGCCGAGATCGGTCCATTCAAGCCTCTCTATCTCGATCGAATCACCCAGCTCATCAACAAGACCAATCAGTTCAACCTTACCACTCGGCGCTATAGCCTGGCCCAGGTTCAAGACTTCTCCACCAACCCTCGTTTCATCACGCTCTACGGGCGGCTGAAGGACAAGTTCGGTGACAATGGCCTCATCTCGGTGCTCATTGGCGAACAGCGTGGCGGCGAGGTTCACATAGACTCATGGCTGATGAGTTGTCGCGTGCTCAAGCGTGACATGGAAGTCGCCATGCTCGACGCGCTGACCGCAGAATGCCGGAGGCGCGACGTGACCGAAGTATTTGGTTACTACTACCCCACCAAGAAGAACGGCCTTGTCAGCAGCCTTTTCAGCACACTGGGCTTCACCCTCGTGTCCGAGACGCCCGAAGGTTCGGTGTGGTGGTTGGCAGTGCAAGATGAAAGAAAGAATCGAATCATTCAGGTGAACCCATGACCAGACAAGAAGTGACGACCCGAGTTCAGGCAACATTCCGCGACATCTTCGACAACCCGAGCATGGAGATTCGCGACGAGATGAGCGCCAAAGACCTCGAGGATTGGGATTCCTTGACCCACATCAATCTGGTCACGGCCATCGAGAAAGAGTTCAAGACCCGCTTCGCCCTGGCCGAGATTCAGGACCTCAAGAACGTGGGCGAGATGATCGATCTGACCCTGCGTAAGGTAGCGGGATGAAGGAGTTCCGATTCGTTGATCTGTCGATCGGCCAGCGCGCGGAATTTTCAATTACGATAACTGCGGAAATGGTTACCGTCTTCGCTCAGTTGTCCGGCGACATGAATCCACTGCACACCGACGCAGGCTACGCGGCTTCCCGAGGTCACCGTTCCCAGGTGGCGCATGGACTGTTGACGGCGTCCCTTCTGTCTGCGCTGGTGGGCATGCACCTTCCCGGCAAACTCGCGTTGCTCCATGGGGTCAGCGTGTCCTTCCATGCGCCAGTCTACGTGGGTGACGAGCTGTGTGTGGCAGGGGAGATCACTCACCTTGGAGAAGCGTACCGACGGGTCGAGCTTCGAACCCGAGTTACCAATCAGGACGGAACGCTTGTTGCCAAGGGCAAGGTTCAAGTGGGCGTCGATGAGTAAGACGATTCTGGTTACTGGCGCATCTTCGGAGATAGGACGGGAGTTCATCCGGAACGTTGACCCAGGGACCACCATCCTCGCGCACGGACACCACGGTAGAACTGCTCTTGAGGCTCTTGCACTTGAGCTTCCCGACCGCGAAGTCAAAACCATGGTGGCGGATCTCTCGGATGCTGCCGACCTGAAGCGATTTGCGGATGATGTAGCCAGGGCTGTCGCTTGTCCGGACCAATTCGTCCACCTGGCAGCGCCCAAGCTTACCTACGGTCGGTTCAGAGACCTGTCGCTGGATGACCTGCAATCCGACTTAGCTATTCAGCTTCACGCGGCGGTCGCCTTGCTCCGGGACATCCTACCGAAAATGGCGAAGCGTGGGAGTGGCCAAGTAGTCCTCGTTCTCTCCAGCGTGACCTTGGGGACAAGCCCCGCCTTCCTTTCACGATACGTTATCGTCAAGCATGCACTACTCGGACTTCTGCGGGCGACAGTTGCCGAGTACGCGCCGAAGGGTATTCGCATCAATGCAGTTTCCCCTGGCATGACTGAGACACAATTCCTCTCCGAGGTGCCGGCCAAGATCGTCGAACTAGCGGCTGAAAAGAATCCAAGCAAGCGGAACGCGACTCCGGCCGATGTCGCCAAGGCGATACGATTTCTGTTGTCCTCTGAGGCGGCCTTCGTGAATGGAGTTAACTTGCCGGTGACCGGGGGCGAAACCTTCTGATGGCATTCAGCAGTCTCGGCTTCCTCTTTGTCTTCTTGCCGCTCGTCTGGGTTATCTACTGGACTCTTGCTTGGCTTTCCGGAGGAAGGTTCAGACTGCTTTGGCTTGCTGCGGCTTCGTTTGCCTTCGTCGGGTACCCGCACCTCGGCAATATCCCAATTTTGGCCGGTTCCATTCTGGGCAACTATATCCTTGGAACTTGGCTTGTTTGCTCTTCAAAGGAGCAGTCGGGAACGCGCAGTCGGAAGCTGGTCCTTCTACTTGGCCTGGGGTTGAACATCGCCCTACTAGGATGCTTCAAATACGCCAACTTCGCGGTTGCGAACTTGAACGCACTGGGTGGATTTCACCTTCGTCCATGGACTCTGGCGCTTCCTTTGGGCATAAGTTTCTTCACAATCCAGCAGATTGCGTTTCTGGTTGACGCATATCAAGGGGTTGCTGTGGAGAGCGACCTGCTCGAATACACGCTCTTCGTGTCCTTCTTCCCAAGAGTCGTGTCCGGGCCAATCGTCTCCCTCAAGGATATCGTGCAGCAGCTAAGGAACCCGAGTTTGCGGGAATTCCGGCTGGAAAATCTGTCCACTGGGATCTACGTGTTCACGATCGGGCTCGCCAAGAAGGTTCTAGTCGCCGAAACGATGGGGGCAGCCGTCGGCGCGGCCTATGCGAACCCTGGAAGTCTGACGCTCGTGGAAGGCTGGGTCGCATCTCTTGGTTACACCTGCCAGATCTACTTCGACTTCAGTGGCTATACCGACATGGCCATCGGCGCAGCCCTGCTTTTTGGCCTCCGCCTGCCGATCAACTTCGACAGTCCGTACAAAGCGGCCTCGGTCGTGGAGTTTTGGAAACGATGGCACATCACCCTCTCCAACTTCATCACGGGATATCTCTACACCCCCATGCTTCGAGCTTTCTCCTCGGTTACTCTCGCCAGGGCTATGGTCGCGACGTTCGCCGCCATGGTGCTTGCCGGTCTATGGCACGGCGCCGCTTGGGGGTTCGTGGTGTTCGGCGCATTACACGGCTTTGCACTTGTCGTAAACCAGGTGTGGCGTAAGAAGGTCAGGATCAGACTCTGGCGACCAATAGCCTGGTTGCTGACCTTCAGCCTTGTCAACGTAGCATTCGTATTCTTCCGGGCATCGCGTCTCGGCGACGCCACGGCCGTGCTCTCGGCCATGGCAGGCCAGCATGGCGCGAAGTTGCCGCTGTCGCTCGAGGGGCGCCTAGGATTTCTTCGTGGAATTGGTTTCCAGTTCGGCTTGGTAGGCATTCCGACGGATGCGCTGATCAAGACCGCGCTCGCCCTTCCCTGTTGTCTTGTAGTCGTGCTTTGGGCGCGCAACACGCGCGTCCTTCAGCTGAACTTCCGTCCGGGATGGCGCTCGGCCCTGGCCGTCGCCTTCGGCTTCGTGTTTTCGGTACTTAGCTTGACTGGGGTAGGCGACTTTCTGTACTTCAACTTCTGACGGGCTTGCATCGTTGCACAACACATCTTCACATCTTCGCTGGCTCCTGACCACGGCAGCATTCGCACTCCTTCTCTTGGGTCTAGTAGAAGGGAACTATCGTTACGGGGTTCGTTGCCCTAGAAACGAGATCGACGCCAAGCTGCTCGATCTTGAGCGCGTGAATGGCAAGCATTTCCGGGTTGTCCTGTTTTCCGACAGCATGACACACAACCCGGCGCGATCATTCCAGATGGCTGACGATGTCCTCGATCTCACGACGACGAACGGGCCAACCCTGCTTGGCATCAAGTTCATGCTCCAGCGGCTGTACGGCGCCGGCGGATCGGTAGAAGACGCCGTTGTGTTTCTCCGGCCCGAGTTCTTCAACTTCGATCCGGCTCAAGCTGTCAATTGGATATTCCTCTATTTCAACCGGGAAGAAGAACTGGCTGAACTCTCTCAGTACGGGACGCGGGGCTACGTCTCGTACGAGGTCTACCTCCGCAACCGGCTTGATGCTTTGAACTTCTCCAACTACCTTCTGACCCGATCACGTCTGACAAAAGTGCCGTTCGATGGGCAGTACGTATTGGAAAAAGGTGTCGTTGCCGATCATCTCAAAACGGTAGACGACGCGGACTTCGGCGCGACCGCCACCGCGCAGCGAATCGTACGCACGCTAACAGCCCTTTGCGAGCGAAACGGGACGCGACTTACTTACGTGCTCGAACCGCTGACCTCGGAGGACCATCGTCGGGTGCCAGGCTCGGACTTCGAGCGCTTTTTTCAGCGCCTTGCGGACTCAAGCCCGGGTGTGCGCTACTTGGACGCGAGCAATCTCGCGACATTCCCCGACGAGGCCTTTTTCGACGGTGTGCACCCCAGACAGAATTGGGGCAAGTACTATCTGGCGATCATCGATCGGCGGGTTGTGCGCCTGTTCAGGTAGGCACGACGGGGCTATTGGATTCGTGAATGCGGGTTGCAAGGTGGATAAGTGCGTCTGCCACCTCAATCAACCCAAACTTTTCTCGAATCAGTGGCGCGATCGCCTTCGCAGCTATGGAATGACGTTCAATATCCCTTACGAAACCTATCAGGCTCGACTTGATTTCTTCCTCGGAGACGCCGCACAGCTTCACTGCGTCACCAGTTTCAAGGGCCAAGCTCACGCTCGCGCCGCACCGCCTCGACGAAAGGACGGGGAGCCCCCAGCCCAGTCCCTCGATGATGACAATGCCCCACGCATCAGCTGTGCTCGAAATGACTATCCCATCGAACGCCCCGAAAAGCCGGCGAGAGGCATTGAATGGCACTGCACCCGCTAGGACCGCTCGGCCTGGGATCTCGCGTAGCAAAGGCTCGAGATTCGATCGCTCCGGCCCTTCCCCGACGATTGTCAGTGACCCAGGCATGCCCTCCCGAATCGCGGCGGCAAATGCCTTAACCTGACTGACCAAGTTCTTACACTCGACGAGTCGGGCCACTGTCAAAAGTCGCGGTCGGGGCAGCTCCCGCGCGAGAGTAGCGACGGGCTCGGGAACCTCCGCTTCCATCGACGCGGGAAACTCGACGGAGAGCAAGGGAATATCGATGCTCCTTCGTATGCCTTGCAATCGGTGGGCAAGAGCGTTTGAGAATCCGAGATCCAATGAGGCGGCAAACGTACTACCGAGCGCTATTCGCTTCGCCACGAAAGCCGCTCCATCGAGCCACGATGCGCCGGCACGCTCTGCCAGGGCGATACCATTGGTGTCACTCATGTAAAGCACCAGTCGCTTATCGTGCCCTGTCGCCCGAAGGAATGCACTGATGAGGAAATTGTAAATTGGACTGTATCCCATGCACACGACTGCGGCGTGGGGTTCTCTGGAGCAGCGCAAGCCAAGATTAATAGCGGTTTTCAATGAATCAACGGGCACAAGTTCCACGCTTCGGGAGTCAATGACATCGACCTCGTGGGCAAAATCTTCTTGGCCTCTTCGCGGAACATACGCAAGAGTTACGGATTGGCCAGAACGGTCTGCCACCTTCTCCCAAAGACGGAGGGTGTAGGGAGACAAGCCGCCTCCCAGAACGAACCAGTGGAAATGCTGTTTCGTCATTGTCGACTCTCGGTTCGAAGCATCAGTCCCTCTGCGGCTCCGGCCAGGAACAAGAGCATTCCCCCAAACGGTGAACCGGGCGACCAGAGCGTGGCCTCCGCGAGATTGTTTGCAATGCCACCCATGGCACCGGCCCAGAAAGCCGCAGCCAGCCTTGCATCACTTGTCAAGGCGCTGGGAATCGAAGCAAGTTGCAGGTTCAACCGCCTGAGACGAAATGCGTTTGCCATGCACAGCACCAGGGGAAAGCCCAGGACGAGTCCGCCAAATAGGCCCGTTTCCTCGAGGACTGCGATGAACGCGCTACCCTTCTCGCGTGCACCCAGACCGACAAGCTTCCACTCATTTGTCACTTCACCTACGGACGTGCCAAATCCATAGCCCAACCACGGGCTGTCAAGGAAGTTGTTCCACCCTGTATCCCAGACGTCCCGGCGAGACACGAGAGCATCCTCGTCGCCTCCCTTGAAGATGAAATCGGTACTCTCTCTCGTTACAACGTCCGATACATAGGGCAACGCGATGAAGGCAGTCAGGAGCATAGTCACAGCCAACGCCCCGACAAAGAAGAGTCGCCTCATTTTGCGAGTCACTAGCACGTAGAACAATATCGCAATGAGAGAGGCACCAACACCAGCGCGGCACTTGGAGGCAACCGCGCAAATGGCCATGGCAATGAGCCCAAGAATCACTATGCGTCGGTGGCGGGTCAGATGACTGTCATACACCCCGATGCCAACGACCAGCCACATTGAAACAAACGCACCCAGGGTATTTGCGTGTACGAAGACGCCACGAAATAGGCCGCCTTCATGGAAGAAGATCTCTGGGAAACCGAGAGTCAAGCCAACTACTGAAGGCAACGCCAGCAGGGCCAGCATGATCCCTATCTGCCCTGGAAAGCGACGGAGTGCTAAGGAGCGATCGCGGTAGCATATAGAGCCACCTGCGAATGCAGCTATCGTGAGCCCAATATAGCTGGAGCTGCGCAGGACCGTGGCCGGGACATCAATGGAATAGGCGACCGTCCCGGCTGCGTAGAGTCCACTTAAGACCCAAGCCACTCCCTGGCGTGTCAATGGTGACCGCGTTAGGCGGCCGAGCACGAGGATGCTGGCGATTCCTAGAGAACCCCAGCGAGCCATCTTGACCAATACGTCCGGTCCTTCGGGTAGGGTTACGGTCGTCACGACCGAAAACGCGAGAAAGGTCACCACGAAGAAATGAACGAAAGACGTCCGACTTTCCGTGTCGAGCCCTTCTACTGAGACCGAATCGACGGTGATCGGTCGTCCAGTCCGAATTGCCGTGGACATTCGGCATCTACTCGTGAAGAGTGAGCATCAGATGGTGCCGCAGGCCCGTCTAGCTGGTGGCACGATAGTAACCACCATAGGAAGCGTAGTACCCATACCCATAGCCGTATCCCTTTCCCTTTCGATCCGTTTGATTGATCACCAAACCCAGGATACGCGCACCAGCATCCCCCAATTGACGACGCGCAAACTTGGCAGCCTCGCGCGTGGTATGACCCGCGCGCAGGACTAGGACTACGCCGTCGGTGACGCTACCGATGATGGCTGGATCGGTGACCGGTCCAATCGGTGGGGAGTCCAGAATGACTCGGTCGTAGTTGTTGCGACATTGGGCCAATATCTGCCGAAACCGATCCGTATGCAGCAGTTCGGCCGGATTTGGAGGCATGGGACCACAGGGCAAGATGTCCAGATTGGGTACCTCGGATTTGTGGATGGCGTCCGTCAATTGGACGTCTCCGGCCATCACATTCGAGATTCCCCTGTCTGACTTGAGACCAAAGGATTTGTGAACGCGCGGCCTGCGCATGTCTGCGTCGACCAGCAGGATCCTTGCGCCAGCCTGGGCCATGGTCACGGCCAGATTGATTGCTACCGTAGTCTTGCCGTCTCGCGGCCCCGGGCTGGTGACTGAGAAAAGCGAAAACTCTTTCTGTGCCGAGATGAACATCATGTTGGTCCGGATGGAACGACAGGCTTCGGCGGCCAGAGAGGTAGGATCGTTGAAGACGACCAAGTCTCGCTCCGGAGCGTCGGCCATCAGTTGCTGCCGGGCCTGCGAGAGCATGGGAATCACGCCCAGCAGTGGCGCACCCACCAGCTCTTCCGCAGCCTCGGGGCTCTTGATCGTCTTGTCCAGGGACTCGATGGAAAAAACCAGCAACAGGCCGAAGAGGAGTCCAAGCATGGCCCCCGCGACCAAGTTCAAGCCCAGAATTGGGCTGACAGGAGATCTAGGCTGGGTGGCGCGATCCAAAAATCGTACGTTGTTGGCGCGCAACATCCCAGTTAGGTCGATTTCCTTGTGCCGCTGAGTAATGAGGGAATAGATCTTGCCATTGTTCTCCGCATCGCGTGCCAGGGGCCGGTACTCGGTTTCCAGCTTGGACAACTCAAGTGCCTGCTGCTTTTCGTGGTTCATCCACTTGGTTAGCGAGTTTTCGGTCTCGACCAATGCTTGATAGCGTTTATCGAAAGCGCGCAAGACATCGTCCAGCTCCTTGCCATAGTCGCGAAGGA